>CAJIAN010000660.1_pt1 | contig 15562 bp, 13 predicted proteins | sample 9199061 | NCBI WGS metagenome assembly CAJIAN01 (sample SAMEA7708264, study PRJEB35096) | sediment metagenome | biome: marine neritic benthic zone biome [ENVO:01000025]; feature: sediment [ENVO:00002007]; material: shallow marine sediment [ENVO:03000034] sea grass bed [ENVO_01000059] ...
GCTCTCCTTGAAGCGGATCTCCGTGCGTGTGCCCTGCTTGTTCGTGATGGAGAGTTCGCCGTTGAGCTGGTCGCACAGCATGGTCACGAGACGCAGTCCCAGAGACGTGCACTTCGAGAGATCGATGTCCTCGGGCATGCCGATGCCGTTGTCCCAGACGATGAGAGAGAACTCGCCCTCGCGCGTCTTGCTGACGCTGACGAACACCGATCCGGGCTTGCCGTCCGGAAAGGCGTACTTCAGTGAATTCGATACGAGCTCGGTGACAATGAGCCCGCAGGGGAGGGCAGTATCGAGCTCCAGTTTCACGTCCGAGACACTGAGACTCAGATTCACTTCGCCCGCGCGGCCGGAGTGCATCCGTATGATCTCCCCCGTCAGCGTGCGCAGGTAGCCTTCGAGATCGATTTCCGAGACGCTTTCGGATTTGTAGAGTTTCTCGTGGAGCAAGCCCATGGATCGGATCCGCGCTTCGGACTCCTCGAGCACGCCCCGGAGTTCGTCGGTGTCGGCTCTTCGGACTTGAAGCCGGATGAGACTCGACAGGATCTGCATGTTGTTCTTCACCCGGTGATGAATCTCTCTGAGGAGGATCTCCTTTTCGCGGAGCGATGCCTGCTGGCTGAGAGACTCGCGTAGTTTTCTCTGGGAGGTGTCCAGAGCCTCAACCATGCGGTTCACCGAATCGGCTAGTTCTCCGATCTCGTCGTCGGTCTTGATATCGGCCCGAGCATTGAGGGCTCCAGCGGTAACGCGATGGGTGAAATCCTGCAGGGCGAGGATCGGACGGGTGATCTTTCGGGCGAAGAAGAAGGAAATCAGAGCTCCGAAAACGAAGGTCACGCCTGCGACGATGCCCGTGATGCCGTAGACGCCGCGAATGCTCCGATAGTAGTCCTGAAGAGAGAGCCCGACGTGGATCCATCCCCAGTTCGGACCGATTCCCGATGACGTTTTCGTGAAGTGAAGCGCCATTTCCTGGTTGAACGGGTCCATATCAAGCTCCCCCGCTTCCGTGCTGATTTCCGAGTCGGGATTCCACTTCCCGCTCAGGGTCGCGGTTTTCCAGCCAGATTTCGTGTGGATGACGGAGTAGCCGTCTTCCTTGCGTGTGACAACCGCGTAGACGATCCCGGGCTGTTGTTTCATGACCCGCATGCAGTGATCCACAACGGGAGTGAATTCGGCGCGTGCGGCGGGGCTCGTCACGGATCGGTCAATCGAAGCCGCAAGGAGGCTGGCGTTCGATTCCAGCTCCTTGTGAATCGAGCGCTTCTGATACTGGATCATGACGAACGCGAATGTGCCGATCGTCACTGCGGCAACGAAGAAACTGATGAGCATCAACCTCCTCAGGATCGAGTTTGAGGGTCTCTCGCTGCCGCCGGATCTCATTCCTGACCCTCCGGTTTGGGGCTGTTGTCGATGGTTGTCGTGATCTCCGCTTCGCCTTCGGGGGCGTAGAAATCGGAAACTGTGACGGGCGGGGTGCTCTCGCTCACCAGATCGCCGATGCTCTTGAGATCGTCCTCCTTGATCGCGGTGAGCACTTCGACGCTGGAGCGGATGAATGATTGTTCGAACACTGCGGGAGGCAGTTCGCCACTTTGTTCGAGGATGGCTTTGCGCCTGGCCGGTTTGGTGGTTTCCGAGAAGACGAGAACCTTGGAAGCGAGTGGTTCGGACTCTTTGAGCACTTTGAGTTCGTCCACCAATTGCTGGTTGAGCTCGGCGTTCCGGGCATAACCGCGTCGGGTGAGAATGCAGGCGTCTGCGTTCTTGAAGAAAACGGGGGCGAGTGAATGGAAGGCGTCGTGGACGGGCTCCAGATTGGCGAAATCCTCGGCCGTGGCCGGAACGCTCTCGTCGGCAAGGCACCGGCGAAGCCAGATGAACGGAAGTTTTCCGAGTCGCGCTGTGTCCACCATGATCCGCTTGCCACGCAATTGATCCAGCGAGGTGATCTTCGAGTCGGTCCGCACCAAAAGGATGAGTTTCACTTTTGGGGCTTGCGCCTCACCGAGCAGGATCGCCGGCGTGACCGGTATGCGATCGCGGAACTGGGCGATCTGATACCCGTAGAGGATTGCTGCATCCAGTTCGCCGCCGTTGATTGCCTTCAGGAGCTTGCCTTCGTTATGGAAGAACTGAATGCTGGATTTCGGGAACCGGTGGCTGCGGAGGGCGTTCGACCACGAATCGACGGTCATTCTGAGTTGGGTGCGGTCGAACTTGTCCAGCGGTTCGACGAAATAGCCAAGCCGCATGTCCTGCATCGGCGACGGGTGTGTTTCCGGTAAAGGATCCGCGTCGAGGCGTTGGGGAGTGGAGGCCATGGCTCCCACAAAGAGGTAGGTCAATGTGGAGAGGCAGAAAAAGCGGAAATGCCGGATGGCTGCCACGAGGCAACCGATCCGGCGAATGGGGATTCCCTGACGAGTTTCGACTCGGTCAGAGTTGGCTTGCCGCCTTTGTCTATCTCTTGTGTCCATCCCCGTAGAATTCTCTCAACATCGCCAGCTCCGGATTCGCCTGATTCGGCACTGAATTCGACTGAGCTTCCGCCAGTTTCTTTTCGATCCCATCGACCATCTTTCTCACGTGTGCCCATTTCGTCCGCTCCCTCATGATGCGGAGGCTATCCTCGTAAGACCCCCATTCGAGAATCTCGATCACCACGTTTCTCGCTCCCCACTTGTTCATTTCCTTCTCGTTGGGCTTGTAAAGATCGATCGTGTCAGTTCCCACCAGTGCGATTCCGTAGTCATCGATAACGTATTCGCAGGTGTCGTATTCTCCGACGATGCGGAACACCGTTCCCATGGGGAAGCGGGACCAGTCCGCAGCCGCGCTGCGGAGGCGGCCATACATGAGCGTCGTTCCCGCTGCTGTGCTCTTTCCGTAGGCTTTGTGGTCGGCTTCATCGTGGTGGTACGCTGTCGCCCGGACGGGACGGAAGCGGCGCTTGAGATTGGCTTCGACAAGTCCGGAGCGTGCGATTCGCATGGCGTTTCGCTCCGACTTCGACCGGGATAATTTCCTGCTCTGAGCTTTCGTCTGCGTCGGGGCCTTCGAATGCTCTTTCGCCTGTCTTCGCATCACGACTGTCGCGAGGTTCGTGTCGTCCTCGGATACCTCGATTCCGACGAGGTTCATCTGGCTTGGTTCGCGGACTGCGAGTTCGTCGGTGACTTGATGCTGGGCACAACTGCTAAGTAGCAGGGTGAGAGCGCTGGAAATGACGACAAGGCGTTGCTGAGCTTTCATGACAACCGGAGTGTGGCGAGCCGGAGGCAATTATTTAAAATATGTTAACTATAATTTATCTAAAAATATTTAACTTTTGAGATTTTAACAGAAAATTACAATAAAAACAATAAATATTGTAACAATTTGGCGAGCAGTAGACGATTGAGGCGGACGTTCATGCAGGAAAAATCCGGATTTTTCTTGTCGGGGTCGGGCAATCCGTGATGAGATTGGAAACCCCTGAAATCCAGCACCATGAAAACTCTTTCTCTCATTGGTGCGACATGCGCGTTGATTGCGGCTCTGTCACTGCACCTACCCCGACTCTCTGCCGACGAGAGGAGTGATCCACGACTTGTCGAGTCGGGCGTCGAACCCCAGCCCACGGAACGACGTGGTCGGGCAGCCCTAGCCGCGAGAGCGGAGCGCGAGGGGATCGAGCGTGCCTTTCAGATGCTCGAGGAGCTCCAAGGGCGTCTCGAGTTTCTTCAGATGCGGGAGAACCGCTCTCACGAGCGCGCTGCCGGTCTCGGCAGGGTGTTGCGTCTTACCTTCTCTGTCGAGCCTGCCATCGAGGGCTTCAAGCCGTTCTCCGTGGTCACCTCGCGCCAATCCTACTCGTTGAATGCGACGCAGGAAGCGAAGTCGGGACGCTGGGGAGTCGAGATCGGAGGCGAACTCACCATGACAGGTGCGCGCCTCAACAAGGCGTGGATCAACTTCGACGTGCGTGTCGAAGTTGAGAAGGATGGCGAGAAGGCGGATGAAACGAGAATTCGAGAGAAGGCGTCGGGTGAGGGTAGCGCGATCGTCGCCATCGGCGAATCGTCCGAACTCGTCTCAGTCGGAAACAGCCGGCTAATGGTGCATGTGGCTGAGGTGACGCCCGGACCCGCCCACGTCGAAGTTCCCAAGGCGGTGAAGGAGGACTGAGCCCGCGCCTATTCGAAGGACTTTACCTTGGCCGTCATGAGGACGAGGATTCTTCGGTCGCGAACTTGTTCCTGTTCCTCCTCGGTACCGGCTTTGTGGGCTCGGGCACTTTCAAGGCTGCTCATGGTCAGGAGACAGGTTTGGCCTTCGGGGACGGTGACTGCGGTACTGTGTTTCACCGTTTCAAACATCGGTTGTTTTTTCTCTGATGGTCCTTTGCCGTAGGAGGTTTCTCCAACAATGTTGACGAGTTCCGGAGCGATGTTGATTTCGATTACCTTGCCGTCCTTCGAGATCACCGGATCGATTTCCAGCGTGACCCCAAGCGGGCGCATCTCGAAGGCAGTGGGGCTCGTTGCGGTCATGAGATCGAGCTCGGCTGCGATTTCTCCGCGGAGTTCCTGGGGAACCTCCGGCGGATCTCCTGCGGTCGGATAGATCCACTCGCGCATGGATTCGGTTTTCGCCCTTTGGCCACTTCGCGTGATATTGAAACTGGTTTCAATGACGTGGGCGTCTCCGCTGGCGATCAGCTTGTCAATGCGCCTGCGCTGCGCCGTGGCATCCATGCTGTTTCCTAGCGCATGGACGATTTCCGCTGCCATCTTCGAGTCCACGTCAATGAATTCGACAATGGTCGATACCTGAGTGTGAACGATCGGTTTCGGTTTCCGGTTGGGCTTGTCGTCGAAGGGATTCTCATCGGAATTGCCTGCAAATGGGTTGTCCCCCGCATCATCACGTTTTGGAAGGGCGTCGATGAATTTTTTGGGATCCTTGCGCAACGAGTCCAGATCGGACCGCGATATGGCAAGAAGGATGTCTGCTCGAAGAAACCCGAGCACCCGTTTGCCTTTGCCGTTCCGGGCATGCGATTCGGCTGGGGTGAAAACTCCGAAGAGCTTGTACGTCCCATCTTTGGTGGCGAGGGCAGTGCTTACCTTCTGACTGTGAAACATAGGCTGCCGAAGAAGGCTCTCCTCCTTGCCGATCGTATTGTCACCCATGAACTGGACGATTTCCGGAGCGAGGTTCAATTGAATGGATTCCCCGTCGTTGCCGATTACGGGATCGATCTCAAGAGTATGGCCGACCGGGCGCATCTCGAAGGCGGTTGGCGCACTGGGCGTGATGATGTTCGCGCCGGGATCGATGGGACCCTGGAGCTTCTGGGGGAGCTCCGGTGGGTCGAACTCGGTCGGGTATTGATACTCGCGGATCGATTCCACCTTCGCTCTTTGTCCGCTCCGAGTGACGATGTAAGAACTCTCGACGAGACGCGCCTTTCCCTTCGCCTCCATTTCGGCCACCTGCTCTCTTGTCTCGTCAGCGTGAGTTTCGTTCTGATGGATGCGCAGAAGATCGGGCACGTCCTTGTGATCGACTTCGAAGTATTCGACAAACACTCCCACCTGCTTCATGACACCCTGTAGGTATTCATCTGCAAGCGTGCTTTCACCCTTGGCCGGGGCATCTGCTTTTTCGGGCGGAGAATCGCTCTTCTTGAACGGATCATCCGGCTGCTTTACCTGAGCGGAGGTGATCGATGGGAGAGCGATGAGCGTGGCGAGAAACAGGGAAGCGGGAATTTTCATATGGGTGCGTCGTTTAAGTTGGATTGCTCCGAACTCTGGCACACCGCCGCCTTTTCTGCGTCAAACCTCTGTAAAAGTTCTGTAAAACCTGCTAGATGTCCGCCACGCGGCCGTCGCTATCTCCGAGGCGCTCGGCCTTCACTCCCATGCGATCGAGCATCGATAGATAGAGATTTGTCATCGGGATGTCGCCCCGGTACTCGACGTGACGTCCGGGCTTCAGTTTTCCGGTGCCGTGCCCGGCGAGTAGGACGGGCAGATCGTTGTGGTTGTGCCGATCTCCATCGCTGATGCCACAGCCGTAGAGAATCATCGAGTTTTCGAGGATGCTCTTGCCATCGACATCTTTGGTTTTGCGAAGCTTGTCGATGAAATAGGCATACTGCTCGACGTAGAAGCGGTCGATCCTCGCGATTTTCTCCAGTTTCTCCGCATCGCGCCGGTGATGGGAAATGTGGTGGTGGCCGTCCGGAACCCCAATATCCGGGAAGGAACGGTTGCTTCCATCGTGCGCCATCATAAATGTCGAAATCCGAGTCGTGTCGGTTTCAAAGGCGATTGCCATGAGATCGTAGAGCATCCGGATGTGATCCCTATAGGAACTTGGAATGCCCGTCGGTGCCTCCGCATCGGGCATTTTCCTCGAGTGTTCCTCTGCCTTTTCAATCCGGACTTCCATCTCGCGCACGGCGGTGAAGTATTCGTCGAGTTTGCGCCGATCACTTGCGCCGACCTGCCGCTGCAGGCGTTTGGCATCGTCGAGGACGAAATCGAGGATGCTCTTCTTTTGTGCGGCGCGCTTTTTCCGCTCCTCCTTGGTGCCGGAGGTGTCCTTGCTTCCGAACAGCCGTTCGAACACGAGGCGTGGATTTGCCTCCGGAGCCATCGGCTGGTTCTCTGAACGCCACGCGAGGTTGTACTGGTAGGCGCAGGAGTATCCGGAGTCACAGCTTCCGCTTCCGCGAGCTTCGTCGCAGCTCAGCTCGAGTGATCGCAGGTAGGTCTGGTGACCAATTTGCTCAGCGGCGAGCTGATCGACGGAAACGCCCGCCTTGATATCCGCTCCCGCCGTCTTGCGGATCTGAACCCCGGTTAGGAACGTGGAGTTCGCCCGCGCGTGATCGCCGCCGCCGTCACCGTTCGCGTGGGCTTTATCGTGATCGAGTCCGCTGAGCACTTGGAAGTGGGGCTTCAGCGCCTTCATCGGCTCGAGGGTGGGCGACAGTGTGTAATCCTTGCCGCTGCCGTTCGGTCGCCACTTGTCCACGTTCACCCCGTTCGGACCGTAGATGAACGCCATGCGGAGCGGTGCCTTCGTTTTCCCAGCCGCAGAGGCAATGGGTGTCATGCAATCGAGTGCAGGAAGTGCAATCGCCGTTCCGAGCCCCTTGAGGAATGTCCTGCGGTCGAGTGGTCCTGTGGTCGTCATGAATCTTTTGCGCAATCGTCTGATATTTATGCAACCTTAAACGTCCGTCTAGCGGCAAATCTTACACGAACGCGTACATCACCAGTCATAGCTACGCTCGCCGTCACCCCGCCGATACTGGAACGGCACCGATTCCACGACTGCCATGACCATCTCGGTGAAACGGTGGCCGTTTTTCGATACCTTGCCCGTGATTTCCTTGACTGCACACTTGTCGTAGAATTCCAGTCCACGACCGAGCGCATAGGTGAGCATCATTTCGGACATGCAGCGCACGAAATCCGCCCCTTTCTGGTTGGAGAGAATCGTGCGCAAATCCACCGCGTTGGCGAACTTCTCCCCGCTCACCAGTTGGCCGGCGGTTTCAACAGGTTTGCCATCCTCCTCGTCGCGCCACCTGCCGACGGCGTCGTAGTTTTCGAGCGCAAATCCGATGGGATCCATCAGCGCATGACAGGCGGCGCAGTTGGGATCCTCGCGATGCGCTTCGAGCCGTTCGCGAACCGTGCCCACATCCTCGCCGCGCTTACGCTTTTCGACGAGATTGGGGACGTTCGGAGGTGCCTCTGGTGGCGGTGTTCCTAGAATATTGTCGAGGACCCACTTGCCGCGCTTTACGGGGGAGGTTCGGGTGGGATTGGAGGTCAGGGTCAGGATGCTGCCATGGGTGAGGATCCCGCCGCGGGGCGTTCCTTTCAGTGAAACCTGCCGCATCTTGCTTCCTCGGATTTCCTCGATCCCGTAATGCCGTGCCAGGCGTTCGTTGACGAAGGTGTAGTCGGCAGTGAGGAACTCGAGCACGCTGCGGTTGTTCTTTGCAATGTGCTCGAAGAGCATTTCGGTCTCCTTCCGCATGTCGTAGGCGAGCCCCCCATTCCATTCGCGGAACCGGCGTCGGTCGGGAGTGACCAGCTCCATGTTGCGCAGTTGCAGCCACTGCCCCGCGAAATTCCGGGTGAGCGCGCCTGCCTTCCAGTCGTTGAGCATGCGCTCCACCTGAGCGCGGAGGTTCTTTCGGAGAGTTCCCGCGTCGGCGTGCCTGCGCAGTTCGTCGTCGGGCGTGCTGCTCCAGAGGAAGTAGGATAGACGTGAGGCGAGAGCGTGTTCGTCGATGAGGTGATTGCCCTTCGGGTTGTCCGGATTTGGCTGCAGTTCGCCGCGGAAGAGAAAACTGGGCGAGGTGAGCACCGCGGTGAAAGCGAGCTGGACTCCTTTCTCGAACGCGTAATCCTTCTCATCCCTCGTGGTGCTTGCGATCGCCATGAGTTTCTCGACTTCATCGTTGCCGACGGGCCGACGCCATGCGCGCGCGGCGAACTCGGTGATCGCCTTTCGTGCGCGCTCGTCAAACTTGTCCGTCACCGGTTCTGAATCGATGTAGCGCCGGTGGAAATCGGAAGGAGGACCCGGTTGATGATGAAGGGGACCCTCCACGGTGATGCTGTGGATGAAGAGATTCCTGTCGCGGCGATTCGGGTCTCTGGCTTTGGGATCGTAGAAATCATTGGGGAAAAATCCGCCGACCCGGCGCTTACCGGCTTTTGCCTTTCCCTTCCACTCGAACGTTCCCGGTTTCTCGTGGTGTTGTGGAACATCCACCGAACGCACCGTCTTCCCGTCGATGCGGAAGTCCAGCCGCGCCAGTTCGTCCCCGCCTTGCGTGGCTCCAGCGCGAATGGTGATCCGATACTCGCCGTCGCCCGGAAACGGAAGCTCGGCGAAGACCTCGCCGGTGGTTGCGAGAACGCGCGACGAACGGGAACGGTTTCCGCCCCTCAACCTCTCCGCGTCAAATGTCCGCTTTGGCTTGCTCGGTTTTGCCGTACGAATCGCTTGGTCCATCACCTTTTCGGCGGCTTTCAGGTATTTTTCGAAGAGGACTGGCGACAGCGAAAGCACGTCCCCGATGTTGTCGAACCCGTACCCCGAGTCATCCGCGGGAAAGTCGTCCGCTGGTCGGAATTTCACGCCGGTGAGATCGCGAATGGTATTATTGTATTCGGCACGGTTGAGCCTGCGGAGGGTGACACGCCCGGGATCCGGATGGTTGCAGTCGTACCGGAAGATTTCCTTCTCGATCCATGTGACCAGTTTCTTCCTCTCTTCCTCTGAGGGCAGGTCTTTGCGCTTCGGCGGCGGCATGACCTTGGTTTCGACATTGTGCATGACCACCTTCCACGTGTGGTGATCGCGCAGCAGTTTCTGAAAGTCGTCCAGATGCTGATCGATCGCGAGATCGCCCTTCGAAGCCCCATCCCCGTGGCAGTCGAAGCAGTAGTTCTCGAGGATGGGAAGAACGTTTTTCTCGAAGTCTGCCTTTCGAGCGGCGAGCTTCTGGGCTCGCTGCGCTTCTTGCGTCCTGGGATCGGCGGCGCCCGCGCGATTGGAAAGGGCGCTACCCGCCAAGATGGCAAGGGACACGGCACCCGCCATGGCGATTCCGGTAACGGCGACTTTGCGAGAGGTATTCACGGTTCGAGCGGATTGCCGCTCCACCCACTAAAACGCCTCCCAGCCGAAAAATATTACACCAAAGGCTCGCTTGCCGACTGCCTAGTGGCATCCACAGCCAGTTCCGCAGGAGGAATGGGAATCGAAATCCTCGTCTGTCGGCATTCTGCCGAGTTCGAACGTCATGCTGAGCCAGCCGTTGACCGTCGCCTGCACGGAGTGCATTTCCTCCTGGGCGTCGACGAACGCCTTTGCCACCGGATTCTCGAACACCTCGTCGCGCACCTTGTTGTAGTCGTCGACCTCGCCGGCGGTAAGTTCGAGCCCCGCACTTTGTTTCATGTGCAGCTCCTCCGCCTTCGCCTGCATGGACGAGTAGAGTTCCTTTGCCGCCTCGTTCTCCATGAACGCGTCGATATTGTTGAAGACGTGCTTCAACTTCTCGTCGTCCAGGATCGCATGACAAAGCTCCTTCGCTTTATCGAGGTAGCTCGTCTTCTCGCCGATGATTACAGTACTCATGGTTCAAGCGTCATCGCGGGAGTCGTCCGCGTCAAGGCGATTCGGTCGGCCCGATAGGCGCTACTTTCCGAGAAGGTATTTGTCCATGCGTTCGCTCACTTCCTTGATGCGCTTGCGGTCGCCGCCGCCGGTTTCGGCAGTCGACCACCCGGTGAAACCGATGTCCGCGAGCGCCTTGCGCACGTCCGCCCAGTCGACGTCGCCGGCGCCGATCTTGTGGAACTTGCCTTCCTTTCGCGAGTAACCCTTGGCATCGAGCTTGACGATGCGCTTGCCGAGCGTGCGGATCCAGTCGGCGGGATTCCCATACCGCTGGTGGTTTCCGATATCGAAATACGATCCCACCCATGGACTGCCGATCTCGTCGAGATACTTCGCGATCGGTTCCGCGGTCTGATTGGCGTCGCCCTTCGGATCGTAGAGAAATCCATTCCACACGTTCTCGATGAGAATGTGAATCCCGAGCTTTGACGCGAGGGGAAGGGCTTTGCGGATACCTTCGATCGACCGTTCCCAAACCTGGTCGTGATTTTCCGTTTCGGGATTGCCTACCACACCGGGAACAAGAAGCACGGCGGAGCCCCCACAGAAATGCACGTCGCGAATCGCCGTCTTCAAGGCCTCGAGACTCTTCTTGCGCACTGCAGGATCAGGATCACTGAGGCGCGTCTTCCAATGCACGGAGTTCACCGCGCCGTGAATCGGGAATCCGGTCTTCTCGCTGGCGTCCCGCGCCGCCTTCTTGTCGACGCCTCCGGGACTGTTCAATTCCACCCCGTCAAAGCCGAGATCGTGCAGGAGCTTGAATTTGTCCACGAGGGACAACTTGGGTTCGTTGAGCATCTGGAACTTGATGGACTTGAGGATGCGATGTCCCTTTTCATTCGCCTGCATCACCCGCGGGGCGAGAACGGCGGCGCCGGTGACGAGAGCTGCGGATTTGAGGAATTCACGTCGGTTCATGTCTCGTAGCGTCCCACAGGGACTCTCTGGCATCGAGCAAGAAATCACTTTCCGGCCCGCGACGCCCGGCTATCATCGCGTCCATGTTTCGTTTCCTGATCATCGCCGTGGCGTTGCCGTTTGCCGTCGCCAGCGCCGACAACAAGAGCGTCCGGATCTGGCCGAACGGCGCGCCGGATGAGCCGTCGGGCATCGAAGAGAAGAGAAAACCCGACAAGATGGGCAGCGACAACGTGCTGCGTGTGGCGTTCGTCAATGATCCCACCCTGAAACTGTATCCGGCGCAGACTGCACGGCCTACGAGAACGACTGTCATCGTCTGCCCCGGCGGTGGCTACAACATCCTTGCGTGGAACAAGGAGGGAACGGAGATCGCCGAGTGGCTTAACGGCATCGGGGTGTCCGCTGCGGTATTGAAGTACCGCGTGCCCCGTCGGGACGGGAAGAAACCGCATCCGTGGCCATTGCAGGATGTGCAGCGGGCCATCCGTCTTGTGAAACACCACGGGTCGGATTGGAAATTGGATGTGGATCGCGTTGGAGTGCTCGGTTTCTCGGCAGGTGGCCATCTCACTGTGATGGCGGGTACGCATTGGGATGCGGAGAGCTACGATCCGGTCGATGACGCCGACAAGCTCGGCTGCCGCCCCGATTTCCTCGTTCCCATCTACCCAGCCTACCTAGGGGACAAGGAGAACCCCGGTTCGCTTAGCCCGCTCGTTAAAGTCACGTCGAAGACGCCCCCCACCTTCATTGCGATCACTCAGGACGACGCGGATCGCGCCATCTACGCTTCGCTGCTGTTTGTCGCTCTCAAGCGGGCCAAGGTGGTGGCGGAGCTCCACATCTATTCGAAGGGTGGCCACGGTTATGGGATGCGACCGTCTGACAATCCGGTGTCGACATGGCCGAAGCGCTGTGAGGAATGGATGCGCATTTCCGGGTTTCTGACGAAGCCATGAGGCTCCCGGGCAAATCGAACAAGCCGCGGCTCTGATAGTGCTGTCGCGGGAGGCAGGGGTGCGCTAGACTCTGGGAGCGCACGTCTTCGATGACAGGATCCCGAATTCCACTCGCGGTGCTGGTCGCCATGCTGGTTGCCGCCGGACTGACGGCGTGGGGTGGCTACCGCCTCGCGCGGCAGGAAACCGTCGTCCGAAAAGAAACCGGTCGCGAGGAGGCTTCACAGTTCGCGACCGATTTGAGCCGGGAGATCACTCGGCTGGAGACTCTCTACGCGAGTCATCTCGAGGAGTTGGCTTCGAATGCTCCCGTCGACGATGCGTTCCGGCTCAGACAGGCGTGCGACGACATCGTCGGGATCAAGCAATTCGCCGTGCTGCACATGGCCGGTGTGGATGGCGACAAGGCCGAGGATGTGTATTTCGACTTTCGAAGTGTCGATGCGACCACATGGAGGCCGACCCTCGATTCCGCAGTTGGTGCCCGTCCGGGTCAGCGATTCTTGAAGCTGACTGCGGACGACATGGAAGGTTTCGGGTTCAGCAATGGCTGGATCGAGAAGCCAGGTTGGCCGCTCCTGTTCTGGAGCCGACGGAGTTTTGAAAGTATCGTCGTGATCACGCCGGATGTTCCGACGGTTGCGAATGCCATGCACGGGTGGATTCGGAACTGGCACGCCGACGCGTTCGAGCCCGTGCGTGTCGGCAAAGGCATCGTCGAAGTGAAGGGGCCCGGTGGTGTCCTCGCAGCCGTTGGCGAGAGTGGCGGCGAAGACCCCGATTTGCTGCGGCCCATCGACAGTCGTTTCGGCAGATGGACGACGGCCGTTTGGGATGAACGCGAGCAGGTAGTCACCTACGCGGCGGGAACGCTCGTGCTTGCGGCCGGACTTGCCATTCTTGTCGCGCTGCTTGGGTTCTTCGGCTTCATCCGTCTGAGCCATCTCATGCGCATGAGCGAGCAGCGTGTTTCGTTCGTCAACCGGGTGTCCCACGAGTTGCGGACTCCGCTGACGAACATCCTCTTGAATACCGATCTTGCGCAGAATGCCGGAAGTGCGGATGAAGCGCGTGATCGATTGTCCCTGGTTCGGGAAGAAGCGGGCCGCCTGAGCCGACTGATCGCCAACGTCCTCACGTTTTCGAGGCGTGCGGAGGAAACAGATCACATTAATCGGGGGGTGCTAGGGGTGCGCAGCTGCATCGAGAAAACGCTGGAGCCGTTTCGGCCCTCGCTCCGACGCGCGGGTGTCGAGGTGATACTGGAGGTTGATGACACGATCCGCGCGGTCGGCGACGAGGATGTCGCCACTCAGGTGATCGGCAATCTCGTCTCGAATGTGGAGAAATACGCGGCCGATGGCGGGCTCTTGAAGATCACCGCTCGCGAATCGGATGGCCGCGTCGCCATCTCGATCATCGATCGTGGTCCGGGCATTTCGGGTGGAGCGCGGGAGCGGATCTTCAAGCCATTTGTCCGACTCGATTCGCGGGTTCGCGAAGGGGTTAGTGGCACCGGACTGGGGCTTTCCATCGCCCGCGACTTGGCAGAAAGATTGGGAGGTTCGCTAGTGCTCGATCCCGGCGAAGAGGAAACGGGTGCCCTGTTTATCTTCACGCTGCCGGCGGCTCCAGGCAACGTGATGTGCATGGACGAAAAACTCGCGGGATGAGGATGCGATGAAGGTACTGGTCGCCGATGACGATGCCGTCACTCGAGAGTCGCTTGAGGCTTGCCTCTCGCAGGAGGGGTTCGTCGTGCTTCCGGCCGAGAACGGCGCGCGGGCGCTCAAGCTCTGGGAAGAGCATAGCCCGGATCTCCTCTGCCTCGACATCATGATGCCGGAGGTCGACGGCTACGAAGTCTGCCGCAGGGTGCGTGCGCGGAATCCCAAGGTGCCGATTCTGTTCTTCTCGGCGAAATCGGAGGAGATCGATGTCGTCGTGGGACTCGAGTTGGGAGCCGACGATTTCGTCCGCAAACCCTTCGGGACACACGAGTTTCTCGCTCGAGTTCGTGCCGCGCTGCGGCGCGGCTACGCCGGTGAAGGTTCGAGGGAATCGTTCTCGATGGAGGATATCGTCGTTTATCCGCGAGAGCTGCGAATCGAACGCTCAGGTGAAGCGACCGATCTCACTCCGAGGGAAGTGAAGATTCTCGAGTTGCTCCATCGACATGCCGGCGAAGCCGTTCATCGGGATCGTTTGATGGAGCACTGTTGGGGGATCGATTATTATCCGGAATCGCGAACCCTCGATCAGCACATTGCCCAATTGCGCAAACGAATCGAACAGGATCCGGCGAAGCCGCGAATTATTGAGACCGTACGTGGGATTGGCTACCGCTGGCAGCCGTGAATCACAGCGATTGGCCGGAGGCGGCGTAGATCGCGATGCCGAGGACGGCGATGATCAGGAGGGCGATCATCAGCTTGTGCTTCCGCGGCATTCGGAACCGTGACTTGTCGTGAGCGTAGCGCACCCGGGAACGCTGGCTCTGCAGACTGGGCGGTGCAGAGCCAGTGCGGGACAACCTCACGTTCCTCCCTGACTTAGAGGGCATAGGCTAATGATTACAGGCTCAAGGAACTATGCAGGACCCCGAACCCAATTTCAATGGTGAATACAGTAATTTTACCGGTTAAGCGTGGGCACCGGTTTGGTCTGATCTTCGCTGAGAGGGAGAACGAACAGGAAATAGACCCAGACGAAGACGAAAGCAGAAACACCAATCACCGCGAGGATTCGCCTCCCGGTCTTGGGCAATTTGGAACCCTTCTCCTCCTGAGTCAGCGCCGAGGGTGGGTCAAGGGGACGGACGCCGAGGGGCGGCCTGCCGCTCCTGCTGAGGCGCTGCTTTGTGTTCATGTTGGTTGAGGCTTCAGGAGGGACCGCTGTATTATGATTTTGAGGGGACCGATGCAAGCACTATTCGCGCAGGGAGCGGAAATCCCCATCGCGGCTTGTGACACCTTGGTGGTCCAATCGCTCCAGCAGTGGGATGAGGATTCTCCGCGTTGTCCCGATTGCTTCCCGAAGATCGGCGGCCGTCGCCCTGCCCGCTGAATTCAGGTGTTTCCGAACGCGATCGATGGCGGTTTGCAGTCCGTCGGAGGAGATCACCGCCTTTTCACTGAGGGAGATGGCTTCGCCCGACTCAAGCAGGAACTGGAGGGCGGTCTGCTCGTCCGGAGTGGTCGCAAGATCGGCCATGCTCGGAGGTTCGACAGGATTCTCCGCGAGACGTTCGCGGATCTTCTCGCCGGCGGCTTGGAGGTTGTCGGGCAGTTTGGGGGCGTGATCGGCATTGCGGACTGCGGTTCCCGAACGGGCGTAGCCGTGCGCGCAAAGGTAGTCGAGCAGCACGTCGAAGATCTTCTCGTTGTTGCAGCGCTTTTTGAAGAATGCGCGGAATGTGTTGAGCGGAAGGCCCGGCAGTTCGGGATTCGAGGCATGGA
>CAJIAN010001029.1_pt1 | contig 15518 bp, 7 predicted proteins | sample 9199061 | NCBI WGS metagenome assembly CAJIAN01 (sample SAMEA7708264, study PRJEB35096) | sediment metagenome | biome: marine neritic benthic zone biome [ENVO:01000025]; feature: sediment [ENVO:00002007]; material: shallow marine sediment [ENVO:03000034] sea grass bed [ENVO_01000059] ...
GACAAGCACGATAAAAAAACAAAGCACCCCACTCTCGGACCACCCGAGGAATGGAACGAAGGACTATTCGAAATCCACAGAGACACGCACCTGCATCTCGTCTACAAGACGGAGAAGAACTGCTGGTGGAACTTCATGATTCTTTCCCGAGACAGTAGAGATGTGGCGTTGCACCGGTTGGAGGAGAACCGCTTCCACGAAGTGACCGGCAAGTGGCGAAAGGCGGTCATTCCCCTCTCGAAATTCGAGCGCAAAACCAAGGACGGGTTCCTCGGATCTCCCAATCCACCCGTTCCCGGTGAACTGGTCTGGAGCTTCTTCTTCGAGGTCAACGCACCTCAGAACCTCATCATCGACAAAATCTGGGTCACGCGCGGCGGTCCAGGCGTCGCCGAATTCATGACCATCGAATAACTTCCCCCAAAGAGATTTCCCCTGAATGGTAACAACAGGGGAGTTAACAACAGGAGCCGAAGGCTGTAGCGGGCCCCCCAGCACGCTGCAGCCTTCTTTCTTCCCTTAGGTCCGCCTGAAGATTCCGACGACCACCGAGCAGGCGAGACCGATCATCGCGGAGTAGACAACGATGCCGCTAAAACCCCAACCGAGCCCTAGTGGAATGTTACCCCGTGTTTCCCACCCATCCGGCGTGAGTGCCTGGCAGATTGCCAACCACGGTCCAAGCAGCGCCTCCGTCACCCGCGCGCCTGCTCTGTCGAACACTAGCAATACCACCAACCAGACGAGGCAGACGAAGGCCCCGATCATCGCGGCCAGCATGAATCGACGTTTCATGGCGACGGCTCCATCGCCTTGCGGAGTGCCGCGCCCCAGATCTCGTAGCCCTTTTCCGTGAGGTGGAGGAAATCAGACATGACCTGACGCGAGATCGTGAGTCCGGCTCCACGAACTGCTCTCCAATATCGAGATAGGTCACGTTCTCCTGCTTCGCGACATTCCCGAGCAACTGATTCACTGCCTGGATCTTCGCACGCGAGCGATTGTCCGGATTTTCGCCTCGCGGGAAGATTCCCATCAAGATGATCTGCGTCTTCGGGAGTTTTTGCCGCAGCCGTTTCACCACCGCCGCGATTCCCTCCGTGATCTCGGCAGCAGTATTCGCCCGCGCACTCTTCGTAGCCCAGAGGTTGTTGGTTCCGATGTTGAGCACGACGATTTCCGGCTCCAATCCGTCGACCTCGCCGTGATCGAGGCGCCAGAGAACATTCTGCACCCTATCGTATCCGTATCCGAGATTGAGGACGCGCTTCCCCTCGAACGTCTTCGCGAACGCCTTCGGCCCCGATGCGGGCCTCCCCTTCCATGCTGGTCGACCACCCCAGAGATGCGTGATCGAATCCCCGATGAGCACGATCTCCGGATCGATCTCCTTCTTGATCTTGAGAACCGCTTCATGGCGCTTCCACCAGTCGTAGAAATCGTTCTCGATCTTCGGGAGTGGCGCCATCGCGCTGTTGGCGAGATCGGTGATGCGAATGTTGCGGAATTTCACCCATCCCACATGACCCTCCGCACCGTAGGTCTGAAATCCGATCACACCTGCCGCGACGTGCTCGGGCTTTGGATCAGGATCGGTGTAGTCGACGATCTGCTGCTTGTTGAGCCAAACCTCGATGTGCGGGCCCACCGCCCGAATGCGGAGATGATTCCACGCCAGGGGCTTTCGGATCGAATCCTTCTCGTCTCCCTTGTCCAGCCAATCCTTGTAGTGAAGTCCGACGTATTCCTGCGCTGCACCGCGTCCGATATTCACCTGGTAACCGCGCTGCCGCCGCTCGCCCTGGCCGTGGCGAAGATACACGCCGCTGTTGTACTTCCCATGCTCGTCGATCATGAACTCCAATTCGAGGTCGAAGTCCTTGAACGACTGTCGCGACATCAGGATCCCGCTGCGTTTCGGGTCCCCGTCCTGTCCCCCGACGATCATTCCGTCCTCGACTCGCCACTTCGCCGATCCTACCGACTGCCAGTTGTCGAGGGACTTTCCATCGAAAAGCGCCACCGGCTCGACCGAGGCGGCGAGCGTCAGGCTCAACACAAGCGCGACAGGCACCAGGCCCGATCGAAGCATCCCCCACATCCGCCGACTATTGCTCATCCTCATGGACACTGAAGAACCGCGCGGGCGACGCCGGCAACGGATTCACGAACTCGCGACGGTACGACCCCTCTGCTGGATCCAAATCAGTGCCATCCCCGTCGGAAAGCGAGTCGGCAACGTCGCCTCCGTCCTGAAGATCCACGAGATCGTCACTGTAGAACACCGTGTAGAATTTGTTTGGACGCGCAGTCCACGTGATGGAGGCATTACCCGTGATCGGATCCAAGGTAAAATCGGTGACCCGGATGGGCTCCGCGGAAGTCGTGATTCCGAGCGCCCAATCGATCGCCTGCCCGGCGAGCGTCCTGCCGTCTTCGGTGAAATTGTTGAAGGTGTTATCGGTCATGCCAAGCATGACGCGGCGCCCCGGAGCGCTGGTTCCGTTGTTCAACTCGCCGCCTTCGTCGACAATCGTGAGAAACAGCCGGGTCGCATCCTCGAGTTCGTTGCCCAGCGATACCGAGCCCGGCGCCTGCTGTCCCGTCGACCACCAGACCTCCGTTTGGCCAGTCGAGATCGTGACCTCCTGCCCTACGCTGAATCCTGCAGTGATCGGATGCTCCTCGCGGATGGAGATGACATGATCCGTCGCAACGTTGTCTTTGGGACGCCCCCCAGTGACCCTGAATTCGCCCGCTCCATTGTCGGCTATCGCTTCCTCCCAGTTGACGATCGGGATCGTCGAGTTGTGGAACTTTCCGCGAAGCGTGTCCGAACCCGGTGTCGATGAGATGACGAGCCCCCCGAATCCCGCCTCGTCCCCGGGAGTGGCGAGACTGCTCTGCATGTAGGTCACATTTTCCACTCCGTAGCGGTCCTGCAAGAAAGTCATCACAGCTCCATCGGCCCCGGCGGAGGGGCCTGAAGCGCCACCAAGAAAGAGCAATCTCCCGCTGGGTTGTGGAGGGTCGTTCGGATCGGTCGGGTCCGTTCGATTCTCGAACTCCTCCTGATTGCTGAATCCATCATTGTCAAAGTCATCGCCCGCAAGAACGTCGTGAACCGTCTCGATCGCGTCGTTGGGATCGGCGTCGACGATGGGCTGCTCGAAGAAGTCGGGCAAACTGTCGTTATCAACATTGATCTCGCGGGCGTCGAGCAACACCTGAACGCCTTCGTTGGCGATCAAGACGAGATCTGCCTCCGTAAGTGTCTCGTCCCAGATACTGAGCTCGTCCATGAAGCCGTCGAAACTGGCCGCGGCGTTGTCCGGATTGGACCCGAGGTTGAAGCGGCCGTCCCCTTCCACAGTATGCGGTCCGCTGATTGGAGCAGTGGCCTCGAGCACGCCGTTCACATAAATCCTATGTTCCGTGCCATCGTAGGTCCACGCAACGAAGTGCCAGTCCGTGCTCGACCAATTGGTCGTCGTCGACTTCAAGTTCGTATTGCCACCGAAATTCACATACATTCCCAAGGCTCCATCGCCGCCGCCATCACGACTGAAGCTGAAATGGGGGCGGGCGTTGCAGTAGATGTGATCGTCCCGTGTGTGGCCTACGGTGTAATCGGCCTCGTCCGGTTTGAAGAAGTAGGCGTAGGTGAAATCGCCGGTGGGTTGGAACCCGGTGGTGTTGTTGATGTGGTCGTCGAGCCCATCGAAATGGATCGCGCCGCCATACTTGCCGCCTGCCGGATCGAAGTCGGAATCCACCGAGAAATCGAAGTTGGTCAGGTTGCCGTCATTGCCATTGCCCGACGCGTCTACAGCGACAAGCGAGCCGGCGGGCTCATCGAGTTTCCACCAAGTGAGCAGCTCGGCGAAGCACGACGGGCAACCAAAAGCGAAGAAGGCGAGAGATAATGTGAACAGCGGTCGGCAGAGGATGTTCATCACACTTCGGGTATAAAGAAAACGCGCCCCGCGGTCAACGCGTTGCGCCCCGACCCGGGACCGTGGAATCTCTCGCTAGCGAGTCTGATTCGTGTTAGCCTATCATCACCCTCCAACGTTCCATCCTCGGTTTTGAAGAACACCCCAAATCTGTTCCTTCTGCTCTTTTTCGTTCTCCTCGCCGGATCCCGTTCTGCCGAAGCACTCGACGTCCTGTTCATCGGAGGCTCCTCCGGACCCACCAGCGGAGCGGACGCGGCGGTCATGTCCTATCTGGAGAACCGTTACGGCGCGGCCAATGTAGACTACCTTCAAGCCTCCGTTTCCAACAGCGGCAGCGCCACCGGATACGATGTGCTCGTGCTTTCCTCCACCTTCTCGTCCGGTCAGGTCCGGGGGAAATTCCACAACTCCACAGTGGGAATCATCAACTGGGAAGAGGCGATCATGGATGATGCCAATGGCGAGTTCGGGTTGTGCACGAACGCGATGACCAAGTCGCAGAACACGACACAGCTGACCATCACCGGTGCGCACCCGATCACCAACGGACTCTCGGGAACGATCAGTTTCGTGGCCGGTGGAGAGACGCTCAACACCTCGAGCGTTCTCGGCGGCCTCACCACCCTCGCCACCGCAGCGAATGGAACGGGAACCGGAAACTCCGCGATCTTCATCGCCGAGCCGGGAGACGCCCTCGCCAGCTCGAGCGGAGCGAACCCAGCCCAGGGCCGACGCGTCATGTTTCCCATCACCGACAATACGTTCAATTCGCTGACCACTGATGGGTTGCAACTGTTCGGGCAGGCAGTGGACTGGGCCGGTGGATTCCAAGCGACCGCGGCAACGGTAGTGAACCAACCGGCAACGAATATCCAGCCGTCCAGCGCCACCCTGAATGGAGAAGTCACCGACAATGGAGGGGAGGATCCGACCGTAACGATCTACTGGGGCGACAACAATGCGGGAACGAACGCGGGAGCATGGGATGCCTCCGTAAACCTGGGGATCCAAGGCGGCTCTTTCAGCACGAACCTCACGGGCTTGAATCCGAGCACGACGTACTTTTTCCGGGCGTTCTCCAGCAACAGCGGCGGCGATTCCTGGGCTTCGAGTACGAGCAGCTTTACGACGGACGCACCTGCGAGTGCGCCAACCGTGATCAACACGGCACCAGTGAATGTCAGTTTCTTCACCGCGGAAGTCGGCGGCCAGGTGACCAATACCGGCGGCGAGACTCCGACAGTCACCATGTATTGGGGTGACAACAATGGCGGAATGAACCCCGGTTCGTGGGACAACGCGGACGACCTCGGCACACAGTCCGGATCCTTCGCCGACCAACTTAACGGCCTCTCGCACAACACGACCTACTTCTACCGGGCCAGCGCCACGAACTCCGGGGGAACCGGGTGGGCCTCTTCGGCATCCTCGTTCGTGACGCAGGAAGTACTCGCACCGGGAGTGACCAACGCGCCAGCCACAGACATCACTGGCATTTCCGCCCGGATAGGCGGATCCATCACCAGCACGGGAGGCGAATCTCCGATGGTGACCGTCTACTACGGCGAATCGAACGGCGGCACGAATCCAGGCGCATGGGATGCATCCGTGGCCATGGGGGCGCAATCTGGAGCATTCGATATGGTGATCACCGGACTTGATCCGCTGACAACCTATTTCTTCACCGCTCGGGCCCAGAATGTCGGGGGAACGAAATGGGCCTCCCCGTCGCTCAGCTTCTCCACGCCGCAGGTATCGACGGTCCGCCTCAACGAGTTCATGGCATCGAACAACTCGATAGCGGTTCCCAACGCGGTTGCCGGAACCTTCGATGACTGGATCGAGATCCACAACTCGGGTGGCACCCCCATTGATGTCGGCGGGTGGCATCTCACGGACGATTCCCTAACGCTCAACCAATGGACGTTTCCTCCAAGCACGAACATCCCCGCCAACGGCTTTCTCGTTGTGTTCGCCACCGGCAACAACGCACCCGACGCCAACGGCAATCTGCACACGAATTTCGGACTCAGTGCCGGCGGTGAATACGTGGCCCTCGTCAGGCCGGACCTCACCGTTGCCGGCGAATTCGGCCCCAGCGGCTCGAACTATCCCTCGCAGAGCAGCGATATCTCCTACGGCCTTTCCATCACGGATCTGTCCTCCGTCTTCTTCGCCGTGCCCACGCCGGGGGCGCCGAATTCCGGCCAGCAACAGGTCGAGGACACGCAGTTCAGCCACAAGCGCGGATTCTACACCGCATCGTTCAACGTGACGGTCTCGTCGAACACGGCGGGAGCGACGATTCGCTACACGCTCGATGGCACCGTGCCCGAGGAAACGGGAAATGGAACGACTTACGCCGGGCCGATTCCCATCACGACGACGACGATCCTCCGCGCTCGCGCCTTCAAATCCGGCCTCACCCCCACGAATACCGACACGCAGTCCTACATCTTCCCGAATGACGTGGTGACCCAGACAAGGCCACCGAGCTATCCGACTTCCTGGATCACGGAACCGAATGCCGACTATGACGTCGATACGGGAATCTCCCAATCGGCACAATACGCAACCCGGTTTCTCGAAGGTCTGCGTTCCATCCCGACGGTTTCTGTGTCGACGGACAAGGACGAGATCTTCGGCAGCTCTCCGCAGGGCATTTATGTCGATACCCAGAACCGGAACATCGAGGCTCCGGTTTCGGCGGAATACTTTCATCCCGATCCCGCGCAGGATGGAGTCAACATCGAGGATGGTTTCCGGGTCGACTGCGGATTGAAACTCCAGGGTGGTGCCAGCCGGACGCCCAGCAATTCGATCAAGCACTCCATGAGCCTCCGCTTTCGTGCCATCTACGGTGAGGGCAAGCTCGACTACCCACTTTTCGAAGGCACCGAGGTCGAGACCTTCGACAGCGTGCACCTCAGGGCGATGTATAACAACTCGTGGATCCACTGGTCGAACACTCAGCGGAACCGCGCCACCATGATTCGCGATCAGTGGGCCCGTGATGCCATGATCGACATGGGCAATCCCGACGGTGGACAGGGCCATTTCGCCCATCTGTTCATCAATGGTCTCTACTGGGGCGTTTTCAACCTCCACGAACGCCTCGAGAACGACCACTACGCTGCCTACCATGGCTACGAGGATGACGAAGTTCTCGGGCGCAATCCCGGCAATGCCACATCGGAGGAGAACGCCTCGTACAATGCGATGATCGGCGTCGTCACCAATGCGAGCAGCACATGGGCACAGATCCAAGCCGTCCTCGCCATCGACAACTACATCGACTACGTCATCGTCCAGCATTTCGGCCGGAATGCGGATCTGAAGACCGGGGACAACTGGCGCGCCGCGGGTGGCGGAACGGCGAACGCACCATGGCGCTTCTACTGCTGGGACACCGAACGCATCTTCGAGGATCAGAACAACACGGGCACTCCGGGCGCGGGCGGCGACGGCGCGGAGATCTTCGATGATCTCAGCGCCCACCGCGAGTTCCGCGTCCGTTTCCAGGACCGCGCCCACATGCATCTTTTCAACGGAGGCGCGCTGACAAACCTCAACAACCGCGCACGCTTTGAGAAATACGCGGACCAGATCGATACCGCCGTCGTCTGCGAATCGGCGCGCTGGGGAGACGATCGCACGGGCGGTGGCCTCGGTGGGAAATTCGCGCGCGACGAAGACTGGACGGGCGCAGTCTACGGAACGCCGAGCGGGCCCGGTTCCTCGCCGACCAACGGTGTGCTCGGATCGTGGTTTCCCGGCACCGGAACCAACCGAACGGACATCATCATCAGTGCCTGGCAGTCGAAAACCTTTCCCGGATCCACCGACACCTACCTCGGCACGATCAGCGCTCCCGTGTTCACGGTGAACGGAGCCGCGCAACACGGGGGAGAAATTCCGACAGGCGGCACGTTATCGGCAACGACAGGCACCGGTTCCGTCTACTACACCATCGACGGGTCCGATCCCCGTGCGGAGGGCGGAGGACTGTCCGCCGGGGCGATTCTTCTCTCCGGAAACATGACGCTACCAGCCAGCGGCCTCGTTCGCATGCGTACGCGTGTGGGAGGCGGAGATTCATGGTCGCCGCTCGTCCAAGCCACCTTCTACCTCGAACCGCTTGCTGGCGAAAACGATCTCCGTATTTCGGAAATCCACTACAACGCAACCGCTCCGAACGCGACCGAAGCGGCGGCCGGTGCGGCGCTTCCGGTTCCGCGCGTCCTTACCGGAGGCGACTTCGAGTTTTTCGAAGTGGTCAACGTCAGCGCGAGCGCACTGAATCTCGACGGCGTGCATTTCACTGCCGGTCTCGAATTCACCTTCCCCCTGATGTCGCTCGCTCCGGGAGCACGCGTGATTGTGGCGGAGGATACGGAAGCCTTCGAAGTGAGATACGGGACTGGCCTCCCCGTGGCCGGACAGTTCATGGGGACACTCGACAATGGTGGCGAACAGCTCGCCTACAACACGGCCTCCGGGAATCTCATTCAGGATTTCACCTACGATGATGATGGAACCTGGCCGGGCCGGGCCGACGGTGGCGGCAGCTCGCTGGAAGTGATCGATACGGCTGGCGACTATGCGGACTCGGAGAACTGGCGATCGAGCTGCGAATACAATGGCAGCCCGGGCGCCGCGGGCATCGGAGTGGACGGTCGGATCGTCGTCAACGAAGTCCTGACGCACACGGACCTTCCCGAAGTCGATACCATCGAGCTGCACAACACGACCGGCTCCGCAATTCCGCTGACCCACTGGTACCTTTCCGATTCCAATGCCAATTACCGGAAGTTTCGGTTCACCGGCGGATCGATCCCCGCCAACGGATACGCGACCGTGGACGAGTCCGACTTCAACGCGAACAGCAATACCCCCATCCTCGGGTATTCGGGCACAGTCGCTGCCGCACCGACGACCGTCACGACCAATGCCCACGGACTTGTCACCGGAGCGGTGATCACCATCTCCGGATACGGCGGGATCAGCGCCTACAACGGCACGTTCGAAGTCACCGTTCTCAATGCAACGACCTTCACCATCGATGTCGCCTTCCTCGACAACAACGCCGTCAAGGGAACCTACACCCAAGGGCAGCCTTTCCTCCTGAGTTCGAAGGGAGAGGATGTGTGGCTGCTGGAAGGCGACGCCAGCGGGAAGCTCCTGAAGTTCGTCGATCACGTTGATTTCGCCGCGGCACGCAATGGAGAAACCCTGGGTCGATGGCCCAACGGTGCGGGCACCGGCACCCTCGTGTCGATGATTGCCAACACGCTTGCCGCTCCGAACACGGGGCCGCAGGTCGGACCCGTCATTATTTCGGAAGTGATGTATCACCCGGACAATCCCGCGGAGGACAATTTCGAGTTCGTTGAGATTTGCAATTCCGGGGGCGTCACCGAGAACCTCGCCAACTGGCGGCTGCGCGGCGGCGCGGACTTCGACTTCACGGCCGTCCATCACCTCGATCCCGGCGAATCGCTCGTCATCGTCGCGTTCGATCCGATTCTCAACGCCTCCGCGGCCTCCGCCTTCCGCGCCGCTTACAGCATCGACGGATCCATTCCCGTGATCGGCCCGTTTACCGACGGTCCGCTAGGCAATACGACAGGCACGGTGCGCCTTCAGCGCCCGGATACCTTCAGTGGCGGTGTCTATCCGCAAGTCACCGAGGACGAGGTCATCTACGAGAATACCGCGCCTTGGCCAACAAGTCCCGACGGCACGGGCGACTCGCTGCAACGCAGCAGCATCGGCGGCTTCGGAAATTTCGCCTCGAGCTGGACGGGCGCCAGCCCCAACCCGGGCGGCAAGGTGATTGACTACAGCGAGTGGAGTGTCGGCTTCTTCGGCCCCGGGAGCCCGCCGAACAGTAACGGGCTCGACGACTTCGATTTCGACGGCATCCTCAACGTCGTCGAATTCGCTCTCGGGATGAACCCCACGGTTTCCGATCTGGAGGCGCTGCCTGCATTCGTCAACAATGGAACCACGATCACGATCACCTTCGAGGTGGATCTACTCCGACGGGGAATTACCCTCGGTGTCGAAACCTCCACGGACCTCGTAAACTGGAGCAGTGTTTCCGACACGCTCGTCAACACCATCGGCTACACGCAGACTCGGCGAGCCACCATCAACATCACCGGGTCGGAGCGGCTATTCTTCAGGTTCGTCGTGACGAACCCCTAGCAGGCCAGCAGACGATCTGTAGCGGAACTTGTGAAAGTTCCGGGCGAGCGGAATCGCTACTTGGCTACCTCGGTATTGTTACCAATTCCGCGAAACGCCAGCAGTCTAGTTGGAAGAGTCAATTCGCCTCGCGAACCGCGGCAAAAGGACGCTGGCCACCGGTGACAACGAAACGCCATTCACCGCGCGCGGTCACGCGACCGTTCCACGGCTCGTCGAACGCAAGTCGCTCTCTCTCGCGGAACGCATACCCCGCGTTGCGCGCCTCGAATAACCGGCGAGCCTGCTGGGGCGTGGTCCCTTCCGGGATCGCCCGCAGCGCCTCCGATTCGCCGCCTCCCCGGTGACTCACGACCAGTTCACCGCTCTCGGCTCCACTTGGCCGCTCCACCGCCCACTCCCACGCCCCACCGACTTTTTTCCAGAGGACAGACAATTCCAGTGGAACACGAAGCCGCGTCGCCGGATCTCCGAGCAGCGCATACATCAGCGCGTGATCCCGCTTGAGCTTGGGAATGTCGATCTCGTTCTCCAGTTTCCCCTCGACTTCCTTGAGCACAAACTCCGCCCACGCTTCCCGTTTGAAGAATGCCTCACGCTGCACAGCGTTCCAGTAATCTCCAAGGCGCTCCGCTTTCCCGTGATTCAGTTCGTTGAGTGACGCCATCCCCGAATAGTAGTTCGTGAGAGGATGCGACTGAGTCGTCGCTGCGATACTCGCCACTGGTCCCGCCGACGCGAAGAGCATGGCCTCGGCGACTGATATCTTGCTAGTCGCCCAATCACCACAATCGCACGCGAAGATGATCGCCGGAGCGGAAGGCTCGCCGTCTTCGAGGGCATCCGCATGCTCATGCGTGTACCCCCACCATCCCTTGCCGGACGTGTAGGAATAGAAATGGCCGCGGCTGCCATGGCCCATGAAGAAGGCCATCACCGCACCACCACCAAGACGTTTGTTGAACAGGGCGGCCTGGTCATGCGGATGCGCCGAGAGGGTCTCGCGTGGATTCCCCGTCATCATCCACGGGTCCGCCCATCGCGGGGCCTTGCGACTGACGGTATTTCTCAATGCGAATCCCGTGATCTCGTCCGCGAGCTTGCCCACCATGCTTGTCCCCGTCCACATCGGGAGCGCAAGATCGCCAATCGTCGATACACGACTCTCGTAGCGCGTGATTTTCTCGACAACCTTTTCGATCATCCTCGGAGAAGCGGCAGGTATCCTACCGACAGCCGCGTTCGGAAGCCCGTCTCCATCGACATCCGCACATGACAGGTCCGTCGCAAAACTTTCCTGCTGCGACGACATCCAGCGATAGAACGGGAGCCTGTCAGGCGGCAGGATGTTCTCGTCGCCCAGCAGGAGAACATAGTCGGCCGCACCAGCTTCGCGGTGGGAGGCCACCTGTCTGACCTCGAACCCTTCCTTCTCTCGAAACGCCGCCAACGGTTGTGCCGCAGCCCGCATCGCATCGCTCCCGACGAGCGCCCAGACGGGCTTCGGATTCTCGGCATGGAGCGCATTGCCGAGGGTCAGGGCTGCGAAGGTGGGCAGAATTCGGAAGGTCACCGTTGTTTTGCGCGTGCAAATGTAGCTTGGCACGCTTTGACCTCGGCATCCAGTCCCATCGCACCGGCCTTCGGCACCAGTTGCTTGAGCCTCCGTATGGCGCCTTCGATGTCGGCACTCTCCGTGCCCAATAACGCTGCTTCCAGACGGAGAGTCTCCCGTAGATCATCTTTCCACACAAAGACGGACAGACTCCCGTCTTGTTGGAAGAATACGTTGAAGCGCCTTTACACTCACGAACGAAAACCGCTATTCTCCAGTGTTGTTATGGAGAGAGAGGGTCGATCCTGAGGGGGTGGCCATGAATGAATATTTGAGAAAGCTGTTCGAAACCGGGGACTTCTCAGTCCGCTGGCAGAGTGGGTCGTGGACTGGTTTGCACTTGTGGCTCCATGTCCTCGCTGACGTGGCGATCTTCGCCACATGCGTTGCCATCCCGGTCGCCATCTTCAAGCTCCTCGTAAACCGCGCGCTGCCCTCTCCCCGCGCCTTCTGCGTGCTCGCAGTGTTCATTCTCGCCGTGGGATTTGTCCATGCAATCGAAGCGGTGATGTTCTGGTGGCCGGCATACCGGGTGTCGGGTCTCGCCAAGGCGATCACGGCGCTTCTAGCATTAATCACCTTCTACGCGACGGCCCGCGCGGCTTCACAAGCGGTCTCCGCACCTTCGCTCTCCGAACTGGAAGATGAGATCGCCCAGCGCCGCAAGGCGGAGAGAAGGCTTCAGGAGAGCGAGGAACGCTACCGTGCCCTTTTCGATAGCACCCACGACCTCATCCAAAGCGTCTCGCCGGAAGGACAGTTCATGTTCGTCAACCGTGCGTGGAAGAGCACTCTCGGATACTCGGAAGACGATCTCGGCTCGTTGAAGGTGTTTGATATTGTCGCACCAGACTGCCTCGACGACTGCGCCCAAGCATTCGAGAGGGTGATGTCCGGAGAAGAAGTTCCCTTTGTTCAAGCTGAATTCCTCGCGAAAGACGGGAGGCGCGTCGCTGTCGAAGGAAATGCCTCACCAAGAAAAATCGATGGGAAGGTGGTGGCTTCCCACGGATTCTTCAGAGATGTCACCGCCCGCCGGCAAGAAGAGAGGAGGCGGCGCGATTCGGAGGCGCGATTCGAGGCCGTCTTCAAGGGAGCGGGCATCGGTATCGCCATCGTGAACGAAAAAGGAAAATACGAACAGGTGAACCGCGCCTTCCTCGACATGTTCGGATACACCCCGGATGAGATTCCGGATCTCTCGGTCGATCTTCTCACCGTTCCGAAAGAACGCGTCCAATCACGCGAAGCGCTCCGCCATGTCGTTGAAACCGGAGAGATGGCCAGCATCGAAAAGCAATGCGTCACCAAGGATGGTGACCCGTTCTGGGTGCAGGTCACGGTCTCACGGATCTCTGGCAAAGACGGGGCGGGGTTCGTCGCAGCCATGGTGGAGAACATCGATGAGGACAAGAAAGCCGAAGCGCAACTGGCGGAACTCAACGACCGACTCGAGCAACTCGTGCAAGATCGGACTGCGGAACTCCGCGCCGCTAGAAGAGAAGCCGTTATCGGCAACGAACGCCTCGCCACCCTCGGCCAACTGGCGGCGAGCATCGCCCATGAGATCCGCAGTCCGCTCAGCGTCGTGCGCAATGCCGTCTACTATCTCGACAAGGTCACGAAGGAAGACGCTGATCCCGGTATCAGGGAAAGTTTCGAGGACATCGATCGCGGTCTCTCCAACGCGGAGCATATCATCGAGGAACTTCTCGACTACACACGTCGTGACAACGCCCGGGAGGACCGCTACAACCTGAGCGAGGTCATCGACCGCGTCATTCACGACGCGTCCCCTCCGGAGTATGTGAAGCTGACACGTGAAGACAACTCTGACGAAGCCGTCTTTTCCACCGGCGATGCCCACCAGATCGAACGCCTTGTCGAGAACCTCGTGCGCAATGCGATTCAGGCCATCGACGACGAGGGCTCCGTTTCCATTCGATGCAGCCGGAACGGGTCAGCGGCCTCCGTCGAGGTCATCGATACGGGAGTCGGCATGACCGAGGAACAGCTGACACGCATTTTCGATCCGCTCTACACCAACAAGTCCAGCGGCACGGGCTTGGGTCTCACCATCTCCAAGCGCTACGCCGAGTTGAATCAGGGAGAACTGACGGTCGAGAGCACTTACGGCGAAGGCTCGAGATTCCGCCTCACACTTCCTGCCGTCCCTATCCCAAGCGAATGAACAGATCCAAGACTCACTTGCCATCACATCCCATTATGCGAACGTCATTCAGGCGCTCCTGACACCCAGCACCTCCTTGAATAGGATCCCTCCCCCAAGAATACTAGTCGTCGATGACCAGCCCTCGATGGTGCGCAGTCTCAAGCGGATCTTCGATCTCGAGGGTTACGAATCGGTAACCGAAACAAGCGGAGCCGAAGCCGTGAAGAGAATCAGGGATGAGCCCTTCGATGTCGTTGTCACCGATGTCAGAATGCCCGGTATGAGCGGCATCGAGACCCTCCGCAAGGCGCGCGAAATCCGGAGCGATCTTCCCATCATTCTCATCACCGGCGATGCAGGTTCCCCACCCGCTTCGGAAGATCCACTCGTCGACATCCTCATCAAGCCTTTCGATCCCGAGCAACTATGTGCGATCATCGAATCGAGAATCGCACGCTCCGAATCATGAAATGGATGACCGCTCCCCAGAAGTCTTTGTCGTAGACGACGACTCATCCGTCAGGAAGGGATTGACGCGTCTCATTGAGTCGGCCGGCCATCGGGTGGAAGCCTTTCCTTCGGCGCTGGAATTCCTCGAACGCGACCTCCCGTCGACCCCGTGCTGTCTCGTTCTTGACATTCACATGCCCGGGCTTCTCGGCCTCGATCTGCAAACGGAACTCAACTCGAGCAATATCGAAATCCCGATCGTCTTCATCACCGGTCAGGGGGACATCCCGATGAGTGTTCGCGCAATGAAGGCCGGAGCGGTCGACTTTCTTCCGAAACCAGTCGACGAAAACCTGCTCCTCGAAGCCGTAGCCGAGGCGCTGAAGACCGCCGCCGCCGCTATGAAACGCAGGGTCCAACAGGAGGCGGTGCGCGGAAAACTCGATCGGCTCACAATGAGAGAGAGAGAGGTCCTCGAACTGGTAATCACCGGAATGCTCAACAAGCAGATCGCTGCCGAACTCGGCGCGGCGGAAAAGACCATCAAGATCCACCGCGGCCGCGTGATGAGAAAGATGGAGGTGGCCTCCGTGGCGGATCTTGTTCGCACTGTCGCAATCGTCGGTATTGAGGCACCCGGATCGTCGTAGGACTTTGGTCCTACGACCTAGGTCCCATTGCGGCACTGCCCTCGAAAACCTACGAGTTTACTTATAGGGCACTGGGTCTGTCCCGGTGAGATTGTGGAATGAACACACTGGAAACCAGCCGGATTGCGATTGTCGAGGACGATGCCTCAGTGAGACACTCTCTCGAACGCCTTCTCGGATACGAGGGCGCGGAGATTCATAGCTTCCAATCGGCCGAGGGTTACGAGGCGCGGTCTGGCGAGCGATTCAACTGTCTGCTTCTGGATGTCCAACTCGACGGAATCTCAGGCGTCGAATTGTGTTCGCGCATGCGAGAGCGCGGCGAAATGACGCCCACGATCTTCATTACAGCACAACCTCACCTCGCCGAATGCATGAAGTCGGATTCCGAGGACGATTCGATCACCGTGTTGGCGAAGCCGGTCGATCCAGATGAACTGATTCACGCGATCTCGGTCGCA
>CAJIAN010000663.1_pt1 | contig 15386 bp, 15 predicted proteins | sample 9199061 | NCBI WGS metagenome assembly CAJIAN01 (sample SAMEA7708264, study PRJEB35096) | sediment metagenome | biome: marine neritic benthic zone biome [ENVO:01000025]; feature: sediment [ENVO:00002007]; material: shallow marine sediment [ENVO:03000034] sea grass bed [ENVO_01000059] ...
AGTGGCTTGATCAACCGCTACTCATTCTACGCGGACTTCGTTGACAACACCGTGCTCACCACGCGCGACGTGCAGGCCCTGCTGAAGCGCCTCTCCGACGAGAAGATCGACGGCCTTGTGCTCGATCTCCGCGGCAATGGGGGCGGCTCCCTCGAGGAGGCCATCGACCTCACCGGACTGTTCATCAAGAAGGGGCCCGTCGTGCAGGCCAAGGATTGGCGGGGCAAGGAAACCTCGCGCAGTTCCAAGAACCGCTGGCCTGTCTACGAGGGACCGATGATTGTCCTCACCGACCGCATCAGTGCCTCGGCAAGCGAGATTCTCGCCGCCGCGCTGCAGGACTACAAGCGGGCGGTCATCGTCGGCGACAAGTCGACCTTCGGAAAGGGAACGGTGCAGACCATCATGCCGGTGGGCCAGTACATGCCCCTCTTCATGGAGAAATCCCGGGCAGGTGCCCTCAAGGTGACGATCCAGAAATTCTACCGCATTTCCGGTGGCTCCACCCAGCTCAAGGGCGTTGTTCCGGACATCGTTCTTCCCTCTTGGCGCGACGCCTCCGAGACCGGAGAGGAATCGCTCGATCACGCGCTGAAGTATGACGAGATCGCCAAACAGAAGTACACCCACTTCAGCGACGAGGACCTGCCGACCGACAAGCTGAAGGGCGCGGTCGAGAAGCGGATCGCCGGAGAACAGGAGTTCGCCTACGTGCTCGAAGACACGAAGCGTCTGAAGGAACAGTTCGAGAAGAACAGCGTCTCCCTGAATCTCGAGAAGCGCCTCGCCGAGAACGAGGACCTCCGCAACCAGCGTCTCCAACGAAATGCAGCGCGCCGCAAGCGCTTCGCGGAGATGGAAAAGGAAGAAAATAAGACGATGACGCTCTACAAACTGACGCTCGACAACGTCAACGACGAGGAGCTCACACTCGCCAAGGATTTCGATGAGGAGAAGTTCTCCGGTATGATCCAGAACAAGGACAAGGAGGCAGACGAGGAATCTCCGCCGGAGTATCCCAACGGGCTCGATCCGATCGAGCGCGAAACGTTGAGCATTCTCGGCGACCTGATCGACATCGAAGAGGCAAAGCGGACCGCCAAAGTGGCCGATCCCTCCCGCGCAGCGGCGAACTAGTTCCGGCGCTCCCGCAGAATGGACGCCGACGGAGACGCGCGGGTCACGGTCATCGACCACCCGCTCATCCACGTCCGTCTCACCCGACTCCGCGACAAGGCGACTCCTTCACACGAGTTTCGCCATCGGCTGCACGAGATCGCGCAGCTGATGGTGTTCGAGGTGACTCGCGAGTTCGAAACGCGTTCCGTGCTCGTCCGAACGCCGATCGCTGAAGCGAAGGGATGCGAGACCGTTCGACCGATTATTCTCGTGCCCATCCTGCGTGCGGGACTGGGAATGCTGAACGGGATCTTGAGCATCCTGCCCGAGGCCCAGATCGGGCACATCGGGATGTTCCGAAACGAGGAAACCCAACGGCCGGAGAGCTACTATCGGAATCTGCCGGGAAATATCGAAGTCGCCGACGTCCTGCTCATCGACCCCATGCTGGCCACCGGACACAGCAGCGCGGAAGCCGCCTCCCAAATTCTCGCCAGCGGTGCCCAACGGCTGCACTTCATCTGTCTCGTTGCCTGTCCCGAAGGCATTGACCATTTCCACAGCGTACACCCCGATGTGCCGATCTACACTGCGGTCATCGACGAGAAGCTGGACGACAGAGCCTACATCGTCCCGGGATTGGGCGATGCGGGAGACCGATACTTCGGCACCATCTGAGCGAGGGAGGACTACTTCTTCGTCTTCACCGGCGTCTTTCGGTTGGGGAAAAGCGCACGGCAGATCCCGCACATCGTGCCGTCACAGCTGCGGGCCGTACAGTGCTCCCGCCCGTAGAAGATGATCTGCAGATGCAGCTTGTTCCATTTGTCGCGGGGAAAGAGTTTCTTCAGATCGGCTTCGGTTTTGCCGACATTCTTCCCATCGGTCAAACCCCACCGCTGGGCGAGCCTGTGGATGTGGGTATCGACGGGAAACGCCGGATGGCCGAACGCCTGCGACATGACTACGGAGGCCGTCTTGTGCCCCACCGCAGGGAGCGCTTCGAGTTCCTCGAACGTTTCGGGCACGCGACCCTCGTGCTCGTCCATGATGATCCTCGACAGTCCGGCAATCCCCTTTGCCTTTTGCGGAGCCAGTCCACAAGGCCGGATCACCGATTCGATCTCCTCGATGCTCAGATTGGCCATCTGTTCAGGTGTGTCCGCAAGGGCGAAAAGTTTCGGGGTCACCTGATTCACCCGCTCGTCCGTGCACTGGGCCGAGAGCAGGACCGCTACGAGGAGAGTGAACTCGTCTTTGTGATCAAGGGGGATCGGCGTCTTCGGATACAGCCGCTCGAGCTCATCGAGGACGTAAGACGCCCGCTCTTTCTTCAACATGCGCGCATCCTTAACAAGGTGAGGAGCGAGAGCAAGCCGCCGCAAACTCAAATGCGGGCCTTCTTTTGGGGATCGATCAGATCCGCACGCGACGCGCGATATCGACCGCCATTTCGCGGCAGTGGCGGTAGGCTCTGCGGGGATTGAGAACATGTAGGCTGTGCTTGAAACAACCCCACTCGAGAATCTTGATGTCAATGTTGCGAACTCCCCATGCCCGCATGCTCTTCAAAGTCGGCTTGTAGATGTCGATCGTGTTGGTCCCGACCAACGCGCTTCCATAGTCCTCAACGACATAGACGTGCGGGTCTCCGATGATCTTGAACTTCGTTCCCGCCGGGAAACGGGACCAATCAGCCGCAGCACTGCGGACTTTTCCGTATTTCAAAATGGTCCCCATGGCGTTTTTGCGCCCGTACTTGCCTCCCGCCTCGTTTTCCTGATGGCTGTAGGCGGTCGCTCGCACGCGGATCACCGAACCGGGCCGAGGCTGGCCGAGAATCGTTTTCGTGGTCGTCAGTGCTTTTTCCTGCGGTTTTTTCTGCGCCGGACGACTCGATCCGGAATATGGCTTGCTTGCCGTGGTGCAGTTCGCGAGGAAGAGAATAGAAGTTGCGAGAAGCGCAAAAGGAAGGGTCTTCATGCGGTGGGTGAGTGAGTGAGTGAGTTTTGTTAAGACTTCTTAACCAAATGCAAAAACTTAGAAATATTACAAATAGCGAGTGGTTTTGTAAAGTGAAAGTTTATAAAAACCGAGACGCGAGAAGCGTAGTTTTTAATAAACAAGAGAAGGAGTGACACAACTAGACCTTCGCGGTGTCCGTCCCTGCATCAGTTGTCAGTTCGTGATAATAGAAAATGCGAGTGATTCACATCGCGTCCGTAGACGCGGCTCGCAAATTCATAGCGAGGCGAAGGGAGGCGTCAAGGAAAGAAAATTCACCTTTCCTAAGCATCGAGCACCCAACCCTAGCTCACGCGGAACATCTCGGGGACGAATCGGAGATCACTCGCTTCTTCGACGGCCATGTCGATCTGCGCTTCGAGGATCTCGTGTGGAACGGGATTCTGATAGTCCTTGAGACAATCCTTGAGCGCCTCGACGGGACTCAAGCCCCGCGTCTTTATCATCCGATAGACTTTGATCGCCAGCGACTCCGCCGCTCCCGGCGTCACAAGTTTCGGAATCATTGGCTTCAGTTCATCGAGGCTCTCCTTCGGCAGATCCACTTTCTGCTTCTTGCAGAGCGCGCGAATGAGATGGAACCCCTCTTCCTCGGTGGTGCTTGGAAACAACGGGATTTTCACATCCACCCTGCCCGGACGCTTCAGGTCCACCTCGATGAGATCCGGCCGGCTCGAAGCGAGGATCCAGAGAATCTTGCCACGGTTGGCACTGTCACTCATCTCCTTGGCCATCATGGAGTAGACGCGTCCCGAAACTCCGGAGTCACCAGAACCCGCATCGCGACGCCCCAGCGCCTGGTCCGCCTCATCGATGAAAACGACGCAACGCCCCAGCGCATGCAGCAGGCTGAAGATCTTTTCGAGATTCCCCTCCGTACTTCCCACCCAGCGGTCCCGGAAGTTCTTGAACTTCACCACCGGCACCCCGGCCTCCCCCGCCAGGCACTCGACCATGTAGGTCTTGCCGGTTCCGACAGGACCGCAGAGCAGGTAGCCCATCGGCATCGCCGACACGTCGTTCTGGCGCCAGAGTTCGATATCCTGGCGGATCCACTCCTTCACCGCCTCCTGTCCGTAGACGTCATCCAGTGTGCGCGTCGACTCGATGAATTCGATGAGTCCGTTGCAGTCCCTCTCCACGAGATCCTTCTTCAAGTCGGCGAGATCCTCGTCCACGAGCGCTTCCCTCCGATACTCCCGGGTTTTCAGCAGTCCTTCGACCGCGCTCAGGGTCGCTCCCGTGAGTTGCGCCGCCGGCTTTTCCAAGGCGTCCTTGTACTCCGAGAGCGCGGTGGGATACGTCTTCACGACGATGCCGAAGGCATCCGCGAGCAACCGGCTCGACGGAAGCGGAATCTGGACTTGATGCGTCCGCGGGTTGTTCACGATGAGCGGATGCAGGTCATTCAGATTCTCGGCAACAAGAAAGGTCGCCTGGTTCAGGCCGGCGAGGAGCGAATCCATCGACCAGTCGCGCGCGAGGAGCGCCATCGCGTTGAGGTCGAAATTCCAACCTCCCCGGACAGCGGGAAAAACAAGGTGCGCCGCCTTGATGATGACCGCGACCTGCGTGCTGCCCTTGCGAATCTTCTTCAAGTTCGCGCAGTAGCGCAGAAAATGGGTGATGAACTCCATTGCCTCGCGCGGTTTGCGTGGCAGATGCTGGTTCTCCTTGAAAGTTGGCCACTGACCAAACACGTCGCCCCCCTTCTCCACGCGAACACCATTCCCGAGATCGTAACTGAGGACGACGTCGAATCCCGGCAGCAGCACCTCCTCGAGAAAATCCGCAAGACCGGACAGCTTCGCATCGTCGCCACCCTTGGCGGGCAGCACGAAGCGGTCGCTCACGTTCCCATGCAGAATGAACTGGCTCGTCGCGTTGCTCTCGTAGAACTCGATAAGCTCCTTCGTCCAGTCAGAAAGCACGGCCACGGGATCCGATGGTGGAGACTCTACTCGCTTTCCATCTGGCCCGGACCCATCGACTTCGTCGATTCCTCCTCCTCTTCGTCGCCGCCCCCACCGTCACCGCTACCGGCGGAAACGCTGTCGTCGGAATCCATTGCCATTCCTTCGGCAGCAGCGAAGTCGGCCAGCGCCATTTCCTCGAGTGCTTCCTGCTCGTCCGCCATCGCTTGGATCTCGGAGGTGTCGAGGCTGTCTTTCGCCACCCGAGCCCGACCAGCGGCCTCGGTCCGCTCCTCTTCGATCATCTCATGCAGGCGATCAAGAGTGTCGCCGGACCCTCCGATCTCGTTGACCATGCCGGTTGCCATTTCGTTGAGGTCGGCCATCGCTTTCTTCACCTTCACGTCATTGATGCCGCGAGCGATCTCATCGATCTTCTCTCTCGCTTCCTTCACGCTCACATCGCGTGCGCTGAGCAGTTCCTTGTAGGTCGCTTCCGCCTCCTTGGCTTGCTGGCGATTCTCATCGAGCTCGCCTTTGATCGTCTGGAGCCGCAGCGCGTACTGACCGGCCAGCTTCTTGTTGCCCGCATTCAGATTCGCCGCCGTCTTCGCTCGCAGATCCTTCGCTTCCTTCTCCAGTTTCTTGACCTGGGCCATCAAGCGCTCGCAAAGGCCCGCGTGGGTCGCAAGGCCCTTGTTGAACTTCGCGATGGTCTTGCGCAGATTCTCCTTCTCCACCTCCAGTAGCGCTTCCGGATTCTTCTTCTCGAGTCCCTTGATGAATAGGCCGAAGAATCCCCTGATCAGATTGGCAAGTCGTTTGAACATGGTGTCGTGCGTTGTTTTTTTGAGTGTTGTTCGGAGAAAATCTCTCCCTGCCCGCTTCTGCGACCTTTATCGCGAAGCCCTCGCACAATGACAAGCGAAATTCCCACGGTCGATTACAAAGCGGCGATTCCTTTATAAGGCCCACGATCTAAAGAAGATGACGCCGTCCCGAGGCGCGGGTATTTTCGGACGTCATGACGCGCCAGACCTTCAAGGGCATCAGCAATCGAGGGCGCTTCCTGCTCGCGCAGCAGGAGAACGCGACCGTTGACTTCAAGGAGCACATCGACGGCGTCCACGCGGAGGACTTCGTCGCCTTCGCAAATACCGAGCGCGGCGGCGCCATCCTCGTCGGAGTGCGGGAATCCGTCGATGGAAGCGGGCTCCAGACCACCGAGATTGTCGGTTCACTCGTGGGAGACACCCAGAAGCTCACGCTCATTAACAAGGCCGCCAGTTGTCTTCCTGCAGTCGAAATCGAAGTCTATTTCGAAAACCTCGACGACGCACCCTTCATCAGAGTTGAGATCCCACCGAGTTCGCACCGGCCCCATTGCACGGCCTCGGGCACCTACAAGATCCGCGAGGATGGCCGCAACAAGGCGCTCAATCCCCGCGAGATGCTCGCCATCTTCATCGAGAAGGAGGAAACGCGGTTCCTCAGCCGGTTCACCAACGCCACCCAGCACCTCCAGATGGCCATAAAGGACCTGCGACAGGACATTGCGGAGGACCGAGAACTGCGCGACGCTGAAGACAAGGACGCCTAGATGCTCCGACACTCTCCATTGCTGATTGCCGCTGCGTTGCTCTGCCTCGCTCCCCAAGCGCAGGCGCTCGATCCGGTGTTCAGCAAGTATCAGGAACGCGTCGAACTCGCCGTGGAGAAAGGACTCGCCTTCCTCGCGGCTGCGCAGAAAGACGACGGCACCTTCCCGGGTCGCTACGGAAACAACTCCGGGGTCGTTGCGCTCGTCGGCATGGCCTTTCTCTCCAAAGGCTATCTCCCGAATCAGGGCCGCTACGGAGCAACGGTCAGCACGTGCATCGACTTCGTGCTCGATCATCAACAGGCCAATGGCGTTCTCAATCCACGTGCGCGCGGGAATGAAACGATGTACGCCCACAACATCGCCACGCTGTTCCTCTCCGAGGTCTCCGGCATGGTCGATCCGTCCCGTCAGCAGCGCATCGACATCGCGCTCGCTAAGGCGATCCGGCTTCTGCTCAATGCCCAGGCCGTTCCTAAAAGCACGAAGCACAAGGGAGGCTGGCGCTACAGCCCCGAATCCAAGGACAGCGACCTCTCCTGCAGCGGGTGGGCGCTGATGGCCCTGCGCTCGGCAAGGCTCAATGGCGCGCCCGTGCCGGAAGAGAACATCGCGGCCGCGGTCGACTACATCTTCCGCTGCTTCGATGCGAAAAGCGGCGGATTCGGCTACCAGAGTCCGAGCCCCCGCGAGACCCTCGCCGGCTGCGGCCTGCTTTGTCTCGAACTCTCCGGCTACCACGGCGATCCGCGGCTCAACAAGGCCGGCGACTATATCCTCTCCGTCCGCCAGAAGGTCCCCGCCAAAAACCACGAGTACTACGGGAACTACTACAACGCCCAGGCGATGTTCCAGCTCGGCGGGAAATACTGGGAAACCTACGGCACGTGGATGTACGACCACTACCTCTCGGAGCAGGCCGAAAACGGATCGTGGAGCAGCTCGCGGGTGGGCGTTTCCTACAGCACCGCCATGGTGCTCTTGTCCCTCACCGTGCCGTATCGGATGCTTCCGATCTACCAGCGGGACGAGACCGTGGACTCGGAGTGAGCCTGCGTTCAGCGGCGTCGGCCCGCCATTGCGGCCATGCCTAGCAGGATGAAAGCGATCGCACTCGGCTCGGGAATGGCGTTCACCACGTCGTCGAAGGTCGTGCCTAGCACCAACCCATCCACCCGCACAGTCTCGTTTTCACTCGAATCGGACTGTCTCAGGGCAAAACTACTGACACTGTCGCCTGGATCCGACCGGTCCTCCCCGAGAATGGAGGTGTCGGTTTCGAACGTAGCATCGATCCACAGTTCGGCTATGTTCGCGTCCTGATCGTAGGACACCACCGCACGGTATGTCGTTCCGAACATCAGATCCGTGGCCCAGATTGTATCCGCGGTGGATTCATCCGAAGCAATTCCCACAGTGAAGTCGCCCCCTCCGGTCGGCGCGACGATGTCCAAGCGAGCTGAGAAGTTCGTTCCCTGCCGGAAGTGTGCAAAATACTCGTTATCCGTTCCAGAATAGGGTGCCCCCAAGTCATCGACCGTGAAATCGAGTCCATAGTAGACCACACCTGCAACTGGCGTGAAGGCAAGGTTTGCATCTTCAGAAGGACTGCCGTGCTCCACAACTACCTGTCCACTCGAAACCAGGAGATCGCCGGCTGTTCCACTGTGACCGGCCCATCCTCCATTGCCGACCAAGCTTCCGTCGGCATAGTCAAAATTATCAAATGCAATTACAGCCGCGTTCATCGAGATCATCCCAAATGCGTAAACGACTGAGAAGGTACCGAGTAGTTTCGTGTTCATAGGAAAATTGACGGTTCAGCGTGATTCCACGCGCTTCTTGAGCGTAGGGGATCTTTATGGATATCGTCTTCCGATGGCAAGGCTTTATAATGCTTCAAAAGCGTCACTGACCAAGGGCTGATCCGATCAGATTGTCACGATAAACATGAAAATTCTAGTCACTGGAGCCACAGGGAAGGTGGGTCGAGCTTTCATCGAGAGTGTGCGATCGGATCACCGTTCGCCGCGTGCGACAATCCGCGCGTTCTGTCACAACCGAGTTCTTCCGGAATCCGATAGAATGGAGGTCGTCAAAGGCAGCATTGCGAACCGCGCGGACGTCGAGGCCGCCGTCGATGGTGTCACCCACGTCATGCATCTCGCGACCTGCAAGGAAACCCCGGACGACGTGATGGACGTCACGGTGAAGGGACTTTTCTGGCTCCTCGAAGCCTGCCGGGAGAGTGCGACCTTCGAGCAGTTTATTTTGATCAGCGGCGATGCGGGGATGGGGCACTTTTTCTACCCGCATCCCGTTCCAGTGACCGAGCAGCAGAAGCACAGCGCCTATCCCGGGTGCTATGCGCTCTCCAAGGTGCTCGAAGAGGTGATGCTGGAGCAGTACCACATCCAGTACGACTTCAACGGTTGCTGCCTCCGCGCGCCGTGGATCATGGAGAAGGACGACTTCAAGTACACGCTGACCTTCGGAGAGGACGTCTTTGGTGGACCGCGGTGGTGCGATCTCGTCGAGCCTGACCAAGCAGCCGAATACGCGTCCACCGAAACGGTCCCCATCATGCTCGATCCGAACGGCGATCCGGTGAAGCGCAACTTCGTCCATCTCGACGACCTCGTTTCCGCGATGATCGCCGCCATCGAGAATCCGACCGCCGCCCGTCAGCAGACCTTCAACGTCTGCATGGACGAACCGGTCGATTACCAGTCGGTCGGCGAGTATCTCACCGAGACCCGCAGCCTGCCCACGGTTGAAATCAAGACCGAATTCCACTCGACCTGGCTGGATAACGCGAAAGCCAAATTCCTGCTCGGATGGCGGCCCGAGATCGATTACAAGAAGATGATTGATCGCGCGTGGGATTACGAACGCGCACCTGACGATCCCCGAAAGATATGGTATCCCGGCTAGTTCTCAGCACCCTCGTTTTCTCGATCACCGCGACTGCGGCCGACTGGCCGCAGTTTCTCGGACCGGAACGCGACGGGCACGCCGCTGAAGAAATCACCAAGCTCGCTCCGGAACCGGAGGTCCTCTGGTCACGCCCTCTCGGAATCGGCTACGCGGGGCCGGCAGTCGTGGATGACCGCGTATATGTCTTCCACACCAAGGGCAACGACGCGCTGCTCGAGGTGCTCTCGGTGAAGGACGGGGCGCTTTCGTGGGAAGTTTCCTATCCCAGCGGTTACCAGGACCTTTACGGAGCGGAGAACGGACCGCGCGCCACCCCGACGATTACCCCCGACGGCAAGGTCTTCATCTACGGTGCGGAAGGAATGCTTCATTGCCTCGACAGCAAGAAGGGTGGCGACTTCGTCTGGAAACTGGACACGCGCAAGGACTACGCCTCCGACAAGGGCTTCTTCGGCCGGGCATCCTCCCCTCTCTTCCACAAGAAATCGGGAACGCTCATCGTCCAAACCGGTGGAAAGAAGGCTGGCATCCTCGGTCTTGACGCGGCCACCGGAAAGGAAAAATGGCGCGCCACCACCCACGAGGCAGGATACGCCTCGCCCGTTCTCACCTCGATCGACAAACAAGACTGGGCAATTCATTTCACGCGAGATGGCTTCGTCGCTCTCGACCCTGCCAAGGGCAAGGTCGCCATCGAAAAACCGCACCGTGCATCCATGCACGCATCCGTGAATGCAGCCACCCCCATCATGCTCGACGACGCCACGGTCTTCCTCTCTTCCTGCTACGGCGTCGGAGCCGCCTTGTGGAAGATCGATCCCACGAAGCGCAAAGTCACTCCAGTGTGGGCGGGTGAAGACAAACTCGACTGCCACTACGCCACGCCAGTGCTCGTCGGCGATCACCTCTACGGCTTCCACGGTCGTCAGGAACGCGGAGCCGAATTCCGATGCGTGGTGGCGAAGACCGGCAAGGTGAAATGGACTTCCGGACGGCTCGGTTCCGGATCGGTCCTCACGGACGGGAAGTCGCTCTTCATTCTCACCGAGAAAGGCGAACTCATCATCCATCCCGCGTCGCCGGCGAAGTGGGCACCGATTTCGCGCACGCAGATCCTCGGCGCGGGCATCAGCGCCGTGCCGGCCATCGCCGATGGCAAACTCTTTGCCAGAGACCAGAAGCGCTTTGTCTGCGTCGGCCTCACCGCCGAATGAAGATCTTCGGCGTCCAGTTCGACATCGCATGGGAGAATCGCGACGCGAACTACGACTCCGTCCGCTCGCTGCTCGCCGATGCCGGGATTCCGGCCGGTTCTCTCATCGTTCTTCCCGAACTCTTCGCAACCGGGTTCAGCATGAACATCGACGCCACGGCCGAGGAAGACCCGTCACAAAGCGAAGCGTTCCTTGCCGAAATCGCGTCGCAACATCGCAGCCATAGCATCGGTGGACTTGCCACCCGCGGCGCATCGGACAAGGGACGCAACGAACTCGCCGTCTTTTCGCCTGACGGTCGGAAAATCGTCCGCTACCAGAAGAACTACACGTTCAGCTACACCAGGGAATCCCAGCATTACGAAAACGGATCCGAGATCGCTCTCTTCGAGTGCGGCGGCTTCCAAGTATGCCCGCTGATTTGCTACGACCTCCGCTTTCCCGAGCTCTTCCGCCGCGGCGTCCGGGAGGGAGCCATGCTCTTCCCCGTCATCGCGAGTTGGCCGGAACCGCGCATCGACCACTGGGACACATTGCTTCGTGCCCGCGCGATCGAAAACCAGGCGGCCGTGATCGGCGTCAACCGCGTTGGCGATGATCCGAACAACCACTATCCGGGTCACTCACAGATCATCAATCACCACGGAACAGTCGTGTCGCACCTTACGGATACCGAGGGCGTGATCTCCGCGGACCTCGACGGTGACGCGCTACTCCAGTGGCGGCGCGACTTCCCGGCCCTCGACGACATCAAGGACTGATTCGATCAATCCCGACCGGTCTTCTTCCTCGCCTTCTCGATGATGTCCGCCAGCTCGTCGAGTTCTTCTTCGCTCAATTTCGCGTCCCGATGCTCGATCATTCCCGCCACCGCATTCGCCACCGAGCCCTTGTAGAACACGCCGACGATCCGCTTCAGCGCGGAGTCGGCCTCCCGCTTCGAAGAGCGCACAGGGGAGTAGACAAAACTCCGCCCCTCTTCGGTGTGCTTCAGGTGCCCTTTCTCCTCGAGGATGCGGAGCATTGTCCGGATCGTCGCGTTCGCCAACTCGTCCTTCAGCTCCGCCTGAATCTCTTTCGCCGTCGCTTTCCCAAGTCGGTAGACCACGTCCATGATCTCGCGTTCGCGCACACTCAGCCGGGATTCATCAGTCATCTTTAGTGTTAATTTTTTAACACTAAATGGCGGTTTTCGCAACCGGAATCCTCCGACGAATCACTGGCCAAGCTTCCCGTCGCCTCCTATCGTCGGGCATGCGTATCTCCGCCACCATTCTCTGCAGCGTCCTTTGGGCTCCCGTTGCCGCGCTCGCCGGCCAAAAAGCGATCGACGATAGGCAGATCGAATCGCGATTCGTCGAACTGATCTCCAAACGCCTCGATGAAAACAAGGGCGTTGCGGTCAAAGAGCTTCGCGATCAGTTGAAGAAAGCCGACCGGACGACTCGAAAACTGGCTTTCGCCAAACGCGGCAAGGAAAAGCTGACCCCGGCGCAGATCTACGAGAAGCGCCGCGAGAGCGTGGTGGCGCTGGGCAACATCTACAAGTGCGACAAATGCGACGATTGGCACCCGAATCTCGCTGGTGGAGTCATCCTTACCGCGGACGGTGTGGCCCTGACAAACCACCACGTCGTCGCGGACAGCCGTGCGAAGGCCTTCGGAGCTATCACAGCCGATGGGAAGGTCCACGGGATCAAAGAAGTGCTCGCCGCGTCGCGAAACGCCGATCTCGCGCTCGTCCAGCTTGACGGCGAAGGCTTTGTTCCCGCACCCCTCGCAGTCGAAGCTCCCGTGGGTTCACCCGTCACCGTCATCAGCCACCCCGATGGCCGATTCTACACTCTCACCACCGGTTACATCTCCCGCTACTTCACCCAACATGCCAAGGGCGCCAAACGCCATCGCGTCGCCATCACTGCGGACTACGCCCGAGGTTCGAGCGGCTGTCCCGTCTTTGACGAACATGGTTCCGTCGTGGCTCTCGTTTCCACGACCTCGTCGATCTACTACAATCGCTCGAAGGATGTACAGAAGAACCTCCAGATGGTGATCAAGGCCAGCGTTCCCATGTCCGAGCTGCGTGGGCTTCTTCCCGAGAAATCCTCGTCCGCCGAGTAGTCCTGCCGTCGGGATTGTAACGGGGTTCCGTCTCGTTCTATGAGGCAGCCCCATGTCATGATTGCGCCGTTGAAACAGGAAGAAACCGAACCATCGCCCGACATCGCTCCCGTTCCGGAGCCCGGTGCCGAAGAGGCGCTCCTCGAGGACCTGATCCACGACCACGGAGGCGCCGTGCGGGCCGTGATGATCGGTCGCTATCGCGGAACCCTCGGAGGTGACGACATCGATGATGTCATTGCCGTCGCCATCCACCGGCTCTGGCGCCACCGGAATCAGCTGGCCAGCCTCCGCTCTCCCCGGGCCTGGTTCCTCCGCATCGCCGACAATGTCGCCCGCGATGTCCTCCGCTACGGCTGGCACAAGGCAAGACAACTCGAAGTGCGCACCGAGCACAACTATCTCGAAGCGCTGCCGGATCCCGCGCCGGAAAACGAGACACCAAGTCCGGCGCCTTCCAATCCCGATCTCGTCGCCGCCCTACGCGATATCGTGAGCCACCTTCCCGAAAAACAGCGCAAGATCGTCTGGGCCGATGCCCTCCATCCCAGCGGCACGGTCTCCAGCGAAACCCTTTCCGCCGAACTCGGCATACCCGCAGGCACGGTGCGCGTCTACCGAAAGCGCGCCCTCGATCGCATTCGCAAGGAAATGCAAAAACGCCACCTCTCACCCTGACAAACTCACCATGAACGTAGAAGAACAGATCCGCAAGGCTCTCCCGCCTTCCGACCTCCGCCTCCAATCCGACGAGCATCTCGAAGCCATGCTCGACGAGGCTGACGCGGGCGATGACCGCATAAGCCGACAGAACTATCCCGCCATCCTCGCGGAGGCCGTGGCTGGCGAACAACCTGTCGCCCATCGCACGCAACATGTGTGGAGACCGATGGAACTCGCGGCCATCGCCGCGGTGATCGTCCTCGCGGTTGTTATCGCCGCCCTCCAGTTCCAGAACCGGCCCGCCGATACCATCGCCGATTTCCCGGTCGATCCCTCCGAGCCGACGATCACTGGGACACCCCAGGACACAGGCTCAGGCAATGGGATGAAGGACGTCCTCGTCGACTTCCCCAAACCGGTCTACATCGGCACGCCGGAAATGACGAACCGGCCCCATCTCGACAAGAGCAAGACACCCGTCCGCACCTTCAGGGCGCCTTCCGGAACGAAGTTGATCTCGCGCGATTGCAAGATCACCTCGAGCGACCCCGAACCCATCATCGGCGAACTCGCCATGGTCACCGATGGCGACAAGGACGGAACCGATGGCAGTTTCGTCGAGCTCGGTCCCGACAAGCAATGGGTGCAGATCGATCTCGGAGAGAAGCGCGAGATCTGGGCCATCGTGGTGTGGCATTTCCACAAGCGCGCCCGCATCTACGACGATGTCGTCATTCAGATCTCCTCCGATCCGGCTTTCAAGTCCGACGTCGTGACGCTGCTCAATAACGACCACGACAACTCCTCCGGCTTCGGAGTCGGGAAGGATCTCGCATGGATCGAGACCAATCACGGCCGGATCATCAGGGGCGGCGGCAAGAAGGCACGCTTTGTCCGCCTCTACAGCAATGGCAACACGGCCAACGAGTTGAACCACTACACCGAGGTCGAGGTTCACGGTCGATAATCAACGTTTCTTGAGCTTGCGCGGGGCCGAACTTTCCGCCAATGTCTCTGCCGGATGGCGGACACATCGACTCACCCCTTTTCACAGTAAACCTGGGAAGTTCGGCCCTTGGAAAACGAGCAATTCGAGAAATCGGTCTCCGTCCCCGTGTCTGCGGAGGATCTCTACGCGTGGCACATGCGGCCGGGCGCGTTCGCACGCCTGAGTGCGCCGTGGGAACACGCCGAGATCATCGAGGAAGCACCGGAGATCAAGAACGGCCGCACCACGACGCTCCGCGTGAAAATGGGGCCTTTCTGGCTCAAGTGGATCGCCGAATATCGGCACGTTAGTGAAGGCAAGGAGTTCACCGACGTACAGGTCACGGGCCCGTTCCACACCTGGCAGCACCGCCACCGCTGCATCCGCAAGGGCAAGGAAAGCAGCGCCCTTGTCGATAGCATCCAATACCAGCTTCCTCTCTGGTACGTCGGGAAGTACCTCGGCGGATGGTTCGTCAGAAAGAAGCTGGAAAAACTCTTCCGCTACCGTCATCGCGTCACCTTCGACGACATCACAGGCGACAAGGAAATCCCTCCCCCGGAACCCCGTCGAATCCTCATGACCGGCGCCTCCGGTCTGCTAGGCAGCGCGATGATTCCGCGATTCACCCAGCTCCGCCACGAGATCGTGAGTCTTAGCCGCAGTGCTGACGAATCCGACACCCATGTCATCACCTGGGATCCGATGGAAGGCGAACTCGATCTCGCCAAGGCCGGCAAGATCGACACCGTGATCCACCTCGCGGGCGAGAACAGCGCCGGCGGGCGGTGGACGAAGAAACGCAA
>CAJIAN010000589.1_pt1 | contig 15298 bp, 11 predicted proteins | sample 9199061 | NCBI WGS metagenome assembly CAJIAN01 (sample SAMEA7708264, study PRJEB35096) | sediment metagenome | biome: marine neritic benthic zone biome [ENVO:01000025]; feature: sediment [ENVO:00002007]; material: shallow marine sediment [ENVO:03000034] sea grass bed [ENVO_01000059] ...
CGTTGATTTAAAATTCTGCCGGGCCGGCAACTCCGGTGCATTTATTTGTTGAGGCTGTCGAATTTATAAGTTCAATCGCTCGCCAGGGCGATGATAACGTAGGAATAGTTTCGCACATTTTTTCGGTGGTGTTCATAACCACACGAAAACAATGAAAGAGACCGGAACATTGGAACCGAGGACGGAGCGGGAGGCCCGGATTGCGGGCAAGATCGTGGACATCAACGAGGACGAGATCCGCGGACATCTCGACGAGATGGTGCGCGAGAGCGTGGAGGACACCCTCTGAACTTCCCCGTGAGCAATCGACTCACGCTCGCAGTCGGATCGACTGAATGGCGCGCTTTTTCCTCGGTCCCAAGTCATCGAGCTTCTTCCGCGCCGTCTTGAGTGCTGCGTGAATCGTGATCGGCGGCGCCTCCTCCACGGGCCCGGCAGGCACCACACCATTGCCGCGCCGACAGTTGCCATCGTCATACTCATAAATCCGCGTCCCGGGCACTGTCAGAAGTCAAAAGATGCAACGAAGGTCAATTCATCGACGCTCGTTACATTAGATAGCCAAATCCAGTGGCAAATCCGCAATGTCCTTCAACCTCTTACCATCCACAAGAATCGATAGCATCTCGGCTGCATCCTCGGCGCCCTCTCGCTCAACGGCTTCCTGCAACTCAGGAAGGGCGAAATGGTAGGCACAATCAATGTCACCTGTACCAAGCGCCAACGACGCAATCCGGGCAGGCATTGGTTCGGCGGTGACGACAACAATATGAGGAAGACACCCCTTACGATTCCGGATGAGGTTCAATGCTTCGGTTCTCGCATTCTGAGCGCGGTCTGACCGGAGCGTAAATTTACAAGAGATGCTCGCATGCAAGAGTTCACTCGGGTTGTTCGCTGAGCGGAGGCTGGTAAGGCGGGAGACGTCATCATCGACGAGTTGCGTTTCCACATTAATGACATCGTCGTCGACAGGCTTCCGCCATATCGCGAGCTCTTCAAACAATTCAATAGGAAATACCGAAAAGGCGTGACTAGGGCGCTTGCAAGCTTCGAGCCTGAATCGCCCAGCGCGAAGATGGTGGAGGGCCGAAAACGTTTTCCTCACGAAATTCAAGACGTGGTCGCCAAACTGGTTTGATTCAACAGTGTGAGGTGGGGGTGGAGTCGATGAAGAACTCAGTTCGGTCATCAATCGAGTCGCTATCGAAATCGACAGCCGATTTTCCTTGTCCGCAATTGGAGGGACACCGCTCGCATCGAGCGAAAACTGGCGGAGCCACTCGGCATGGAAAAGCGTACGTTCTGTTAGAAAAAGGCTCATGCGTTTGTTCCGGTGAAGCAGGGTCCGCCATCAAAGAAATGTTCTTTATTAGAACACTGATATTGACTCAGTCAAGTATCAGAGACGCATGAGAGTCCCTGATCGATCGGGCAAACAGAAAAACATCATCGGTGACCGAGTTCGGATCGCGCGGGTATCGGTACAGCCCCCGCTAACCCAAGATCAACTCTCGGGTCGGTTGGCTGCGCACAAAGTCACACTCGACCGAGTAGCTGTGACGAAAATCGAAAACGGCAGCCGATGTGTCTTCGATTTTGAGCTGCCTGCTCTCGCTGAAGTTCTCGATGTCGATGTTCGGTGGCTTCTTGGGATTCAGTCCAGGGGAGGACCCAACAGCTATCAACGAAAGGCATGATGTTTGATCCGCTAAGATCACTCAAACGGTCAACAGGTCGCGCAAAATCTGACGTCGCTAACAAGCTGGTCAGTATGCTGTTACACGCGATCAGCAAAGCAGCTTGCAAAAAGGGCGGAATGTCTATTTCCGATTCCGATTACATCGATGCAGTCTCATCTGCGTTTGGGGGCAACTGCCTCTACTGCGGACGTATTCTGGAGAGAGATCGAACAGCCGTCGAACATCTCCATGGGATGAACAGATTTCGATTGGGATTACATATTCCGGGCAATGTCGCGCTCGCATGCCGCAAGTGTAATACGGAAAAGAGACGGGATGATCAGACGACTACCTTGATCCTTGCGCCCACTGGATGGGAATCATTTCTCTCGCACGATAACAATCACTGTGAGGACGGATGCAAGACGTGCGCATACTGGGAGGGCGTCTGGCCCGACCAAGCGCAAAGGTCCGACAACTTAAGCAAAGCGAATGCGCGAGTTCACAAGTTTCAGTCCCCGTTCAGCCATTTCAATTCATGGGCCGTCGCCAAAACTCCGCTGCTGCGAGAGTTGGTCGAGGAAATGTACCGATCATGCCAAGATTTTGCAGAGGAGCGAGTCAACGAACTTACTGCAACAGTTGATTTGGATTTCGATTCGCTGATCCGCCCCTGAACTAGGAACTGAGATTTCTGATCGATTTTGAAGTTAATCATCTGGCATCATTAACTGAAATACTGGTGAACTACTGAAATTCTTGCTCCAGATGAAAGATAAAACGAACCCCACCCGCCGCCAATTCCTCACCACCACCTCCGCCGCCGTCGCGGCGCCGATGATCGTTCCCAGCAATGTCCTTGGGCAAAAGGGGGAAACCCCGCCTAGCGAGGAGATTGGCGGGGCCTTGATTGGCGTGGGCGGGCGCGGGCCGGGAACGTTCGGGTGTCTGGGGAAGAATGTGCGGATGCTGGCGAAGTGCGATGTGAAGTACAAGGGCAAGGAAGACAACAAGATGTTCTACACGGATTTCCGCCGGGTCCTGGAGAGGGATGACATCGATGTCGTGGCCATCGCGACGCCGCCGGGGTGGCATGCGCTGATCTCGATCGCGGCGATGGAGGCCGGGAAGGACGTGGTGTGCGAGAAGCCGATGTGCCGGTTCATTTCCGAAGGCCGCGCGGTGTGGGAGGCGGAGGAACGCTACGGGCGCGTGTTTCAGATCGAGCGCAAGGGCGGCTACCGGCCGGACAAGATGCGGAAGATCTACGAAAGCGGATTGGTGAAGGACAACACGTCGGTGCTCGTCATGCGGGGCGGGCTCAAAGTGCGGCAGTGGAGCGGCAAGGTGCGCTACGACGTCTCTAACGCGCCAGGCAATCTGGACTGGGACATGTATTGCGGACCGGCGCCACTGCGTCCCTACCACCGGCACCGCTTCGGCGGAACGCATCGCGGCTACTGGGACTACGAAGGCGGCGGGCTCGGTGACATGTCGCACCACAAACTCAACGGGCCGGCCTACAAGTTTGGTCGTGACCTCACCTCGCCGGTTGAGATCATTCCCCACGCGCCACCCGCGCATCCGCACGCCTGCGGGATGTGGGGATGGTGCGAACTCAAATATGCCGATGGTTTCACCCTTGTGCTCGACAGCGGCGAGTGGGACAAGAAATACGATCGCCGGGAGCACAAGATCCTGGGCGAGAAAGACCTGCTCGCGAAGCTCTCCGAGGAAGACAGGAAGAAGCTCAATGCCATGCCCGAGCCGGTGGCGTATCCCTTCTTCCCCGAAGCGATCCGCCGCCGCACCAAGACGGCAAGCCACGCCGAACGCTCGCACCGCGTCGCCACCATCTACCACCTCGCCAATGCCGCGTTCCGCACCGGCCGTCCGTTGAAGTTCGATCCGGAGACAGATCAGATCGTCGGCGACGAGGAAGCGAATCGGCTCGTGAATCAGCCAATGCGGTCGCCGTGGCGAATCTGATCATTTAGCATTTGTTCCGTGGAGGAAACCAAAGGCCATTTTCCGTCGATACTGACATCATACCCGACCACCCGGTTCTTCATTCGTGCCCATTCTTTTCATTCGTGGGCATTCGTGTTGAATCTTTTTCTTGGAACACGAATGGGCACTAATGGCCACGAATTTTCACGAAACGCGCGACACGCACTCCGCAAATCCCAAGCACGAAATCCGAAACAATGATCGCTAACGGTAGCAGTTCTTTCGCGTCAGCGAGGTGGATCGGGCGCTCCGCGCGCGATGCGATATCCTTGCGCGCAGCGCCAAATCCGACCGGCGGGTTGCGGGCGTCTGCGTTTAGTGGCGCGCTCTCAGAATGGTGCGGCTTCGCCGTCGGCACAACATCGTGCTCGGAGAGCCCGATCCACCAATGTCCCAAATCTTAAGTCCTGAATTTCCCATGCCAACAGAACAACTAAAGAACCTCATCTCCCAACTGCCCGCTGCGGACAAGCGGGGGATGCTCACGGAGAACATCGACAAGGAAGCGATCGAGAGGACGATCGCGGAGATCCACAAGGGGGGGAAAGCGAACGTACTCGGGATCATCGACCTGCTCGGCGAGCCCGGGAGCGAGGAGAATGTGAAACCGCACTACGCGCTGCACGTTCTGGGAAATCATACCCGCGTCGTGAACGATGAGGCGGGACGCAGGGCGTTCTGCGAGGTGGTGGCGAAGGAGGTTGGGAATGCGAACCGGTCGAGGGAGATTCGCGCGTATTTGTGCGAGGAACTCGGGTGGTTCGGGCACGAAGAATCGGTGGCGGCGTTGGGGAATCTGTTGACCGATGACGATCTGAGCAGTCCGGCGGCGATGGCGCTGGTATCGATTCGCAAGGGCGTGGCGCCGCAGTTCCGCGCGGCATGGCCGCATGCGAAAGCCGGGAGCCAGGCGCGACTGGATATCATTCATGGACTCGCGGAAGCGGTGAAGTCGGATGGCGACGCAGCGTCGGCGAAGGTTTTCAAGGAAGGTCTCAAGGACAAGGATCCGGAGGTGCGGATGGCGGCTGCGGCGGGTGCCGCGAATCTCGGTGACGGCAGCGCGGCGGATGCGTTGGTCGAGGCGGCGAAAACCTCGAAGGACTGGGAGAATTTCCAATTCGCGAAGAGCTGTCTCGTGCTCGCGGAGAATCTCGCTGCGGGCGGCAAGAAAGCCGAGGCGGGAGCGCTGTATAAGAAGCTGGTGAATGCAATGCAGCCGAAGCACATCCAGCACGCGGCGGAGCGGGGGTTTGCGAAGCTCGAGGGGAAAGAGGTGCCGGAGAAGGCACCGGCGTAGGTGACGTAGCTCGACACTCCGATGTCGAGTATCTGTTTCCGCGAGCGCGAACCGAAGATGCACTCGACTTTGGAAAGTCGAGCTACGGGAGACGGGGCGTGTTGACGTGCGCTGGGAATGGTTCGGAGATCGAAGGTGCTCACGAGATCCTTCGCTTCGCTCAGGATGACACGCCGAGGGTGTGGAGCGCGAATGTCCACTTTCGGGAGTGAGAGCGACGTTCGAATCCAACCCTGATGCGAGCGTCTGCAGTTCCGGTGGATCGGGCGCTCCGCGCACGATGGTGAACCAATTGGCGTAAGCCGCACTTGTCTTCGGCGTGCAATGGAAGCAAGCACGGCGCGGGTCCGAAGGTTTGGCATCTTCGGCTACGAGCACATGTGCTCATTTTTACACGCACTTTACAAACTAATGCGGAGGGTGGTTAGAGAGTGAAAGAGATGATGAATACAAGTTCCCTCACCCTCGCTGCGTTTCTCGCAATCTGCGTGCCGTCCGTTCCGGGCGATGAATCCCATTTCGCGGTCACTCCGAATCGCGGGGTCTTTCCCCTCCCCTACGAACTGCCGGATCTGAAGAGTGGCAGCCCGAGGGATTTCGACTGGAAGGCGTATCTTGCCGCGGCGAAGTCGGAGGCCGACCGTGCCTTTCGGGCGGAGGTGGCGCGCATGGGATACGGCCAACCGATCGCGGGAGGTGGCGATTCGAATGCGGATAACATGAGGCGCGGTCATCTCGCGGCGGAGGAATTCAAGGCGAAGTGCGATGATCTTGTCCGGCGATATCGGAAGAAGCTCGGGAAGGAACCGGAGGTTCTGAAGAAGTTGAACGCGTTCGTCCGCCATCGGGAAGCGGCGATCGCGCTGCAAGTGGAGATCATTGGCGGGTCCTGGGGCGGTTCGGGCAAACGTGTCGCCATCGCCGAGGCAAGAATGAACGCCTACATCGGGTATTATCGAAATCTGACCGCGCTCGGTTCGAGCCTGTATCTGCAGGACTTGCCGGAGTAGGTGGCACTCGGAAAGGGATCGTGCTGACGGTCGCTGGGATCCATTACAGATCGACGGTGCTGACCAGATCCTTCGCTTCGCTCAGGATGACACGTCACGGGTGTGGGGCGCGAATGTCCCCATTCGCAATTGAGAGCCGGGTCCGAACGGGTCTTCCGCTACGCGCCCATATTGGCGCCGTCCCAGACGAACTCTCGGAAGGGGAGGATGCAGGTGACCCGGCATCCGTTTCCGGGTGAACTCTCGTAGATTATGCGTCCGCCGCTTCGGACGAAGAAACCTTCTGCGATGGAGGCTCCGAGGCCGGCGTGATTGATCCCTTCCTTGGTGGAAAAGAAGGGAACCGTGACCTTTTCCAGCGCCTCGCTGGTCATCCCCTCTCCGGAATCAGCGATACTGAAGGCGATCTCCTCCTGGTCCGCAGAGACAAGTTCGAAGCGAATGGCGCCTCCCTGCGGCATTGCCTCGATCGAGTTCTCGACGAGGGCGGCCACCGCGTTGTGGAACTGCTGCTTGTCGATGAAGCACTGCCATGCCGACGCACCGACATACATCGGCGTCTGGATATGATCGACACCGACGTTCTGGGGGAGACGCTCCAATTGCTGGGCGACGATCTCCTCCAGCAGCGTCCTGAGATCGTGGCTTCCCGGTTCGAGGCTTTGATTACGTCCAGCCGCAAGCAGTTTGCGCGTGATCCCAGCTCCGTCGTTGACGCTCTTGAGCAAATCCGTGAGGAGCTTCCTCTCATCCGGAGGAAGCTCCTTGCAGAAACTCACAAGCTCGATGCCCGTGTGGAGGATCGTCAGGATGTTGTTGAAGTTGTGCGCCAGTTTTCGCGTTAGCCGTCCGAACAGGAGTTCCTCCTCGGTCGGTTCGATCTCGCCGACCGCTCCTTGCTTCGCAGATTGGACCCCGCGTTCACGTCCGAGACAGAGGAGGATTCCCCGAGCCGCGCCACGACCATCCCTCCACACCGTGGCAGTCCACGCATAACGCCGGTAGGAACCGTCGGCATGCCGGAAAACCTCTTCGCGGGCGTGAAGGGAACTGACCGTGTCCGGATTGTTGCGAAACACCAATCCCCAATCCCGGAGGAAGCCCGGACTCATATTAAGATGGTTGACGCCGATGAGATCGGCAGGGCTCACTCCCAACGCCTGCGCATAGGCCGGACTGACTGCGGCATACGAAAAATCGCTGGCCACCAAGGCCACCGCGTTTGGGAGGATCGAGACGATTTGCTCGCAAGAGAGCTCGGGCTCGGGGGCTAGAACATTCATTATCAGCCAGTCACGCAGATTATCTAGGATAAGTTGATTATTGTGGATATCAAATGAATAGACGTTTCTAGAGTCCGTAACTCCCCACTCCGATGGGGAGTGGGAGTCGTAAGAGGGCCATTGGGTTGCCTTGCTCGGAGGTCGGAGGCGCCTGATCAGAATCAGGCGTTACGCCGTAGAGGGTCCGGAGCGCGAATGTCCATCTTCGCAGCCGGGAGCGATGTGCGAATACAACTCTCATGCGAGCATGGACGCTCGCGCTCCGGCATGGTCGGTGCGTGGCTCGACACTCCGATGTCGAGTATCTGGTTCGCGAGCGCAACCCGGAGACGCACTCGACTTTGGAAAGTCGAGCTACGGCAAGATGACGAACTTCTTACACCCACCTGACACATCGACGGCAATCGTGGTTAGGTTGAGCGCGTGAAAGATCTCATTCCCATCCTTGCCGCCGCCACATTCGCGCTCGCGATTTCAGCAAACGCGAATGCCGACACCCAAGCGCGCATTCTCCATTTCGGGTGCAAGCCGGCGGCGGGGGCGAAGGTGTCGGTAGTCGTCCGACGGCAGCATGAACAAGCGTTCGAAAAGCGGGACTTCACGGCAGATGCCGAGGGACGAGTGACGCTGACCGAATCCGCGATCAATCCTAGAGCGCGAATTCAATCCTACTTCGTCATCGTCAAAGCCAAAGGCGCGGCCCTCGGGGTCTGGCGGCATGGGTTGAGGGGCGAAGTGACGCTCGCACCAACCTTCACGGTGGACGGAAAGGTGCAGACAGAAGCCGGGACGCCGGTGGCGGATGCGGAAGTGAAGGTCGTGCATTTCGGGCTGAGCACCTACGTGTCCATCCCGCGGCACGAGATGGGCGGACTGACCGGATTCCAAACGCGCACGGACAAGGACGGGCGCTACTCCCTGCCGGGAGCGACGCTCAACGGACACGACTGGCCGGTCGGCGGGATGTTGAACGTGACCGCGAGGATCGATGGAAAGCTCCACACGGGTGCCTTGAACCAGCCCTACGTGAGCGACTCGAAGTTCTTCGACCGGGAGAACAACAATCCGGAGTACTTCAAGCACCCCGGACCGGTGACAGTCTACCCGTCCGGATCGATCCGCGGAAAGGTGACGGATTTCCTCACGGACCAACCGATCGCGGACGCGGAAGTTTCGTTCTACGCGTCGTGGTTTCCGCAGGAAAAAACGAAAACCGACGAGCGAGGCGGCTTCGTCATTCGCGGCGCGCATCGCCACGCGAAGCGCCACCTCGATGTCTCGAAAGGCAACATGCCGGTGGTCTATCTGACCGAGAGGGAGAAGCGGGGAACCCCGGTGAACGTGACTGATCTGCAGATCGCGATGCGGCCGGTGGTGAAGGTGAAGGGACACTTGCTCGACGGTGGCACGCAATCCGCACTGCCGATGGCGATGGGGATTACCTATGAAGAGAGTGTTTCGCCGAACTCGGACCAATGGATCGAACGGTATCAGCGCTGCCCGAATCATGTGAAGGCGGCCGAAGATGGAACCTTCGAGTGTGAATTACCCCTCGGGAAGAATCGGCTGGGCGTCCAGCCGCAGCGGAGTCCGGGATTCGTGAAGCAGCCGTATGAAAGCGATGTTGTCGTCGATGTGCCGAATCGTAAGCACAAGGGCGCCAACAATGCGCTCGACGTGCCGCTGAAGCGAAATCCGGGCGTGCTTTTCAGCACAACGCTGGAGGGAAATCCGGGACTGGAGGAACGCGTGTGGGCGCAGTTGATCCCGCGTATTGCCATCGGCGATGAAGAACTGAAGAGCAGTCGAGTGGTGAAGCGCCATCAGCCCCATGGGTTGTGGTTTCAGCCGGTCGAGGCCTGGGGAACGAAGCTCGCGCTGAGCATGGAATTCTCGAACGGGAAGACGCGGAAAATACTGCTGCCGCGCGCGGATTATGCAGCGACGAAGGCGACGCCGTGGCCGGTGGAAGTGCGGCTGCCGAAGCCGTAGCGGCGGTCATCCTGAGGGAGGCACGACCGAAGGATCCGGTTCAAGCGTGTGGTCTGCGAATGGTCAGCAAGGGAGTCGATGGTGTTGAACTGAGCAGAGGATAAGTCGGAAATCGAAGGTGCTCATGAGATCCTTCGCTTCGCTCAGGATGACACGAGTAGGGAGCGCGAATGGGAAAGCGACGTCCGATCGCAACCGGGAGCTCGAGCTAAGGGTTGCGATAGCGGAAGGCCCACACCTTCGTCCGGTCGATGACGACGACGACGTTGCTTGCGGGATCGATGTAGGCGAGGCGCTTCTTGCCGTCGGGCAAGGGATCGCCTTGGGGCTTGAGTTTCTTCCACGCGGGCTCGTCCGGCGTGTAGGCCCAGAGGGTGTTGGTCTGGAACTGGACGAGCAGGCCGTGGCCGCTGACGGGATCGCCGTAGAAGACGGAACGCGCATCGTGACCGTACGGCGTCTTGCCGTCGTCCTTGTTCCCGGAAAGCACCTTGGTCCAACGATTGCCTTCGATGTCGTAGTGATGCGTGTCGTAGTGGCGGTGGATGACGAGAAGCTTTCGCTTCGGATCGTGGTAGCCGATCTGCTCCGGTTGCGGCGCGTGTTCCTGAAACGCCTTGGCGTCGCCATCGTTCGCCTTGAGATCGCGCCACGTGTCCTTCTCGAAATCGTGCAGCCATGTCGACCGCATCTGCCAGTTGTTCGCGTGCCAGATGCTGCTTCCGAGTTCGGGGAGGTATTCCAGCATGCCGCCGAAGATCGCGCGTGGGTAAGGTTTCCCTGCCTTGAAGGCTTTCCATGTTCTTTTCTCCGGAAAGAATGCCCAGAGCGGCGGGCCTTCATACAGTTCTTCGGGATCGCCGCCGAGATCAGCGACCGCCTGCTTCTTCTTCGTGACCCACGTATTCATGAAGAGCAGCGCCTTCCGCTTTGGATCGTAGGTCAGGCCCCACCACGTGTGGGCGATGACCGCCGGCCCCCCGCGTTTTGTGTAGAGAATGCCATCGCGGAAGACGACATCCGAGGTGTCCACGCCGAGATCGGTGTAGCCGCGCGGAAGATCGGGCGCGTAGAGCATGCTCCATGTCAGCGAGGGCAGATCGAACTCCCAGACGTCGTTGATCCGATGCGGCACCGCGTGGTTGGCACCGCAATAGAGGACGCGCCTGCGGTCGGGCGCCCAGCACATCTTGATCGTGAAGTCGCGCCCGCGCGGGCCGGTCTTGTCGAGTTGGTACTTTCGGGCGGTGTCGTTGAAGTCGCCGATCACCGAGGCGTCACCGAGCAAGGCAGCCTCGTTGGGCTTCAGCGCAGCGAGGCGGGCGACGATTTCCGGTTTCGGGTTGAACTCGCCTTCTTTCGCCAACGCGGACGCACTGCAGAGCAAGGCAGCGAAGAGAACGATGGTGCGCGGAAGCTGCATGCCTCCATCGAAGCGCAATGAAGGCTCCGACTCAAAGCGAAAGCGCAGGGTGTCGGCGGCAGGATGCGCCGCTCCTTGACGGAGATGATCTGCTTGTCGCGAACGAATCGATGGCGGAAGCTGAGGGATGTCTCAGGATTCTCTGGTTTCGCGGCTCAGGAATGGGCCCTCGTTCGGAGTCTTTGCGGCCGGGATGGTCGCGGGTGCGGGCATGGCCGGCCTCGCTTTCGGTGTTCTCGCAAAGGATGACTCCAACGATTCCGCAAACGTCAAAACCGAGGCGAAAAAAGAATCGAGCCGATCATCCTCCGAGAAACGCACGAGCGACCGCGTCGATGTCGACGATCTCTCGCCCCGGGAGGCTGTCGTCGCCTTGGACGGACTGCTTGCCGGCGGACGCGTCGCCTCGAGCGACGAAGGATTCAAGCACGCGGCGCAGCTGATCTCCAAGGCATCGCGCCACGATCCGCAGGCCACGCTGGAGCGGGCAATGGCCGTCGAGGATCCGGAGCGGAGGCGGGACATGCTTGAGCGGGTGTTCAACTCGTGGATGGAGAAGGATCAGGAAGCCGCCCTCACTACTCTCAACGGAATCGAGAACGTCGCGCTACGGCGGTTTCTTTTTCGCGAATCCGTCAAGGCGCTCGCCTATCGGGATCCGGAAGCTTCGGTGGCTTTGTTAGAGCAATCGAAGGGACTCAACGATCCCGAACTCTGGGGACGGGCGTTTGCGAACTGGGTCAAGGTCGACCTCGACGCCGCCACGGTGAAAATCCTCGAGAATGACGATCCGATCCTCCGGCGCAGCGGCATCAAGGAAATCGCGGAACAACTTGCGGAGACCGACCTCGGCGAAGCGCTGGATTGGGCAGAGGATCTGCAGATTGCCGGCGACAAGAGGGAAGCGTTTCGCGAGATCTTGTACGAAGCCATGCAAAGAGATCCGCAAGTCGCCTTGAAACATCTGGATCAGATCGAATCGGAGGAACGTCGGCTGGATCTTGCCAGCCGCGCCGCGCACGAGTGGGCGGAACGCGACATGGGCGCGGCGCTCGAATGGGCGGCCGGACTCGAGGAAGGAAGCGTTCGGAATCACGCCCTCCGCGGTGTGATCGGCGAGGTTCTCCAATCGGATCCCGGAGAGGCGGAAGCTTTGGCACGTGAACACCTGACGGCCGAGGCGCGTCAGCATGTGCTCGGAAAAATCGCCGGCGTGCGCCTTGGTGCCGATGTCGAAGGTGCGATCCAATGGATCGAAAGCCTGCCGTCTGAAGACCGAGGTGCGGCATGGGGAAGCGCCGCCCGCGAGTGGGCCCGCCACGATCCTGTGGCCGCGGCCGAGTTTGCCATCGGTTCCGAAGATCCCGATGTGCAGGCAAAGCTCGTCTCGGCCGTTTCCTATTCGTGGCCGCAAATCGAACCCGGCGCGGCCGCAGTGTGGGCCGCCGAACTCCCGGAGGCGACCCGCGGCGAAGCGATGTCCCGCATCATGGACACGTGGTCACGGACCCACCCGGAGGTCGCAGCCGAGTTCGTGAACAACTCGCTCGACGGCGAACTGCGCGAGCAAATGACCCGGCGCGTGGTCAATCGTTGGCTCTACTCCGATCCAAGCGAAGCCGCCGATTGGGCGACCACGCTCGACGAGGACCGGGCAAAAACCCTCGCCTTCAAAGACATCGCGGGACAATGGATGCGTCGCGACTCGATGGAAGCCAGTCAGTGGATCGCAACCCTTCCTCCGAGTCCGTCGCGCGATTCGGCAGTCTACGCCCTGATCTACAACATCGAGCGTGAAGATCCCGAAACGGCCGCGCTCTGGGCGGAAACACTTGTCGATCCCAAAATGCGCAACCAGGCCACCGAGCGCATCGAGCGGCGTCTTCGGAGCCGGGGATAGTCATCTGATGGGACTGCGGACAGTTTTTCAAATGGATAACGATCGCGACACAGGCAAGGGAACGGGGGCATCGGCAGGTGGTGTCACCCGGAAGAAGTTTCTCACGACCGTGGGAGCCACCCTGACCGTTCCCGCGATCTCCCGCGCCATCGATCCCTTCCGGCGCAAGACCGCCAAGTTCACCGGCCTTTCGCTGACCACCTACTCGATGAAGCGCCACATGAAGTGGTGGCTGGGACATCCGGTGAGAGGCGGGACGCTCGACATGCTCGAGTTTCTCGACTACTGCGCCGAACTCGGGCTCGAAGCGGCCGAGATCACCAGCTACTTCTTCCCGCAAAAGCTCGAGGCGAAGGACATCCACGCGGTGAAGCGTCGGGCACATCTGCACGGTCTCGACATCTCGGGCGGCGCCATGGGGAACAACTTCGCCTTTCCGCCGAACTCGGAGGAAGCCAAAGAGCACATGGAATACGCGAAGCTGTGGATCGACCGCTTCGCCGACATGGGCGCGCCGGTGGTGCGGGTGTTTGCCGGACGCAAGCTACCGAAGGGCGCAAGCGACGACGCAATCATCGCCAACGTCACGGCGAATCTCGAAACCGCTCTCGCCCACGCCGAGAGACGCGGCGTCATGCTCGGAATCGAGAACCACGACTTCGTCCGGAATATCGATTATCTTCTACGCATCTTAGAGGCAATCGATTCGAAGTGGCTCGGGGTGATCTGGGATTCCGCGAATCTCGCTCCGACGCCAGATCCGTATCGTGAACTGGAGCGGATCGCGCCCTACGCGATCACCGCACAGATCAAGGTGATGACGAAAATGAATGGCAAGGACACGTCGGCGGATTACGCGCGGCTGATCGGCATCCTTCGCGACGTGAAGTATCGCGGATACGTCGTCTTCGAATACGAGGAGCCAGAAGATCCCTACAAGGCGATTCCAGCGCATCTCGAGAAACTTCGCGCGCTGTTGTGAAGCGGTCGATCCGACTGCTGTTGCTCGTGCGAAGCCCATCGGTTTGGCATCCAACCTTGTAGGAACAGTCGACAAGGTGCTAGAGTTCCTCGCGATGAGATTTTTCCCTCTGCTCATCATTCTTTCGGTCTTCGGGCTCTGGACGAAAGCCACTGCTGGACCTGCCGCTCCCGCCGTTCGGGATAGCGACGGCAGTCCGATTGCGAACGCTCAGGTGCCGGTCGGCTTCGAAGTCCAGCTCTTGGACCCGAACGCCGGGGCGAACAGCATCATTTACTACACGCTGGACGGGACCGACCCACGCGGAATGGACGATCTCCAGATCGACCGCGATTTCGTCGATTTCGAAACGCCGCGGTCCTACCACGTGCCGATCACTGCGGACGATGGCTTTCAACTCACGCCCGTGCTCTCGGTGCCGCCGATCGCGCACTACTCCTTCGATGGCGACACGGAGGACAAGGCACCTGCTGGGGGACAGCAAAACGGCACCCTCATGAACGGCGCCTCGCTGGCAAACGGCGCGATCAGCGGTGGACTCCTCACTGCCGGTGCGCTCGTGGTGAATGCGGATACCAACGAACACGTGGCTCTTGGGGATCCGGCACCGCTGCAGATTACTGGCCCGATCAGCGTCTCGGCATGGATCAAGACCAGCAGCCTCTCCGATGAGGATCTGCAGTATATACTCGTCAAAGGCCCGACCACGAATCCAAGTGCGAGCGTTTTCCTTCGCTTCAACAAGCTCGCGGATCAGTACGAGTTCGGAGCCTCCGACGCAACCGGCGAGCGCCTGGCGTCCGCGAACCGATTATCCACCGATCACAACGAGTGGGTGCACCTCGTCGGCATCCACGACGGCAGCGCTTGGAGGCTCTACCACAACGGCGTCCTCGCGGGCACGACACCTGATCCGACAGGCGCGGTTTCAGTGAACGGAGACTGGACGATCGGCGCAATCGGGGGAGCAGGTACGAGCCAGTTCTACCGAGGAAACATCGACGAGCTGTCTATTTTCGACAGGGCGATCAATGATACTGATATCGAGTCGCTCTACGCCCGCACCATCCCGATGTGGCACACGATCGACAATGCGATTGTCCTCACGTGGGCTGTCGGTCCAGGCGGTCATGGCTACGACGAGAGCGAATTCAAGCTGACCGATGTCGGGATTGAAATGCGGGGTGTCAGTGCATCGATTCTCACACGCGTAGACTTCGAGGTCACCGCCTTCGACCTCGAGAACATCAGCCACATCGAGCTGAACACCATTTACGACGACGGCTTCGTCGCCTACCTGAATGGCGTCGAGGTTCACCGCGAGAATGCCCCGCAGATTCTCCACGGCCTGTCGTCTGCGACCGGCCCGCACCATCCGGAATCGGAGATCGTGACCTTCGACCTTTCACCGCACATCGACCTGCTTCAGGACGGCACCAATGTGCTCGCCGTGCATGGACTCAACAACTGGATTGAGAGCGACGATTTCATGATCGGCTATCGATTGCAGGGCGGTACGGCCACGCGTTCGATCGCGCCGACAGCCATCGAATACACGGGCCCCATCGTTCTTGAGCGCTCGGGCATCATCAACGCGCGTATCTTCTGCGACGGCGCCTGGAGCCAACTAGCCACCATCTCGTTCCAGACTCCGAATCTCGCGATCTCGCAGATCCACTACAATCCCAACGTCGAACCGCTGGTCGCCCCGTTGAC
>CAJIAN010000271.1_pt1 | contig 15282 bp, 16 predicted proteins | sample 9199061 | NCBI WGS metagenome assembly CAJIAN01 (sample SAMEA7708264, study PRJEB35096) | sediment metagenome | biome: marine neritic benthic zone biome [ENVO:01000025]; feature: sediment [ENVO:00002007]; material: shallow marine sediment [ENVO:03000034] sea grass bed [ENVO_01000059] ...
AAACGGAGGTGGCCAATGGGAGGACTTTCTACGGAAGTGCGTTCCCTCACGCCCTCGAATGCGAGAGTGCTGATGTGGCGTTCGATGGCGTCCTCGAGTGGGTTCGGGCGAACGCGAATGAATTGGAGACTCGCGCAGCCGACTGCGGGGTGGTGCTTTTTCGAGGATTCCCCATCGCCAACGACGCCGACTTCGACGCCTTCGTCGCCGCTTTCGGATTCGACAACTTCCCCTACAAGGAATCGCTCTCCAACGCGGTCCGAATCAACCGCACCGAGCGCGTCTTCACCGCCAACGAAGCGCCGCCGGACGTGACGATTTTCCTCCATCACGAAATGGCGCAGACACCCGTCTATCCGAGCAAGCTCTTCTTCTTTTGCGAACACGCCGCCGAATCCGGAGGCGCCACGCCGGTGTGCCGGTCGGACGCCTTGTTCGACCGGCTGCAGACCGAATGCCCGGAATTCGCGACGGACTGCGAGCGTAAGGGCCTGCGCTACACGAACGTGATGCCGCCCGACGACGATCTCAACTCGGGAATGGGGCGAAGCTGGGGAAGCACGCTCGGCTGCGAGTCGCGCGAGGTCGCGGAAGCACGATTGCAAAAGTTGGAGTATTCGTGGGAGTGGCTGCCTGACGGATGTCTCAAGGCCACCACGCCAGTGCTTCCCGCGGTCCGGGAACTCGCCTCCGGCCGGAAGGCATTCTTCAACCAACTCATCGCCGCGTTCCAAGGCTGGAAAGACGCCCGCAACGATCCGTCCAAGGCGATCACCTTTGGCGATGGCTCGCCCCTGAATGCCGAAGCGGCCCGCCGCGCATCCGAACTCGCCGAAGAAGTGACCGTCGATCTCGACTGGCAGACGGGTGACGTCGCGCTCGTCGACAACTACGTCGCCATGCACGGACGCCGATCGTTTTCCGGAACTCGTAAAGTCCTCGCCTCCCTCGCCGCATGAGTAACGCCGCACCTGTTCGCTTCGGCCTCATCGGATACGGCGCATGGGGCAGCCATCATGCGAAGGCCATCGCAGAGACCGACGGAGCAGAGCTGCGTGCGATCGCCGTTCCCTCCGAGGAATCACAGCAGCGCGCGCGCGCCGATTTCCCCGACGCAGTCGTCGCCGTCGACTACCGCGAGATTCTCGGCCGCGACGACATCGACGCGGTCGATATCGTCTTGCCGACCCACCTGCATCACGAGGCCAGCGTCAACGCCTTCGAATCCGGCAAGCACGTCCTTCTCGAAAAACCCATGGCGGCATCGATGTTCGAATGTCAGGAAATTCTCCATGCGGCAGCCGACGCAGGGACGGTCTTCTCGATTGGTCACGAGTTTCGTCTTTCATCCCAGTGGGGCGAGGTTCGAAACATCATTGAGCGTGGTGAGATAGGCGATCCGCAGTACGTCCTCGTCGAACTCTCGCGCAAGCCCTACCGCCTCGGTTCGGGAGGCTGGCGCTACGACATCGAACGCGTCGGCAACTGGATTCTCGAGGAACCGATCCACTTTTTCGATCTCGCGCGCTGGTATCTTTCGGGTGCGGGCGCACCCACGAGCATCTATGCGAGTGCAAATTCCCGTCACGAGGACCATCCCGAACTGCAGGATAATTTCAGCGCCATCATGCGCTGGGAGAACGGACCCTACGCCGTCATTTCACAGACCCTCGCCGCATTCGAACATCACCAGACGGTGAAAGTGAGCGGCACGAAGGGCGCTCTCTGGGCAGGCTGGAGCGGCGCGCTCGACCGCACGGACAAACCCAGCTTCTTCCTGCGCTTGATGCGCGAACACGGTGGCGACGCGGAAACCATCGATCTCGACGTGCCCTCCGGAGAGCTCTTCGAACTCCGCTGGGAAATCGAACGCATGGTGCAGTCCATTCGCGGAGAAGCGTCACCTGCCGCCACTGGCGAGGACGGCCTGTGGTCGGTTGGCATGTGCCTCGCTGCGCAGCAGTCGGTCGATAGCGGGAAGCCCGTCGATCTACAAACCTTCATGGCCCCATACACCTCATGAGCAACCAACGCTGGTACGAAGGCATCTCCCGCTACCAGTGGATGGTGCTCACTGTCTGCTCGCTCGGCTGGGTATTCGACATCTTCGAAGGGCAAGTCTTCGTCGCGTCGATGCGCGAAGCGATGCCCTCGCTTGTGCCCGCTGGAACCGTGCAAGGCCACATCGATTATCTGAACAAGATCGCCATGGCGTCGTTCCTCATTGGCGGCGCACTCGGGGGTGTCGTGTTTGGCGCACTCGCGGACCGCATTGGACGAGCCAAGACGCTCGCCCTCACGATTCTCGTTTACTCGTTCTTCACCTTCGTCACCGCATTCGCCCAATCGGCATGGCAACTTATCGCCCTGCGGTTTGTCGTTGCGCTAGGAACAGGCGGCGAATGGGCGGTCGGCGCTGCGTTCGTCGCCGAGGTGTTCCCCAAACGCTCCCGACCATGGATGGGGTCGATCTTCCATGCCTCTTCGGTGCTCGGCACCTTCCTCGCCGTGCTGGCTGGCGCCTACGTCATCGGCAACGCTTCGCTTGGTGAAAACTCATGGCGGTGGGGCTTCGCCCTCGGTGCGCTCCCCGCGGTTCTCATTCTCTGGATCCGCTGGAAGATCCGGGAGCCGGAGAAATGGACCGCCGCCAGAGAATCGGCCGATGCTGACAAACAGCGCTCGGGCAGCGTCCGAGACCTGTTCTCGCCAGACTTCTACAAAATCACGCTCCTCGGGGTGGCCCTCGCCACCACCGGCATCGCCACCTTCTGGGGCGTCCACATCTTCGGCAAGAGCGTGACGTTGCAAATCGAGCAACAGGCAGTGATCACCGAAGGCAATTCCCCCGCCGACACCGACGGCCTTCTCGCCAAGAACAAGTCGCGCCTCAAAAAGGCCGAAATGAAAGGAATGTTTCTGACCACGTTAGGGGGCGGAATTGGGTTGCTTCTTTTCGGCACGATTTCCACACGACTCGGAAGACGGGGCGCTTTCCTCTTCTTCTACCTCGGCGGGTTCGCCGCCACGCTCTTGATCTTCCAAGTCGTCTACCAGAGCGGAAGCTGGCTGCTCGCAATCGTCGCACTTCCCATCTTCGGCTTCTTCACCCTCGGGATGCACGCGGGCTACGCCATCTACTTCCCCGAACTCTATCCCACACGACTCCGATCCGTGGGCAGCGGGTTCTGTTTCAATGTCGGGCGTTTCACCGCCGCGCCGATTCTGATCGTCACCGCCCTTCTGCAGAAACCTGCGGATAGCGGTGGACTTGGGTGGTCGAACGAGCAGGTTGCCACCTGGATGAGCGTTCTCTTTGTCGCCGGCGCGGCGATCGTGTTGAAGGCGCCCGAAACCCGTGACCAAGAGCTACCGGAGTAAGGAGGGCAGTTGTCCCCAACTGCCCATTTTTTTGGGCGCGATGCGGATCGGGCAAAGACCACCAGAACGGCTCACACCTCAACAACCTGCCCCATTTCAGCGACGTCTACCGTTCCGCGATGCCCACGCTCGCCGAGCGCCTCGCACAGGGCGTTCGAACGCTTGGGCTCGCCGTGCACCAGCCACGTCTTTGACTTCGGTCCCGTCATCGCGTCGAAGTAGTCGAGGAGTTCGCTGTGGTCTGCGTGGCCTGAGAAGCTGTCGAGCGCCTCGACGTCCGCGTTGAGACTGAACTCCTCACCGAAGATCTTCACCTTGTCGAACTTCTGCCGGATCTTCCAGCCGAGGGTCTGCTGCGCGCAGTAGCCGACGAAGAGGATGGTCGTGTTTTCCTTCTCGATGTTGTTGCGCAGATGATGCAGCACCCGGCCCGCCTCGCACATACCGGAGGCGGAAATGATGATCGCGGGCTGCTCGCTCGCGTTGAGTTCCTTCGATTTCGAGACTGAGCGAATGAGCGTGAGATTCTCGAACCCGAACGGATTGCGCTTCTTGAAAAGGAACTCGTAGACCTCTTCGTTGAAACACTCCGGGTGGAGCCGGAATATCTCGGTGGCGTTCACGGCGAGGGGGCTGTCCACGAAGATGGGAACTTCGGGGATCTTCTCCGCGACGAGGAGCTCGTTGAGGACATAGAGCAACTGCTGCGTGCGTTCGACGGCAAAGGAGGGAATGATGATCTTTCCGTTCTTCTTCAGCGCACTGTTGAGGATGTCGCCCAGAAGGTCATTCGCATACGTCGACTGCTCGTGTTCGCGCCCACCGTAGGTGCTCTCCATGATGAGGTAGTCGACGTCCTTGGCGTTGACCGGATCACGCAAGAGCTTGTTGCTCCCCCGCCCGACGTCTCCTGAGAAGAGCAGTCGATAGTCGCGCCCGGCTTCCTCGTCCTCGATGTCGAGCACCACCTGCGCGGAACCAAGGATGTGCCCGGCATCGAGAAAGCGGAGCGTCACGCCTTTGGCAATGGGCATCTCGCGATCATAGCCGACGTTGACAAAATTCCGCAGACAGAGTTCGGCGTCCTCAGGAGTGTAGATCGGCTCGCGAGGTTTCCGTCCCTCTTTCTTGAGGCGCTTGTTCAACCACTTGATGTCGCTCTCCTGAATGCGCGCCGAATCCGCCAGCATGATCTGGCAGAGGTCGCGCGTCGCGAAGGTGCTGTAGATATTCCCGCGGTATCCCTGCTTGCAGAGGTTCGGCAGGTTCCCGCTGTGATCGATGTGCGCGTGGGACAGCACCATGGCGTCCACTTCGCCGGGATTGAAGAGGAAGTGCCTGTTGCGTTCGTAGGCGTCGGCTCGGCGACCTTGATAGAGCCCGCAATCGAGGAGAATTTTCTGCCCGTTGACTTCGAGCAGGTGCTGGGAGCCCGTTGTCGTCCCCGCCGCGCCGCAGAATTTGATCTTCATATGGTCCGGGATGTTAGACCTCGATCCATGAATTGCGAGCAGGAACCTCGCATCCGACGCGAAAGGATAACCTCGATCTACTTGGCGGTCGGCTTGATCCAGAAGGAATGGTCCGCGTGCTCGACCTCGCCTGGATCGGTAACCAGTGTCAGCGTTTTCGTTGGCTTGAACCGAATGTCAATCTCAGCCGTCGAACCGTTGTAGACTGGTGGTGACTCGTGGAGCACCGTTTCTCCGCTGAGTACCCTGAAGATCACATTCCCCATGCTCGGTTGGCTCGGAAGCATGACTGCGATGGTCGACTTGAACTGGGTCACGGGCGGATCGAACTCCCACGTGATCGTACTCGGTGCGTGCGCATAGATCCGCTCGCTCCTCCGGTACTTTGTCCCATCGATTGTAATCGGATCACTGGACTTGTAGTGCTTGTGAAACCATTTGCTACCATCCGCCTTGACCGGCTTCAGCTTGACCAGATCCCGCAGCGGAGCGCGTGCCGCTGTGGCCGCGGCAGCACGACGGTCGATCTCGGCCTTGATGGGTTTCAATTCGTTCTGAACCGCCACCGCTTTTTCGATCTCTCTCGACTTCGTGTACCTGCCCATCATTTTCTGCAGCGCCGTGACGTATTTTCCCTGGAGCAACTCCAGGCGACCCTGCTGAAGCTTCATGAGCCGGGCCGATTCGCGCCGATAGATCGACTGCTGTCGGTGTAATTCGCCAGCACGAACCTCCACGTGGTTCTCCTTTGCAAACCCTTCGCGCTCGGTTCGGTTCAGGAGCGCTAGTTCAAGTTCTCCTTTCGCCTTGGCCGCCGCCTCCATCTCCACCAACTTCGCCTCGTACTTCGCTTTAAGATCATCCATCGGCTTGATGATCACCGCTCTCTTCTCCCGGTAACTTGAGCGCAAGGACTCGAGAGTCGACGCTTTGGTCTCTTTGGATACCGCTCCCCACGGAAGAAGCACCCCCACTCCGATTGTAAGCCCCATGATCACTGCCTTCACGATGCGAGGACCATATGCTTCCATCCTTCGAGGTGGCAAGCATCGAACGCTGTTCGGAGCCCGGGTCCTCACTCGTTCGAGAATGTTAATCATTTAGAATCCCAAGTCATTTTGCGCTAGTTATGGTAATTCCGAAAATACAATAATGGCATGGCTAACCCTTGAAATTCATAAATACATCGGCTCGCGCGCTCTCACTCTCCTTGACCCTGTTTGAACACGCCCGTATCCTTCACCTCTAAGAATCTCGTGATGCGCCAACTCTTCTCGACCGCGATTTGCGTCGCCCTCCTCCTCGCCTTCGTACCCTCCAGCCACGCCTTCATGGACTTCTTCCAGAAGGATCTGGACAACGCCCCGGGCGATGCCGAACTCGCCCGCCAAGAAGGACTGGCTCAGGAGATGGTGAACCGCGCTTCGGGAATCGAATCGAGCAACCCTGACAAGGCGAGAAACATCTACCGCGACGTGGTCAAGAAATACCCGCTCACGACTTCGGCCGCACTTTCCCAGTACAAGGTTGGCCACTTGTATCGCGTCGACGGCAAGCAGTTGAAGGCGTTCGACGCCTACCAGACCTTTGTCGAGAACTACAAGCACAGTTCGGCGTTCGCGGCCGCGATCAAGGCGCAGTATGAAATCACGCGATCCGGACACGACGGCTCCTTCAAGGACAAGTTCATCGGCATCCCACGAAAGCTACAGCCGAGCGAACTTCTGGAGATGTACGGGAAGATCATCAAGAACGCGCCCTTCAGTGAATTTGCACCTCTGTCGCAGTTCGCCATCGGAGAGGTCTACCAGGAGGACAAGAAGGACGTAGCGGCGATTGCCGCCTATCAGAAGATGGTGAACGACTACCCGCGCAGCTCAAAGGCGCCGGAAGCGCAGGCACGCATCGGAGAGATCGGTGAGAAAGCGCTCGAAAAGGGTAGTGAAGACACTGCGAAGGTCGAAAAGGCGCGCGCCGCCTACAACGATCTGCTCATCCAGTTCCCGAATCACGCACTGGCTCGGAATGCGGAGGAAGGCATCGCACGCCTGAAAGCCGGCAACGTGAAGAAGACCTTTGAAATCGCCAAGTTCTACGAGAAGCAGGGCAAAGGACACAGCGCTCGCATCTATTACGCACAGGTCGCGCAAAGCGGAGATCCCGAATTCGCGGCGCAAGCTCAGGAGAAGCTGGCAACCCTTCCGACTGGTCCACCCCCGAGTGACGACTTCATGGACGATGCGATGGCAATGGAAGACGATTCACGGAAGAAGGGTTTTCGATTGCCGAAACTTCCCCGGTTCCCGGGTTTTCGAAAGAAGGAAGACGATTCGGCCTCGGATCTGTTCCCCGACTCGGGAAGTCCGGAGGGCCGTGATCTGATCGACAACGAAATCGATGGGGTTGACTGGGCTGCGATGGACCGGGACTTGCAGCGGAACATCGGAGCGGACGTGCCACCCGAGCCAAAACCCATCGGTGACGAGACCGAGCAGGAAGAGCGCAAGTTGTTCGGGATCCCGAAGTTGGCATTCTGGAAAAAGGAATCGCCCGATCAAGGTGGCGCACCTGCTCCAGATCCCGAAGACGTGAGCGACGAAAAGAAGGGGCTGAAGAAGCTTGCCTTCTGGAAAAAGGACGACCCTGAAGAACGGCCCGTGGCTGACACTCCCCCCGAGGCAGCGACTCCCCGGACAATCTCCCGTCTTCCCGAACCCTCCGCGCCCGGACCGTCTGCGGAAGAGGACCGGGGCCCACTCAAGAAACTCGCCTTCTGGAAGAAAAACGAGTCCGAACCGGCACCCGAACAGCCCGCCGAGAGGAAATCCGGACGCCGGAAGCTCGCATTCTGGAAGAAGGAAGACTCGCCTCCTGCCGACGACTTCGGCTCTCCGACCTCGGCCCCCATAGTCTCCGAAGCCAGCGCACCCGCCACCTCGCCCCCGACCGAGGAAAAGAAGAAGAAGAAGCTTCTCCGCATGCCCAAGCTTCCCACCTTCAAGAAGAAGAAGGAACCGGAGTCGTCTCCTGCGATCGCGGCGAACAATCCCATTCCTCCGGGCAGAACGAAGCCTCGGAAGCTGAAGAACCAGCCTCGATACGTGGGGCCACCGGCACCACGGAAAGCAACCTCGGGTGTCCCGATGCGCACCGGATCCGTGCCTTTCACGACGCCCGCCCCTCCGGAGGAAGTTGAGGTCACCGCGACCATTCCGGAAGATCCCCGCAAATTGGTGGTCCCGCCGCCTCCGGAAGAATAAGCGCGCCTGGAACTCTCACTTGCATTGACAATCCAAATCTGCTTCCCTGTAGCGGGTCTAAATCTAGCCTAGATGAACTATTTTAAGTGCTTATCACTCATCGGCCTGGCGGTCGTGGCTCTGGGAGGATGTACCGGATACCAACTCGGCCCTATCAAACCCTCCTACCTCGCGGATGTTCAGACGCTCGCCGTGCCCACGTTCAAGAACGAAACGCTCGAGCCTCGGATCCAATCGCTGACGACCAATGCCGTCATCAAGCAGATTCAGAAGGACGGCTCCTATTCCATCAGCAGCGAAAAGACGGCGGATGCCGTGGTGCACGGAACCATCACCACGATCGAGCGTCGCCAACTCCGCTCGACGCGGACCGATGTCCTCAGGACACGCGAGCTCGAAGTGATCGTGACCATCGATTACGTCGTCCAGCACAACGCCTCGGGAGCCGAACTGGCGAAGGGTAATTCACGGGGCCGGACGAACGTGTTCCTCGATCCGAATTTCCAGCTTACCGAGCGACAGGCCATTCAGCAGGCTGTCCAGGAAGCGGCCATCAACCTCGTCAACAACATCAGCGAGGGTTACTAGCCACGGCCCTCCCGTCGGCCTGTCGTCGCACGATGACCAAGGAAGGCCCCACGAATTCCGGCAAGCTGTACCTCGTCGGCACCCCCATTGGAAACCTCGCCGACATCACGCTCCGCGCTCTTGACGTTCTGCGTACCGTGGACCGCATCGCCTGCGAAGACACCCGTCAGTCACTCAAGCTACTCAAGCGTCACGAGATCCCCCGAAAGCCGCTCGTCAGTCTTCATCAGCACAACGAAGCAGGCCGATCGGAGCAATTGCTCGAGAAACTCCTCTCAGGAGAGACCATCGCTCTCATCAGCGACGCCGGCATGCCTCTCGTCTCGGACCCGGGACTTCGGTTCCTGCACCGATGCCTTCTCGAAGGCGTTTGCTGCGAGGTTATTCCGGGGCCATCGGCAGTTGCCACCGCAGTGGTCGGTTCCGGATTCCCCGCGGATTCCTATTTCTTCGGCGGATTCCTTCCCAACAAGAGCGGGCAGCGCGAACGCGTGCTCCGCAGCGCGCTCGAGTTCGAGCATACCTCGGTGTTCTTCGAATCTCCGCACCGTCTGCTCAAGACTCTCACGCAGATTTCCGAACTCGAATCTGACCGCCAACTCTGCGTGGGCCGCGAACTTACCAAGAAGTTCGAAGACTACCGTCGGGGCTCCGCAGCCGAACTTCTCGAGCACTACACCGGGAAGCCACCAAAAGGTGAAATCACCCTCGTCATCGCCCCGACGAAACTCCCCAAATGGATGGGGATGCGCTAGCTGAGAGATGATCTCGTTCTCGACATGCTGGAACAGCGGCAGGCACTCGGACGGCGAGACCCTCGTCGCCGAGATTCTCGATCTCGGCTTCGACACCATTGAGGTGAGTCACGGGATGAAGGTGTCGCTGCTGCCGGGAATTCACAAGGCTTTCGAGCAAGGGAAGGTCAAGGTTTCCGGAGTGCACAACTTCTGCCCCTCGCCCGTCGAGGTGATGATCGACGCTCCGGACTGCTACGAATACACCTCGCATCGCCCCTACGTCCGGGATCGCGCCCTCAAGCTGACACTGGAGACGCTCGAAACCGCCGCAAAGTTCGGCGGGAAGTACGTCGTGCTGCACATGGGCCGCGTCCCCATGAAACGTGAGACCAAGAAGCTGACTCAAATGGTCAAGGACGGACACCTCAACAGCCGGCAGTTCGTGAAGCTCAAGCACAAGATCATCCGCAAGCGCGAGAAGCTCGCACCGCTGTACTTCAGCAGGGCCCGTGAGGCCCTCGAGGTGATCGCGGAGAAGGCCGCCGAAGTCGAGGTGCCGGTTGCCTGCGAGAGCCGCAGCACCTACGAAGACATGCCCTGCGAATCGGAAATGATCCGGCTCATGGAAGAGTTCAAGGACAACCCGTGGGTGGGCTACTGGCACGACTTCGGACACGTCCAGCTCAAAGAGAACATCGCGCTACTCGATCACGAAGAGTGGCTGCGAAAAATGCAGCCTTACCTCATCGGCTGTCACCTCCATGACGTCGAATATCCGCATCGCGACCATCGTGTTCCGCTGGCTGGTGGCAATGTCGCCTACGATCGTCTCATTCCGATGGTCAGCGCGGAGAAACCCGTCGTCTGGGAGCTGAGCCCCAGTCGGAAGAAATCCCACATCAAACAGGCACTTCCCGTTTGGAAAGAACGCTACGGCGTGTAGAGTCCCGCCTTTCGTTCATGCGCAACATCATCACTGCCATTCGGGAGTCGTTCCAATTTATGGGGAGGCACGGGATCTTCCGATCGCTCTCGAGGAAGGACGCGCCCTGGCTGATCCAGTTTGGAAAGTACGGAATCTGCGGAGTGCTCGCGGTCGTCGCTCACAACGCCGTTGTCGTCTGGCTCTCCTACAATGTCATTCCCGCCGTCGAGAGTCTTATCGAGGACGACCGACAACGGGCCATCAATCAGACAATCAACAACCTGATCGCATTTCCAATCTCCAACATCGTCGCCTACTCGACGAATGCGCTGTGGGTCTTCACCGGAGGCCGACACCACCGCGTGAAGGAATTTCTCTACTTCACCCTGATTTCCTTCATCTCCTTCATCGCCGGCCTGCTGGGAGGCCCCTACCTCGTCGAGTTGTTCGGCGTTCCCTTCTGGGTGAGCCAGGTCGGTTTCGTCGTGACCTCCGCACTGGTGAACTTCCTGTGCCGGAAGTTCATCGTCTTCAAGGGCTGATCGATCAATCCGCGCAGGCCGACGGCCTAGTCCTTGTCGCCATCCTTGTCATGGCCATCGCCATCACCATCACCATCGTTGTGGTGCTTGTCGCCATCGTCATCATGGCCGCTCCCATGCTTCTCGTAGAGCACTTTCGAATCCTCCCACGAGTGACGGTTGCAGGACCCGGACGCAAGGGCGAAGGAAACAAGGGCGAGGGCGAAGAGGACGCGTTTCATAATCTTAATGGTGGGAATCGGGCCTAATTAACAGGCATCGCCGGGAAAAGCAAATGCTCAAAACTCGCCCCTGAAAACACAGCGTGCGGAGGGCGTCTCATGGATGACAATCTCGCTCAAGCCCGGGCAATCCGCCTCCAGCTTCCGCCAGAACCACGCCGCCATATTCTCGATCGTCGGATTCTCAAGACCCTCGATCTCGTTCAGGTAGGAGTGGTCGAGCATCTCTATCAGCGGTTCCATCGCCCGGGAAATCCGCGCGTGATCGTAGACCCATCCGATCGATTCATCGACCTCGCCCTCCACGCTGATCTCCACCTTGAAGCTATGCCCATGCATTTTCCGACACTTGTGCCCTTCCGGAAGGTTTGGAAGCGTCTGTGCCGCCTCAAAGAGAAATTCCTTGGTCAGTCGCGCGCGCATGTCTTGGTTCGGTCTGTCTAGACGGATTTCCGGTCCGGTTCCCAGATGAATTTGTGCATCTGAAGTTGAAAGCGGACGTCCAGTTTGTCACGGATGATCCACTCGACAATCGCCCGCGGTTCGATCTTTCCGAATACCGGCGACATCAGGACCGCCCCGCACCGAGCCGTCAGGTCGAACTCAAAGATCGTTTTTTTCGCCCACTTGTAGTCTTCCTCGCTCCCGATGACGAATTTGACCTCGTCCTTCGCGGCAAGGTGATCGACGTTTTCATACAAGTTCTTCTCGCATTCGCCGCTGCTGGGCGTCTTGAGGTCCATGATGACGTGCACCCGCTCGTCGATCGGAGAAATGTCGCGGTTTCCACTCGTCTCGATGAGCACGGTTTTCCCGGATTCGCACAACCGCTTCATCAGCGGAATCACCGCCGTCTGAAGCAGAGGCTCGCCGCCGGTGATCTCCACGAGCGGGCAATCGAAGCGCATCACCTCGTTGAAAACATCGTCAATGCACCGCTTCTCCCCGTCGTAGAAGGCGTATTCCGTATCACAGTAGGTGCAGCGAAGATTGCAGAAGGTCAGCCTGACGAAAACACATCGGAGTCCCGCCCAGGAACTCTCTCCCTGAACGGACTGGTAGATCTCGTTGACCGTAAGTGTTTCACTGTCACTCACGCGGCACCCTAAATCACCGCCACATCCTGGTCAACGACCCACCCTACAGACGCATGAAGTAGGTGGCGACCTTCAAGAAGAGCCGACTTGGAATGGCCTCGATGAGCCACGACCAGAACCGAAAGCGCTTGAAATACTCGTCGGCGATGCGTCGGTCGCGTGTCAGACGCCACACCCGGAATTCCACGTTTTCGGCCTCCACATACCACGTGCCGTCCTCGGTCCTGCACATGAGGATGAGGATGCTGCCCGTCTGGTGTTTCTTGAGGACCGTCATCGGCGGGGCTGATGCTGACTGGCATCAATAACCCGCCTGCGGGAAACCCGCCAATCCTCTATTCGATGCAGAGGTATCCCCGTTTCTCGCTCCAGATCTCGATGTGATCGGCGTACGGCTTGCGGGTGGTCACGGTGAGAAACCAACCCAAATCGGGATCATGAAAGAAAATCTGCGAGTGACTGCGGCGGCGAGGATGTCCGTTCTCGATGATTCTCCGCATGTAGTACACCCGGGAACTCGGTCGCGCCTCGTGGCGCCCGCCCTTGTCGGTCTTGACGTCGCCCTCGAGAATAAAGGCGATCGTCACCATATGATCGGGGATCTCCTCCATCTCCGCGATCAGCCGTTGGGCAAGTTTCCGCGAGAGTCGATGTTCCTCGGCATAGACGGGCGCAAGAGTTGCGCACAGTACAATGAGACACGCAATTGTCTTCGACAGTAGGGTTCCAGCAGACATAAGACCTTAAGTTGGTTGATTTTCGTTGAAGTTTTCCAGCCACAGGGATCCCCCGATCCCGCCATCACACGGAATGAGACGATGATTTTTCACGCTTTATTCAAGAAAATCTCGCGCGAAATGCCCCCTTTTCACACGGGGGGATATCGAATGACCAAAAACCCAGACGGCGACCGCCGAATGGTTGATTGACGCTGAGGGAGACGCAGTTGTCGACCAAGTAGAGCCTACAGCCCCACTGGAGGCGTCGAGGAGGACGCGTAGGAAGGCTTCGGAGTTGGCTGCGAGGCACTGATTCCCTTCTCTTCCTTGAGCCTTTCGAGATCTTCGTGGTCGTGTTCGGCGACTTCACGAAGCTTCTCCAGGTCTTCGTGCTCGTGTTTCAACTGTTCTGCCAGTCGGAGGACGGTCGATTCGAGCACGTTCAGACGTGCGGCGAGGTCTTCCACCTTCGCGTTCATATCTCCTTGGTTTTGCGATTCTTGCATTCTATCGATTGGAGGCTAGTTCCAGCGTTGTGCGCGATCGTTCAAGGAGCGAACTCCCGTTCGCAGACGCTCGCACTGGAACAGGATACACGCCTTTTTACGCGAATTGCAAGAAAAGTTCTGCCCTAATCGCCGAGCCGTTTTCCAGTCGCAAGATAGTTCGCCACGTAGTCGTAAACCGCATCGCCGAGAGGGGTGACGCGTTCGGCATACCCGGCATTGGTGAGCTTCCCGATGTCGGCGCAGGTATAATCCTGATACTTCCCCTGAAGTTCCTCGGGCATCTCGATGAACTCGATGCTCGGTTGCCGCCCGAGGGCGTGGAAAATCGCCTCGGCTAGTTGAATCCACGTGCTGGCGACTCCCGAACCCATATTGAACAAACCGCCCGCGAGAGGCCGATTGGAGAGGTGAATGGTCATTTCGACCGCATCTTTCACGTAGAGAAAATCGCGCATTTGCTCGCCGTGCTGATAATCCGGCTTGTAGCTCTTGAACAACTGGACCCTCCCCGTGGCCACGATCTGTGCATAGGCCTTGTTCACAAGGCTGCGCATGTCCCCCTTGTGATCCTCGTTCGGACCGAAGACGTTGAAGTATTTCAACCCGATCACGGATTTCAAAATGCCCTTTCGCTTGGCGTAGCAATCGAAGAGATGCTTCGAATAGCCGTACATGTTCAGAGGCCGGAATTTGTCGATTTCCTGATCCTTATCGTCCATTCCCTCCGACCCGTCGCCATAGGTCGCGGCCGACGAAGCGTAGACAAACCGGGTCCGCCGTCCCAGAGCCCACTCCGCCAGTTGCTTCGTGTACTCGAAGTTGTTCCGCATGAGGAAACCAGCATCACTCTCTGTCGTCGACGAGCACGCGCCCAGATGAAAAACCGTGGACACGTCGCCGAGAAACTCCGGACTTCGTTTCACGCCCTCGAGCAATTCGTCCGCATCGACATAGTCCTCAAAGCGAAGCGGAACAAGGTTCTTCCACTTCTCGTCGCTTCCCAGCCGATCGGAAACGATGACGTTCTCCCTGCCCTTCTCGTTCAGAGCCCACACAAGCGCACTGCCAATAAATCCAGCTCCGCCAGTGACAAGAATGCGGCCTCTTTTCTTCGCGTCCATCGAGTATCAAACAGAAAAAGCGATCTTGTTACTCGCCCTAATCGAAGGATTCGTCAAGAATCTCTCCATGAAGCCCATTCGACTTCTAACGCTACCCCTCCTCTGTGCGCTCACCCCAATCGGAGCCCAGGAGGCGGCGCATCCCTCCGCCAAGTGGGAAAAGAATATCGCGGCCTTCGAAGCTGGCGACAAGAAATCGCCGCCTCCGAAGGACGCGATCCTATTCGTCGGCAGTTCGAGCATCCGCCTCTGGGATCTCAAAAAATCGTTCCCCGATCTGGTCACCATCAACCGCGGATTCGGCGGCTCGCAGATCGAAGACTCGATCTATTTCGCCAAGCGCATCATCATCCCGCACAGGCCGAAGCAAATCATTCTCTACGCCGGAGACAATGACATCGCGAAAGGCAAGTCCGCCGAGCGGGTGATCGCCGACTACAAGAAATTCGTGGAGACCGTGCGCGCCGCGCTTCCCGGGGTCAGGATCGCCTTCCTACCCATCAAGCCGAGCATCGCGAGGTGGGAGATGTGGCCCGAGATGAAGAAGGCGAACGATGCCATTCGCGAGCAGACGGAATCGGATCCCGGACTAACCTACATCGACACCGTGTCGCCCATGCTCGACAATCCGGAAGGGAAACCCCAGAAGGAGGACTTCGTGAAGGACGGTCTCCACTTGAGCGAAAAGGGTTACAAGATGTGGTCGAAAG
>CAJIAN010001010.1_pt1 | contig 15236 bp, 13 predicted proteins | sample 9199061 | NCBI WGS metagenome assembly CAJIAN01 (sample SAMEA7708264, study PRJEB35096) | sediment metagenome | biome: marine neritic benthic zone biome [ENVO:01000025]; feature: sediment [ENVO:00002007]; material: shallow marine sediment [ENVO:03000034] sea grass bed [ENVO_01000059] ...
AAACATCACGGTCAAAGATCAGTGCGATCTCAAGGCCAATGCGGAAATCGTCGGCGACATCAAGGCGGGCACGCTTTCGATCGAAGGCGGTGCGACGTTCATGGGCAACTCTCAGGTAGGAGCCTCCGCAGCGGCTGCCGAGCCGAAACCCGCAGCAAAAAGCGGAGGCGGGACGCCGTCCGCCGGCGAAGCCTCCAAGCCTGCCGCCTAATCCGGCCAATCACTCGATAGACCCGACACCTGGAGAAGCAGCGGATACAACGAAAGCGAATTGAGGTTGAATGCCCGTCCTGCGGCAGCGTTCAACAGGAAGCCTCTCTCGCCGTATCCACCTTCTGTCGCTCCTGCGGGAACTACTACGACGTTGTTCTAGCACAACGCGAGAAACGCACCCCGAAGACGCGGGGCCTGCTCGGAATGACAACTCGAACCCGTACGCAGCTCTTGCGCGAAGAGGAAGCGCGCGAAGAGGTTTCCTGTTTCAATTGCGCCAAGTCCCACAAGGTGTCGCGCTCAGCCGATTCCACGATCTGCCCTTACTGCAGCACCTACATCGGGTTCGGAGACGTGGAGATCCGCGAACAGCGGACCAGCGAAGTCCGCACGCACGGGGACGTTCTTGTGAAGAAGGGCGCCACCCTCGTCGGCGGCGTTTCCTGCAGGAACCTCAAGGTCTACGGCAAGGTGCTGGGAAGAATCCGCTGCACGGAACAGGCTGCCTTCCTCGCTTCGAGCCGCGTTCTCAGGCCCGTCTCCTGCGGCAGGCTTCTCATCGGAAAGAAGGCTAAACTCCATTTTTCCCATCCGATCACCGTGGAGGAGGCTGAAATTCGGGGCGAAGCACACGGCGAGTTCACCTGTCTCGGCCGATTCCACGTTGGGAAGCGCGGCATGGTCTACGGTGCGGTCGCGGCCAAGGCCATCGTTGTCGATGCCGGTGGCTGCATGGTGGGAGAACTGAGGATCATCAAGGAGCGCGAGGCCATTCGCAGATTCGGCCGCACCCTTGCCGAAGCCGAAGGCCCAACGTCCTGAGGTAATTCGGAAACTCCGGTCGTTGAGAATGCCGTCAAGGCTGATAGATTGAGACATGCCCGCCGCCCCACCCGCAGTCGACCTCCGCGAGGAGATCTTGCGCCTCAAGGAGGAACGCAACGCGATCATCCTCGCGCACAACTATCAGATTCCGGAGATACAGGACATCGCCGACTACGTTGGGGATTCGTTAGGATTATCCTACAAGGCCAAGGAAGCGGATGCCGACGTCATCGCGTTCTGCGGCGTCCATTTCATGGCCGAAACGGCCAAGATCACCAATCCGGACAAGGTGGTCGTTCTCCCAGACAAGGATGCCGGGTGCTCCCTCGAGCAGTCCTGCCCCGGTGAGGCGTTGCAAAAGTTCCTCGAAGAGAACAAGAAGAAGAACTACTTCGTCATCGCCTACATCAACTGCAGCGCGCACGTGAAGGCGCTCTCGGATGTCATCTGCACGAGCGGCAACGCGAAGAGAATCGTCGAGGCCACGCCCGAAGATCGCAACATCCTGTTTGTTCCCGATCAGAATCTCGGCTCGTGGGTGATGGAGCAGACCGGTCGCAAGATGGATCTCTGGCAGGGCTCCTGCTACGTGCACGTCGAGTTCACCCGCGACAGCATTGCAAAAATTCGCGAGGAATACCCTGACGCCGAACTCATCGCCCATCCCGAATGCACCTACGCCGTGCGCATGCTCGCAGACGTGATCTGCTCGACCGAGAAGATGGTGCATTACAGTCGCGAATCGAAAGCGAAGAATCTCATCGTCGCCACCGAGGCGGGAATGCTCCACCGCCTCAAGAAAGAGGCGCCCGACAAGAACTTCATTCCGGGGCCGACCGACAACTGCAATTGCGCGGAGTGCCGGTTCATGAAGATGAACACGCTTGAGAAACTGCACGATTGTCTCTGTGACCTGTCTCCGCAGATCGAAATTCCGGAGGACATTCGAAAGAGGGCCGAGGCGCCGATCCTGAAAATGCTCGAGTTGAGCAAGTAGTGCTCACTCACTTGTCGAAGGAACTCCTCCATTTTGCGTTTTCGGGTCATCTCTTTCCGCAGCGTGTTCGATGCGGTCAGCGGGGTGGTCCGGTGAAGCCAGCGCCCGAGCACGCGGTGGCTTGCCATCGATCCCGCCGTCCGAATCCGACAGTTTTCCTACCCTTGTGAAGATCTCGGATCTCCTGCTACGCGAGGAGTGCCGGGCCCTCGTCGGCCGCCAACCCCCGAGCAGGAGGAGGGCTCCCCGACTTGTGAACGCTGACGAATCGCCGACTCGCATCGGCGCGCAACCGCGAGATCTGCTCACGCCGGGAAACCGACAGCGGAACGGTCTCGCTCAGCTCATGCCGGATCAACTCGGTGTCGAGTGGACGCTTCAGATAAAGCGCACGGTAGAGCGATGCGATCACCGCCTGCTCGATCTCGGCACCGCTGAAGCCTTCGCTGGCTTCGACAAGGGCAGCCAGATCGAACGCTCCCGGATTCTGATTTCTGAGCTTCAGATGAATATCGAAGATCGCCGCACGTTCGTGAGTGTCCGGAAGATCAACGAAGAAGATTTCGTCAAAGCGCCCCTTACGCATCAGTTCGGGAGGCAGGCAGTCGAGATCGTTTGCGGTCCCCACGACGAAAACGGATGCCTTTTTCTCCTGAAGCCAGGTGAGGAAGCTGCCCAACATGCGACGGCTCGTCCCTCCATCGTTGTCGCCGTCGCCGCCTGACGCAAAGGCCTTCTCCATTTCGTCGATCCAGAGGACGCACGGAGCCACGGATTCTGCGAGCTCGGTGGCACGACGGAAGTTCCGCTCGGATTCGCCGATGTATTTGTTGTAGAGCGCGCCGGCGTCGAGCTTGAGCAGCGGTACCTGCCAGTCTCGTGCAATCGCTTTCGCCGCCAGCGACTTCCCGCAACCCTGCACGCCCACGATGAGAATTCCGCGCGGAGGCGCGAGATTGAACGCCGCTGCTTCGGGGGTGAATCCAATGGCGGCTCTTCGCAACCAGTCCTTCAAGTTCTCGAATCCTCCCAGTTCGAACGGATTTCCGTCGTATGGATAGAACTCTAGCATTCCACCATCACGGATCATCGTAGCCTTGCGCTCGAGAATGCCTGTAACGTCATCGGCACAGAGACGACCGTCACGGAGCATGACACGATTCAGGCTCTGTCTCGCCTGATTGAGCGTCATTCCCGACAGGGCATTCACCACCCGTGCCTTGCCGGGATCGTCGAGGGATATCTCGACACCATGCAAGGAGTTCATCGTTTTCGTGGTCGAGCTCAGAAGCGTGCTGAGTTCTTCGGTACCGGGAAGTTTGAGCTGGTAGAAGATAGCGATGTGCTCGAGTTCCGGAGCAAGCGCGATGCTGTCGCCGGTAAGCACGAGACTCGATCCCATCCCCCGTTGAAGTCGCTCGACGGTTTCGCGGAACTGCCGGGCGGTCGCGGGATTCTCAAGATGCGGTGCGAAATCCTTGAAGAGAAAAACGGCATCGACTTCGAGATCCTCGATGTGTTGGAGCGCCTTCACTGGCGAAGTCGTGGTCTGGAGCAGCGTCGATCCGTCTTCACCGCGGTGGAGTCCCCGCGTCACCGACCACTCGAACAAGTGCTTGTCCAACTCGTAGCAGGCTTCCTCCAATAGATCGCGTGCCCGTGCCTCTTCCACCGTTTCAATGGCGATGAGCGGATGAAACGAAGCGATCAGCGACTTCAAGTCGTGAATGGCACTCGACGAAGACATCTCCCAATTATGGAAATTATAGTCTCGTTAAGCATTTTCCGCAACCGGTTTGGACTCAACGTCCCGAGATTTGTCCTGAAGTGAAAGGCAAGCATCCCGGACGACCCACTCAGCCGCTTCGAGTGCTTCTTGGGCAACGTCCACGGACGCGCCTGTGATCTCGCGAACGATCCGAACGGCACGGTCGCGGAGCTTCGTGTTCGATGGGTTGAGATCGACCATCAGATTGCTGAGCACTTTCCCAGAGTGCGTCATTGCCAGCGTGGTGATGAGGTTGAGAACGAGCTTTGTCGCCGTGCCCGCCTTTAGCCGCGTCGAACCAGTCAGGACTTCCGGGCCAGTGTCCGGAGTGATGGCCTGGTCAGGAAGTGGGTGCTCACGATGAGCCGGGTTGCAGCAAAGAAGAACGGTGGCGGCTCCCCTTTTCTTCGCTTCACGGAGGCAGCCCCAGACAAAGGGAGCGTGTCCACTCGCCGTGATGCCGACAACCACATCCTGCTCACTAACATCCTTCCCAGAAATCGCCCGCCGCCCCGCAGCGGCGTCATCCTCCGCGCCTTCGACAGCGCTCCACAATGCCGGACGCCCACCGGCAATGATACCCTGCACCTGTTCCCGCGGCGCGCGAAACGTCGGCGGGCATTCACTGGCGTCGAGAACGCCCAGCCGACCGCTGGTTCCTGCTCCCGCGTAGATGAGACGGCCACCGCATCCGAAGGCGCGGACGACCTGCTTCACGGTCCATTCGATCGCCGGCAACTCGGCGAAGATGGCATCGGGAATCGTTGCATCTTCGGCGAGCATCAGGCGGATGCCGTCGGCAATCGGCATTTCGCCGAAGTTCATTGAACGAGGATTTCGCTGCTCCGTGGGTGATGCGGCAACGGTTTTCAGATCGGAGGGATCCTCGAGAACAGAATCTTCGTTGCCCGCCGTGGCGGGATCGGCGGAGAGCATTCGAGCCAAGGCGACGGCGCCCCAGACGCTCGGCCGTTTGAGCGGCGAGAAGACGGCGTTGGGAAACTGCTCGTGGAGGCGACCCGTCACCTCGTTCAAGAACTCGGAGTTCTTCAGAAGGACGGCTCCGTTCAGGACGAACTGAATTCGATCTGCTTCGTCGGCAATACGATCGACACAGGCTCCCGCATCCTTGGTGAGACGCTCGACCGCGCGCTTTAGAACGGCGCACGCGATCTCGTCTTTGCGTGACTTGGCAGCCTCGAATACTGGAATGGCGACGCTGGCAAGTTCCGTCTTGGTGGCAACCATCGACCAGTCGATGAGGTCCTCAGGTTCGTTCATCTGGAGGTGAGCCAAGATATCCGCCCCGAGCGCCGGCCACTCGTCATCGATATCCGAAATGGTCATCACGGCACGCAGCGCGTGCTGTGCGATGTCACACGCGCTCGCCCGATCACCGAGCACGTGGCCGCGTCCCCCGACTTTTACCGCCTCGCCGTCGCGAGACCGACCGGCGATGCACGATCCGGTGCCGCTGAGGACGAGCACCTGCACGCGGCAATCCGGATGCCAATCGACCGCTTCAAGCGCGGTGACAAGGTCATCCGAGGTTGCGCACGCGACCCCCGGCCAAACGCGGTCAACCGCCGACCGCAGCCGCGCGTGGTCGGAGTCCAGGCGGACCCCGGCGAGGCCGATTCCGATCCGTCCCGGCTGTTCAGGCAGTCTTTCAGCGATTCCCCGCAGATGCGCCTCCAGTTCGCCGGGCTCCATCAGGCGCAGGTTGGCAGGCGCACTATCGAATCTCACCAAGACCTCGTCGTCGCGTGCAGCAAGAAGGACTGTTGTTCGCGTGCCCCCTCCCTCGAGACCTAGCACCGGCCGAGCCGACAGATCGGCCGCGGAGTCCGGCCCCGTGGCGGCGTCGTTACCGATGGATTCGCCCATGCTCTTCCCACAGTCCGACACGTCGGTGGGAATGCAAGGACCCGCGGTGACGACTTGCCCTACTTCTTCGTTCCGAGGCAGAAAAGCTTCTCCTGCCGTCGGTCGCCATCGAGAAACGCGACGCGGGCGTAGATCTTTCCGCCACAGATCGTCGGCGTTGCATAGATCTGATTCCCCAGCCTGTTCTTCGCCACGATCTCGAACTTTTCGGGGTCCGCCTTGAAAACGAAGAACTGTCCGTTCTCGTCTGCGGCGTAGACATGTTTTCCCACGAGAACGGGAGAGGCGCTGGTGGTGCGGATGAGCCGCTCCTTCCACTTGAGTTCGCCGGTGTCCGCTTTCCAGCAAACCGCAATTCCGCTGTCCATCACCGCGTAGAGATGTCCCTCATGGACGAACATCGATGGCACATAGACGCGGCTGATGTTCTCCCACTCCACTTCTCCGGATCCGTCAGCCTTCATCGCGGCAACGTGATTGCGGTCGAAGCCGCCACTGCTGAACACCCGCTCGCCATCGGTGACGATGGAACTGACACATTCGGTAGTTGCTCCTTCATGCTCCCAAAGTTTCGAGCCCGTCATCGGATCGAAACTGGACACCAGATTGCAGCCTTGAAAGATCAACTGGTCGCGCCCGCCGATCTTGTGGACGATGGGCGAGGTGTAGTTCGGAAATTCCGGTCGTTCAACTCTCCAGACGATGTCCCCTGTCTCGCGCTTCATCGCGCAAATCGCACCCCCGCCCTTGTTATCGGCGGAGACGATCACGAGCGACTTGTAGACCGTCGGCGAAGTCGAAAAACCCTGGTGAAGAACATAGTCGGTGATGCGCTGCTGCCAAAGCTGCTTCCCTTCCAAGTCGAAGGCGGTGGTGTACACGGCTCCAGCATGTAGAAAATTGATGAACACCCGGTTCCCATCGCACGCAGGCGTGGACGAAGCGTGAGAGGCCTTCTTGTTCGATCGCCTAGGAAAGCCACCCTCGTGGACTGTCCGTTTCCAGATCAACTTGCCGGAGTCCCGTGCGAGGCAGAGAAGGGACTGCGTTTTCGCCTTCTCGTCCGCCGTCGCGAGGAATATGCGAGTCCCATAGACCGTCGGCGATCCGTGTCCCCTTCCCGGAATCGGTACGACCCAATCCACGTTTTCGTTTTCGCTGAAACGAACCGGGGGATTCTGATCGGGAGCGGCAATCCCAGTCCAGTTGGGACCTCTCCACTGGTGCCAGTCCGTGCCGGTAGCAGCCCCTATCGAGAGCGCGAAGGCAACGGTTGCGGGAAGGATCTGGGTCTTCATGAGGCTGCGAATCATTTCATCAATCACTCCTTCCGACAACCCCGTTGTTCTCTCGCCACCAGACGAAGCAGTCCCGGCCCGGGGCACAGATTCCCCGGGCCGGGCGGCCACTGGGTCATCCGGCGGTGCCCGGATGACGCGCAGATTTGTCGGGCTCGTTGTCTACGAACTCGCTTTGGTGGACTTACGGCTCCGCGAGGTCAGGGACTTTCCATGCGCGACCACTTCCGTGAATGTGCGCGGGCCGACACCCCTCACCCCTGCGAGATCCTCGACCTTGTCGAACGGACGCGCATTGGCAATTTGAGTCGCCCGTGTCTTGCCAACGCCACTGATCGACGTCAGTGCTTTGGCGTCGCCTTCGTTCAGAAGTGCGAGCAACTTCGTCTTCTGGGTCGTGGTGAGAGCGGCGACCAGTTTCTTCGCCTCGGCCTGCTCCCTGGTGATTCTCGTCTCGCTCTTCTCGGCCGCCTTCTCAGCCTTCTTCGCCTTCTTCGCGCTACTTGACCGAACCTTCTGCACTTCTGCTTTGGGAGCCTTTTTCGTCGACCGCGAAGAACTGCTCTTCTTGGGGGGAGCCGCTACCAGGGTGGCCGCCGCAATTCCAGCGCCCACAAGCACTGCCGCCGTCATCTTCATCGTCATTGTCTTAGGTGTCTTTTTCATCGTGTTATGTCTTGGTATCGTGTTTAGGGAAAAGTGCTCACTTGAACACTGTTCTAATGGACGCATTTATGCTCGCAATTCGGAGACGCCGCAAGCATTTTTTTCACGATGTTCCGGAAAAGATCTCTCCGTACACAAAAAAGCGCACTGGGCAGCCCCCGTGCGCTCGAATTCTGCCCCGGATCTCCTACGGCTTGCGCTTGAATGTCATGAGGCCGTTCTCGAAATCCACGAACTCGGCCACCTCCTCTTGCTCACCCGCATCCAATCCGACATGAAATCGCGTCCCGGAAAACTCGCCCTCTCCATAGACACCTTCGGAAAGGAGTTTGATTGCGTCTTCCTTGGTCGCAGCAAAAGAGACGCTGGTGTTTCCAGCATGCCTGGCCTGACCCGCCGTCGACGCCAGCGCTTGAGCGTTGCGGAGGGTGGTCGTCTCCTTTGTTGTGCTGGTGACCTTCCCGATCATCGGCACCGTGATCGCAACGAACCCACCAATGAGCACCATCGCAAGAATTGCCTCGGTCAACGTGAACGCACGCTGCCGAATATTCAAAACATTTAACATGTCCATACATTAATTATAAAAACTAATGTATGGATAATCAAATTATTTGAAACCGGCGGAACTCCGCCTAGGGATCCATGTTGTAGGTGACGATGCCGCCTTGAAACTCGACGAACGCAGCCGCTTCTGCCTGCTCGCTGGCATCCAGCCCGACCTGAAAGAGCGTGCCTGAGAAATCTCCGTCGCCGTACACTCCATCCGCAAGCAGGGCGATCGCGTCTTCCTTGCTCCCCGCACTGGAAATCGTGGTATTTCCCGCGAGGCTCGCTTTCACCGCGAGATAGGCTAGTGCCTGGGCATTTCTCTTCGCCGCTGTGGTATTGCTCACGGATGAGACTTGACCCAAAATGGGCACAGAAATGGCAGCCATTAAGCCGATAATTCCCATTACCAACAACAATTCAGGAAGCGCTAATCCTGTGTTTCCGCGCAAACCGCTTTCAGTCCGCGCCCGACCTGTTGCTCCCGGTTTCCTGAGAGCTATTCTATACCGAGTAGCCATAGTAAGGACAGTATAACCCTTTTACTGTAATTATCAAAATTATGGTAATTATAATTTTTCGTTCATTGTGTTCGCTTCATTGAGAGTGGTTTTCGTGAATCATTGGAAATCCGGAACTCCTAACGATCTGATGCGATTCTGGCTGATCTTGGTGATGAGCCAAGCATTCTGCTTGGCGAGCCTTGCCGAGAAGCAAATATCTCAACCACTCCGGCTTGGCGTCGTTGGCATGACTCACGGTCACGTGAATTGGCTGCTGGGACGGCCAAACGAGGCGGGAGATATTACGGTCGTCGGCATTGCCGAATCGAACACGGATTTGGCACTCAGGCTTGTGCGGAAACACAAGTTGGACGCGGGTTTGGTTTTCGCAGACGTGGCAACGATGGTTCACAAGACAACACCCGAGGCGGTAGTCATCTTCGGAAACACGTTCGATCACGCCGCGGTGGTCGAAACCTGCGCAAAGCACAAACTGCCAGTGATGATGGAAAAACCCCTCGCCGCCAACATGGGTCATGCGGAGCGGATTCGGAAAGCGGCAGCTGCGGCGGGCACTCTCGTCTTCGTCAATTACGAGACCACGTGGCGACCCAACACGCGGGAACTCGGGAACATCGTCTCCGAACAGCGCATCGGCAAACTCCGGAAGGCACTGTTCCACACGGGTCACGCAGGGCCAAAGGCAATCGGCTGTGCCCCGGAGTTTCTCTCGTGGCTTACCGATCCGAAACTCAACGGAGGCGGCGGGGCCTTGATGGACTTTGGCTGCTACGGAGCGAACATCATGACATGGCTGATGGAAAACCGCCGTCCGAAGTCAGTGACGGCGGTCACTCAGAATCTCCAGCCTGAGACCTATCCCAACGTCGATGACGAAGCGGTCATCATTCTCGACTACGGTGACGCGCAGTGTGTGATCAAGGCGTCCTGGAACTGGCCCTTCAATCGCAAGGACGTCGAACTCTATGGAACGGCTGGCGCCGTCGTCACCGAAGAAGAGCGCAAGCTGAAATTGAAGACGGTGGATGCTGGGTCGAAGCGCTACGCGGCGGATCTTGTTCCCGGCGATGCGTCTGCCCACTTCGCCGCCGTGATCAGAGGCACCGAAAAACCCCACCCGCTTTCCTCGCTCGAGAACAATCTCATCGTGACGGAAATCCTCGACGCGGCAAAGGCCTCCGCAAAGTCGGGCCGCACGGTCAATCTTCCATCGGCCTCCAAGGCACCCAAATGATGCTGTAACGGCAGCTACGTCAACGATTCATGAAGATCAATTTCCTGTCGCGACGACGGTAGATTGTGCTTAGTCTTTCTCCGCTATGGACACCGACCCGAAAACTCCGTCCCCGGCCCGCCGGGATTTTCTCAAAACCTCCACCAGTGTCGCGGTGGGCGCCGGCATTGCTTTCCCCAACATCGCAAGTGCCGCAACTCCAGCGGGCACCCCCAACGGATCACGACTAAAGGTCGGGCTCGTCGGGGCTGGTGGCCGTGGAACCGGCGCTGCCGGTCAAGCCTTGGCTGCCGACTCGAACGTGGAACTGACCGCAATCGCCGAAGTGTCCGAAAAGCAGGCACGCAATGCCTTGAACACTTTGGCGGGACGGAAAAAGGACCAGGTGAAGGTCGATGACGGAAAGATCTTCATCGGGCTCGACGGCTACAAGAAGGTGATCGAGTCGGGTGTGGATGTTGTCATCCTCACGACGCCACCGGGATTCCGCCCCATCATGTTGAAAGCGGCCATCGACGCAGGGAAGCACGTCTTCTGCGAGAAGCCGGTCGCGGTCGATGCCCCGGGGATTCGCTCGGTGCTTCAGTCCGCGCAGGATGCGGCAAGCAAGAAGCTGAGCATCGTCTGCGGATTCTGCTGGCGCTACCATTACGAGCGCCGCGCTCTCTTCGAGCGGATCCACGACGGGGCCATCGGCGACGTGACCAACATGTTCGCCACCTACTACACCGGTCCCGTGAAGCCGATGCCTGCGGCAAGCAGGCGTCCGAAGCAGATGACGGACGTGGCGTGGCAGGTGAAGAACTGGTACAACTTTTCCTGGCTGTCCGGTGACAGCCTCGTCGAGCAGGCGGTGCACAGTGTCGACAAGATCGCGTGGGCGATGAAGGACGAGCCGCCGATCGCGGCGGTCGCGACGGGCGGTCGCCAGATTCCCGCCGAAGGCGGAAACATCTTCGACCACTTCCATGTGGCCTACGAGTATCCGAACAATGTCCGTTGCCACCTCGGATCGCGCCAGCAGCGTGGAACCCACGGCGAGAACAACGACTACATCAACGGAACGAAAGGCAACGCCATCATCGCCGGTGGTCAGTGCATCATTCGCGGCGAGGAGAACTGGCGCTACGAAGGTGCGAAGAACGACATGTATCAGGAGGAGCACGACACGCTGTTTTCCGCGATCCGCTCCGGCAAGACCGTCAACGACGGCCAGTGGATGGCCAACAGCACGATGCTCGCCATCCTCGGACGCATGGCGGCCTACACCGGCGCGAAGATCACTTGGGACGAGGCGATGAAATCGACCGAGGACCTCGCTCCCGACGACCTTACCTGGGAGAGCGATTTCGATCCAGGTCCGGTTCCGAAGCCGGGCATCACGAAGTTCACCTAGCCTAGGAAAGCCAGACCAACGATGACCCGACGGATTTCCCTCATGGGCGCCACCCTTCTGGGCGTTCTGCTAGTCGATACCCGTGCCGCGGTTGACTTCGAGAAGGAGGTCAAGCCCCTGCTCGAAGCCAAGTGCCTCAGCTGCCATCGGCAGAAGAGTGCGAAGGGCAAGTACGCAATGCACACCAAGGAGGCCGCCTTCGATGGCGGATCCAGCGGAGAGGCCATCGTGCCGGGCAAGCCGGAGGAGAGCCTCTTTTGGGAACTGGTCAACCTCCCCGCTGATGACGACGACGTCATGCCACCCGTCGACAAGGGAGGGCCCCTTCCCGATGCGGAGAAAGCGATCATAAAAAACTGGATCGCCGAAGGCGCGAAATGGCCGGACGGAATCACGCTGAAACTGTCGCAGAAGCTCGACTTCAAGCGCGATGTGAAGCCGGTCCTCGACAAGCTCTCCGACGACGACAAGGCCATCCTAAAGAAATGGATCGCCCAAGGTGCCGAATGGCCTCCGGACACCGCCGGCACCGATGCCCTGACGGACAACCTCGAGTTGGTCAAGAAGATGCGCGAGGAGATCGTCGCGAATACCAAATTGAAGGACGAGAACGAGATGAAGGCCTACGAGGCAACGATCCCTATTGGCGAAGGGGTGAAGTTCGAGATGGTGCCCATCCCTTCGGGAACCTTCATCATGGGATCGCCGGAGTCGGAGAAGAAGAGAAAGGACGATGAGGGTCCGCAACATTCCGTGACGATTGCGCCCTTCTGGATGGGCAAATGCGAGGTTTCCTGGGATTCCTACGAGTCCTACATGATCTCCGAGGACCGCCGGAACAAGGACGGCACGAAGATGTTCCCCTCCCCCGACGACGAGATTGCCGAGATCATCAGCCGCCCGACGAAGCCTTATCAGGAAATGTCGTTCGGCATGGGCAAGATTGGATTTCCCGCCATCTGCATGACGCAGCATGCGGCGAACAAGTACTGCCAGTGGCTCAGCGCGCTGACCGGTCACTTTTACCGGCTTCCCACCGAGGCCGAATGGGAGTACGCCTGCCGCGCCGGCACGACGACCCGCTGGTCGTTTGGAGACGACGAGAAGGAACTGCACAAACACGCGTGGTTCGTCGACAACAGCAATTTCAAGTATCAGAAGGTGGGGCAGAAGTTGCCCAACCCGTGGGGACTTCACGACATGCACGGCAACGTCTCGGAGTGGGTGCTCGACGGTTACGCGCCCTACAATGTCGAGGCGAAGGACAATCCGTGGCACCGCGCCGAGGATCTCTACCCGCGGGTCGTTCGAGGCGGTTCATGGAATGACTTTCCCGAAGCCCTTCGCAGCGCGGTCCGGCGGGCGTCCGACAAGACCTGGAAACTTCAGGATCCCCAGCTGCCGAAGAGTATCTGGTACCACACCGAGCCCACGTTCCTCGGTTTCCGAATTGTGCGACCGCTGGAAGTGCCCTCGGCTGAGGAAATGGAGGCATACTGGAATGCGGCGAACATGGATCGCTAGCGTCTTCCTGGGCACATCCGCGTTCGCGGGGTTCGCGACCGATGAACTGAAGCGGTTTGAGTTCACGGAGCCCCACATGGGGACTCTGGTCAGGATCAAGCTGTATGCATCCGACGAACACACCGCGAAAGAAGCTGCGAAGGCGGCGTTCGCGAGGATCGTCCAGCTGAACGCCATCTTCTCGGACTACGATGCCGACAGCGAACTGATGCGGATCATCGAGACCTACAAGCCGGGCAGGCCAATCGCGGTGAGCGGTGAACTCCGCGACGCGCTCGTTCTCGCGCAGTCAATTGCGAAGAAAACAAAGGGTGCGTTCGACGTGACCTCTGGCACCCACACCCGCAACTGGCGGATGACCCGACGGACGGGAGAGCTTCCTTCGAGGAACGCCATCGAGAAAGCGAAGGCGGCTTCCGGATTCGACAAGATCTCGGTGGAAGAATCCGGAACGAAGATCACGCTCTCGGTCGGCGGCATGCGCCTCGACTTCGGAGGAATCGCCAAGGGCATCGCCGCTGACGCGGCTCTGGCCGTCCTGAAGAAGCAGGGTTTCAAGCGTGCGGTCGTGGCCATCGGCGGCGATATCGCCATCGGAGATCCGCCCCCGGGCAAGGACGGCTGGGTTACGAGGATCGAGCTCAACGACGGCAGGAAACGCTCGTTGATGCTCCGCAACTGCGGAGTTTCGACTTCCGGAGACACCGAGCAATTCCTGCCGATCGACGGCAAGCGCTACTCCCACATCGTCGATCCCCGCACGGGTCTGGGATCGACGAACCGAATCAGCGCATCAGTGATCGCACCGCGCGCGGCATTGAGCGATCCACTAGCCACGGCGATCTGCGTTCTGAACCCCGATGATCCCAAGGAGATCACTGGACAGTTCAAGAACACGAGAGCCATCGTCGCGGAGAAACCCGCTCGTTGATCTCCGGTTCGGACCAGCTTCGAATCAGCGGTCTTGAGTGCCGCCCTCTTCGTCCGGCGGCACCGGTTCCTTGAGTAACGGCTCGAACTCCGAGGGGACCTTGCCTCCGCCGTGCAGATCCTTGTAGAGGAGCGCGACGGCGTGGGCTTCCTTCTGTTTCACGTAGTTGTCCTCGAAGTCGGCCTCCTCGGTGATGAGTTTCATGAACTGGAGCATTGCCCCTTTGGTGATGAGCTTTTCATCGCCGTAGCTCACCGTGAGAACGCGACCGTAGTCGTTCAAGGCCGAAGTCACCGCTCGGTGAACCTCGGCGCGAAGCTGCGCGATTTCCGGAAGGTTGCGCTCGTCATCCTCGGCAATGAGCGCCTTCAGCTTCTCCCGCTTCTTCTCCATGACCTTGTGCTCGGCGATGCCGCGCAGGAAAGCTATCTGGATGATCTCCCGCGGGGAGACCTTCTTGAAGGGCGGGCTCGCAGGCGGAATGGTGTAGGACGGGATCGTTTTGACGTCGATCTCGTAGTCCCTCATGATCAGCTTGAGTGCGGGCCAAAGCTGTTTGCCCATGTGACCCCAGCAGTTGAAAAGACTCACCTGGGCCTTGAACTTCTTGCTGAGCTTCAGGTCGCGGACGTTCTCGTACTCTTCCATCAGATCCGTGTACTTGCCGGACAGGCGCAGGCTGTTGCACTGGTAGAACTTGGCCCGGTTTCCAAAGCTGTCCTCGATCGCAGCGATTGCCTTGTAGTTCTGATGGACCGCCGCCAAGGCGGGCGCCGCCTTTTCATACTGGTGCTGGTTGTACAACTCCATCGCCTTGATCCAGTCCTCCGGCTCGCGCCAGACGATCTCCTTGATCTGATTGCGCGGGACCGGCCGGGCATCCTGGCCGGTCTTGTAGGCGCTGCACATCAGGTTCGAGGCATCCGCAGCGACGATGTAGGTCGCGGTTTCGGTGTCGTCGTTCTTGATGATGTTAGCGTGCACGGTGCCTGCCACCGCCTGAGTGGCGAAGAGCCCGAGGATTCCAACTGCAAGGGTGAGAGCGGGAATGGTTTTCATTTCGATAAATCCTTTTGAAGTTCTTCGTTTTCTTTCTAGTTGCTGACCTCCTCGACGATTCCCAGTTCATCTGCCCATTTCTGTCTCAAGACGTGCGCCTTCTTGATCTCACTCTGGGCAATCTTGATGTCTTCGTTATACCGCTTGTCGTTCGGCGGGATATTCCTGACCCCTTCCATCTCGGTGCACATATTCTTGATCAGCTTGTAGGCGTTCTGCTTCTCGTTCCGCTCGTACTGCAGTTCCGCAGCTCGGCGCCATGACGGACAAGACCAGCGAACGAGGCTCTTGTATTTCGAGAAGCACCGGAGGTAGGCGCGGACGGCCTCCCCCTTTCGGTTGTTGCCGCCGCCCTGCATCTGGCG
>CAJIAN010000857.1_pt1 | contig 15234 bp, 10 predicted proteins | sample 9199061 | NCBI WGS metagenome assembly CAJIAN01 (sample SAMEA7708264, study PRJEB35096) | sediment metagenome | biome: marine neritic benthic zone biome [ENVO:01000025]; feature: sediment [ENVO:00002007]; material: shallow marine sediment [ENVO:03000034] sea grass bed [ENVO_01000059] ...
ACCTTCGGAGCCCGAGTCGCCCAATACGAGGATCCGGACGGCCTCGTATTTTCCGTCGGCGAGGTCAGCCCTTCGTGATCCGTATCCGGCGGTGAATCGATCATCGAATCCGCAGGTCTCATAACCCGCGCACAGGCCTCTCGACGCCACAATTCACAGGTTAGGGCTATTTGCTCCTATCCCTTCCCGACCAGAACTCCGCCGTCAGCGACCTCCTCGCCACCACCGACGAACCCCTCGACCCCAAGTCCATCGCCGCCCGCTTCACCCGCGCCAACAAAGCCCGCCTCGCCGAAGTCCTCGAAACCCTCGTCTCCCTCGGGCATGCCATGGAATCCAATGGACGCTACAACTTCACATGAAGGACGGACCGTTCACTTAATGATGCTATTCGGGTGATCTTGAGTAGAACTATGAGTGCGAAGCAAAGCGCCATCGAGGCCATCTCGCGTCTTCCCGACGACGCCGATTTTCGGGACGTTGCCGAGGAGGTGGCGTTTCTTGCAGCCGTTGGGCAGTCAGAGTCAGACATCGACGCTGACCGGACTCTCTCGAACGACGAAATGAAAGATCGCATCTCGAAGTGGATCGCGAGTTGATTTGGACCGAACCGCTGTTCGACTGATGCTGAGCCCTACCCTTTCTTGACCCGGATCCGCCGATACTCCATCTGCCCACGATCCCCTTCCAGTCCAATCGGGCCCGAAGCAGGTAACTTCATCGCCTCCTCGAGCACTTCGCCGTTGCAGGTCGCGCGCCCGGTGCCGCCTCTCACCTCGACGATGATTTCGTTCCAATCACCGGCCTTGTATTTCTTCAACTGCTTGTAAGGTCCCGCGACGAGGTAATCGCGGCACTGCAATTGAGGCCGCCGAATGAAGATGCCGCTGTCGGCATTCGCGGAGGCACGGAACTCGAGCTTCAACGTGAAATCGCTCCCGAACTCCTCGTGTGTCCACAACTGCGTGAAGGCGCGGCCTTCCGGCGGCACAGTCACGATCAGTCGCCCGTCTTTCGCAAGATAGCGCCGTTCGCGGCTCGTCTTTTTCCCGTCGAAGTTCTCTTTCTTCTTGAGCGTCTTCCGATCCCGATAACCCCACCCGGTCAGATCCTTTCCGTTGAAAAGCGAAACGAATCCGGGCTCCAGTTCGAAGTCGTCGGCTTCGACCTTCACCAAGCCTAGCGTTTCGAGAATCGGACGCAGCGTGCCCGCCCACATCGCGTAGCCCTTCGCGTTCGGATGGAGCAGATCGGGAAATTCCTCCTTTCGGGCGTCCCCGTCCGCGTTGGCATACATGGCCCATGTGTCGATCAAGGTGATCTGCCGGTCGCCCTTGACTGCTGCGGCGTAGAGCTTGTTGATCTGTTTGATCTTGTCCGCAGGACGCCGTTTCGAGGCGTGGCTCGGGAACACGTTGCAGACAATGATCGGCATGTCCTTATTCGAAGCCTTCAACGCGGCGATGATCCGTTTCCCGTTCCCGGCGATCACCTCGGGCGAAGCACCTTCCTCGAGATCGTTGGTTCCCATGAGCATGACGACGCCCGCAGGCTTCAGCGCGAGCACGTCTTCTTCAAGCCGGACGAGCATCCCACGCGTCGTGTCGCCGCTGATCCCACGATTGGCGACCTTGGTGTCGCCGAACGCGCCTTTGAAATCATCGCCCCACCCCTGTGTGATCGAATCCCCCAGGAAAACCACGGCACCCTGCTTGGTTTCGACCTCCTTTGCCCATCCGCTGCGCTTGCTCTGCCAGAGTTTCTTGAACCAATCGTAGCGCCGAATCGGCCCCTCGCCGGGCAGGCCCTCGTCGGTTTCGGGAATGGCAAACGACTTGGCGTCCTGGGCAATCAACGTGCCGGCAAGGATCACCGAGATGAGTGAGGTGAAAGTCAGGGTCTTCATGGGAAACGGCGACCGTATCAGGAACGCCATCGCCTCCGCAATCCTCTTTCCATCGGACGCCAAGACCGGTAGTCTCCCTTCCCATGAGAAAATTCGAATACAATGTGGTCTCGGCGAAGGAGCTGCTCGACTCCGACATTCTCGAACAGGATGGGAAATTCAAGTTCGGCTACATGAACGCAAAGGAATCGCGGGAACGGATCGCGCGCCAACTGAACTCTCGTGGAGAAGAGGGTTGGGAACTGGTCACGGTGAAGTTCGGAGGCATCTACTATTTCAAGAGGGAGATCGAGTGAGCGATTATCCGGCGCCCCACCAAAATCTCTACAATCGACTCATTCCACATGCTTGACACCTTGATTCAAAATGCCCGAACGGACTTCGACCTGACGAATCCGGCACACCAATCGAGCGTCACCAGCCTCGCCGAGGAGCTCCTCGACCAAGAGGACGCAACTGCAGCCATCGAGGCGGCCGGCGATCATCAAGCCCCCTTGGAATCCCGCATGGCAGGGCTGCTGGCAGATTCGCGCCAATGGCTGATCGCGAACGCGGACAAGCCAATCAAGGTTGCCGTGATCTTCGCGATGTGGGGCGAGCACAATCGGCTCAAACCGAAGTCGGACGACAACCCGACAGGGGAGGACTCGCTCGCGACCAAACTGGCGCAGCTCGACTGGGCAGCGCGTGGCACTGCCGTCGACTGGCACCTCTACGCGGTCGATGATGGTTGCCCACACGGGAGCCGGGACCTCGCCGCCCAGATCGCTTCCGCGCATCCGCTGTCGAGTCGCGTCTCTGTCCTCGCGCTCGCAGACGCCCTTCCCGCAAGCGACGGCCCCCTCTGCAATCTGGCCTCGGCCGATGCTTCCCGGAAAGCCGGCGCGGTCATCCTCGGCTGCACGCACGCGCTCGAGAACGGAGCCGATGCGATCATCTACACGGATGCGGACAATTCGGTGCATCTCGGGCAGATTGGGTTGCTGCTCCGACCATTTGTTGAAGACGACGCACCCGTCGTCATCGGCAATCGCAAGAATCCCGATGCGGTCCTCGTGAAGGAAGCGGCACGGTGGGGCATCGGCATCAAGGTGCTCCGCCACATGCAGCGGATGATCGGACACTCAGTGTTCTCGCGCGGGATTCTCGACACCCAGGCCGCCTTCAAACTGTATCGCAGTGACCTGCTCCGCGAAATCATCGCCAATCCCACGGTCTACGATTTTTCCTTCGACACCGACTGGATCCTCGCCGCGCTCGCCCGCGACACCGACATCGTCCAGGTTCCCTTTGCCTTCATCGACTCTGCCGCCGAATCGGCATCGATCACGCAGGGCCCGATGACCACGTGGGAGACGTTGTTGTTCGGCCTGATCAAGGCCGTGCGCCGACATGGCTTCTGCACGGGAGACGCTGCCGAAATGGCGGCGATGGTCGAGGCGGAGATCGACGGACATCGGGATCTCGAGAAGATCATCGACCATCTGCCTCAGGAACTGGAAACAGCCGGCGAATACGACTACGGCGATCCCGCAGTCATGTCACCCGAAGCGCTGAGGACGTGGCTGCACGGCATTCTCAATTAGTGCCATGAAGAACATCTTCACCTACGGCGAAAAACCTTCGAAGCGGAACCTCACGGTCGCCGACATCCGCGCCTGCAAAGGCGAAAAGAAACTGACCCAGACAAATCCGCGCACGGAGGAAGAATCCGCTGCCGCGGTCGAAGCCGGTGTCGACGTGCTCATTTGCTGCCAAGACGAATACGAGGGCGTGCGAGCGGGCGCACCGCACACGTTCCTCACCTGCGCTCTCATGCTCACCGATTTTCCAACCGATCTCGAGACGATGCGGGCAGCGATGCAATACATGGAAGCCGGCGCCGACGCGATCTACACGCCGCGACGTCCGGAGTTCGTGAAGATGCTCGCCGACGAAGGCATTCCGGTCATGGGGCACCTCGGGCTCGTGCCGCGGAAATGCACGTGGGTTGGTGGCCTGCGCGCCATCGGGAAGACTGCAGAAGAGGCAAGAAAGCTCTACGATGATTTCCGGCGCCTCGAAGACGCCGGAGCATGGGCTGTGGAGGTGGAAGTCGTTCCTCAGGAAGTGATGGCGGAGATCAATCGGCGGACGTCACTGATCACCTTCTCTCTCGGTTCGGGCCGGGACGCAGACGTGATGTATCTGTTCGCCACCGACATCTTCGGGGACAGCGAGGATTCGCCGCGGCACGCGAAGATCTACGGGCGATTGCGCGAAATGCGTCAGGAGATGCAGGCAGAACGCGTGCGCGCGATGACCGCATTCGTCGAGGACGCCCATCAAGAGTCCTTCCCGGAGCCGGAGCGATCGGTCTCCATGCAGGCTGACGAACTGGAAAAGTTCCGGTCCCTTCTCGACTCGTGAATGTTTCCAGGTCAGGCCCGTCCAATCACCATTGAACTCGCTCATCATGGGACTCACCGCCGCGTGCGTCGCGGGTCTGGTTTTGGGTTACTTCGCGCCTCAGAGCGCGCGGGACACCGACTCGGGCACATCGCCCGACCCGACGAAGAACATGCTGGAGGCGAAACCTGCGACTCCTAAAGGGATCGATCCCAGCTGGCAGAGCGGGCTCGAGACTTCGCTCAATGCAGCCACGACGAACAAGGAATTCCTCAGACTCTTCGAGGAGATCTGGCACGGTGCTCCTCAGGGGGACCTCGAACGCGAAGAATGGCTGAGTGCGGTCATTGTCCGCTGGGTTGATGCCTTGGGCGCTGAAGGCGTGAAAGGTGTCGGAATTGTTCGGACTCTTCTCGAACCGAATCAAGGCGCACTCATGGCGCACTACGAGTCCATCGCACTGCATCGGCTTGCCCTCCGGGATCTTGATGCGGCCATCAGCCTCACACACGACTTTGACCCAAAGGCGACAGCGCTCGCACCGATCGTTCTCGAACGCTACCCGGAGCGCATCGAAGAGTTGATCACGAAAAACCGCTTTCAGGCAAATCACCAGCAGTGGCGGCGCGCGGGCGAGCGCTTGGCCGAGCGGGGCTGGGAGGCGGCTGGCTTCCTCGAGAAATGGCTCTCCTCTCGCCATCATGCCGACGAAAAATTCACGGACGTTCTCTTCGCAGGATTTGCCGGAGAACTCGCGAGATCGGATCCCGAACGGGCGTGGCAGTGGGCCACGAAACTGGCAGAACTGGAGAAAAAGAATCGTCGATTTCATGCCACAGCCAGTGCGGCGCCCACGGTGCGCAAACTCGCGCTCGAAGCGCTCCTCGAAAGCGCCCCGGAACGCGCCAAGGACCTTGCCGCACAATCCGGCAGCCGCGAACTCATCGGCATGGTGGCGGAACGGTTCGTCGAACACGACGTCGAAGGCACGATCGATTGGCTTTTCGCCGCCGCCACGTTGAGGCCCGATCTCTCACCAGTCTATCCGGCGCTGGCAGAGATGCCGCTCTCGAAAATGCTCGCCATATTCGAACGTCGGAAGCCGAGGGTGAGGATTGCCAACGGATCATCCCTGATCCACAATGCGGCCGGGTTCGTCACTCACCTGGGGCCGGAACGCGCACCGACGCTCGCTGACGAACTGGCCAGCCTTCCTGCATCCCCTGCCCGCGATGCCATGCTCGCGGACGCCATCGCCGTCTGGGCGGAAGTCGCTCCCGACAAGGCTCTGGGCCGCGGTCTCGAACTCATCGATGAAGGCGCGAGTCCGCATGTTTCGTTCCGTCTCACAAAGAAACTCGCTCGACATCCGGATCTCCTCATGGATTACGCGACCGAACTGCATCCTGACGAGTTACCCAAGTTCTTCGAGCAAACGGTGCGGGCAATCGTGTACAAACAACCGCAACCCTTCGCGGACGCTCTTGCGACCCAACTGGACCGCGAAGGCGCGGACGTCGCCGTCACCACGCTCGTCGATCACTGGGCTCGGGACGGACTCCGCACCCCCTCCGAGTGGTTGCGCGGGTTACCCGACGGAAAGGCAAAGGACGCCGGGATCGTCGCCCTTGTCGGACAACTCGCACCCTTTGATCTCGATTCGGCCATGGTCTGGGCCAAGGCACCCCAAGACAAAGCCGCCCGCCAAAAGGCGCTCAAATCGGCCCTCACCACGTGGGCCGAGATAGATCGGGCCGGAGCGGAGGCGGCCATTGGCGACCTCGAGGTCGGCGACACCGAGAAAGCCGAACTGCTCGACCACGTCCGGAATCCACCACCAAAGGAGATCGGTCCATGAAAGCCGCGCACATTGCCATCGTCGTTGCGGCAGGTGTCGCCTGTTTCTTCATCGGTCGTTCGCTCCGCGGTGATTCCGTAACGCCAGCGGAGACGCGCGATTCCACCACGAACCCTGCGGAGCGGTTCAAGAAGAAACCGCCGAAGCGCCGACCGGTCGCCGATTCGTGGACCGACATCATGCGGCTCGATCCACCCTCCCTCGAAGTCGAACATTGGAAGGCTCTACTGAAAGCGGCGAAGCTCGATCGGCAACGGAGCGGCGCCCTCGTCCGGCGGTGGGCTGGCAATGACCCCAGCGCGTGCTGGGCGTACATCCTGACCATGGGCGACGGCGTCCTGCCGCCAGAGAATCTCGCGACGATCGCTATCGATATCTGGGCTGAGAATGATCCCGATGCCGCCATCAAGGCACTCGCCGCCCTTGACCCGAACAACAAGCACCAACGCGCGCAGCTTGCCACACTCGTGCGGGCCGCCATGAGGAAGGCCTATCTGGTCGATATCGACCGGGCGTTCGCCGAGTGGCTCCCGCTCGCACTTGAGACGGGAAGCATGATCCCGAATTCGGTGCAGCCGTGGATGGAGAAGTATCCCGAGCGGGCGTGCCGGGGCCTCGCGAGTCTGCCGGAGAAATACCCTTACCGTCGCGGCGTCGGACCCGCCTCCCGGGCGTGGTACCGCACCGATCCCGACGCCGCCGTCGCGTGGGTGCTTGGACTTCCACACGATCTGCGGAAGGAGGCGCTTGATGATTTGGGCCGGGAGATCGCGGAGACGGGCGATTTCGAGGAGCTGGAAAAACTCGCCCTTTCGGTGAAGTCGATGCACGAGCGGCAACGGGTCGCCAGCAAGTTGCGAAGACACCTCAAGAACAAGGATCCCGCGCTCGCCTGCGAATGGGTCATCGAGAACTACGACGGTCGAATGATGGGAGCCGAGATGGAGAACATCATCAACACGACCGATCACAAGACCTTTCCTGCCGAGCGCTATGTGCCTTACTTCGATCGGATTCCCGAAGGTCTTGGCAAGGGCGAAGCAGCGACGACGCTATTCCAAGAGTGGATCCAGACCGACGCCAAGGCGGCCGCCGACTGGATGGCCAAGCTCGACCCTCGCAGCATGTATCACATCCACTTCGATCCTCTGCGGCGCTGGGCGAAATCCAAGGAAGCCCACGAATGGCTTCAGACTGCACCGGACTCGGACTTTATGCGGAAGATTCTCCGCGCCGCCGTCGATCAGATGGGCAATCCGGAAAAGGTGACAGACTGGGCAGCCACCTTGCCCGGAGACCGGCAGAAGCTCGTCGAAGAGCAGTTGGAGAAGCGCAAGAAATAGCTTCAAGCGCGCCGTCTCATCGTTCACCGTTTGAACGATGAGACTGCCTTGTATCCTACTGCTTTCCCTCGCGGGAGCCGCATCTGCCGCACCGGTCTCGCTCTTCGACGGCAAGTCCCTCGATGCCTGGGAAGGCGACACGGACAAGACATGGCGCGTCCGCGACAGCGCGATCGTCGGAGGATCCCTCGAAGGCAATCCACGCAACGAGTTTCTCGCGACGAAGAAGCGCTATCGGAACTTTCATCTCCGGCTCGAATACAAACTCGTCGGAACGGAGGGGTTCGTGAATGGCGGCGTGCAGTTCTGGAGCAAGCGCGTCGAGAATCCGCCCAACGAGATGTCGGGCTTCCAGGCCGACATCGGTGCCGGCTATTCCGGGTGCCTCTACGACGAATCCCGACGCAAGAAGATGCTCGTGACGGCGGACAAAGCACTGATCACGAAACTCGAAAAACCCGGTGACTGGAACACCTACGATATCGTTGGCGTCTGGCCGCAGGTCCAACTTTTCGTAAACGGACAGCGGACCGCAGTCTGGGTGGAGAAGGACAAATCGATCGCCCGCGACGGCGTGGTCGCCCTGCAAATCCACGGCAACTGCAAGGCCGAGATCTCGTTCCGCAGTATCACCATCGAGGAGATCCCCGATTCTCCGGTCCCGCCGGAATTCGATGTGCTGAGCCGGTTTGGGATCGGTCAGCCGAAGCTCCCGCTCCCGCCTTTCAAAGACGGCAAATTCGAGATCGGTGAGAATGAAACCATCGTCTTCGTCGGCCAGGAGAACTTCGTGCGGCAGCAGAAGTCGGGGGCTCTTGAGGCGATGCTAGCCACGGCTTGGGCCGACAAGAAGCCGCGCTTCCGCTGGATGGCTTGGGAAGCGGATACCGTCTACGAGCAGTGGCGCGAACTGAACTTCGGCTCGTGGGCGCAGCAGTTGGAAACCGCCGGTGCGACGGTGATCATCGCACAGTTCGGTCAGATGGAGGCGCTCGATGGTGTGGAGAGACTGACCGAGTTCAAGGCGGCCTACCATCGGCTGCTGGATGAATTCGCAACGCAGACGCGGCGTGTCGTGCTCATCTCCCCGATGCCGTTCGAGAAATCGGCGGCTTCGCACGCTCCGGATCTCAGGCAACACAACGACTCGGTGATGGCCTACATGCGGGCTATCGAACAGATCGCCTCGCAGCGCGGCGCTGTGTTTGTGGATCTCTTTACGGGACTCGCTCTACGAGACGCCGCGAGGGGAGCACCACGCCTCACGAAAAACGGCATTCACCTTACACCGCAGGGCCTCGAGCACATCGGATCCCTGATCACTGCCAAGCTTGGTGTTGCGTCAGCCGCTCCGAGCAGCACGATGGGAGACGCCATCGCCGAGAAGAACCGGCTCTGGTTCGATTGCTGGCGGCCCGCAAACTGGTCCTTCGTCTACGGCGACCGCGTCTCACAGCGCTTTGGCAGAGGCAGCGGCGGCGGTCCGTCGCTCAAGGAATCCTTCGAGCAGCGCCGACCCATGATCGAGGCGCTCGACGCGCGAATTCACGCGCTCGCCAAAGGCGAAGAACCGCCGCCGATCAACCAGCCCAGACAGAAAGCCGAGTCTCCATCACCAAAGGCGCTCACTCCGGACGAGCAACTCGCCACCTTCACGATGGCCGAAGGCTACGAGGTGAATCTTTTCGCCTCCGAAGCGCTCGGCTTGGTGAAGCCGATCCAGTTTTCGTGGGACGAGAAAGGCCGGCTCTACGTCGCCTGCTCGCCGACCTATCCCCAGACGGAAGCGCTCACCAAACCGCGCGACTACATCCTCGTGCTCGAAGACACCGACAACGACGGCCGCGCCGACACATCGTGGCGCTACGCGGAGAACCTCACCATGGTCCAAGGCGTCGAACCGGGCGGCGACGGGCTCTACGTCTGCGATTTCGACCAGATCCTCTACCTCCGCGACACCGACGGCGACGGCAAGGCCGACGAACGCGATGTACTTTTGTCAGGATTCGGGATCGGCGACACGCACCAGCTCGTCAACTCCATCACGCACGGTCCGGATGGAAGCCTGTGGTTTTCGCAAGGTCTCCATGCGATGTCCCGTGTCGAAACACCGTGGGGAATCGCGCGCCTCGACCGGTCCGCCGTCTGGCGCTACCGACCCCGAACGATGCGGCTGGAAGGATTCTTCGGCGGCGGCATGGCTGGGGCGAACTGCTGGGGCGTCGCCTTCGACGATTTCGGTCAGGTCTTCCACAAGTCCGGGGATCGTCCGCAGGGCTACTGGACGGTCCCGGGCATGGTGCGCGGCGCAAGCCCGATCGGAAGCGGATCCACCACCGTCTCCAGTCAATCGTACGCGAGAACGCCAGAGCAGTACCATCACGTCGGAGCGCTCTTCGACACCTCGCCGAAAACGACCGCGCTCGATATTGTCGGAACCAAGGCCCTGCCTGACGCCATCCAAGGCTGCGCGCTCATCGGCGGCTATTTCGGCCACGTCGTCGAGCTTCATCGCTTCCACGACGACGGCGCGGGCTTTCGCACGACGCAACTGCCGAAGCTGATGCGATCCTCGAACAACGCGTTCCGTCCCGTCGATGTCAGCGTCGGTCCGGACGGCGCCATCTACGTTGCCGATTGGTACAATCCGATCATCGGGCATTACCAGACGAGCTATTCCGATCCGCGACGGGACAAACACCACGGGCGCATCTGGCGGATCACCTCGAAGAAGCACAAGTCGGTCGTTCCGCCCGAGTTCGCCAGGATGTCGAACACCGACCTCCTGAATCAGCTCAAATCGCCCGAACGCTGGACACGTCAGCAGGCGAAGCGTCTGCTCTTCTACCGCAATTCGGACGAAGTTCTAGCCGCAGCAGACGCATTCTCGAAGACCGAGAACGAGGATCGCCTCCTGCTCGAACTGGCCGGCGTCTATCAGGCACACGAAACGGCACGCCCGAAGCTCGTTGAGCAGCTTCTCGGTTCGGCAGACTTCCGCATTCGCGCCTACGGAACACGGGTGATCGGAGAGTGGGCACACCTTCTTGACGCTCCGCTCGAGCTTCTCACACGGAGCGTCCACGATGACCATCCACGAGTCCGCTTGGAGGCCGCGATTGCTGCGAGTTACGTTCCCAAAGTGTCCGCCATCGAGATCGTGACCGGAGCGCACGCCAAACCACGGGACCGGTTCCTCGATTACGCCCTCCGCCAAAGCGCTCGCGCCCTTCAGCCGCTCTGGGGCACCGACGAGAATCATCTCAAGCACACCTACCTTGGAGAACTCGCGAAATCGGGCCCGAAGCGACCGTCGCCTGCCGAGGATCTCTATTCGAAGGCTTGCCTTGCCTGTCACCAACCCGGAGGGAAAGGCCTGCCCGGGGTGTATCCGCCACTCACAAATAGTGATTGGGTATCCGGCGATTCTTCCCGGCTCATCAAGATCGTTCTGCACGGCCTCGCCGGTCCGATCGAGGTGAACGGAAAGCCGTTCGTAGCCCAGGCTCCCGTTCCCATGCCACCATTCGCCGGACTCTCCGACAAGGAGATCGCCGAGCTATTAACCTACCTGCGGAGCCAGTTCGGAAACAAAGCCGAGCCCATATCAGCCGAGCAGGTGGCCGAAGTCCGCGAGCGGACCAAAGATCGCGCGATTCCATGGACAACGGACGAGTTCAAGGTCAATCAGTGATGCTCCCGCAACGTCACTTTCGTCTCCAACTCGTAGAGCCGGTCTTCCTTGAAATCGATGACCCATGCCGTGAGCTCGACGGGAAGCATCACGCCTTCGGGTAAATTCCTGCGATCAATCCGCGCCGTGAATCGGGCCTGATCCCGGTGATCCTGCTGGTCGAGATAGGTGAATTCCGAATCCCAGCGGTGCGTGTAGAACGGCATGATCGGAAACGATTCTCCGTAGCCGACGATGATTCTTTCGCCGTCGACATCACAGGTGAAGAGGACCCCGTCGGGCACGCGACCCATTTTCTGCCGGGCGTAGGCAAAACCTTCCAGCGCCCAACCGTCAAACGGCTCGGTCAACGGCTCGTTGTGCGTGAAATTGGCACGGTGCGGGTTCAGCTTGAGCTTCGAAACCGAGAAGCGGTCGAAGTCGCCCGGCCCGTAGGGATCGGGGATTCCCCCGGCGATTCCCAAGGCCCGCATGCGGTCCACGTAATCGCGCACGAATTCGTCGCTCTGGTCGGCGCGGTAGGGATACTGCGAAGGTGAAAAGTCGCGGAAGCTCATGACCATCAGCGACTGCCAGCGTGACGCGCTCCACGCTCCGAGGCAGTGAGCGCCGTAGAGATTATTCCACAGCAGAAGCGCAAGAAAGACGCCGACAAAACCGAATCCGAACGACCTCGTAAGGCCCGACCACTTGCTGTCCTTGCGCAGCAATAGAGATGCCACCAGCGGCACGAGCACGATGAGAGCCACCGTGATGTAGAGGGTGATTCCGAGGTATCGGGGCGACATGGCGCGACCGAGACTGAGATGTGCGCGCCCGAGCGCCATGACGAGGACGGTGACACAGACGTAGCCCCCGAGCGCGATCCATGGCAGGGCACGCCGCCACGCCTCGGTGTCTCGGTTTCGCAGGCAATACGCGATAGCAATGGTCGCGAGGAGCACGAGAAAGCCGAGTTGAAGTGCCCCGACAATCGGCGCCACTTCATCAGGGGGCATGAACGCGTAACGCGAAAACTGACTCCCGAGAGATTTGAGTGAATACAGAATGACAGGACCGAGTTCGCTCTCGCCGTTGAGAATGCCGGCCAGACCCGGCGGTGTTTCACCGGGATTCTGGAAGTAGGAATGCACGAAGTGCGAGGTACTCGAGAGGTTGTTGAAATAGAGAGCGAATGCGATGGCTGTGATTGCGGCCCACGCTCCGGCGACGCCCAGCCGCGACTTGGCCATCTTGAGATCCGGGGAGAGAAGGAAGTATCCAAGCACCAGAAGCCATACGATGAGCCCATGCGCAAAACAGAACGTGGCGCAGAGCGCCCAGAAGAAGCACACTCCCAACTTGGCCGCGAGCGGCAGGCGACTGTGCAAGGTGAGCAGCGTCAACGAGAGGAACATCAACGGAAGCACGAACGCGGTTTGAATCGCCCAGCAAAGATTCTGGTATTGCATGAGCGAGAAGATCGTCAGGTTGGCGAGGAAGACGATGAACCAACCCATGGCGCCTCCGCCGAGGGTCTTCATGATGAGAATGCCGATACAGATTGAACTCACCAGCATGCTGAGCACGATGACCCAGACTTCGTTCTGGATATCCCCCCCTCCGACAATGTGGTTGACCAGAATGATCAGCCTAGGAATGAGAATGCGGTGCTCGATGTGCGGCGAAACGAGAAACTCGAGGGTCAGTTCTCCGTTTTCGTACTGCTCGATCAGGGGAACGCGTTCGAAATCGTCCCACACCGGGATGTCCACGGAGTAGTGATCGACTAGGGCGATGGTGAAAAACGCGGGCGACCACGCAAGCAGGATCAAAACGACGTACCCGAGCATGCGGGAGGGCGTTTTTCCCTCGGACATGGGGGTATTGCTCTGCTCTGATGGCGGTTTAGCCATGCGTGCTACTCATTAAGGTGATCGACCTTCAACAGTGGAGGCGTTTCGGGTCAATACTATTCGGCCAATCCCATTTTGATCGCAGCGGACCGTCGCCTAGGCTCCGGCTCTCAGGGGTGAAGACGCGGAAGTTTATTCTGAGTGGGAAACAGAACATGGAGGCCGTTTGCGCATTCTTCGAGAAGGCGGGCATCCGACTCGCCGAGTGACGCTCTATCTTCGTGCGATTGCATTCACTCCTACACCCGCTAGTCTGACGCAGTGAAACCTCTGGTTGCCACCATCCTCATCATCGCCGCCTTTGGCCTGGGCATCGCGGTCGACCGCTTGCTCTTCAAGCCATCAGGCTCGCACTCGGAAGGCGGCGAGAGCTACTATCTCGATGACACTTCAACGGATCCGGGGTTGCTCCCGCGTGCCGAAAACGGAGCGGCAGAGAGTTCGGGGGATTCCGAAGAACGCAAAGCCCGTGGAGGTGCCGCAGCTTCCGGGCGTTCCTTCCGAGGCGGGATCGATTCGCTCCTGAGTCTTGTCGATCCGAGCAGTTGGGGGCGGGACGACCGCGAGATCCGCGATGCCTTGCGCGGTGCGGGTGCGGCGGATGTTCTGCAACTGCTCGAAAAACTCGATACTCTCGATGAAAGCGATTCACGCGCGGCGGGCGTCCGTCGCGCAGTGTTCGAGCGCTACGCCGAAGTCGATCCGAAGGCGGCACTCTCCAAGGCCATGGACCTGAGCGACGATGATCTCCGACGCCACGTCATTCACCACGCCTTCGAGCACCTCGCGAAAAGCGACCTCACGGCGGCCCTCGCCATCTACGAAGAACTCGACGACCGCGAGGAGTTTCGCCACACCGCAGTCCGGTCCATGTCTCGGGGAGTCGATCCCGAGCAGATTCCGCAGCCCGCGGAATTCCTTAAGAAAAACGTCCCCGACGCCCGGCACTTCGGCGAGATGTTCAGCCGCTGGGCGCACCGCGATCCCAGCGCGGCCACCACCTTCATTCTCGGACTGGACGACGACGAGCTGAAACGCCATTGGATTGGCGCGGCAGGTTACGGCTGGGCGCAGCGCAACTCCGAAGCAGCTCTCGCATGGCTTGAAACCCTCGACTCCGAAAGCGAACGCACGCGCGCCGCCGAAGGCATCATGCATTCGCTTGTACGCAAGGATCCGGTCGCCGCCTCCGAACTGGTCGACATACTTCGCTCAGGCGATCGACAGCGCCATTTCGCGGGTGAAATCGCGAGACAGTGGGCGCGGAAGGACATCGAGGCCGCCAAGAAATGGGTGGAATCGCTGCCGACTGGCGTCGGCGACCACGCCCTCCGCCTTGTGCTGCGCGAGTGGACACGGACGGATCCGGAATCCGCAGCAGGCTACCTCGACCAAATGGCTCCATCCGAGAACATCACCGAGGCCATGCACGAACTCGCTCGCACATGGGCGAGGAAGGACATCGAAGCGGCTGCGACGTGGGCGCTAAACGCGGAGAACTCCGCAGGCCGACTGGGCGCGCTCAGCAGCATCGCCGACCAGTGGGCGCAAAAGGACCCCACAGCCGCCGCCGGCTTCGTCGCCGCTCTCGAGGATCCACGCGAGCGCCGCGAACTCCTCGACAATATCAGCCACAACTGGGCCGAGAACGATTTGAATGCGGCGATCGCATGGGTCGGCGACCTTGACCCAGCCGACCGCTCCTACGCCGCGCGTGGCATCATGTGGCGCGTGGCTGAAAGTGATCCGGACCATGCGGTCGGCCTGCTCAGCCAGTTCACCGCCGGACTGTCGAACGAAGATCTTAGCAAGGGCAAGTTCCACGAGGTCGCTGGCGCCATCGCCCACCGCTGGGGATCGCACAGCCCCGCCGAAGCCGCCCAATGGGCGGAGAACCTCCCCGAAGGTAGCAACATGCAGCGCTCCGCCGTCGAACGCGTCGCCGATCGCTGGGCCGACAACGATTCGATGGCCGCATCTGAATGGATCGTCCAGCTTCCGGAAGGCCGTCTTCGGGATGTCGCCACCGGACAACTCGTCGAGAACATCGTCGAGTCCGATCCCGATTCCGCCTTCCGATGGGCGCTGAGCACCAGCAACGATGGACACCGCAACAAGCTCCTGCGCGAGGTCGTCGAACACTGGGCCGA
>CAJIAN010000666.1_pt1 | contig 15175 bp, 11 predicted proteins | sample 9199061 | NCBI WGS metagenome assembly CAJIAN01 (sample SAMEA7708264, study PRJEB35096) | sediment metagenome | biome: marine neritic benthic zone biome [ENVO:01000025]; feature: sediment [ENVO:00002007]; material: shallow marine sediment [ENVO:03000034] sea grass bed [ENVO_01000059] ...
GATGGACGAAGCGCATACTTCCAGTTGGCTTCTAGCCCTTTGTACCCGCTTTGAGATCGAGTCGCCAACCGCTGCCATCCGGATCCGATTGTGTGCCGCAGATGAAAATCGGTTTCTTCTCCCGGAATGTCATCATCCAACCTTCGACGGTTAGCGAGCTCTCGGGACTGAGATCGAAGGCGCCGGATGCGGTGGGCTCCGACCACACGCCCAGGGCGCGCGCCGATGTGTTCGGTTCTCCGCTCAACGGGATCGGGTTCGGCGCGAGAGGTTCGAGTTTCCGGCCGGGATTGCGTTGGTCGAGAGGGTGTTTCTCCATTTCGTCTTCGAGTCTCGCAGCATCCGCTTCCTCGCTCATGCGCCAGTAGGCGATGACCTCAAGGGGTGGGGGAGGATCTCCTTCCGGGACGAGCAGCGGAGGAATGCCTGCCCGGTAAGGGGTCAGACGCCGCTTTTGAGGAGCGTCGTCCATCGAACTCGCAACGAGAATCATCGGCGTTTTCGGGACGACTGGTTCCTTGGTGTTGGGCTTCTTGTCGGACGCTTTCCTTGGTGGCTTGGCGGGTGAGGGCGTGACCGTTTCTGGCGGCGCGGAATCGGGTTCGGCTTCGACGGGGTCCTCGTAGACCGGCTCGGACGGTGTGGCGATCGCGGGTTCGCTGTCCTTCACCATCGGAGGGACAACAAAGGCTGCGATCGCCCCAATCAGAGCGAGGGAGACGATCCCGGCGACCACTCCCGGCGTAAGCCGCCGTCGACCGGCTGGCATGGGCTTTGGCTTTGAATCTGTCGCGTTTCCGACTCCTGAGGGAACGAAGAGTTGCTTCGGCGTGTTCGCTGTGTTGAACCGATCGAGATAGTCCGCCGCAGTTCTCGGCGCCTTCATGTCAAACATCATCGCGTGCTGCGATTCAGCCGCGGCATTGTGATCGACCACCTGTAGGAAGTAGGGGGTGATTCTGAGCGAGGTGGCGGCGAGATCCTGTCGATATTCTTCGGGATCGAACTCGATGCGCCGGAAGTAGATCTCCTTCGTATCGGAATCGTAGATCACATAGCGCCCTCGAATGTCATCGGGGTTTCGCGGTTCGCCGACTGATCCGACGTTGACGATGTAGCGATGGCCCTCGACGAGTTCGCAGTCTTCATCTGGAAGAGCGTGGACTTTGCCGTCCTTGTCGAGATCGAAGATCCGCGGATGGTGCGTGTGCCCGACGAAGGCGACGAAGTGGCGTCCCGCCTTCAGGTTCTTGAGCGCGTTCTCTTCATCATCGATGTAGTCAAACCTTCCGGGCTCGTCGATCTCTGCGTGGACGAAGAAGAGATCCTCGGATTCCATGGTCAGCGGAGTCTTCTTCAAGAACTGCCTCGACTCCTGGCTCAGCTGCTTGGTGGTCCACTCAATCACCGAACGGGCGTCTGGATTGAACCAAGAAGGTTCGATGAGCCCCACGGCGGCGGCGTCGTGATTGCCGAGCACGAAATTGGGAGTCACCTCGCGAATGGCCGTGAGCACCTCCTCGGGTTGGGGCCCATAGCCGACCACATCTCCCAGGCACACAAGCACGTCTGCATCGAGCTTCAGCATATCCGTGTGGATGGCTTTCCAAGCTCGGAGATTTCCGTGAATATCTGAGAAGATGGCGTAACGCATCGTTACGGTGCCCGTGCCCCGGATAATGGCATATCGGAGGCTCAAGTTTCAATTGCAACCTACCCGTGGTTTCTTACTATTGCATGCAAATGCGTATAACTGCATGCAGGAATGGCTGGATAGTCGTGCCTTTCTTCATCCTGTGCCGCGCGAAATCTTACGCGGGATACGAGGCGCAGAGCTACATCGACGGCTGCAGAAGCGCGGACGGGCGGTTCCAAATCACCGTCACTCTCAACGGCCTCGTCTAGAAATGTCTCGGATCGTTCTCATCGCTATCCTGATTTCCGCGAGCGGCAGCGTGCTCGCCGAAGAGAGGCTGCGCTGGTCCGTGAAGCTTCCCGAGCGGCAGGCGATGTGGCGGTATGTCAGGGACATGCAGAGAGATACGGGGCACCCGGTGGCGGTGGCGGGCGGTTTGGTTTTCGTCGGTTGCGAGCACAACGGCGCCTTGCTCGCCCTCGATGCGAAGACGGGTGCCGAGAAGTGGCGGTTCTACACCAACGGGGCCATTCGCACGCAGCCAGCGGTCGATGCAGAGCAGGTCATCGTTGGCTCGGACGATGGCTTTCTCTACGCGCTTTGCCACGAAGGAAAGCTGCGCTGGAAGACGTCGGTCGGCCGGGGTGAGCGGTTCGTCATCGGGCATCAGCGCCTGACTTCGGCGTGGCCGGTGCCGACGCACCCGCTGCTCGCGCATGGAAAAGTGTTTGTGTTAGGTGGGTGCTGGCCGGCTGACGGCGTCTACATGAACGCCATCGATGCGGAGTCTGGCGAACGACGGTGGCGGTCGCCTTCCGTGCAGATGCGCGCCATGTTGATTCCTCATTGGATCGAGGATGGAAAGGTGCATGTGCGAACCTACAGCGGTACGGGTGGCAAGGCCTTGCGGTTCGATGTCGACACGGGAATGGCCAGCGGCTGGCCGAAGGGAACGGAGACCCGGCGTCCGGAAATGGTGAAGTTTCCGGGCAAGAGCGGCTTGAGCGGAACGTTTGCCTCGGGTGGATTGGTGTTCGGGACCGGGAAGGACGGAACGCTGTTTTGTGCGGGACCTGATCTGGGATCGGAGCCGATTCGCCATCCCTACGAGTTCAAGCTCGCGCTGGGGGATGCGGCGGCGGCTAAGGCAATCCTTGAGGCGGGTGGTCACCGCGAGGGTTATGCGCTCGTCGAAGGTCTCACCGACGGTTCGCTCGTCGAAGGTTTACTGCGGAAGTCGGATTTGCACGTCGTCGCGATCGATGCCGACGCGACGAAGGTTGATCGCATCCGGCGCGAACTCGATCAGCGCGGTTGTTTCGACGATCACCGACTGTCGGTCCTCGCCCTGAAGCTCGATTCCGATGGGCTGCCACCCTATTTCGCGAGCGTTGTCATTTCGGAGAGCGGAGCGAAGCCGAGTGTCGTCGCCCTGGAATCGCTCCGACCGTACGGCGGTGCGGCCCTGCACAAATCAGACGGGAAGTGGCAGGCAACATTTCGTGGCGATTTGGAAGGCGCGGGCGACTGGGATCACGAATACGCGAACGCGGCTATGAACAACTCGACCGGCGACACCGTGGTGAAGGCGCCTCTCGGCATTCTCTGGTACGGCGGGCCGGCGAGTGATGTGAATTACTACCTGTCCGGAAACCGACCCAGTGGTGCGTTGATTTCGCGCGGTCGCATGTTCATCCAGGGCAACGGCGTCATCGCGGGAATCGATGCCTACACTGGTCGGCGGTTGTGGGAAGCGCAGATTCCGAGGATGCACATATACAACGGGACGCATGGTGGGGGAGGTGGTGGTCTCGGAAAGAAATCCGCGCCGTGGAAAGACGAGAAGGCGGCAAAGAAGGGCGTGCCGCCGATCCAAAGGGCGCGGGCGACGGGGTTCAACTGGGCTGTAGCACCCGATTGTCTCTACCTGTTCGCTGCCACCGAGTGTCTCCGCTTTGATCCGTCGACGGGCGAGGCGCTGCCGACGTGGAAGATGCCGCTGGCGAAGGTCGAAGGCGAGGAACTCTGCTGGGGTGGGCCGCGCATCATGGGAGATGTCCTTGTTGCCACGGCCTTTCGGCCCAAGGACATGCATGATGCGCATATCGGAGGAGGCGGCAACGGAGGCGATTGGTCCGGCGACCGCATGCCGATGTCGCACCTGTTCGCGGTCGATCGGAAAACCGGAAAGATGCTCTGGTCGCAGGCGGCCAACTTTGGCTTTGGCAATCGTGGATTCGTCGCGACGAAGGACCGTGCGATTTCCATCGACCTCCTCCAAACCGATGCGGTCGAGGCCTATCTCGAAGAGGGCCGTCTGATCCCGAAGGCGGACCCTTCCGTGCGTGCTTTCGATTTGATGACGGGAAAGGAAGTCTGGACCGTGAAACTGGATCGGCTCGTGAAATATCTCTCCTACATGCCGAAGCAGGACGTGCTTCTCGTTTCGAACCGATATGGTCGCCACTGGTCTGCGGACAAGGGATGGTTCCATCCCGAAAAGCCGGTGGGCAAGTCGTGGACGAAAAAGAACTATCCGAATGGCGTGTTCCGCGGGTTCCGCGCCACCACCGGCGACAAGCTTTGGGAGATCAGCGAGCAGCACTACGACGGGCCGTTCTCGGTCATTGGCGATCTGATCCTGAACCGCTATGGCACCGCTTTCAATCCGGCGACGGGCAAGCTCGCAGAGCGGACCTCGCCGCTGACGGGGCAGAGGGAATCGTTCGGCTTCAAGAAAAGTGGCTGCGCCGTGCTCGGGGGATGCGAGACGCTCGTCGGTTGGCGCACCGCATATCACGACATGCGAAACGGCACGACGGTCCAGCTTCCGGGTTTCGAAGCTGGTTGTACGACAAGTCTGCTGCCCGCGAGCGGCATGCTGAATCTCCCGAATTTCGGGATCTTTCATCTCCGCGCCCGGGCGGCAGCGGTTTCGATGGCGCATCGGCCGAGTGTCCGGCCGTGGACATCCTATCAAATCACCAAATCCAAGACGGAATCGCCCTTTCGCAGGATCGGATACAACTTCGCCGCTCCCGGCGATCGCTACGATGAGAACGGAACGCTCTGGCTGCGTGCCTTCCGCGGGCGGCGCGAGCTTGAGATCGGTCTGAATCCGAAAGAGTCCGCAACCTTCGTGCGAGGCGACGAAGCGCATTGGATCGGCGGATCCGGAATCGAGGGAGCGGAATCGATTCGCGTCCCGACCGCTCTCGGTCAGAACAAGAATTCGAAGGCGAGTGCGATCTGCGATGTGCGACTCTATTTTACCAATCCCAACGGGAGCGCCCGGGTCTTCGACGTCGCCCTCGAAGGGAAACCCGCGCTGAGTGACTTCGATCTATCTGCATTGGAGGAGCCCGTCATCATGCGGGAGTTCAGAGCGCTCGAGATCAAGGGGCCGTTGGAAATCGCCTTCACGGCAAAAAAGGGTCTGCCAGTGCTCTGTGGGGTTGAGATCATCAACACGGAGGCAGTGAACTAAACATGCAAACGCTTCTCGTCACCGCCCTCGTTGCCGCTCTCGGAACTCCGCTGATTGCAGCAGACCGGGTTGCGTTGCTCATCGACAACGGGGATGCGGGCGACGGTGTTGCCGCGTTATCCACGGCGCTGGAAGCCACTGGGTTCGAGGTTGCGGTGAAGAAGGAAGTCAGCAAGACGATGCGTAGCGATCTCGAAACGTTTGCGTCCAGTTGTCCGGCGGGCGGGATTTCACTGCTCTACTTTTCCGGCTTCGCTAGTCGGTACGACAAGAAGGTTGGGGAAACGGTGGTGAGAGAGGATGGGACCAAGGAGAAGGTCTACCGCTTCGAGCCCGCGGCGGGGATCTATCCGACGGGCGGAAAGGGACCCTACAACCTTGACGATCTAAGCAGGCACATTCGCGAGCGCAGCCGGGCACGGTTGAACATCGTCATTATCGATGCGGCTTCGAAGGCACCCATGGCGAAAGACGATAAACAGGGGTTGCCCGAAATCGATTCGCTCAAGTTCGGCGGGGGAATGATCTGCACGGCGATGCCGCCATTAGAGACGCTGCCAGAGGGTGCGCCGTCGCTGCTCGCCGCCTCGCTCGCCCGGCATCTTCCGGCAAAAGATGCGGAACTCGGCGAACTGATGGCGAAGGTGAAGGCGGATGTTTCGCGGAGTTCCGGCGGGAAGCAGGAGATCTGGTTTCGATTCGGACACGAACGCAATGCCGGCATGAGCGCGAATCCCGGACGGACGCGCACGATTTCCACCGCGAAGACGCCCCCAGCGAATCCGAAACCTGGCGACGAGTGGATGAATGGAATCGGGATGGTCTTCTGCTGGTGTCCTCCCGGCTCTTTTCGAATGGGGCTCGCAAAGACGACGGGACCCGCGACACGCGATGCGGAGCAGGTTGATGTGATGATCAGCAACGGGTTCTGGATCAGCAAGTACGAGGTGACGTTCGGCGATTACGTGAGTGCGCGAGGGAAGGGGCCGATGGGAAGGTACGACCTCCGAGACGCTAATGTCCCGCTGCACAATTGGGGTGGAGCCGATGCGGAAAGTTGGGCGAAATCGCACCTTATCAAGCGCGAAGAAAAACTGGGCACGATGCCGGGCGGCTGGATCTATCGACTGCCCACGGAGGGGGAGTGGGAATACGCCTGCCGGGCGGGCACCCAATCACGCTATGCGTTTGGTGACGGGACAGAGAACTTGCACCGCTTCGCCAACTACGCGGATGCCGCACTTTATCGTGCCGACGACAGTTTCTACTACGCCGATCAGAAGGGTGACGATGGCGTGGCCGCCCGCCCGGCGCCGATCGGATGCTTCGAGCCCAATGCATGGGGGATTCACGATATGCACGGGAATGTCTCCGAATTCGTGATCGATCAATACAAAGCGTCGTTGCCGGGCGGGACCGATCCGCGGGCCGTGCCGGCAGAGAAGGAAGGACGGACCTTCGTCTATCGTGGTGGCGCATGGTGCAGCGATCCGGAGTACTGCCAGTCGGGCTTCCGCAATTCATCCGGACCGAAACACAACAAGCCCCATCAGGGATTCCGTGTCGTGCTCGCACGAAAGAAATGATCATGAGACGCGCTCTTCAGTTCATTCTGCCGATCGCGTTCGTTTCCTTGGCGAGCGCCGCGTCACCGGACAGCGCTGGCTTTGCGAAGAACATGAAGGCGCTTCTCCAGGATCTGTGCGTCGATTGTCACGGCGGCGGCAAACCGAAGGGTGAGACTTCACTCGAAGGCATCAACGGTGACCTTGTTGCCGGGCAAGATGTCAGCAGGTGGATCAAGGTGCTCGATCAGCTCACGCTCGGTGAGATGCCACCGGCGCAGGAGACGCAGCCAAGCAGTGCCGAGCGCCGTGCGATGATCGCGTGGATCCGTCGTGAACTCGGCAAGGGCGGCCGGTTTCCCGAAAACAAGCTCGAACGCCCGGGGAACGGTAACTACGTGAAACACGAGCAGCTCTTCGGCAAGGAAGATTTTGGCCCGTCGTTTTCGCCTCCGAGAGTCTGGCGCATCCGTCCGCAGGTCTACGAAGAGGGCATCCGGGCCGTTGCGAAGAACGGTAAATACGTGCGTCCGTTTACGATGGCGACCGGTGGTCACGGCTTCCGGGACTACGATGGCCAGTACAAGCTCGCCGGGGCGGATCTGAATCAACTGATGGCGAACGCAAGGACCGCCTCAGCTCAGCTCACGGTGGTCGAGAAGGATGGGAAGAAGGGGAGATCGACTCCGGATGTCTTCTACGCCCTCGTGAAGGACGACACCGGGATGCCGAGCGACGATGAAATTGGCAAAGCGATCGATTGGCTGTTCGCGCGTGTCATGCTTCGCGATTCCACGGATGAAGAGCGGACGCGCCTGCTCGCCTTCGGCCGCCAGAGCATGAAGGCCGACGGTTCGGTTCTCGGCACGAAGAATCTCATCTCCGCTATCCTGCTCAACCCCGATTCGCTCTACCGTTCCGAGCGTGGCGACGGCGTGCCCGATGAGTATGGTCGGACGAGGCTCTCGCCGAGGGAACTCGCCTACGCGATCTCGTTCGCTCTTACCGACAGTCGCCCAGACAGCATGCTCCTTAAAGCGGCCGAATCCGGGAAGCTATCCACGTCCGAAGACATTGCCGTCCAAGTGCAGCGAATCCTGGAGGGTGAGAAGATCGCCAAGCCGCGCATCCTGCAGTTCTTCCGCGAGTATTTCGAGTATGGCGATGCGGTCGATGTCTTCAAGGACGAGGAGCTGTTCATCTACCATGATCCCAAGGTGCTCGTATCCGACACGGACCGACTCGTCATGCAACTCTTCGACGAAGACAAAGACGTCCTCAAACAGTTGCTGACAACACAGAAGAGCTTCGTGCAGTACACGGTCGATAAGGACAAGCCGAAGAAAGCGAACTCGAAGCGGAGCGGCGTCCATTTGTCCTACAATCTGCCCATGGATTGGAAGTGGATTTCCGATCAGCCGATCACGTTGCCGGGCAAGCAACGCGCGGGCATCCTCACCCAGCCTGCGTGGCTGGTGGCGAAGTCGGGAAACTTCGAGAACCACGCGATCCTCCGTGGGCTTTGGATTCGCAAGAAACTGCTCGGCGGAACGATTCCGGATCTGCCCATCACCGTGGACGCACAATTGCCGGAGGATCCGCACAAGACGCTTCGCCAGCGCATGGAGGTCACCGAGGAGAAGTATTGCTGGAAATGCCACAGCAGGATGAATCCGCTCGGGTTGTCGTTCGAAATGTTCGACCACTTTGGGCGCTGGCGCACCAGGGAGCTGGCAAAGCCGGTGATCACTGCGGGAGTCGTGACCAACACTGGTGACAAGAAGCTCGATGGCGACGTTCCGAATGCGATCACGCTTCTGCACCGGCTCGCGGAGTCGGAGCGCGTCCGGCAGGTCTTTGTCCGCCATGCCTTCCGCTACTGGATGGGCCGCAATGAAACTCTGCACGATGCCGCCACGCTTCGCTCCGCCGACAAGGCCTACATCGACAGCGGGGGCAGCATGAAGGCCCTCATCACGGCCATTCTCACTAGCGATTCCTTCCTCTACCGGAAGGAGATCGATGCCTAGACGCCATCCCATTCCATCCGTAATCTTAACACTACACCCACGATGACCACCCGACGTCACTTCTTCCGAAACGCCTCCGCCGCGACTGGCGGTGTGCTCCTGTCACCCGTCCTATCGCAACTCAAGGTTCAGGCCGCCGGGGCGAAAGCGGCCCCCCGATTTGTGTTTGTCCTCGAAGGCAACGGGCTCGATCCGCACCAGGTGACGCCGGTGGGGATCAAGCGAAACAAGAAGTCGCCGGACAAGGTCGATGCCTCGCTGGCGGATATGGAATTGCCGGAGGCGCTTCAGCCGATCAAGGCCTATCAGGATCAGCTCACGCTAGTTCACGGACTCTCAGGCAAGATCGCCGGTGGCGGTCACTCGAACGATTTTGGTGCGCTCGGTGCCTACAACTGCGGCAGCGGGGTCGGCAGCAGCGGCACGCCGAAGGGCGAAACGATTGACGTTGCGCTCGGCAAGCATCTCGGAGGCGTCTTCCCGCACGTGGGGGTCGGGATGACGGGGCGAGTCGAACAGGATGTGATCTACAACTGCTCTGCCTGGGGCAATGCGCAACCCATGCCGACGATTTGTCAGCCGATGACGGCCTATGGGCACCTGTTCGGGAGCGTCGCCGGCGGGAGTTCGAAGGCGGAGTTCAATGCGAAGACAAACCTGCTCGACTTCCTGCTCGACGACGTGAAGCGGCTCCACAGGGAAGTGCCCTCTTCGGAACGAGACAAGCTGGAGGCCCACCTGAAGGGCTACGAAGACATGCGCAATCGTCAAAGCCGACTGGGCGAGATCGAGGGCACGCTGCGCAAGACCGCTCCCAAGGTGAACGACAAGTACAAGTCCGCCGTCGAGTGCGACCGCTTGGATGCGCAGTTCGACATCGCGGCGGCCACGCTCATCAGCGGGCTGAGCAAGTCGGTCACCATCGCGTCTGGCGTCGGGAATCCATATTTCGGGGTCAAGTTCACCGGACTCGGCATCGACTTCGGCAAGCACGGCATCGGCCACGGCGGCAGCTACAACGGGATGACCGCCGAGGAGATGAAGGTCAAGATCCGCAAGTTCCACTTCGAGTTGATCGCGGAACTGATGAAAAAGCTGCAGGCTGTTCCGGAAGGGGACGGTACGATGCTCGACAACACCGTCATCATGTATCTCTCCGATGCGGCGGAAGGGCATCACAGTCGCTGCTGGGAGTGGCCGTTCGTTCTCCTGCCCGGCAAAAACACGGGCATCAAGGGTGGTCGCTACATCGACTTTCCATATTGGGGCAATGATGGCCACCGCGAGATCGGCAACCTCTACACGACGTTGCTGCACGCGGCCGGTGACAAGCGCGCCTATTTCGGCATTCACGATGCGATGCTCAAAGGTGACGCCGCCGGTGAGGGCCCGCTTCCGGAGCTTCTTGCCTAACGGCACCAAGGTCGAGCCTTCGCCGGTGAACGACAAGCACGGGCACCAACGGTTCTCGGTGAAGATCGACTACTGCAGTCGGGGGAATTTCGGTTGTGCGACTTGGTTTCCGAGGTGGGGCAAGATGCTGATTGCGTTCCCACCCCACGTGGTGCCGGACATTCCGGAGAAGCCGAAGAAGTCGCGCTACTTCGAGATCCTCACGCAGAACACATCGCCCTTGTCGTTGCGGACATAGAGGTTGCCGTCCGCGTAGGCGGGAACGTTCCACACTTCCTTGCTGCAGACCTGGTGCTTCGCGATGTGCTTGAAGCCGGGAGGGCTGATCGTACCGACGACCATTTCACCGCCGCTGCCCACCGAGATCAGTTTTCCATCGACGAGTAAACCCGACCTTCGAAGCCACGCCTCCCAGCGTCGCTTGCCTGTTTCGAGATCGATCGCCGCGAACGGACCTCGCGTGAAGCAGTAGAGTTCACCATCCTGAGTAAGGGCGCTCGAGTAGGCATGCGCGCCGCCGTCGTTGTCGGGGCCGAAATACCAGAGTTGTTCTGGGGCGCTGCCTTTGAGGGCATACAGTGCCCGGCCTTTCCCGTAGTCGGTGCCGACAAAGAGTTTCGTATCGTTCTCGAGGAATACGGGGTCGGGGGCGTTCACCCCGTGCTTCGATGCCCACGGGATCGTCCATAGTTCCGCGCCTGTTTTCAGATCGCGGGCAATGAGTTGGTCCCCCGCGAAGAGAGCCACTGCAGGCTTGCCTTGGTGCGAAAACCCGACGGGTGTCGCCATGCCCGAATAGCCGCCATGCTGCCATGCCACGTCGCCTGTTGATTTCGTCAACGCAGCCCCGTATCCGATATTGACGACGACCAGATTCTTGGTGACCAGCGGTGACCCGGAATGCCCCCAGCCGCGCTGCTTCGTCGATTCGGGAAGCTGCTCCGATGTCCAGATCAACTTCCCGGTCTTGGCTTCGAAACAGTAGACGAACCGGTCGTTGTCCATCTGATAGACGCGGCCATCCACCACGGAAGGCGTCGAGTCCGTCCGGTTCGTCTTCGCTGTCCAAATTGCCTTGCCGGTCTTCGCGTCGAGGCAGGTAAGTTTCTTGCCGCCCTCGGTGTAGAGGTTCCCGCCCGAAATGACGATCGATCCCTTCGCGATGCCGCCGACGTTCACCTTCCATAGAATCTCGACGTCATCGGTTCGGGGCGTGAACTTGCTATCGGAGATGCCGTTGCGGTTCGGCCCTCGGAAGTGGGGCCAGTCTTTTGCAAATCCGTTGGTTGTGAGCGAACCCAGTGCGAGCAGGGAAAGGGGGAACGTTTTCATGACGGTGTTTCCCCATATCCGCCACGGACACGAAAATCTTTCGTGCCAATTGAATCGGATTCAGCCGATGAGCAGTTCGTCAATCAGCTTGCTGGTATCCTCGATCGACTTGTCGGCGCCTTCGCGGGTCGCCCAGCCCTGGAATCCGATCTCGTCCAATGCGATTCTGACCTTTGGCCAGTCGACGTCGCCTTCGCCGAGACGGCAGAAGCCGTTCTTCTTGCCCCAGTCCTTGATGTCGAGTTTCACGATGCGCGAGCCGAGCGTGCGAATCCATTCCTCTGCCGGCGCGAACTTCTGCATGTTGCCGATGTCGAAATACGCGGCGACCCACGGGCTGTCGAACTCGTCGATGTAATCGCGGAACTTCTCAGGGCTTTCGCAGAAGCCGTTCCAGACCGTTTCGATGAGGATATGCGTTCCGAGTCGGGCAGCGGTGGGGATGACCTTGCGGATCTGCTCGATGGAGCGTTGCCAGACGTGGTCGTGGTTTTCGTTCTCGCCCTTGACCGCTCCGGGAACGAGCAGAACGGACGAGCCACCGAGCTTTTGCGCGCCGACGAGGTGGCGTTCGAGATTTGCCCGTCCCTTTTCGCGGACGGCGGGATCGGGATCGCTGAGACGCGTGCCCCAGTGGCCGCCGTTGACGAGCCCGTGGACGCGGATGCCGGTCTTTTCGGTCGCTTCGCGATAGGCGGCGGCTTCGGCGGGGTTTCCGCTTTCGACACCGTCGAAGCCGAGGCTCTTCAGGCGTTCGAAGAAGGCGAGGGGAGTTTCGTTGCCTTTCTTTCCGCCCTTCACGGATTTGAAGATGCGGCCCTTGAGGCTGGGAGCGGACTTGCCGCCGCTTTCAGCGATGGCGCGCTCGGAAATCGCGGCGCTTGTCGCAGTAGCGACCGTGGTTTTGAGGAACTGGCGTCGGTTTGTGGTTTTCATGGTTCTGTTGGTGGGTTTGTCAGGTCGTAGCAGCGGATCTCCTTGTCGTTGCGGACGTAGATGCGGCCGTTGGCGAAGGCAGGGGCCGACCACACGAGCATGCGGTGGCCGACTTTGTGAGTCGGTTCGATCAGATGTGTTCGCGAGATTTCTTCGTAGCCTTTCACGTGGAGTTTCGCCGAGATGAGTTCGCCGTGGTCGTTGTAGAGAAAGGTGTGGCCAGACGGAGGATGATGGAAGGTAAAAACCGATGGCCAGTGGCGCGATTCCTTGCCGTGGCGGTCTCTCAGCGGCGCGGGATCGTCCCAGACACGCGTTCCCGATTCCATATCCACACAACGAAATGTGCCCCGCTGTCCGCCCGAGTAGATGCGTCCGTGCTTGTCGACGTGTGCCGTGTTGAAGACACCCGCGACACCCATGCGGCGATCCGGCCCCCACAACAGTTCGGCGCTCCGGTTGTCAGGTGCGACCTTGATCGTTCCCGACACGCCGTTGTAGCCCATTACGAAAACGAGGTCCCTGTAGACACGCGGCGCACCGATCGCCATGGCGAAGGTCGGCTTGATGGTCGCTGACCAGTGGGTGGTGCCTTTCGCAGGATCGAGACTGACCACGGCATCACCGTGCCAGACGAGAAGCTGTTCGAGGTCGTTGATATTGACAATCGTCGGTGGGCAATACCCGGGCGCGGAGGCCGAGAGGGCCGTCCAGTTTTCGCTGCCGGATTTCTTGTCGAACGAAACCACCGTCGTGCCGTCCCCGCCGACCATGCAAATGAGTTGATCACCGTGAACGAGGGGATGAGCGCTGCAGCCCCAGACGGGCACGTCGAGTTTGTAATCTTTCTTGAAGTCTTTCGACCAGATCATCCTGCCATCCTTCGCTGAGAGACAGGTCAGATTGCCTTCGGCCCCCAACGCGTAAACGCGATCACCGTCGACCGTCGGCGTGCAGCGCGGTCCGATGGCGTAAGGAAAAGCGGTTGAGTAGGGGCAGTCGTACTCGTGCTGCCAAAGCGTTTTCCCGGTCTTGGCATCGAGAGCTCGGATGCGCTCGTTCCCCGGAATCTCCGCGCGAACAAAGTTCGGATTTCCTTTTACCTTCCCCGGATCATATTCCTTCGCGAAGCGCTCGAAGAGGAACACACGGTCGCTGACAACCGCGGGGCCTGAATATCCCCCTCCCGCAGGCTGTTTCCACACGAGCGGGAGGCCGGATTCCGGGAATTCCGTTAGGATGCCTTTTTCGCGGACGGTTGTGTCGCCGTGGGGACCGAGATAGTGCGGCCAGTCGTCGGCGATCAGACAACCCGCCGATGCGGTGATCGCGAAAATGATGGCAATGACCTGGGTCACGAATCCGGGATACCGGAAACTGGGTTCGGATGCAATCGGGATTTGCCGTCGGCGCTACGACCGCCGTGCAGATGCAGACGGTCCACCGACGACCGCTGTGGGGCTTGCTCGACTCGAGGAGCGACACAAGGCCGCGAGGTAATGCTCACCGTCACAGAGAACACTGGGTGGCAAGCCCCGCACGGAAGTGGACGGATCTGCGGAACCTACAATCCCATTTTCGCTTCAAGCGAGCCCTCGCACACTGGGCATTTCTTCCAGTCCTTGTAGGTCTCGGTGAAATAATTGCCGTGCTCGCCCTCCTGGAACTTTTTCAGCGCGGCGTCTCCCTTGCCCTTCATCTCCTTGAGCGACTTCATCAACTCAATCCGCTCTTCCTTGTTGAGACGCAGGAGTTCGGCGCGGGCGCCAACCCATTTGCTGATCAATCCCTGGATCGCATTGCGGCGTTCATTGGGCGTGCCGCGTAACTGCTTTCTCGTCGCCTCATCGAGGCCCGCTCCGAACGTATCGTAACGGGTGATCTTCTGACCAACGAAGGGAAGCCGGGACCCGTAGATGCGGAAGGCTTCGAACGCGGGATGGCAGAGCGGGCAGGTGTAGACGAAGTTCGTGCTCAGTTCGCGCATTCCGTTCTCTTCGTTCTTCGGAACAATCAGGTCGATATCGTCGGCCTTGATGCCGTCTTCATAGCAGCCTTCGAGAACGGCGTAGAAAATGAACCGGTGATAGTTGTCGTATTCGGTTTCGGGTGGATTCGTGTCTCCGAATTCGCGGGCGGCGAAAACGGCAATGGCGACGGTGAAAGACGCGACAGTGGTGGCGGCGATGATCGTTTTCATGGCGGTACTATAGTAGCAGAGCGGTCGCTGTTCTGTTGTAAGAAGATTGTCAGCGTACCCCGGTGAGCGCCTCCTCGAGCGCCTTGCGTGACGGATGCTCGGCAACGGGTTTCCGTTCCTCCGGATCGTTTTTCACGTCGAAAAGTTTTCCGTCGCCATAGAGTTTCCAGTCTCGCGTTCGGACAAAACGCCTGCCCTTGTGTTCGGCGTAGGCCCATTTGCGAGGCGACCGGCCCGCACCTCTCAACCGAGTGGCAAAACTGATGCCATCGAGGTTCGCCGCGGTTTTCGCCTGTGCGAGCTCTGCGAGAGTCGGGAGATAGTCGGACATGTCGACGAGATCCGCGACCACCTGCCCTGGTTTGATGGTTCCGGGCCATGAGGCGATCAAGGGAACGCGCGTCCCCCGATCCTTGAGCTTGCCCTTCCCTCCGGGAATCTTCACGCCATTGCGCATCGAGAAAACGGGTTCCTTCACCATCTTTCCGTTGCGCACGGTGATGTACGATCCCGACGGCGATCCGTTATCGGTCGTGAAGAGGATTAGAGTGTTTTTGGCCGCTCCCATTTGCTCGA
>CAJIAN010000670.1_pt1 | contig 15136 bp, 7 predicted proteins | sample 9199061 | NCBI WGS metagenome assembly CAJIAN01 (sample SAMEA7708264, study PRJEB35096) | sediment metagenome | biome: marine neritic benthic zone biome [ENVO:01000025]; feature: sediment [ENVO:00002007]; material: shallow marine sediment [ENVO:03000034] sea grass bed [ENVO_01000059] ...
CCGCGCCAGTTCCAGCAGCTTCGCAATGTCTGAGCCTGAGAGTTTCATTCTATCGAATCACCGTGCGAGCCTGGCGGATCCGAGGGTGGCAAATCAACATCGATCCGTAGGAGGAGATCCACCGGCAAACCGCCAACCAGCGTGCATGAAACTGGCGGTTAGGCCAAGCCTTCCCGCACACCGAGAAAAAGTACGCTCCCATGTAAGAATCGATAGCACCGAGGCGTAACAAAACTCCATGCACTCGACGAAACCACAATTCCAATGGCCCGGCGTTCGTCTTGCCGGAATCCTGTCCGCGAGTATCGCGGCTCTTCTCATCATGGCTGGCTGCATGGCTGTCCCGCAGGCCACGAATCGAACGGCCTACGGAGGGGCGGCGGACACCATGGCCTACGAACAGCATTCGCTGAAGCCCGCTCCCGAACGTCCCGGGCTCGGCACGAAGTGGGGCGAAACGCGCACTTCGCGCGTCTACAGCTCGTCATTCACCCGGGCGCGGTCGAAGCCGACTGCCACCGCGACGATTCGCTACAACAAGGGGAACTATTCAGGGTGGCGCAACGCCCAACCGTTCACCATCGGAAACGGACTCGCCAAGGTGGGAATCCGCAACAAATCCGGATTCGGAGGCGGATACTTGAGGGGCACCCGCTACGGCGGGGAATTCAACGTCTATGGAAAGAATGGTCAGCGCTATTCGATCGAAGTGGAAAACCTCACCGGCGCGCGCATGGAAGTCGTGCTATCGGTCGATGGTCTCGATGTCATGGATGGACGCGGAGCGAGCTACCGCAAACGTGGATACGTTCTCGCGCCCTACGGAAGGCTCGAGGTGAGCGGTTTTCGCAAGAGCATGGGATCGGTGGCTGCATTCCGCTTCAGCGGTGTCGACGATTCCTACGCAGCGAAGAAGCATGGCAACACGCGTAACGTTGGCGTGATTGGCGTCGCGATCTTCCATGAGAAAGGTAGCGATCCGCGAACCGACAGCGACCTGCGGCGGACCGCGAATCCATGGCCGGGAGAGTCGGGTCACAGCCGCTTCGCCACACCGCCATCGTAAGACGGACAACTTCCCATTCCGATGGGGAGCAGGAACTGTGGACCTGCCCCGTCGGGTGGAGCGTCACGTCCACATCGCACACGCATGCACCGTTCCCGGCCTGATCGGAATCAGGCGTTACCCGGCACGAGGCACTCTACGAGAGAAACTCCGAAATCCGCGCCTTCGGTCGTCCGATGATCGACTTCTTTCCTTTCACGAGAACGGGACGCTGTAGCAGTTGCTTGTGCTTGAGAAGGATCTCGATGACGGCTTCCGGGTTGTCGACGAAGTCGTCCGGATCGAGTTCGAGTTTCTTGAACTTCGAATCCTTGCGCACGAGGTCCTCGACGGGATCTTCCAACCCCGCGACGATCTTCTCCAGCGCCTTCCGATCCGGCGGCGTCTTGATGTAGAGAACCACCTCGTGTTCGACACCCAATTCCTCGGCGACCGCCAAGGCGTTCTGGGATGAGTTTCAGTGCGGGTAATGGTAGATCGTGACCTTCGGCATGCGCTGTGTTACCGATCCGAATCGCAACAGTCAACCGGATCTTCCGATCGGCTGGACTCCCCAGTCCGATCGGCCCTATCCTCCCCTAGATGTTTCTCCGCACCTTTATCCTCCTCGCCCTGGCCGCAACGCTCGCGCCGTCTTCGCAGGCAGCCAAACCGAACGTCGTCCTCATCATGGCCGACGACCTCGGCTACCACGACGTCGGCTGCTACGGCCACCCGGAGATCAGGACGCCCGTTCTCGATCAACTCGCCAAGGATGGCGTCCGTCTCACGAGCTTCTACTCGGGTGCGACCGTGTGCACGCCATCACGGATGGCGTTGCTGACGGGTTCGTATCCGATTCGCCTCGGATGGAGCAAGGGAGTCGTCGGCTACATGATGAAGAAGGGAACCGGGATGAGCCCGGAGGCCCTGACCATCGCCGAGGTTTTCAAGAGCGCAGGATACCGAACGGGGCTGTTCGGCAAATGGCACCTCGGTGACGAGAAGCCATTTCTTCCGCATCGCCAGGGATTCGACGAGACCTACTACATCAACAAGAGCAACAACCAGACGAAGGCAATCTGGCGCGGTGACAAATTGCTGGAGAAGCCGTTCGTGAATCGACTCCTCACCGAGAAGTTCACGCAAGCGGCCATCGATTTCATCAAGGAGCGTGGGGAGAAACCGTTTTTCGCCTACCTTCCCTACTCCGCCCCGCACTTCCCCGTCGAGGCGCATCCGGATTGGAAGGGCAAGTCCGCCTTCGGAGTCTACGGCGATGTCGTCGAGGAACTCGACCACCGGATCGGCCACGTTCTCAAGACGCTGGAGGAAGAAGGCATCGCGAAGAACACCATCGTGGTCTTCCTTTCTGACAACGGACCTGAACCCGGAACCAAGGAATCGAAAGCCGATCCATTTCGCGGGCGGAAATGGTCGGCCCTCGAGGGCGGGACGCGGGTCCCGTGCATTATGCGCTATCCCGGCGTCGTGCCGAGGGCGTCAAAATCCGATGCGATCATCGCCGCGATCGATCTTCTCCCCACGCTTTGCCGCGCCTGCGGCATCGATTTGAAATCGATCACCAAGGGCACTCCGAAAATCGACGGCGTCGACGTGTGGGACACCCTGATTGCAAAGACCGATGTGGAGCATGCACGAACCGATCTTCTCTACTGGCATGGTGCTGACGGCTTTCAGGCAATTCGTGTCGGCGATTGGAAACTCTTCCCGGAACGCAAGGGCGCGAAGCTGAAGGGAAGCGGAAAGGGCCCGGCCTTGTTCCACTTGAAGGAAGACATCGGGGAGACAACCGACCTGAGCGAAAAGTTTCCGGATCGCGTCCGGGAGATGCAGGCGCTCGCCAAGAAACGTCTGTCGGACATCCGCAGTACCGTGATACCCTTGGCGAAGCATCCGCCAAGCTCATGAACCACCCACCAATGACGCTTATCGTGGTTGCCGCGGTAGCGTTCGGCCTCGGCATCGCCGCGGACAGGATTCTGTTTTCGAGTCGGCATTCTGATGGGGCTGATGAAGACCGACCCACCGACGGTTCCTCCCGAACGGAGTTGCGTGCGAGTTCGACCAACGGACCATCCAGCGGTCGTTCCAATGACGAAGCCGACGAGGGTCGCGAAGAAGCCGATCAGATCCGAGATCCCCTCCATCGGATGATCATCCAACTCGATCGCGGCGAGCCTGTGGATTTCACCGAGGCCACAACGCTCCTTGAGGCATTGCCAGCGGGTGACCGGCGGCGCGAGTTCGTCGAACTTCTCGCATCGCGCTGGGGCCGTCAGGACCCCGAAGCCGCGCTGGCGTGGGCGGAAGCCCTCGAAGGACTGGAGGCGAGGCACGCCACGGAGCGCATCCTCGACCAGTGGGCGGAAACGGATCCTGCAAGCGCGGCAGACTACGTTGCCCAACTCCACCCGACCGAACAAACCCTCGACTGGGTTCATCACGTGTCGCGCCGCTGGGCGGAACAGGATCAATCCGCATCCGTCGCCTGGGCGACCGCGCGAAAACATCCCGCCATTCGCGCCCGCGCCCTCCGCGGCGCGGTCGAAGCGTGGGTGCGGAACGATCCCGAGGCCGCCGGGGCGTTCGCCTCCACCTTGGAGCTTCCCCACCAAAGACGAGCCGTCATCGAGGAAATCGGACACCGCTGGGCCGAGCAGAACTATTTCGATGCGCTGAGCTGGGCGCGGAATCTCACCGGCGAGGACCGCAGCAACGCCACGCGTGCCATTCTCCACCGCCTCGCCGACTACAGTCCGGACCTTGCAGCGAGTCACTACATGGAACTCGCGGATTCTTTGCCGAATCCCAACGGTCGGGAGGAAGCGCGGCGGGACATTGCCCGCGATCTCGCTTCGCGATGGGCTGCGACCGTGCCGGAGGAAGCAGCGAACTGGGCCGTGAAACTACCCGAACGGGGAGAGATCCGCCGCGAGGCAGTGCGGGAGGTGGCCCACCGCTGGCTCAGACTCGACAGTCTCGCCGCAAGCGAATGGATCACCGGCCTGCCACAGGGTGAGGTCCGCGATGCGGCCGCAGGTGTTGTCGTCGAGCACATCGTCCAAACCGATCTCGAGTCGGCCTTCGCGTGGGCGACAAGCATCGGCAATCGGGATCGGCAGACGCATCTCATGCATCACGTTCTGGACCGATGGAAAGATTCCGATCCCGACGCCGCGAGATCTGCTTTCACGTCGGCTCAGTTGGAGCCGCACCAGCGCGAGCATCTCAACCGAATCTTCGAAAGTCCGGAAGACGCGGAGTGATCCGCGAGTGGCTACTTCCTTCCCCGCTCGACATTGGCGAGCAGCCCGCTCGGTTCTTCGATCTTGAGAACCTGCGCACCCCCCACGCTCAGCTCGACGACGATTCCCAGTAGCGATTCGGAAGTCTTCTTGCTGTGCGTCTTCTTGTCCTTCTTCCATGTCTCGGTCGTGCTGACCGTTGAGATCGACTTCGTCATGAGCGAATGCCGCGCACCGGGCTCGAGTTTCGAAATCTTTTCGGAGCCTTTTTCCGAGACGATCTTCGACGAGTTCTGCTTCCGATCCTCACTGTTCGAGAAACGCGAACGTTTGTACACTGTGTAATTAACGAGAATATCCGATATCGGCGGCGCATTCCGGGCCGTGTCCACCTGAATCTCGTATTTCGAAACGTCAGTGCGCACCTTCTTCGATGTGTTATTGTCGCGATTTCGCGTACTGTCGTAATCGCCCTCGCCCTTCTTCTCCCTGAGATACATCTTGATCGCCCTGCGCAGATCCGCGGACGCCATCTTCACCCTCCCCTCGCTGTCCTTCACCGCTTCCTTGGCAAACTTGGCGCGCTCCTTCGCATCCTCCAACCAGCGTTTCACATACGCTTGGTCGTCCGCGTGGAATCGGGAGACATCCAACTTGTATTTGCGACCATTGGGGAACTCCAAAGTAATGGTCTCGCCATCCACCGCGACCAATGTCGCGTCGAGGGCCTTCGCAGTTTTCTGATCTCGCCAGATCCGCACCTCCGCAGAACTGGCGCCCATCACGCAACATGAAACAAGAATTAACAGGAGTAGCCTCTTCATGATCGTTCGTCTTAGCGCAAAGGAAAATAGATCATTTCTTCCGCTTTGTGAAGCCGATTTCGATTTTTTCGAAAGGCGCTTTCTCCGCAAAGGTCGGAAAAACGCGATCGTGGGATTTCGAGGCTTTACGATCTATGCAACCGTTTTTCGATCGATGAGTAAGACAGCCCGAACCCTCCTCTACTGCTTCGTCGCAAGCATCGCTACCGCTTTCCCGTGCGCCGCCCAAGGCGACCTGAGTTCCGAGCAGATCGAATTTTTCGAGAAGAAGATTCGACCCGTCCTCGCGGAGAGTTGTTACCAGTGCCACAACAGCATCGACAAGAAGAAAGGTGATCTCGCGCTCGACTACCGCGCGCCCATCCTCGAATCCGAGGTGATTGTCCCGGGCGACCCGGATGCCAGTCCCCTGATCAAGGCCATCCGTCATGCCGAGGACTACGAACCGATGCCGGACAAGGCGCCGAAACTCGCCAATGTCATCATCAAGAACTTCGAGGATTGGGTTCGAATGGGAGCACCAGATCCGCGGCTGACAAAGCCCACCAAGGAGGAACTCGTGAGTCAGGTCGATTGGAACGCCGTGCGCGACAAGCGGGCGGAGTGGTGGTCGTTCCAGCCGGTGAAGAAATCCGAACCCCCAGCAGCCGATGATCCGGCATGGAACAAGACGGCGGTCGATCGTTTCATTCATGCAGGTCTCAGGAAGAACGGGCTCGAAGCACAGCAACCGACCTCCCCAGGCACGCTCGTGCGCCGTCTTCATCTCATCCTCACCGGGGTGCCGCCGACACCCGAGGTCGTCGAGAAATTCGTCGCCGATCCGAGCGAGGCCGCCTACGAAAAACTCGTCGACGAACTCATGGCCTCGAAAGCCTACGGCGAACGTTGGGGACGCTACTGGCTCGATTGGTTTCGCTACGCCGAATCCTACGGCAGCGAAGGCGATCCGAACGTTCCCTACGCCACGCAGTATCGCGACTATGTCGTCCGCGCGATCAACGCCGACGTTCCCTACGACCAACTCGTCCGTGAAGCCATTGCGGGTGACCTTCTCGAGAATCCGCGTGTGAACGAAGAACTCGGCCTGAACGAATCGGTGATCGGACCCGCTCACATGCGTATGGTGCCACATGGATTTGGGGTCACCGACGCCTACGACGAGCAGATCACCTTCACCGACAACCAGGTCGACGTGATTTCGAAATCGATGCTCGGAATCACCGTCTCGTGCGCGCGATGCCACAACCACAAATTCGATCCGATCAGCCAGAAGGATTTCTACAAGTTCTATGGGATCATGATCAGCAGCCGACCCGCGATCGTGAACATCGACTCGCCGAAACTGCGGGAACTCCACAAGACGGAATTGGCGAAGTTGAAGGACGACATCCGTTCGGGCCTCATCGCGCATTGGTGGGCCGAACTCGGAGACGCGATTGCGAAACTGGAGAAGGCGAAGCTCGCCAAGGTGCCGGAAACCGATCCGTTCGGAGCATGGGCAAAGCTGCGCGATGCCGACCCCGAAACCGTGAAACGCGAATTCGCGGCCATGCGCAAGCGCCACGAGGAAACCCTCGCCCACAATGAGAAGGTGAAGGCGGAAGCGACGTTTTATGCCGACTTGCGGAATCAGGCGACTTACGACCGGTGGTTCAAGAGCGGGAACGGTCTCAATGAAAAAGTCAGTCCGGCGGGGTCGTTCGTGGTCGCAACTCAGGGTGACCGCGCCTTGAAAGGCATCTACCCGGCGGGTGTCTATTCGCACATGCTCTCGGACAAGCACAGCGCGGTGCTCAGTTCGGAGTTCCACCTCGCCAAAGGCAACCGCAATAGCATCCGCGCCATGGGCGAAGGTGCCATTGCTCGATTCACGATGCGCAGCTATCCGCTGATGCACGGTGGACTCCACCCTGCACCGGGTCTGAAGCCGAGTGCCGGCTGGGTGAACCTCAACAAATACAAGTACTGGAACGGAGAGAAGGGTTACTACCAGGTCAACACCGCCGCGGACACGACCTTCCGTGACGGAGGCAACGAGCGCTCCTGGTTCGGTGTCTTCGAAGTCTACGCCGGCAATGATTCGATGCGTGAGGTCGGCGCGCCCATCGTCTCCCTGCCCGGAAGACAGGAGAACGTTTCCGATCGCGACATGCTGCTGAAGTATTATCGCCACTCCCTCGAACGTGCTCTGAAGCGTTGGGGCACGATGGGCACGCCGGATCCACCCGGTGAAATGAGCGACGGACTGGCTGAGTTGCTCAACGCCTTCGTCAGCCGCGGTTTCCTCACCACTGAACTTGCCAAACTTCCCGAGGCGTTGAAATCGAAGATCGAAACCTACCGCAAACTCGAAGGCGAGGTCCGGAAACCGGTGCGCGCTCCGGGCGTCGTCGAAGGCGAACCGTGGGACCAACCGCTTCTCGACCGCGGCAGCTACACGGAGGAAAAGGAGGCGGTCGATCGCGCGTTCCTCGAAGTCTTTGCCGGCAAACCCTACACGAAATCCGGAAGCGGTCGTCGCGAGCTTGCCGAGGACATGGTCAGCGAGAAAAACACGCTCGTCACCCGCGTGATCGTCAATCGGCTATGGCACCACACCTTCGGTCGCGGGCTTGTATCCTCGGCGGATAACTTCGGCCGACTCGGCAAGGAACCAACTCATCCCGAGCTGCTCGACTATCTCGCCGCCGACTTCCGCGAAAACGGCTGGTCGATGAAACGCACCGTGAAGCGATTGGTGACGAGCCGCGCCTTCCGTTCGGGAAGTACGGCGCCCGAAGCCAACGGCGACAAGGACCCGGCCAATCTGCAACTCGCCTACTACACTCCGCGCCGCCTCGACGCGGAAGCGATCCTCGACACCATCCGCTTCGTCGCCGCCAACAAGATCGGGAACCGCGCCGTCTACACGCGGCAGAAACGCAATGGGATCAACGCCTTCCTGAAGACGTTCAACTACCCGATCCCCACCAGCACCGTTGGCGTGCGCAATGTCACCAACGTCCCCGCCCAAGCCCTCACGCTGATGAATGGCGACACGGTGAAACGCGCGGCGAACGAGTGGAGCAATCGCGTGAAGGGCAAGCCCGAACTCAAGTCGGACGAACAGCGTATCAACGAGCTTTTCATGCAGGCTTACGCACGGAATGCGACGCCCGAGGAGGTCAGCGCATGCCTGAGCTACATCAAGGGCGAGGTTGTCGACGACACTCCCCAGCTCAAGGAAAAACGCGACGCGCTCGCGAAGCAGATCGACGATCACAAGAAGAAACGCGACGCCATCCTTGCCCCTGTCCGCGCGAAAGTGCAGGAGGAGGTCGACAAGAGAAACGCATCGAATGAAGCGACCACTCCCAAGGTCGATCTCAAGCCGATCGGGCGTTGGGACTTCGAAGGTGACGCCAAGGATGCGATCGGCGGAATGCACGGTGAACTGAAGGGGAAGGCGAAGATCGAGGATGGAGCGCTCGTCCTGCAGGGCGGAATGATGACAACCAAGCCGCTCACGAAACCGCTGGCGGCGAAAACGATCGAAGTCCTCATCCAGCTCGATCCCATCAATCAACGTGGTGGAGGAGCCATGGTCGTGCAGGGCACGGATGGCCGGTTGTTCGATGGGATCATCTACGCCGAAAGCGAAGACGGCGTCTGGCTCTCCGGCAGCAACAATCACAAGCGCACGGCCAATTTCGAAGGCGCGCGGCGCGAAACCGAAGCGGACAAGAAGCCAGTGCGTATCATCATCGTCTATCACGGAGACGGAACGCGGCAGGCCTATCGCAATGGGAAGCCCTACGGCAAGCCGTACAAGAAGGCGACGCTCCGCTTCCCGAAGGAACGGGCTCATGTGGTTTTCGGAACCCGGCATGGAACCTCGCCGGCACCCAACCGGGCCCTGACCGGAAAGATCTTCGAGGCCCGTCTCTACGACCGTGCGCTCAATGCCGAAGAGGTTCAGGCCGCCGTATCCGGCAAGTTCATGGAAGTCGTCACCGACGAGATGATCACCGCCGCGCTCAGCGCCGCGCAGAAAGAGCAAATCGCCAAGCACGACGCCGAGATCGCGAAGCTCACTCCCGAGCGCGGCAAGCTGGATCGCGAGATTTCCGACCGCCAGCGAGCCCGCGCCGGCGCAGGCGATCCCTACTACCGCATCGCCCATGCTCTGCTAAATTCAAAAGAACTGATCTATGTCTATTAACCTGAAAAATCGCCGCGATTTTCTGAAACTGACGTCGAGTGGCGTCAGCGCGCTCGCGCTATCCAGTCTGCTGAACAAAGGGCACGCCGCGGGAACGGCACCGAAGCCACAGCTCCACCACAAGCCCAAGGCAAAATCGGTCATTCTCCTCTACATGTCGGGCGGGGTCTCGCACGTCGATTCCTTCGATCCGAAGCAGGCGCTGCACGATCGCCACGGAAAACCGATGCCGGTTGAGGTCGCCCGCACGCAGTTCGATGCGAACGGGAACATCATGCGCTCACCATGGCAGCACAAGAAGTGGGGCCAATCGGGACTCGAGATGACGAACATGTTCCCGAAGATCGCCGAAAACGCCGATCACCTCGCCATCGTGCGCTCGATGACGGCGAAGTTCAGTGAGCATGCCCAGGGGAACTTTTTCATGCACTCGGGATTTCCCTTCCTCGGCTATCCGAGCGCGGGCGCATGGGTCGCCTACGGCTGCGGGACCGAGAATCCGAATCTTCCCGGCTATGTTGTCCTCCGTTCTAATAAAGCCGCTATCCCACACGGTGGTGTGAGCATCTTCGGCAACGCCTTCCTCCCCGCCACGACGCAGGGGTCGATCTTCAACATTTCGAACACCCAAGCGGTTCCTCACATTAGCCCAGCGATGCTCAAGACCGAGCAGCGCCGCGCCCTCGACTTCGTCGGCAAACTCGATCGCGGATTCGCCGATCGCGTTGCCGCCAAAGACGCGGTGATTGCTTCCATCAAGAACGCCGAGACCGCCTTCCTCATGCAGGAAGCCGTTCCCGAACTCACCGACATCAGCGGCGAGTCCGACAAGACCAAGGAGATGTACGGGGTGAATGACGGCAACCAAGTCAAGGCCGAGTACGCACGCCAGTGCCTGATGGCGCGGCGGCTAGTCGAACGCGGCGTGCGCTTCGTCGAGCTGTCGTGCTGCAGCGTTGGCATCGGCGCCGGTGGCGGCGGCAACCCGTGGGATCAGCACGGCGACCTGCACCGCGGCCACGGCGCGATGGCCGAACAGGTTGACGGACCGATCGCTGCTCTCATCACCGACCTCAAAGAGCGCGGCATGCTCGACGAGACTCTGTTAGTGTTCACCGGCGAATTCGGGCGCACCCCATTTTCCCAAGGCTCCAACGGGCGCGATCACAACCCCTACGGCTTCAGTCTCTGGCTGGCTGGTGGCGGCATGAAGGGCGGCGTCGCCCACGGAGCCACCGACGAGTTCGGCTACCACGCCGCCGAGGATATCTCCACCGTCTACGATCTCTGGGCCACCGTCCTCCACCAACTCGGCATCGATCACGAGAAGCTGACCTACCGCTGGAGCGGCCGCGACCTGCGCCTCACAGACGTGCACGGCCACGTGTGGAAGGAGATCATCACTTGATCCACGGAGGGAAGCTGTCCCCGGCTTCCCAAACTTCACGGCGGGCGACTTCCGACCACGCTTGACGTCCTGAAGCCGGCCATGAACGATGAACGTCGTGAAACTGCGCCTCGCGACTCTCCTCCTAGCGCTGCTCGCTCCGGCTTCCGTTGCCTCTGAAGGCAACCGCCTCGCCCATCTCGACGAGCCGAACAATCCGTGGCAGTTCGACTATGGATCCCCAAAACTAATCACCCCACAGTGGATTGGTGAAGACGGGGTGGAAGCAGTCGTGGTGCTCGCCATCGACGACATGTCAGGAGATGGCCAGCGCTTCCGCGACTATCTCAGCCCGATCATCGATCGCCTGAAGAAGATCGACGGACGCGGCCCGGTGAGCATTACCTGCAACCGTCCCGATCCCACGCATGCGAACATGCGGTGGTTCCTCGAGCAGGGGGTGTCGCTCGAAGCGCACACGATGACGCATCCGTGCCCCCTGTTACAACGCGACAACTTCAAGCAGGCGCGTGGCGACTTTCATCTCTGCGTCGATTTGCTGAACGAGATCGCGGGAAACACTCCCGTAGGGTTCCGCTTCCCCTGCATGGATGGGACGAACACGCCGAGCCCGCGTGCGTATGCCGAGTTCCTGAATGCGGTCAGCGGAACAGGTAAGTTCGTGACGTCGAGCACCAGCGTGGGGGTCGTCTTCACGCCTGACGATCCCGAAAATCCGAAGGACATTTTCACCGAGGATGCGGGCGGCGCAGGACGGTTCGCCCGCTATCTCACCAAAGGCTTCGTTAACTACATCGAGAATTATCCCTATCCGTTCGTCGTCGGAAATCTCATCTGGGAATTACCATTCGTCTATCCGAACGACTACACAGGTCAGGTGCTGCACGGGAATCAGAACCCGGTCACGATGGCCGACTTCAAGGCGGCGGTCGATGCATCGGTTGCAAAGAAGGGCGCGGTTTCGCTTTGTTTCCATTCGGGTGGTTGGATGCGGCCCGATCAGATGGTTGACATCGTCGATCACGCGGATCGCAGGCACGGGAAGAAGGTGAAGTTTCTCAACATGCGCGAGATGCACGACCGCATGGTGAAGCACATGCTCGCGGGACAGCCGCTGAGGAATGCGGATGGTGGTGATAACGGGGTGCGGATCTTCGACATCGACAACGACGGCTATATGGACGCGCTCATCGCGAACGAGGAGAGGAAGGTGAGCCGCATATGGGAGCCCGGCAAAGGTTCCTGGAAGGACATCCCCTTTCCGGTGCGGCTAAGGCCCGGGCTTCGATTCGGCATTGTCGGCGGGCAGGCGATGGCAATCATCATAGAAGGGGCAGGTGGCGGCGGCATCGCGGATGCGTGGCGCTTCGACGGGCAGCACTGGGCAGCCGATCCGCGCCTCGTCGCCGGTCTCCGCGGAGTCGTCACGGCACGAGACGGCGTCGATGGTGGCGTGCGGTTGCGCGACATCAACGGGGATGGCAACTGCGAATTGATTGTGGGGTTCGACTCGGAGTCGGAAGTCTACCGACTCGGTGAGAAACGGTGGGAGAAGCTGCCGTTCGGCCTGCCACCGAAGACAACGATCGTCACCAGAGACGGCGGTGACGCGGGTCTTCGGTTTGCTGATCTCGATGACGATGGGCGCGACGACATCATCTTCTCCAATGGCGAGCACTACAGCACGTGGATGTTCGAATCGATGGAGAAAGGCTGGTCGCGCGAAGGGCTTGCAGGGGAGCGCACGAAGGGCGCGAACGAACTGCCGCCCATCGTCCGCGCGGACGGCACGAACAACGGTGCATGGGTCAAGCGCGGCAAGCTCTACTGGCAGAACGAAGACACGGGCGGACAGAAACCGTTTCACATCGACCAGCGCAGCTTTTCCGATCTCATGAGCGACCAAGTCGAGCAACCACGAACACCACAAGCATCGCTGCGATCCATGCAGCCACGCCCCGGTTTCAAAGTCGAACTGGTCGCCGCCGAACCGCTCGTGATGGATCCGGTCGACGTTGCATGGGGACCCGACGGGAAGATGTGGGTGTGCGAGATGGCCGACTACCCGATCGGGATGGACAACAACGACCAGCACGGCTCACGGGTCGCCATTCTCACCGATCCCGATGGCGACGGAAGCTACGACAAGCGCACCCTCTTCGCCGACGGGCTTGGATATGTCACCAGCGTGCTTCCATGGCGCGACGGCGTCCTCGTGGTTGCCGCGCCGAATATTTCGTTCATGCGCGACACCAACGGCGACGGGCGCGCCGATCAGAAGGTCATTGTTTACGAGGGATTCGGCGAAGGCAATCAGCAGCACCGCGTGAATGGGCTCGCATGGGGACTCGACGGGTGGCTCTACGTCGCCAACGGCGACAGCGGCGGGAAAGTGCGGTCCGTGAAGACGGGCCAGTCGTTCGAACTCGGTGGCTTCGATCTGCGGATCCGACCCGACACCGGTGAGATCGAACGCGCTACGGGCATGACCCAGCACGGACGAAGCCGCGATGATTGGGGAAACTGGATCGCAGGGAACAACTCGGGAGGCTGGCAGATCGTGCTGGAAGATCACGACATCCGCCGCAACCCGGACGTCGCGATGCCGTCGGCCAAGCACGGGCTGTTCGGCGTCATCGATCTCTACCCGGCAAGCCGGGTGCTAAGCCACTGGAGCGGCTACAAGCCACCGCCTCCCGGAGCTCCCGGAAAGCTCACTTCCGCATGCGGTTTCACTTTCTACCGCGACAACCTCTTCGACGAGCTCTTGGAGGGATCGATCTACTTTTCGTGCCCAGTCCACAACTGCGTCCACCGGCGAGTCGTTCGCTGGAATGGGGTGCTCATGAACGCACAACGGACGGCGGACGAAGCGACGACCGAGTTCCTCCGCAGCTCCGACTCTTGGTTCCGACCGACCTCGATACGAACCGGTCCGGACGGTGCGATGTACGTCGCTGACATGTATCGCCTGGTTATCGAGCACCCGAAGTGGATCGATCCGAAGCAACTGGAAACCATGAAAGCGGACGGCCGTCTCCGCGCGGGGGAAAAGCACGGGCGAATCTACCGCATCTTCTCAACCGAGGCCAAACTGAGAAACCCAACGAACCTGGCGGGACTCAGCCCCGCTGACTTGGCGAAAGCCATCGACTCACCCAATGGCTGGCAACGCGACACCGCGCACATGATGCTTTCCTGTCTCGCACCGACGGTGCGGGTCGCAGCCGTCGCCACGCTGCGGTCGATCTTGCGGACCAGCACCGTTGCCGCAGCACGGGCGCAGGTGATCGGTCTCCTCGCGGATCTCGAGGAACTTGATCCGAACGACCTGCGTGTGGGGCTTGCGGACGCACATCCGGGTGTCCGACGCCAGGCACTTCGGGCTGGAGCGAGTCTCCTCAAAAAACACCCCGTGATCGGAGAGCGGGTCGTCTCTCTTCTCGACGACGAAGACGCGCACGTCCGACGGCAAGCCGCCTACGCACTCGGCTCCTGGCCGGATAAGCGGGCAGGCGCCGCCCTCGGTCGCTTTCTCACAAAGAATGCCGATCGACCTTACCTCCGCGCCGCCGCCCTCGTCTCCGCGAAATCGTTCCCCGATCAGGTCCTGCTTCCCGTCCTGGCCGCCAACCGAACGCAGGCTCTTGCCAAGATCATCGATGAACTCATCGGTATGCTGACGGGCGATTCGATTCCGAAAGTGCTGGAACGTCTCGCTGCCGGAGAACGACCCGAGGCGTGGGAGTTTTCCGCGGTCGCACGGCTCCTCGATGCCGTCAACGACGGGAACCCGGTCGCTACAAAAATGCTCACTGCGGCTCGAGCGGCGGTTGATGACCATTCCGAAGACCTCGACAGGCGAATCGCCGCTGTCTCACTCATCGCCGGCAACCCCGCAGACACCGACCGCCTCGCCTCACTCCTGAGCATCGCCACTCCCATCGAGCTACAAGTCGCGGCTGCACATGCTCTCGCGGAGCGAAACGATGTCCCTCTCGCGAAACGGCTGCTCGCCGGTTGGTCCGGCCACAGCCCGAAGCTTCGAAAAGTGATCCTCGACGAGTTGCTCTCCCGGCCCAAGCTGACTCCTACTGTTCTCGATGCGGTCTCGAAGCAAACGGTCTCGCTAGACCTCCCGCGCCGGCAGCCCCTCCTCAGTCACGATGATGAGGCCATTCGAACGCGTGCCGCAGAATTGTTTGGCGGCCGAACGCGATCGGATCGCGCCGCCGTCATCAAGAAATACGCACCCTCCCTTACTGGCAAGGGCGATCGCGACAGGGGTAAAACCGTGTTCGGCGCCGTCTGCGTCGCTTGTCACCGGCTCGACGGCGTCGGCAATGCCATCGCTCCCGACCTCGCCGCACTCACCAACCGATCTCC
>CAJIAN010001056.1_pt1 | contig 15055 bp, 11 predicted proteins | sample 9199061 | NCBI WGS metagenome assembly CAJIAN01 (sample SAMEA7708264, study PRJEB35096) | sediment metagenome | biome: marine neritic benthic zone biome [ENVO:01000025]; feature: sediment [ENVO:00002007]; material: shallow marine sediment [ENVO:03000034] sea grass bed [ENVO_01000059] ...
GTTCGGATGCGAGTTTGTCCAGCGCGCGACGTTCGTGTTCGGACGCCTTGGAAGGGTAGTGGGGACGCCTTTGTTCCTTGGAGGAAGCATGGTCGCCATTGCTTTCCCCGCAACTCGCCAAGGCGCACATCCCCAGAGACGCTAGTCCAAGGCGGATCGTTTGTTTCACGGTTGTCATCGCTTCTGCTCCATGTTTCCGGTCGTCGAAGAGAGACCATAGGCGGAATCCTGGGGTTCGCCACTCTGACTCGGATAAAGCGGTCGCCGACGCCGGGACGCGTCCAGTCATCGTGGGTGGAATCCGCGCTTTTCCGCAGCTCCACTCTCTCGGGTTCCGCAAGCCAAAAAGGACTTGTGACGCGGATTCGAGGGAGCGATTCTGCTTCGATGCCTGCGCGTTCTCCCCTCCGCATGCTTATGCCCGCCTTCCTGTGTGCTGGCGGTTTGTCATGGTATGGAGCGGCCGGATGCATGGCGAAGGATGACGAGTCCGTCTTGGAGCCTTGGCGGGTGGCTGGCAAGCACCTCGAAAGCAGGGCCCTCGCCGATCAGGTTGCTCCGGCGGCGAAGGGACGCCGGTTTTCCCGACTCGGGCCGGAAGAGTCGGGCCTCGAATTCCATAACCGATTGGACCGGGCGACCATCAAGAACTATCTCCTGAGTGGGGCCGGACTCGCGGTCGGGGATGTGGATGGCAACGGTCTACCGGACCTGTTACTTGTGTCGCAGGACGGAGCGAACAAGCTCTTCAAACAGATCGCGCCGTGGCGTTTCGTCGACGCGGGTGCCCGGTCCGGAATCGTCGATACCAAGTCATGGGGTGCTGGTGCGGCTTTCGCGGACATCAACAACGGTGGCCATCTCGACCTCTATGTCTGCAACAAGGGCGCGCACGACGAGATCTATCTCAACGGCGGCGATGGCACCTTCAAGGGAGGGTCGGCCGGTGCCGGGTCCGCAGGAATGCGGGTAATGGAGACGGCCAGCTCGGGTTGCTGCTTGGGGCGAATGGCGGCAAGACGAGAGTGTTTCGCCGCAATGCAAATCCCGAAAAATAACCCGATCAATCTAAGATGAGAATACCATTGAATATTGTTCTGAGCATCGTCCTGGTGGGTACGCTCGCTGCCGGACCGTCTTCGGCGGGAGGTGCCGAATCGAAACCAAATATCGTTCTTATCTACATCGACGACCTGGGTTATGGGGATCTCGGCGTTTATGGGTGCAAGGACATCCCGACGCCCAACATCGATCGCCTTGCCGCCGAAGGCGTTCGGTGCACGGCTTCCTACATCGTGAATCCACCATGTTGCCCGAGTCGTTGCAGCTTGATGATGGGGCAATACGCCCAGCGATTCGGGAAGTACGGCATGTCGCGCGGGCTACCCATTCCGGAGGATCGCCCGACGCTCGCTCGCTTTCTTCGCGATCGCGGCTACATGACCGGCCAGATTGGCAAGTGGGATATTGGCACCAAGCAGCAAGGGCCGTTGCAAGTAGGCTTCATGGAAGTCGCGAGGACCCCGCCGAAGAAGAAATACACCAAGCAGGAATTGGCAGGAGCATCCAAGGAACTGCAGAAGCAGATGGCCAAGAAGAACGGCAAGTCCAAGTACTTCTGTATCAACAAGGATGGCAAGACGATGTGGCTCACGGACTACGACGGCGATTCCATGGTCGACTTCATCGATCGCCATAGGGACGAACCGTTTTTTCTCTACTGGTCACCAGAAGCCGTCCATTCGATCAATACGGAGGCTCCTGAATCACTGACCAGTCGAACCACGGCCAAGGGTAAGCGCCGCAAGCTGGCCGGCGCGATCGTTTCGGTCGACGATCAGGTGGGGAAGCTGCTGGATACAATAGAGAAACACGACCTCCGCGAGAATACGCTGGTCATCTTCTCTAGCGACAACGGCGCGAATGGCGGCGAGGGCGGATCGTCCGCACCGTACACCGGCGGGAAAGGGCAGGGGACACAGAAAGAAGGCTGGGTGCGCGTGCCGACCATCTTTTCCATGCCGGGAGTCATTGCGAAGGGGAAGCAATACGACGGGTTGATCGCGAACTTTGATTTCTATTCAACGATCGCCTCGTTGACGACAAAGACGATTCCCAAGCATTGCGATGGTGTGGACCTCATGCCGTTGTTCCGGGGCGAGCAGCCGGGTAGCGCGCACGAGTATCTGTTCTGGCTCAACAACGAGCCGGGTGATGCGGTGCGCCGACACCTGATCGCCGTCCGCTGGAAGGACTGGCGGCTCTACAGAAAATACGAGAAGGATCCTTGGCAGTTGTTCAATCTCAAAGCGGATCCTCGGGAAGAAAAGGACGTTGCAGCCAAGCATCCTGACATCGTCAAGCAAATGGCCGCGAAGCACGCGGATTGGGCGAAGACGCTCGCGCCGCTCGGCAAGATTCCGAAGATTCCTGCGGGTGGGGCAGGGATCCCCACTGGCCACGGCTGGGTGAAGGTTTCCGCGCAAGAGTAGTTCGTGTCATTTCGTGATTTCCTTCTTTCACGAATTATCCCCGGATCTCTATGAAAATCTTTCTGTTAGCGACATTTCTAGTTCTCCACGTCACGCACGCGGCGTGGGCGGAGGACCGAAAACCAAACGTCCTCTTCCTCTGCGTCGACGACCTCAACACGTGGCTCCTGTCCGATCCGAACCGCTACACCGGCAACGTTGTCGCACCGTCGATCCGGAAGCTTGCGCGCGAAGGCGTTCTCTTTTCGCGTGCCTACTGCGCGGCTCCCAAGTGCTCGCCTTCACGAACGGCGGTCCTCTCCGGCGTGGCACCGTGGAAGTCCGGGATCTATCAGAACTCGCAGATCATCGCCGAGAGTCCCGCGCTGAAGAAGGCAATTTCGTTGCCGCAGCATTTCAAGGACAGCGGGTACTCCATCGCGTCGGCCGGCAAGGTTTCGCACGGTTATGACCTGAGGCGCATCTGGGACGCGCACATTCCCCACAAGCGGGATCCCGTTCCGCCGAATGCGCCCCTGTCATCGATCGGGCGTGGGGAGAAAGATTGGGGAGCCACCCATCTGCCCGAATCGGAGATGAACGATTCCAAATACGCCGATTTCGCCATCGCCCAGTTGAAGAAGAAACACGACAAGCCGTTCTTCATCGCCTGCGGGTTGTTTCACCCCCACTACCCATGGTATGTGCCGCAAAAGTATCTCGATCTCTATCCGCTCGAGGAGATCGTGTTACCGGAGCGCAAGGAAGACGACCTCGCGGACGTGCCGAAGGAGGGCGTTGCACTCGCAAACGCCTCGACCCACGAAAAGATCGTCAAAGCCAACGAGTACAAGAAGGCGGTCCAAGGGTATCTCGCCAGCACGAGTTTTGCCGATGCCCAGATCGGGCGCGTGCTCGCTGCCCTGAATGCCAGTCCCTACAAGGACAACACGGTCGTCGTCCTATGGTCCGACCACGGCTTCCACCTCGGCGAGAAGAGCCACTGGGCCAAGAGTACGTTGTGGGAAGAGGCAACCCATTCGCTGCTCATGATCAAAGCGCCCGGAGTCACCAAACCGAAGCAAGTCTGCCAGCGATTCGTTTCCCTCCTGGACATCTACCCGACCCTCGTCGAGCTCTGCCGCCTGCCTAGGCTGCCGAAGCAGCACGACGGCAACTCGCTCGTCCCGCTGCTTAAGAATCCGGCTCTCCAATGGGACAAGCCTTCCATCACCGGCTTCTTGGATATGTGGAAGCTCGACGTCCACATGAGCGTCAGGACGGAAAACTACCGCTACATCCGCTATGGCAGGGGAGGTGAAGAGTTCTATCACTGCGACAAGGATCCGCACGAGTGGGTCAACCACGCCGACAATCCCGCTTTCGCAGCCGAACTCAGCCGACACCGAGCGATGTTGCCTGATGCAGCGAAGCCCATTCGCTACCGGGACCGAGGAGCCAAGAAAAAGACGAAGAAGAAATGAAGCCGCCGATCATAGCACTACTCGCTGTCCTTTTGGCGCTTGGGCAATTGGCGCGTGGGGCGGACGACGCCCGCCCCAACATCCTCTTCATCTTCACCGACGATCACGCCCTCAAGGCGATCTCGGCCTACGGCGGGCCGCTGGCGAAGATCGCTCCGACACCGAATCTCGATCGCATCGCCCGCGAAGGCATGCTCTTCCGGCACTGCCTCGTCACCAATTCGATCTGTGGGCCTTCCCGCGCTGTCGTGCTCACGGGAAAGTACTCGCACTTGAATGGCTTCAAGACCAACAAGGACAAGTTCGACGGCTCCCAGCAGACGGTCTCGAAGCTGCTGCAGAAGGCCGGCTACGAGACGGCCATCGTCGGGAAATGGCATCTCAAGTCGACGCCCACTGGATTCGATCACTTCGAAGTGCTGAAAGGCCAGGGCCAGTACTACAATCCTCTCCTTCTCACCAACGGCGAGGCCGTCAAGCACACCGGTTATACCACCGACATCATCACGGATCAGACTCTCAAGTGGCTGAAGCAGCGCGACGAGAAGAAACCGTTCTTTCTGATGTGCCAGCACAAGGCACCGCACGGCCGATGGGAACCGGCGCTACGCCACCTCGAACTCTTCGAAGACATTGAGGTTCCAGAGCCAGCGACTCTCTTTGATGACTACTCCGGCCGCAGCGCCGCACCCGCCGGCCACAAGATGGGCATCGCCGACGACATGGGGCCCAGCCGCCTGATATTTCGCTACTCCAGCAAGTTCACGCCGGAACAGTTCAAGGTCTTCGATGCCTACTTCCGTCCACGCAACGAAGCCTTCGAGAAGGCCCACCTGTCTGGTAGGGAACGCACGCGCTGGAACTACCAACGCTACATCAAAAACTACCTACGCTGCGTCCGAGCGGTCGACGAGAACATCGGACGCATGCTCGGGTATCTCGACGACTCCGGCCTCGCGAAAAACACGGTCGTCATTTACAGCTCCGATCAGGGCTTTTGGCTCGGCGAGCACGGTTGGTTCGACAAGCGTTGGATGTACGAGGAGAGCCTCCACATGCCTCTGCTAGTCCGATGGCTTGGCGTTGCCAAGCCCGGTAGTTCCAGCGACGTGCTCGTCTCCAATGTCGACTTTGCCGAGACCTTTCTCGCGATCGCAAAAGCCCCGGTCCCCGAGGACATGCAAGGGCGCTCACTCGCTCCGGTCTTGCGGGGCGAGACGCCGGAAGACTGGCGGAACACGCACTATTACCACTACGATGAGTCCGGCGCCCACGGGGTTCCGCTCCACTACGGTGTCACCGACGGTCGATTCAAGTTGATCCGGTTTCCGGAGGAGAAGCTCGATGCGTGGGAGTTCTTCGATCTCAAGAACGATCCGATGGAAATGAAGAGCCGGTATGGTGATTCGGAGTTCGCGGAAAGCATCGATGCGATGAAGCAGGAACTGAAGCGGCTTCGGAAGCAACTGAAGGTGACCGACACCTGAACACAGAGGGCGATTCAGATATGCAATACCATGCGACGTCGCTCTCATGCATGCGGCCTGAGGCCGGGCCGCGCTACCTGTTCCCGGCGCGCGCGAAACGGGTTGATGCGGCCACACTCCCAGTGCAAGCATGCTGCATGCGTAATCACATCGCTCTTTGTCTTCTATTCCCTCTTCCATCCATCGCCCACGCCGCCGATACGTGGGTCATCGACACCCAGAAAGAGTGGAAAGCCGCTACCCACAGCGTGCACAAGCACGCGATCGAGAACGGCTTCGTCGAACCTCAGGCGGAGAAGGGCAAGTTCGAGAGCATCGTGAAGTCGTTTCCGGAGAAGCGGAAACTCGCAGCTATCGTCTTCGAGCAATCGCCGGTCTGGGACAATTGGAAACAGATCGACGACATCACGCCTCCAGGACTGGGCAACGCCTACGTCTTCCTGCCGGTCAAGCCGGGTGACTACTACGTCTTTGCCACGAACAAGGGGCCGGCGATCCCGTATCCGAAGGGCTTGAGCAGGAAAGAGCGTCAGGCTTTCAAGAAGGAATACCAGAAGAAGCATCCCACGGTTCCGAACAAGAAGGGATATCACGCGTGGCACAGCACGGATCTCGAGGAGTGGAAACACCTCGGTCAGGTCTGCCCCTCGAACTGGATGACCACTGCGGAGTACGCTGACGGGAAATTCTATCTCTACTACGACGAGCCCAACGACGAGGATCCCCATCTCATCGTCGACAACGACTTGAAGGACGGCGTTCTCGGGAAAATCCACGGCAAGGTCTTCGACGATCCCAGCCACGGTTCGGACTGCGGCGTTTTCCGCGACGAAGACGGAACCTTTCACATCATTTACGAGGACTGGAGCCCGATCAATGCACGGCAGAATGCGTGGGATTCGCCGCTGGCCGGGCGCGTCTCCAGCCCCGATGGCATCACCGGCTTCAAGTACGGAGAACATCCACCCCCAGTCGACCATCGCACGAAGCCGACTGGCAAGAAAGGCACCTACACGCACCCTTCGATGAAGGTTTCGAACAATGGGAAGCCGCTCGAATACGAGATCCATGAACCAAAGCAGAACGCTTACGGTGACTGGACGGTGATTAAGGTGGGCAAACACTACCACCTGTTCTGCGATTTTGATCCGGCAGATCACGGCAAGTCGATGCGCATGGGCCGCTTCCACTCCGACGACCTCGACAAGGAATTCACCTGGTCCGGCGAAATCGGTGCGGGCTTCCATCCGGACCCGAGCATCGGATTCGCCGAAGGGAAGTTCTACGCCATCATGCAGAAGCAGACCGACTTCGTCAGCCCGGGTCCGTGGGTCGATGGCGTCGAGGCGCGCGCCGGCGTCGATACCGACGGCGACGGCACGGTCGATCAGTGGACGAAGTGGCAGGCGGTGAAGGAGAGCTATTCCCAGAAACCCGGCTTCGCTCGCATCGTCGATGTCGAGTCGGCGAAGCTCGATGCTTCCGCTCTACCTGCGGGAAACGGCTTCCAGTTCCAGTTCCGGACCCGGCGGCTCGAAAACGGTGTCCAGCCGATCATCGATCGGGTGGAACTGGCGTTCGAATAACCGATCGGATCCGACTCTTCGATGGCGGGTTTCCGCTTACCCGTTTGGGGGATCGCCTGTGTATGAACGCAGGCTCAAGGAACTTCGGCCCAGAAGTAGCCGGCTCCGCATTGTCCCAAGACGAACTGCCGCTGGCCATGTACCCATTCTCCCGAGTGGCGTTAACTACAACGTCGACTTCGATGCGCCGAAGAAGCCGGGCGAATACCCCTAGACCTGCACTTTTCCCGGACACTGGAGGCGACCCGCCGCAGGTGAACCGACCTTCGCCGTGGAAAGGGGCGCGTGCGAGTCGAGGGTCAACGGGGCAGCCAAGCATCTAGCTCAAGAGGCTCGACAGACCATCTTGGGCGTAAACAGTTGAAAGAACTATCAAACCAATGAAGCAACTCACCACCTCCGTCCTGTTCACCGTCCTTCTGGCGACCGCAAATGTTGCGTCTGCTGGAGAACAGAAGAATCCCAAGACCGCTTCCGCGAAGGAGCAAGCGGCGAACAAGGCCGAAGCCGACCGTCGCGCTAGCGATGAGAAGAAACGACAAGCAGAGAAGGCTGCCCGCGATGCTGCGGCGCGCAAGAAAGCAGAGGCCGCAAAAGCGGATCGCAAGAAGCAAGAGGCGGACAAGGCGGCGCGTGCTGCCGCTGCCCGAAAGAAGGCGGAATCGGCCAAGAAGAAATCCACCAATCCGAAGGATCGCGCGGCTGCTGCCCGGAAGCATTACGAAGATCAGAGGAAGGCGAGCTACGACAAGTACATCGCGGCGCGCAAGGAACTCTCCGAGAAGAGATCGACGCTGAGCGACACGCATCGCAAGGCGGAGGCGGCACTGCGAGACGCCGAGAGAGCTCTTGCCGACGTCGATGCTGCCATCAAGCGGAACGAATCCGATTGGAAGGGTCGGGAGAAAAGCTACGCGAGTTGGAAAGCTCGCGAATCTGTCCAACAGCGTGAACGTGCCGAGGCAGAGGCGGCTCATCGGGAACGGCAGGAGAACGAGGCATTGAAGCGGAGTGTCTACGACCTGAAACGGGAAGTTGAGTCTCTGCGCGCTCAGGTCGCTTCGCTCCGCGCACAATCAAGCCGTCCACCGAAGAAAACCAAGAAATCCGGGTAGCACCTCCTCGGTGCATGACAGAATTTGAGCCGTTCGATTCACGGTGTCCTGAACGCGGCGCAGTCCGGATGCTCGGTTTGTCGGACAATCCTCTGCGCCGAGGCCCCGCGGCATCGTCGTCCGGGGAACCAACGTCCAGCACTGGCTCAACGGAAAGCTCGCCGAAGTTCAAAAACGTCAAGGTAGTCGACAGGAAACTGCCCGGGCGCATCATGCTGACCGACTCCGCGGCAGCGAGTGCGCGTTCTGAAATCTCAAGATACGCGAGCTCACTGCCAAGTAGCAGGGTCACACCTTCTTCGGAGGAATCGTCCACCCCGATCGATTCTACAAGATGCGATAGGTTCGATTCCGCTATCGAAGGAGAAAATCGCCGTACCCGCGCGGTGACATCGATACGCGGCGTGCGCCCCGGGCTGGCCTGGTTTTTGGGATCGCTTCTACTTCAAGTATCCACTGACGTTGCGCCGCGCGGCGCCTGGAACGGTCAGGTCTGCTGCGTTCTTGGGCTCGATCATGCGCACGGCAACGGCGAACGGATACTTGCCCGGCGGCGCGCCGCGCGTAAAGCGGCCCTCGCCGTGAAACCAACCCCGTGCGACAAGGTCGAATCGGCTCAGCTTGCCATCCTTGGTTTCTAAATGTCCGAAGACCTCGGCCTCGAACCCGCGTTGCTCGTCTTGGGTCTGAAGTTCGACCTTGCCATCGAGGACACCCTCGTCGTTCAGACGGACATCCGCCCGCCGGACTTCGTCGGTCCGCCAGAACGGTGGTTCGCCACGGGTGTTGTCGACGAAGTGGTAGCGCACCATGCGCTGAAGGAGCGAATCCGGGAACGATCCTGTGGCAAGGGCATCGGCCTCGTCGGCGCGAATCCAAAGGTGGTCTTCGCCCAGCGAAGCCGCATGGATCGGCGTGCGCCGACCTTCGACCTTCTCGTAACCGCCGAGGACTTTGGTGGTGACGAGAGCGATGAGCGTGCCCTTGGGGCGATCGCCCACAGGCGAGGCCTTCGGAGCATCGGGATAGTCAATGGCGGGCGGCGTCGGATCAGAGGAGTCGAGCGCTTTCTTCATCAGGCGTTTTACGTGAGCGGCGTCTGCGGTGTTGGCGAACGCGAGTAGCGTTCCTGACGGAGCGAAGATATAGACGCCTTGGGACCGTCCGCCCAAGCCGCGCCCAGCCTGTTTCAAGACAGAAGCGAAGAGTTTGCCTTCCTCGTCCTTCAGTCGCCGATGGATGTGCTGATCGACGGCGACGGGCACAAAACGCTCGAGGAGGTTGGTGATGACTTCCCTGTCCTTGAATGCCGACGCACGGTCGGCGATGCCGTTGTTTCAGACGCAACCGAGCGGATGCCCGCTGCGCACGAGCATGTAGACCGGCTTCTTTGTCTTCTCTGCCTCCGCTCGCGCCTCAAGCACTGAAAGCTTCCACGGCAGCGTACGCCATGCTTCCTCTTTGGGAGGTTTGAGCTGTGCATGCAGTTTGCGGAACTCGGATTCGTCGAGGGCCTGAAGTTCGGGAGCGACGAGCGCAATCAATCCTACCAAAACGGAAATTCTGAGGACGGTTTTCATTCGAGAAGGATGTCAGCAGCGGCTGGCAGATTCAAACTGCCCTTTCAATGGCCGCGACTGAGGAATCTGCGCGTTGCGTACGAGTGACTCGGGTTCATCTTATGACGTCCGACGACCACGCTCAATAGCTAAGCTCACGGCTCGTAGCGGAACAGAAACGTCTGCATCGGTCCGCTGAAGCTGGCGGGAATGAGGGCGACGCACACATCGTGCTTCGGGTCGTAGACCATGGCGCATTCGTGATTGTAGCTGCCCTTGGGAAGATTGATCTCGAGCCGTTGCATCGCACTGGTCGAACAGTCGAAAACATGTAGCTCGTCGCCAAGCCAGAGAACGATGTCGTGGCGCGCGATGTAGACGGCCTCCCGCCCGATGGCTGCCTTGCCCGTCGTTTCGAGCTGCTTCCATGTCCCGTCGACCGAAGCCGGCCGGACAAAGACATCGACGCGGTTCTTGTCCCCTTTGAGCTGGATGAGCCGGTCGCGTCTGGTGTCGTGGACGAGTGGCTGGAATTCGTAGTGGTACTTGATCGCTTCCCCTCGCGGCTTCGGAAATTCTTCGTCGATCTTCGTCCACTCGATCTCTCCGGGGCTCACCTCGGCTAGATAGAGCACGTTGTTGCATGCGGCAAACGTCCCGTGCGGCGTTCCCACCAAGGAAAGGTGCCATGGATTCTTGAATCGCCGGCCGAAGACCGGACGGTGCATCTTCCTGCCCGCCGAGTCATAGAGCCAGCTAGCGTAGCCGTGATCCTTGGCTGAGTAGGTGAAGGCGCTGGCCGGATCGTCATCCAGTTGCACGTCGATGCCGTCGGGGATCGAGGGCCGCGCGAGATAGACGACCTGTCTGCTGCGCGGGTCATATGCGTACCAGAGATAAGTGTGTTGGCTGAACGGCATCATGCCGTAGCTCCAGCCGTAGATGCCAGCGTTCGTTCCCTCTAGGAAGGGCGGGAAGCAGGGGGGGTGATCGAGCGTCCAACGGTTGTCTGCGATGCTGTAGCGTGCGACGTCGTTGCCGGAGTATCCAGAGTGTCCGCCGCCGATGTAGATCACTTCGCTACGATCGGTGTCGAGCACCGCAGTCGACCATGTCTTGCTGATCAACAGGCCGGGGGGCTTGGCATCGACGAGTGTGTTCGGGGGCAATCGCTCGAGAAACTGCGCATGCGCCTCTTGGTCGGGTGCTGGCGCCTCTTCAAGGGACTGCTTTTGCTCGGGATATTTCCATGCGATCGTGCCGGGTGGCGCGCCAGCCAAGTTGGCTGGCTCTTGCTCTGGATCGTGACGCAGGGCGAACGTCCGCCGCTCCCTGCCGAAGGCGACGAGCACCGCCACATTCGGGGTTTCGGATTCGCTCGCTGTCAGCCAGCGGGATCCGGGGAGATCGAGATCGTTGTCCACTGGCGTCCAACCGTCCTTTACCACGTCGTAGACCCACGTCTCCTTTCGCGCGGAGGTCGAAGAGACATGGGTGCGTCGGACACGGCGGGCGTCGTTGCCACAGACGAGAATCTTTCCGCCCCCGAGGTGCGCGGCGGCAGGAGCTTCCATCGGGGGTGGGCTTGGGGTGGGATGCCGCTGTCGCCATTGGTTACCCTGGCAATCAAAGACCCAAGTGTCGTTGAGGGCTGCGGCTTGAGTGTAGCCGCCGAATAGTACGATCGAATCGCTTGCAGCATCGTTTATCAGAGCGGCGTTGCAGCGGAGTGGGGGTTCTTTGTCCGAAGCGATACGAGACCACTCGTTGGCTTTGCAGTCGTAGGCCCAGGTCGGTGCGCCGCCGCCCGGATTGGTCGCCAGTCCACCTCCGAAGAGAAGGATACGGTCGCGCCCGGTATCGTAGGCCATACTCGCCCACGCTAGGTGGCGGCAGGTGGCGGGATGATTGTTCGGTTCGAGATCCGTCCATGCCCGTGTCGCCGGATCGAGGGCAATGGTTTGCCCGTCAGCGTAGTAGACGATGCGTTTCCGTTTTGAGTCCCAGGCTCCCATGTTGAATGTATGGACCGGGCTCGGCCTGCGAATGCCGTCGAAGTCCCACCACCAAATCCGGTTGACCGAATTGTAGCCGCCCACGGTCTTGAGGCGCGGTCCCTCGTCATACTTCAGCCCATCGGGACCACTCTGGCCATAGATGCGAAATGGTGGAAACGCTTTCGCTGTCCACTTTCCGTCTGCACTCGCGGGGAACGCAACGTCCCAGGACGGCTTCTCGGCATCCGCATCGAAAACCTCCAATTCATACCGCTCGTAGACGTTGCGGGCAGGCTTCTTTCCTCCCGTTCCCCACAGAAAAAGGGTGCCGGTATTTTCAGCGTAGACCAGCTTGGCAAACGTCTTGCCGCCGGAGGAATCCTCTTCGTGGAGCAAGGTCCAGCGGTTGGGAGGGAGTTCGGAGAGATCGGCGGCCCCGAGAGCGGAGATCGAGGCGGGAAGGAGGATGAGCGCACGGATTCGCATCGGACCTACTTCCCACCGGTCCTGTCGAGCACCTCGCGCTTCACTTCTGCGATCTTTTTCACGGTCAGCCAGCCGCGCAACAGGTAGCCGCTTTCGCGCAGGTTCTTCTCGGTGGGAGGGGATGACGGCTTGACGCCGTTGCGGCTCGCGGTGGGATGGACATCGTCCCTCCCGAGCAGCGTCCCGTTCCAGTCGTCTGGACGGCGTTTGAGGATCTCCTGTTCGAAGTCGATCAGCGGAAGTCCTTTCTTCTTCGCCAGTTTTCGGATTCGCTCGTTGTATTGCTTCGCCAGTTCGAGACGGTGCCGATGCGGCGGAAGGGTCGAGAGAATGCAGATGGCGTGATGCCCGAGGATTTGTTCGACCGCCTTGGTCAGGTTGGTGAGGAACTTTTCCGGCGTGTGGTTGGCCGAAGCATCGTTCGTGCCCACCATCAACACCACCATGCGAGGCTGATACTTTTCGAGCAGATCCTGCAGCGACGGAAGACCGCGAAAGCCTCCGTCAAGCAGCTGGTCGGTTCGCAACCCGCTCGCGGCGGTGTCCGAGCGACCGCCTGGCCGATCGACCCGTGCCAGATACCATCCATCGGAATCGTTGTCGGCACCGGCATGCATCCATTTGAGGATCGCCTTATCGGTAGCGGTCCTGCCCGCGCCGAATCGCGCCCACTGGCCGTACGGGTTTGCGTAGGTGATCGAATCACCGACGTGAATCACCACACCCTCGCGCCCTTCGAATCCGGCTGCGACCTTTCGCATTGCCTCGGCATAATCCTCTGCGGCGATCAGGCCGACACGAGTCGCCGAGAGGAGTAGGATGAAAATGGTGACGGATTTCATGAACTCATAAGATGAGTTCTAAAAGATCCTCACACTGGCAACGAAGGGCAAGTGATCCGAAACCTGTTTCTTGAACGCCTCTCTGCCCAAATCCATGGTCCAGTGCATTGGGAAAAGTCGTAGACTGCCGCGCACGTAGTCGGTCGAGAATGTGCGTGAGACTGCAAAGCCGTCTAGAAGATTCGCTCGCCCCTTCTCGAGAATATGGGAAAAACGATCCTGTAGATCCCACGATGATACAAAATCCATGATGTCGTTGCCACCGAGATGATGAAAGTTGCTGACGTCCTGACCGGGGATCATGTTGAAATCACCCATCAGCATGATCGTGCGCTGTTTCAGTCCGGGTGTTTGCCGCAATTGGGCAATGTGGGTGCCGATTATCTTGCATTGGCTGTCGCGCAGCAGCTGCTGCGGCGCTTTGCGCCCCGATTTCAGGTGCACGCCAATCACGATCGCCTTGAACTTGTCGATCTGAACCTCCGTTTGAATCGCCTGCCGACCGTTCGCGTAGTCGCCCTGGGTGGCGGCAATCAGTTTGGTGTTGCTCAGGTTGACCCCCTTCTTATGTAGGAAGCCGATGTGGATATTCCCATGGGGCTGCGGCAAAATGGTGGTGTCGTAGTCGAGGTTGTAATCGTTCTTAAGAAGCTGAGCCAACCGCGCTATATGGCTGAGCGGGCTCACTTCGACTAGCGTGACCAATTCGGCATCCAACAGCGCCAAGCCTTCGGCCTGTTTTTTTGCGCGATTGCTGTTGGGCCCAATGCCGGCGGCAGAGTTCAACTGGTTGAAGCCGGCCAGATTCCAGACGGCGATGCGGGCGAGACTGTGCTTGAACTGGCTCATGGATTTGGGTGCGGGTGCTGGTGGCTAGGCTAGCACGGTCAATGATCGAAAAGCGAGATCATTCGCAAGGATCACTAATGTGGCGCCATCGTCTCCCTGGCGGCCGGTCGGGTGCTCTGGAGGTCGGGCTCGGGTACTTTTGGCGATGACCTCGAACTATCGGGTTGTGACGCTTGGCGAGCGTCAAGGAGGCACGGCATCCCTGCCGTCTGGGGCAACCGTTTCAACGGCAGGGGATACCGTTGCTCCTTGTTCCTTGACCGTCACTTTTTCTCGCCAAGGACGTTCTCTTTGACCGAACCTGACTCCAACCAAACGCGATGAAAGGATCTTTTTTCATTCTCCTTTGTGTTCTCTGTGCCTTTCCGGTTCAAGATGCGCTTGCCGCGAAACCCAACATCCTCTTCCTCTTCGCGGACGATCAGCGGGCGGACACGGTTGGGGCGCACGGCAACCCGCACATTCGGACGCCGAATCTGGATCGCCTCGCCGAAACGGGATTCAGCTTCCGTCGTAACTACTGCGCGGGTTCGTCGAGTGGCGCGGTCTGTCTTGCGAGCAGGGCGATGCTGATGACCGGCCGCCACTGGATGAAGCTGCCAAAGAGCCAATGGTCCACCAACTGGGGCGACCAAGCGACGTTGCCGGCCCTTCTGACCGCCGACGGCGGCTACCACTCCTTCATCGTGGGCAAGTGGCACAATGGCAAGGGAACTCTCGACAAGTCGTTTTTGAACGGACGTTCGGTTTACATGGGGGGCATGGCGAACCACGCCGATTTCCAAGTGCAGAATCTGACGGATGGCAAACTGAGTCCCAAACGCGACGCCGGAGGATTCTCCAGCACGGTGTTTGCCGATGAAGCGGTGAAGTTCCTCCGGCAGGCCGGTACCGAGCGACCGTTCTTTCTCTACGTTTCCTTTTTGGCACCGCACGACCCGCGGAATCCGCCCGAGAAGTATCGCCGGATGTACTACGAGAATCGTCCGCCGCTTCCCCCGAACTACCTGCCGCAGCACCCGTTCCACAACATACCCCTAGGCGCCGCCATCCGTGACGAAAGTCTGGCCCCTTGGCCGCGCACGAAGGAGGTGGTCAGCGACCAGCTTTGCGAATACTACGGACTAATCACCCATCTCGACGAACAGGTCGGCCGCATCCTGAAGGCGCTCGAACAAA
>CAJIAN010000597.1_pt1 | contig 15016 bp, 16 predicted proteins | sample 9199061 | NCBI WGS metagenome assembly CAJIAN01 (sample SAMEA7708264, study PRJEB35096) | sediment metagenome | biome: marine neritic benthic zone biome [ENVO:01000025]; feature: sediment [ENVO:00002007]; material: shallow marine sediment [ENVO:03000034] sea grass bed [ENVO_01000059] ...
GCTCTTGGAGTTGTTCACCAAGCTCGATGAGATGCCATTGGGACGATTCGACCCGAGCGGCGTGGGTGTCAATCCAGAGCAGTACAGCCCGGCTGACACCAAGCTACTAACCTCTCCGAACTACGAGGCAAAGCTATCCCGAGCCCTCAGCAAATCTCCGATGACCATCAACGTGCTGACCGTTGCAATCCCCAAGGCGAAATGGGAAGACCCCGAAGCGTCTATGGATATGTTGGATTTGTACGGCACTGTTGACGACTACGGATTCCAGGCGTTGATGCGGTCGCGTGGCGTTCAACTACCCGACCTGGAAACTACCGAAGGCGTCATCAACATATTGATTCTGTCGAACACACCGGGACAATTCAACCACCCAATGACGCCGTGGATGATGGCACATAAAATCGCTCATGTCGTCATGGATGACCAGCCGTATAGGGACGTAGGGCTCCGTGGCGCAATCAACAATGCTATCAATATCTCGTGGGAGGATGCGACAGGGGAATACCTGGATGTTGGTACCCTCGATGACGACAAAGATGAAGTTTTCGCCAAGATGCTTCCCATGTTCACCATGCGTTCTGCACGCACGGGCAATATGAACCACAGCGAAGTAGCCATCGAACTCATGACCCAATATCTCATCAACGGAAGAATCACTTTGACTGATGTGGCCCCTCCTGGTTTGGAGGAGGAGTTGAACGAACTGGCTAAGGTATTTTGGTCAAGAAGTTCCGGTAGCTATTGGACGACCTGATGCGCATTCAACAACTCATCCTCGAAGCCAAACTCCCTCGACGCTGGCGTGGCAACGTCGGCAAGTCCATTGGTGGTGGCGTCTACGTCCACCGCAACTACGAGACCGAAGTGGTACCGGATGACGTGCTAGCGAATGCTCAGCAGCATCTTGACGGCTTCGACTACAACGCTCTACAGTACGTTCCAAAGACCGGCAACATCACCTTCATTCAGTCACCGGACTTCGACACGGCAGATGAGCCCATCTCGGGCGACAAGCTGTTGGTCGCACCGGACGGGCGCACGAAGGCCATGCGTGCTGGCGGCGACCCGTGGATCTGGCATCACAAGTGGCTATGGGTCCGAGATGATTACCCAGGCTTCGACGTGGACGCTGCCAAGAAGAGGTCTGCGGCATGGATGAGCTTACCCGATATCGACTACAAACGCATCGGAAAGAAGAGCTTCTGGGAGAAGAATGTAGTTCCTTACATTCCCCCGGCTTGACTTATACCTGAGCCCGGACCTACATTGATGGCATCATGAAATTCGCCATCGTAGATGTGAACAACTTGGTGCACCGCTCAAAGCACGTAGTGTCAAGCTACGAATCATTCGATGCGTGTGTCGCTATGACCCTCACAATCCTGTTCGGCTCACTCCGCAAGAGCTACGAGAAGTTCGGCGCAGAGCACTGTGTTGCTTGCTTCGACAGCTACTCGTGGCGCAAGGATGTGTTCGCCGATTACAAGGGAGACCGTGAGCGGGACGATTCCCCAGTCAAGTTGGAGGAGCGGGAGATCATCAAGGAAGTTCTCATCAAGCTACAAGAGTTCCTACGGGAGCACACCAACGTCACGGTACTGTCCGCCGAAGGCATTGAGGCAGACGACTTCATTGCGCGTTGGGTTCAGCTACACGATGACCCGAGTTTCACGCATGTCATCATCTCAGCCGACGGCGACTTCAAGCAGTTGGTCCGAGACGGTGTCGAACTGTTCAACCCCATCCAGAACGTCCTCTACACCACCGATGGTGTCTTCTTCGATGACGGCAACCGACCCAAGAAGACACAGGAGACGGTGGAGCGTCACGGACAGAAGTGGAAGATCAAGTACAAGAAGGGGACGGACATCCCCGAGGTCGTTGAGCCTGAGTGGGAGTTGTTCGAGAAGTGTATCCGTGGTCGGAAGAACAACCTGCGCACGGCATGGCCGCGCGTGACCACGAAGAAGATGCGTGCCGCATTCGATGACCGTGGTGGTCCAGTGTGGAACGACTTCATCAATGCCATCTGGGGTGAGGCCGACGCCCGCCAGAGCGTGCGTGCGCGTTACGACTTCAATCGCAAGTTGCTCGACCTTCGGCTTCAACCGCCAGAGGTCATCGAGATCATGGACCTCACCATCAACGAATCAATCGAGAAGAAGAAGAGGACAATGGTCGGCGCGTGGTTTGCGAAGTTCTGCGGTAAGTATCGGCTTGTGAAGCTGGTTGACCAAGCAGCACCCATAACGCGCCTACTTGCAGCGCCATACTGATTCTGGTATAATGGCCATATGGCTACAGACACCCTCAAGAAGCTGGATGACTACCAGCATGCACGCCTTCGCACGGAGATGTACCTGGGTTCGCGCGAGCCGCACACCCAGACGGTTCTGCACTTCGACGGCGAACAACTAACCCTGCGTGAGTTTACGTGGGTACCGGCACTATACACCGCGCTCCGTGAACTCATCGACAACGCACTGGATGAGATGGTAGGACATGGACACGGGGACACGCTTACAGTCAACTTCGATGAAAGCGGATTCGTTTTCTCTGTCAGTGATAATGGCAGAGGTCTCCCTATTGCCGAGCGAAAGGGACTTGGGAAAGGTCCAGCAGCTAGTATCCTTCTTGGAGAGGCTAGAGCAGGCCGGAATTTCGATGAGCGTGGCCAAGTCGCTGGTACGAATGGTCTCGGCGCGGCATGCACGAATTTCACTGCCGAATGGTTCGAGCTTGACGTGTACCACGGTTCGAAGCGTCTGAAGCAGCGGTGGGAGGAAGGCGTCTACGCCAAGCAGGACAAGCACAAGACCAAGGGTCCGAATGTGATCCGTGGTTCTGCCACCAAGCACGGTACCACCATCACCTACAAGCCATCGGCTAAGGTGTTCCAGCACATGCTTCTCCCCAGTGACTTCATTCAAGGTCGCCTGTGGGACATCGCTGTCGCCAACCCCAAGCTGAAGGTCATCTACAACGGCACGCGCTTGCAGCCACAACGCGCACGCGATGTCGTAGAGGCAACCTACTTCCGCAACCAGAGTGTCGGCAAGGTCAGCTTCACCGATGGCACCTTCACCAGCACCTTCTACCTCGTGCCCGGATTCAACGGTGAGGACGAGCACGTGCACAGCGTGGTCAACAACCTGCCCGCGTTGCAGGGTGGCTCGCACGTCGATGCCTTCCGCAACCTGTTCTACCCGGCTGCGATGGCTGAACTCACACGCCCGCGTGGCAACGTGTTCACCAAGGAGAAGCTAGCGCTGAGTCGCAACGACGTTGCGCGTGGCATGCTCATCTTCAACGTCACGCAGATGGACGGCCCGAACTTCGACAGCCAGACCAAGAGCCGCCTCATCACCGAGGTCAAGGGTGTGATGAAGGGCTGCTTTGACGAGTTCGAGGTCGGCTCGATGTTCCGCCGCAACCCGAAGTGGATTGAGATGATCGCCGACCGGTGCCGACGCCGCGTGGGTGACAAGGAGGACCAAGAGGTCCGCCGCACACAGAAGAAGCTCTCGAAGGCGCGGGTGGCCAAGCTCACCGACGCCATCGGTACCGACCGAACGAAGTGCACGCTGTTCTTGGGTGAGGGTGACTCTGCTCTGAACCTGATGATGAACGTGCGTGATCCCGAGATTCACGGGTGCCTGCCGTTGCGCGGCAAGATCCTCAACGTGCATGGCGTGACCGCGAAGAAGGTAATAGCGAATCAAGCACTGCTGGACATCATGACAGCCATTGGCTTGCAGATTGGCCAGAAGGCAAACCCCTTCCACCTTCGGTACGGGCGCGTGTACATCGCGACTGACGAGGACGAGGACGGGAAGAACATCACGGCGTTGCTGGTCAACTTCCTGTACCGGTTCTGGCCTGAGCTATTCGAGGGCGAGTTCGTATTCAAGTTCTCGACACCATTCATCATCGCGCACAAGGGCAAGCAGACGAAGTACGTCTACGCTGATGGCTACGAAGACTTCCAGGCCAACCTCGGCAAGTGGAAGGGATGGAACATCACCCGAGCCAAGGGACTGGGCGCGCTGGAGAAGCCGGACTGGGAGCACGCGCTGGCGAAGCCTGCCCTGGTCCCCATCGTGGATGACGGCAACCTGAAAGAGACCCTGGACCTGATCTTCAACCCGACACGTGCGGATGACCGCAAGGAGTGGCTGAGCCATGAGTGAGAAGAAGCCGGTTCCTCCGGCAATCATCTACAAGAACACCGGAGTGCTTCCGCCGGTCGAGTTCAACTGGGCGCATATCATGCAGGTGTGTCGGGATGCCTTGACACGAGACCTGGACTATGTCATACTCCCGGTGGAAGAGTTGCAAGACTTCAAGCCACAGCGTCGGCGACTCGTCAAGGAGGATAAGGCCAGCCCAAAGGGTCTCATCCAGAGAGACAGGTATGCCAAAGAGAGGTACTGGCCATATGCGTCCGCGAGATTCGATGCCGAGGAACTGGTTAGGTACGCTGCGGAGCAGTTCAATGCTCTGTCTGCTGCTGACCTTGAGCGCATGGCCAACGATGTCCTCGGCGGAATCGACGCCTGAGTGGAATGAACGACTGAGGAGTCTGGGATGGGAGGAGGTCGGTACGTTCGGAGCATCCGGCGAGAAGGCAAGCGTCAGGCTGTGGAAGTCCCTGACCGCCTACAGGCGAGCCGGTACTCCCCCGAGACTCACCCGCTACGCAATACAGGTGTTCGCCGGAGCCAAGTGCCGCACAATGCGCGTCAAGGCAACTCTGAACCGATGGGCACGCAGCGCAGTGACAGGTGGTAAGTTCCGATCCGGGTTCTATGAGATCGGCTTCGCGGACGTACTACAGAATCAGGGTCGCCTGCAACAGCATGCGATTGCAAACGCGACATGGTCGCACGAGTTGATAGTGGAGCCAATGGATGACTGCTCGCCAGAACACGCGGAAAAGACTCGGGAACTCCGCAACCAGTTCGACCGGGGCTTCGGGAGTAGCTTCGGCGGTGTCTGGCGCTAGCGATTACCTGCGACGCACGTCCCGTGAGTACGGGATGTATGTCCTGGATACTCGTGCCATCCCGGCGATGACCGACGGGTTGAAGACGGGCCAGCGCATCGCACTCCATCTGCTACGCACCAAGGCCGACAAGGTCAAGACCATCGCACTCGCGGGGCAGATGATTGCCTCCGAGCTTTACCTGCACGGCGACACCGCAGCCGCCGACACCATCTCCATGCTGGCCGGTCCGTTCTGCAACAACCGCCCACTGATACATGGCGTCGGTGCCTTCGGTACCCGTGCAGCCCCCACGAGCTTCGCGGCCCCTCGATACACATCCGTCAAGCGCTCGCAGTTCGCCCTGGACTGTCTCTACGTGGACGCGGACATCGTGCCCATGGTAGAGAACCACGACGGCTCCAACACGATGCCAGGGACGTTCCTGCCCCTGGTTCCGCTGGTGCTGCTGAATGGCATCAAGGGCATCGCGCCGGGCTGGTCCACGAATATCCTCCCGCGCAAGTTCGAGGATCTGGTGGGTGCGGTCGATGACGTGCTGTCTCGCAAGCCGGTGCGCGAGCTACTTCCCTTCTACAACAACCGCGACGTGCGCGTGGTCCGCGACCATGCCGACCCGAGCAAGTACATCATCAGTGGCAAGGCCGCGAAGAAGAACACGACCACCGTCATCATCACCGAGCTTCCGCCCGAGTTGAGCCTGGAGCAGTTCCGCGAGCGCCTTGGAACGATGGAGGAAGAGGACAAGATCACGAGCTTCGTTGACCGGAGCACCGAGAACATCAACATCACGGTGCGCATGACACGCGCGGTCCTCGGCAAGCTCACGGACAAGGGACTCATAGAGTTCTTCAAGCTACGGTCCATCGTGACCGAGAACATCACGGTGCAGGCCATCGGCGGTACCAGTGTGGTCAACTACCCGAACGCCGAGAAGCTGGTCAAGGACTGGGTCGAGTGGCGACTGGGTCTGTATCTCGACCGCTTCGAGAAGCTACACGCCGACGAGACGGTGACGAATCTCTACTGGCGCTACATACTTTCATGCTTCGAGTACGAACTCCCAAGCCAGATGCCGACCATCGAGGACAAGGCGTCGTTGAAGGTTGGGATCTCCATCATTGGTGAGGACAACGGGTTGCCCGAGGCATCCGACGAAATCCTGGAGCGCATCGCGAATCGTCCGTCCTACAAGTGGACGAACGAAGGGCTCCTCGAAGCTCAGCGGGAACTGGACGACAGTGACTCCCGCCTCGCACACTACGACGAAATGGTGAAGAGTGACCGCAAGCGGAAAGCTCTCTTCAAGAAGGAAGTGGGAAAACTCAGTTGAGAAGTAGACGACGTAGGCACAAAGAGCGAAACTGGTCAGGACTAGGAAGCAAATACGATGGCACTGAACTTGGACAGCGAAGGACCACTTGGACCGATACCGTCGGACCGGGAGCGCAAGGAGGCTGCGGAGATTCAGGAAGAACTGGAGGCGCAACGTCGCGCCTTGAACTTCCTGCGGACAGTGGCCGTGAATCTCGATAACGAGAAGCTGGACGACACAGAGTTCCGCGAGTTCATGCGGAACTCCATGGAAGGCATGCTCGGTATCGACTACACGAAGCCGTAGTTACTTCTTGTAGCTTCCGCCCTTGCCGCCGCCGGTAACACCGCCCTGCATGTAGAAGCCGAAGATGGCTGGAGCCAGAGCACAGACCGTGGTGACCAGTGCAGCCTGCTGCGTGCCTGGGTCTTGTAGACCCATGAACCACGAGATGACCAGCCATGTGGCCCACCCGTAGCCTGCGACGATGATGCGTGGGATGATTCGGAGACGATTCAGGCACTCGGCGACCATGATGCACCGCTGAACCCACCGGTTCTGCTGCGCCTTGATACGGTCCAGTTCTGCCTGTTCGCGTCGGCGACAGACATCACAATCGATGTGGTCGAGGCTGTGGACTTCAGCGTCCTTGTCTTCGCTCATGATAGCACCTATTCTTATTGTTGTTGGTGGAGTAAATATTTACCATGAGTTGGGTAGATGATGAACTCTCCAAGCGCAGGCTGGATGAGAAGAAAAGCAGCAGCAACATTGGTACCGTGAAGCGATTCGTCGCCCGCGTCCGTGTTGACGGCACCCTTATGTCTACCGCAATCTTCGCCGAGAACCAGCGACGCGCCAAAACGATAGCCGAGAAGCTATACGGCAAGGGTAATGTTCGCGGACTTCCGGTGGAGAAATGAGACGTACTATCAAGAAGTGGACCTATGACATTGTTTTTGTGGACACCAGCCGAGACATCTCGGACCCGCTCCTCAAAGGCTTCGCCCAGAACCTAGCTGAGTTCTGGTTCTATCGGTTCAAGGACAGCGCCAACATCGACCGGGTGATGGTGGTACCCGACCATGATTCAGCCCTGCGGCTGGTTCGGCACTCGGATGCCCAGTTCGTGGTCATCTCTGAGATTGGCAACGCCTTCCATCACCGGAACCCCCTGAACTTCCTGGATGCCCTGGATCTCGCCTTGGGCAAGGATGTCTTCGTCATGGGTCACATTCTGGACCGAGGCGGGCGCTACTACGAAGTCCACGGTCAGTGCTACGTGGTCAACGTCCCGATGTTCAAGAGCATACTGACGCCTCCTACATGGCACGGAGAGCCCGGACTCAAGCGACGCATGCTCCGGTCCCCGGACAACTATCACGACGACTACACGCCTCTCTGGGTGCGTCTTGGAGAGGGTATGGTGGATGTGCCTTACCCGGCTCCAGGAGCCGACCTCGTGGCTACAGGGCTCCGTGTGCAGCCATTCCCGCAGGAGGTTCGAGACTCCCGTGTGTTCCTGTACCCAAAGAAGCCGTCCTACCGAGGCAACTTGCCCCAAGTCCTGAGCCGAAGTGGCCCAAATCGTCATCGACACTACGCTTTCAGCTACGAGCCCATTCCATTCGGACTCGACGAGCTTGCCCCGTTGGACTACATCGCCTGCCCCTGCAACGGGCTGAACCTCTTCCGGTACCTAGACATCACCGGGTTCAACGACGGGATGACCATCCAACTCTACGACATCAACCCCACGTCGCTCGAAATCTACCAGCGCATCATGACCGACTGGAACGGGATGGACTACGACAGCCTCTTCGACGGCAAGCGAGCGGTGGTCAGGAATCTCCATCAGGATGACTACTGGGCCAAGTTCATGACCGCGTTTGGAGGGCCAGCCGAGTGGTTACGTTTCCTAGCCAGGGTTCGGCGGCAGAATGTATCCATCGAACTGGTGGATCTCCTGGACGTTACCGGAAATCTCCAGTGGGATGTTACCGGAAACGCGCTCTTCGTGGCCAGCAACATCTACGACTTCTCGGAGACCGGGCTGTTCTACGACACCGAGTACCGGGTTCGGGCCTATCAGCGTCTCCTGGACAGCTTGCCGGGCGATACTTGGGTCCACACGATATTCCCTCTGAGGGAAAGTCGCACGATATCCCGTGTAAGGGATGAACGGCTGGAGCCCATCGAGAGGTTCCCGTGGCGTAAATATGAGGTATGAAGCTCGCAGACCTCAACTTCCTCCGGCTCATCGAGAAAGGGCCAATCATCGGGGCACCCAAGGGTAGCCAGAAAGATGCGCGCATGGGTACTGACGACCCGGCGAAGTACATGCGTGGAGGCGAGTGGGAAGCATACCGGGAGCCGCAGGGTGTCTCCTCGAACGCTGGCAAGATTGCAGGCGGCAAGAAGAAAGGCACCACGCGCACCAAGAATAAGAAGATGTCTGAGTCGGAACACTCCCTGTACGAAATCCTGCATGCTGGCATGGCTTTCTGGTTCAACCCCTACACCGACCAAGTCGTATCCGAGTCCATGTGGACTGACCCCGGTAGCTCGCACTCCGAAGCCGCCATCAACGACCTCGGCATCCCCGAGCTTCAGGGGGTCGAGAAGCAGGGTACCGACGACTACGCAGTCCTGGGTGTCGCCATGGAACACGGCTGGATTCGCGGTCTCCAGTATGAGGGCAAGATCATCCTCCAGGGTGGTTCACAGCAGCACGCTATGGACGCTTACGAGGCCATCGCCCCGTTCATCCAATCCGTAACCGACGACATGGGCGAGATTACACAGGCAGTCGAAGTCGGCTCCGTCGATGGATTCGAGCACACCTTCATGGTCGAGGGCTTGCAGCCTTCTGGTGCAGGGGACTCGAACGACATCGTAGCGCGTGGTGGCGTAGGCGACACCATGGATCTGGTCACCGACACGAACAAAGCCACGCGCAGCAAGACGAAGCTCCCTGGTTCCGAGGCCCCAACCAAGCGGGTATTGAAGACCGTCAAGAAGTCCCTGGACAACCGCCCTGGCAATGTCAGCGACATCAACGAGCAGGTGGACACCATTCTGTCCGAAGCCATCCCGCGCGTCATGCCCCGAGACTACAGCGCTGAATACGAGCTTCTGGACGACAAGAGCCAAGAGGCCATCGGAGTGGCGACCATCAATCATGGCGTCATCGAGATCCTGTCTGTTCGCAACGACCTCGCCGAAGACTTCGAGGGTCACATCATGTCTCGCCTCCTGAGCACCATCGTTCGGGACGCCGACCTCGCCGATGCCAATCTGGCTATCGCTATGGACCACCCGGACAATCTGGGACAAAAGAGATTCCTGGAACGCTTCGGTTTCCGAGACACCGGAAAGGGCATCATGAAGCGCAACGCAGGAAGTGTGACGCCTCCCTCAGTTCTAACAGCCCGCCTCTAAATTTCGTCAGGAAACTTGACAGGGCGAAATCTCCGTGCTACTATGTGTGTTCATCGTGAGAACACCGAGACAACGGAGACCACACATGCAAATCATTGAAGCCGGTGACTTTACCATCACCACCGGAATCTACCGAAACGCGGAGCGTGTCTACGTGACGCACAACCGCACTGGCAAACAGTGGGTCGGCAAGGACGAGTACGACGGTCGAGCCCTTGACGGGAACGACTTCTCCCTCGCGAATCAGATTCGCTGCCGCACCATCGTCTTCCTCCCAAACCCCACGCCGGGACGCGACGGTAAGCCCGTCTTCTCGTGCGACCTTCGCTTCTGGGAGCCAGTCAAGGCCCCCGTCGCCCATCCCCGCAGCGAGTTTGACGCTCTCTGCTTCATCGGAGATTGACCATGAAGACAACCACGGATCTGTTCGAGCGCGTCAACGCAGGCGTGAAGCCGGTCGTGAAGTTCGGCCCCGTCATCGAGGACAGCGAGACCGCCATCGACCGCAACATGTTTGGTCGCATCATCAGCGTTGAGCGTCACCACGACGACGTGTTCGCCATGTACGTGGACCTGAACGACTTCGACGCGCACAACGACTCGGTCGCGCAGCGGAACTACTACGACACCGAAGGCAACCCGACGCTGACCGCCAAGGAGGCGAAACAGCATCCGAAGGACGGCATCGAGAAGGTGTACATGGACTACGACCGCACCCTGGAAGGTCTCCTGACCGTCGAGGGCGAGGACATCCAGGTCACCACCGTCAAGGTCAAGAGTGCCACGGTCTACCAGACCGAGGGCGACCACGACACCATCATCGTCGAGCTTCCGGTTCCGATGCCCCTGGCGAACTTCCCCGGCAACGTCAAGATGACCCTCATCGCCGACGAGGGCACGGGCGTCGCGTACATGAAGGAGCACTTCGGCATCGACTGCGAGATCGGCGAGGGCGACGCGGACGAGGCATTCGCCCAGGCTGCGGCGGCATACGGCATCGCCGTCTGAGCTTGATCCTGACCGTGAGGGGTGGTATCTTGACGGTACCATCCCTCATTAGGACAGGAATATGAAACGCATTCCCCTCACAAACGGCGGCTTCGTCAAGGTCGATGACGACGACTACGCCTACGTCAGCCAGTTCCACTGGCGCGGTAAGAAGTCCGACGGCGGCAAGCAGACGCACGCCGTGCGCGACGTTTCTCTCGGAGACCGCAAGGTCACCGTTCGCATGCACCGCCTCATCACCGAGGCCGACGCCGAGCACATTGTCTTCCACGTGAACGGCGACGGGCTCGACAACCGCAAGCGCAATCTCCAGGCCCGGCCCATCCGTCCGTGGACCACACGCGCGGACACGTCCGCCTTCCGTGGCGTCACCGATGTCGGATCCGACACGTACCGTGCGGAGATCGAGTTCACCGGTCGCGAGTACAACCTGGGCACATTCACCACCCCCGAGGATGCGGCGCGAGCCTATGACAAGGCGGCACGTGACCTCTACGGCAGCAATGCGAGGACGAACTTCTGATGGATCGCAAGAAGGTGCTGGTGGTCGGTGGCGGTGCCATCGGCCAAGCAGTTTGGGTGGGACTGAACAGTCTCCACGAATACGATATCAAGGTGATCGATTCCGATCCGAACCATCGGTGGGAGGATCTGGATTGGTTCGAGCACGTGGACGACTTCTTCGTCACACCTACCAAGTACCTTCGCGACGTGGACTACCTTGTCATGGCCGTCCCGGTGTATGACCCGACGACAGTCGTGGCACTGGTCCATGACTGCCTTCAGTTCGGTGTTCACTACGTTGACTTTTCTGAGGATGTGGTGATTCGCAGCGAGCTTGCGAATCAGTTTGAGGACATGGACGGCATCATGATTGCGCAGGGCTGTGGTCTCGCACCGGGCATGGTCCAAGTGCTTGCTCAGAAGTTGACCGAACAATTCGATGAAGTCCACGACATCAACATGTACGTCGGCTCGCTTCCCATGTCTGCCAGCAACTCGCTGTACTATCACCCACTGTGGTCTGTAGATGGTGTCGTCAACGAGTACACGAAGCCCGTCACCACCATCGAAGATGGAGTGGTGACGGTGCGCAATCCGTTGGAGTGGGACCAATCAGAAGACCTCGTGGTTGCGGGAACAGAGTACGAGGCATTCAACACAAGCGGTGGCCTCGGGACCATGATAGATACATGGTGTGGAGAGGCCAAGCGTGTCAGTTACAAGACCATCCGGTACCTGGGTCACATGGCTGAAGTCAAGAGATTGCTACGGACGAGTGAAGACGACATTCTGCATCTGCGAGGCCAGGAAGACTACTACAAGGATGATCTCCGTGCTGCGCTAATGGCGGCACGTCCGATCATTCCACTCGACGACAGAGTCCTCATGCACATCGAGGTCACCGGAGTCCTCAATGGCGAACCGCGCTGCAACATCTACACCAAGGACATCCGCAGCAGCACCGACATCGGGCGTACCTCTGCGATTCAACGGACTACGGCTGGCGGCGCGATAGCCGTTATCGAAGCACAGCGTAAGTACGGATTCACCGGACTCATTCGACAGGAGCGATACTACCGAGAGATTATGGAGCAATCTGGAATCCTCGTGTGGGCAGGCTACTATGGCTAAGGACTACTATGACATCCTCGGCGTCGAAAAGGATGCCAGTGATGACGATCTGAAAAAGGCGTACCGTCGTCTCGCTCGAAAGTATCATCCCGACCGTTCGACCGAGGAAGATGCCGAGGCGAAGTTCAAGGAGATGAAGGAAGCCTACGATGTTCTGAAAGACCCGGCCAAGCGCAACGCCTATGATCAGTGGGGCGACGCGGATGCTTTCGGTCCCGGCGGTGGCTCTGGACATACCGCCAGTAGTATGACGATGGAAGAACTCCTGGCACGCATGCGTGCCGCTGGAATGGATACCTCTCAGTTCGACAACAAATACGAGCAGCGTGAGACCGTTCAGAAGATTGGCATCGCGGTGGACCACTTCATCAATGGTGGTCGCGCTCACTTCCGGTACATGAACCCAACGAACATTGGCTTGTCGTTCCAACACAGCGTCGGGCACATGGACTTGCAGCCGAACACGAAAGTCGGACTGCGCATCAAGTCGTCGAACATCCCGAACACCACGTTCATCCTGGTACCGCAAAGCACCACCCGGTGTCAAGTTCAGGGTCTCGACCTCGTAGTGCCTGCCGAAGTGAACGCGCTGTCCGCAGCCATCGGTGGCAAGACCTCAGTACAACACCCGAACGGCAAGTCTTACGATGTCGCCATCCCTCGCGGTGCCAAGAACGGTACCGGCATAAGACTCAGTGGACTCGGTCTCCAACACGTCAACGGAGCAGTTGGAAATTTGATTGCCGTCGTCAATTACTTCGTTCCGGTTCTCGACGACGAGACCCGTGACGCTCTGAAGAAACTGCTTGAGTCTGCTTGAACCGAAGCTCTCCTAGACCTACATTGGTGGTGCAAATGGCGAGTATTTAGGAGCGGGTTGACGATTGGTGTCACCCCCTAAATATCCCCGCCAATGGCTCAAGCAGAGCCGACTTCGTCCACAATGTAAGCAAGAATGATCTAGGAGAGAAACGACATGGCTCAGAACCATGATTACCGCCCATTGCATCCTGGAATGGGTCAAGCAGTAGCCGAGAGAACATACCTGAGAAGGAAAGAGGACGGAGATTGGGAGAACTGGGGCGACGTAGCTCACCGGGTTGCACTGGGCAACTCTCTCCTATGCCCAGACCAAGTTGACCAGCCCGGCGAGTACGACATCCTTCGCCAGCACATCGCGAATGCAACGCTCCTGCTGAGCGGTCGTCACCTACAGCACGGTGACGAGAATCAGCCCGACCGCAACATGGAGGTCTTCACGAACTGCTCGACCTCCGCGTCCAGCTTCATGCTGTTCTACCTTCTTCTCAACGGCAGTGGTGTGGGCCGGTCCTACGATGACGATATGATGCTCGTCAACTGGGACAACGCCCCGAACGTCATCTGCGTCATGGACCATGACCACGCCGACTTCGACTGGTCCGCTCACCTGTCCCTCCGCGATGCCAAGCATCTGTACGGTAAGGGAAAGGACGTACTTTGGTACGAGGTTCCCGACAGCCGCGAGGGTTGGGCCAAGGCTCTCGAAATCTGGGAGAACGCAGCCTTCCAGAAGGTCCACAAGGACAAGCTACTGCTCCTGGACTTCTCCAAGGTTCGCCCCAAGGGTTCGCCCATCGCAGGCATGCAGCATCGCCCGTCGTCCGGTCCCGTGCCACTCATGAACGCATTCGCGAAGGCGGGCCGTTTGAAGGGCTCGAACCTGGAGCGCTGGCGTCAAAACCTGTACATCGACCACTACTTCGCCGAGTGCGTGCTGGTAGGTGGCGCTCGTCGCTCCGCTCGCATGTCCACCAAGTCGTGGCGCGATGAGACGGTTCTGGACTTCGCGACGGTCAAGCGCCCCATCGAGTATGATGGCATGAAGATGGAGGAGATCATTGCCTACCGCCAGGACAACTCTCCTGACGGCTTCCTGTGGTCTTCCAACAACTCCGTCACGTGTGACGAGGAGTTCTGGCGTCTCGTGGGCCTGAAGCGCACCGACAAGGGCTTCAGCGACCCTCTGGCGCAGCACGCCCGCCGTGTCCTGCGCGTTCTCTCCCAGGCGTCCTACGGCGACGGTACCGGCGAGCCGGGCATCATCAACGTGGACAAGCTGGTCCAGAAGGAAGAGGGATGGGAAACCCTGACACGGGGTGACTACATCGGCTCCGAGAAGTATCAGCTTGAGGAGGAGACGGAGCTATACATGAGCCGTCTCGCCCGCAAGGCCAAGAAGATGAAGTACCACATGATTACCAATCCGTGCGGCGAAATCGCACTGACGGTGCTCGGTGGCTACTGCACCATCGCTGACGTGGTTCCGTACCACGCCGAGACTCTGGATGAGGCCGAGGAGGCGTTCAGAGCCGCCGTGAGGGCTCTTATCCGGGTCAACACTATGGACTGCCTCTACGGGGCCGAAGTCCGCAGGACGAACCGCATAGGCGTCGGTATGACCGGTGTCATGGAGTTTGCCTGGAAGTTCTTCCGCTATGGGTTCCATGACCTCATCGACGAGGAGAAGTCCAAGGACTTCTGGCTGACCCTGGCACGCTTCAACAACGCCATCTACGAGGAAGCTGTCGCCTACTCGAAGAAGCTCGGTGTCACTGTTCCGCACACCA
>CAJIAN010000158.1_pt1 | contig 14955 bp, 12 predicted proteins | sample 9199061 | NCBI WGS metagenome assembly CAJIAN01 (sample SAMEA7708264, study PRJEB35096) | sediment metagenome | biome: marine neritic benthic zone biome [ENVO:01000025]; feature: sediment [ENVO:00002007]; material: shallow marine sediment [ENVO:03000034] sea grass bed [ENVO_01000059] ...
CACCCGCAAGAACATCGCCACCTTCACCCGCCAGCTCCGGATCCTGGGCATGGACTACGACTGGGACCGGGAGATCGACACCACCGACCCCGGGTACGTGAAGTGGACCCAGTGGATCTTCCGCAAGCTCTACGAGCGCGACCTGGCCTACATCGCCGAGGTGCCCGTCAACTGGTGCCCCGCCCTCGGCACGGTGCTCGCGAACGAGGAGGTGATCGACGGCAAGAGCGAGGTCGGCGGACATCCCGTGGTGCGCCTGCCGATGCGCCAGTGGATGCTCCGGATCACCGCCTACGGCGATCGTCTCATCGACGAACTCGAGGAGCTCGATTGGCCGGAGGGCATCAAGGCTCTGCAGCGCAACTGGATCGGCCGAAGCAAAGGCGCGGACGTAAATTTCCAAGTGCCCTCCGCCAGCGAGCGCATCACCGTTTTCACCACCCGGCCCGACACGCTCTTCGGAGCGACCTACATGGTACTCGCTCCCGAACATCCGCTCGTCGACAAGATCGTGACCCCGGAGCGGAGGGGAGCCGTCGAAGAATACCGTAAGCAGATCGGGAGCAAGTCGGATCTCGAGCGCACCGATCTCGCGAAGGACAAGACGGGTGTCTTCACCGGTGGCTACGCAGTGAACCCGGTGAATGGCGACGAGATTCCAATCTGGATCGCGGACTACGTGCTCATGAGCTACGGGACGGGCGCCATCATGGCCGTGCCCGCGCATGACGAGCGCGATTTCGAATTCGCCCAGAAATTCGGACTCGATATTCGCGAAGTCGTTCGACCCAAGCCTGAGAAGAAGAAAAAGAAAAAGAAGAAGGGCGAGAAGGCTGCGGAACCGGAAGCCGAGGATGGGGACGACGATGACGAGTTGGTTTGTTTTTCGGGCGTGGGAATCGCGGTGAATTCACCGCCCATCGACGGACTCGAAACCAAGAAAGCGAAGGCCAAGATCACCGACTGGCTCGAAGAGAACGGCTTTGGCAGAAGCGCGATCAACTTCAAGCTGCGCGACTGGTTGTTCTCGCGTCAGCGTTATTGGGGCGAGCCGTTTCCGATCGTCTGGAATGACGGTCAGCACAGTGCGGTCGGCGAGAACGAACTGCCGGTCGAGCCGCCGGATCTCGACGATTTCAAGCCCACCGGGACCGCCGATCCGCCGCTCTCGAAAGCCGAGGACTGGGTGAACTACTCCGAGGCGGGCGAGCGGGAAACGAACACCATGCCGCAGTGGGCCGGCTCGTGCTGGTACTATCTGCGCTTCTGTGACGCACAAAATGGAGAGCGCTTCGTCGGCGAGGAGGCCGAGAAATACTGGATGGGTGCCGACAGCGGCAATGCGGGCGGCATCGATCTCTACATCGGCGGGACCGAGCATGCGGTCCTGCACCTCCTCTATGCGCGCTTCTGGCACAAGGTGCTCTACGATCTCGGCTACGTCTCGACCCCCGAGCCTTTCCACAAGCTCGTGAATCAGGGCCTTATCCTCGGCGAGGACGGGCAAAAGATGTCAAAGAGCCGGGGAAACGTGGTCAATCCCGACGACGTCATCGCTGAGTATGGTGCCGATTCGTTGCGCCTTTTCGAGATGTTCATGGGACCTCTCGAGCAGGTGAAGCCGTGGAGCATGAAGGGCGTCGAAGGCGTCTACCGATTCCTCGCCCGCGTCTGGCGTCTCTTCATGGAGAGCAATCAGGAAGGCGAGTGGGTTCTCTCCGACAAGGTGAAGTCCGTGTCCGCCGACCGGAAGCAGCTCAAGGTCCTTCACGAAACGATTCGCAAGGTGTCCGACGATATCGAGACGCTCGATTTCAATACGGCGATCGCCCAGATGATGGTGTGCGTGAACGAATTCACTAACGCCGAGGCAAGGCCTGTCGAGGCGTTGGCGACGTTCCTCCATCTGCTCAACCCATTCGCGCCCCACGTCTCCGAGGAACTCTACGAGGTCATCGCAGGAGCGTTCTCGGAACTTCCGCAGGGACAGATCGCTCATCAGCCGTGGCCGGAGTTCAACGAGGAGTACCTCATCGAGGACGAGCTCGAGATGGTCGTTCAGGTCAACGGCAAATTGCGCGACCGCATCACGGTGAAGAAGGATGCTTCCAAGGAAGACGTCGAGAAGATCGCCCTTGAAGCCGAGAAGGCGAAGCCTTTCATCGATGGGAATACCGTGCGTAAGGTGATCGTCGTGCCCGGCAAGTTGGTGAACATCGTGGCGAACTAGAGCAGCCTATAGTGGTGGCGCGGCCTGGCCCAGTCCGCACGAGAGAGCTGTTGCGCAGGAATTTCGTCACCGTATTACCCCGTCACGTCACTCTGGCTAGTTCGTGCGCTCCGGGCCAGAGCGCGCTACCTCCGTCCATGCGTGACGCGGGCGCCACAAGCGGCTACGACTGGTACCGGAAATGGTCACCGCCTTCGACAACATCGGCCTCCCGCATCCGATGACCAGCATCTGGTTCTGGTTGGGGTTTATCTACACGCTGTTCTCATCCGCCGCTCTCGTGAGCGCGGGGGCGGCACTGGTGATTCGGCGTCGTCGCCGGGTGCTGACGTATGCAGCCGGCTTGATTGCCTGGGGATTCGCGGCGATGGCGCTCGCTGCAGCGGTTCCGATGGTCACCGAACAGGCAATCGCCCTGTTCGGCGGCAACAAGTACGAGCAGGCCGCCTTCTTCAATCGTCTCCACGGTCCCTACTGGTGGCATTACTTTGGTAGCGGTATCGCGCTGTACGCTGTGCCTCAGCTTCTCTGGATCCGGCGCGTGCGGCGCTCCGCACTCGCAATCTTTGTGGTCGCGTTGCTTGCGCAGGTCGGTCAGCTGCTCTGATGGCAAACCCCGAAGGTTCGATTTGCGGATCTAGCGCCGCAGCACTTCAGCGAAGTTTTCACGAAGAGCTTTCTCGTTTTTGAGAAATTTGAAACTTTTCAGAAAAATGATTGATAATTGTCATAATTATTCTAAATTTTTGATATCTCTGGTTTATCCATAGCAAACAATGAGAACCAAATCTGTTCCAAATCCATCTTCCAACGGACACCCCGGCGGCTTCTCGCTCGTTGAGGTGCTCATCTCGTTGGCCGGGCTTTCGAGCCTCGCAGCGCTTGCTCTTTTCGGTTATGCAAACTTGCTGACCAATTCAGGAGAGCAGAAGCTCCGTGCTGATGTCGCGGCACTCAACTCCGCCGTCAATGTCTACATGGCCAACGGTGGGAAAATCGCCAGCAGTTGGAAAGCGGACAAGATTCTCCTGGAACTCAAGACCATCGCGACCGCTGACTCGGGCGCCAAACTCGCTGGTCTGCGTGGGGCTTTGCTTGATTCTCGAATCGACATCGAACTGGAGACTTACGCCGAAGCTGCGGAAGGCAACGCCAAAGCACTTTGGGATGGCTCTAACCAGCGATTCTACATCGCCTATACCAGTCAGCGTGGAATCAAGAAATTCGTTACGGACGAAGCTCTTTCGGAAGCTCCCGTTGGAGAGCGCGTCCGCGAAACTCACCTCGATCTTGCGGTAGTCGACGACTGGATCTGGGACTATGAGGATCACGAAAGCACTTCTCAACCCGTGCCCAACATAATGGAATTCCCAGCTGGCGGCGGTGGTGAAGCGGCGGGTGGTGGCGAAGATCCGCTCACCCTTAATGTTCCGGCTTTCTCCATTGCCGGCGGGGAGCACCCGCTCGCTGCATATGATCTTGCGGTGTATCTCACCAATCCGAACCCTGCGGGCGTATCTGAGATTCAGTACTCAGTCACCCCAGGAGTTTGGCAAACTTACGGCGGTGAGGCGATCACGGTCTCGGCCGGCGACTCTATTGAGGCCTACGTGGCGAGCATCGACACCGCGAACTGGTCCGACAGCGAGCACGCTCTCGAAATCTACACGACGATTCCCATCGCGATGTTTATTGGTTTCAACTTCCCTAAACACGCCTTCACCTACATGGAAATGGGCGGCGCGATGATCCCGGGGATCTATCCACCGGAGGTCATCGCCTCCGGCACTGTGGGACTGCTGAACGGGAACGAGATTCCGCCCCAATACCTGGATTCCTCCATGCTCAGCATCAATGAAATCGCCGACGGATCGGAACTACCTGTCACCCTAGATGCCGCGCTCCAAGGCCCCATCGTGATTTCCCTTGCCAGCTACGGCACGGAGTCGGAAGCGACCTTCCAAGCGGTTGCACGTAACACAGAAGAAGCCATCCTCGATTCGCAGGTGGTCAGCCATTCGGTCGGAATCTCCCCGATGACGCTGAGAGAGCCGCGCGTGCGGGAAATCCTGCCACCCAGCGGCCCCCCTGTCGCAGGCGTCCGGTGGGTCGAGATGGAGCTACGGGACACCGAACTCGGCGACACGCCCGAGGGAGCACGTATCTACTACACCACGGACGGTAGCGATCCGGGAGACGACAACGGAATGCCGGCCTCACCGAACGCGCAACTTTACGAGGGAGCATTCGCCCTCTCGCAGCCAGCATCTATCCCGATTAAGGCGCGGGTCTACGGGCCGACGGGATCGGAGCACTGGTTCGTCGTCAGTGAAGCGAGTGAAATCACATGGCCTCCAGGCTTGGTGATCACCTTTGAAATGGATGTGAGAGTCACCTCGCTCTAACACCAAGATCGTATTTCTGGAATCAAAGCATACTCCATCAAAGCAAGCGCAAGCAAACCAACAACATGAAAGCTATCGTCTACAACTTCGCCATCGTTTCCTTTGTCATCCTCGGAGCGGCAAACGCTCCCGCGTTGGACATCGACTTCAAGGATGGCACTTGGACGCACCCCAACGGCACTTCGACCGATGGTTGGGATTCCAGCCAGACAACGGGAACAACCGATCTCCCCGGGGGCGCGACCGCCGCGGTCTCGGTGAGCTTCCACGGAACGTCCGCTGCCACCAGTCTCAATCTCCAGTACATCGAGGAATCCTACTTTGTGGGATTCGCCTTCCAGCAGAACGCCAATCTCGCGGAGAACACGAGCCAGCTGAACAACTACATGCGCATCGACATCGTCTTCTCGTCCGAGATGAACCTCGACAGTTTTGTGGTCAATGATGTGGATGCCTTCGAAATCGTCGGCGTCGAAGGGTGGCTCGACAATCCCGGCACTCCTTCCAGCGGTATTGGTGCCGTCTACACGCCCGGTTCCTACCTCGAGAATCTAACCTTCGCGGGCATCGCAAGTGTCACCCCCACCGCGAGTGCGCCGGAGTATCTCACCCTTGAAGACGAAGCGAAAGTCGGTATCGGATTCAACACTGCGGTCAAGGCGATCAGCATCTATCACTTAAAGAAGGTCGAGGGTGGCGCGTCGGTCATCACCATCGGCGTCGAAGGGAACATTCAGGTCTCCGAGGCCGAAAACACGGGTCCTCCGAATCCGCTGGACTGCCCGGACAAGCGACTTGTCTACACCTACGAGATGAACAACAATCAGAATCTCCCTCACCAGACGGATTTCAGGGACCTCGCTCCTTCGGGATTCGTGTGGGACACGAGCTACTCTCCGCAGACCACCGGAGGATTGGCCGTCAACGTCCAATACAGTGCCAACAAGCTCGAAGCGCGAATTCCGGATCTCGTGCTGCCTCCGGGTGATTCCAGCTTCACTCTTCGCACCCAGGAAATCCGGGTGAGCGGAAACGTGGACAACGATGCAACGCTTGCACCCATGAAGGAGAATCCGCCAAACCCGGAGAATCCCACTGATCCGGCCAACTGGCTTGACGACCAGACAGCGGCGGCAGCGATCGCGCTTCCCCCGATCGATCCAGTCCACCAGTTCATTTGCGATTTTAGAAGAAGCCAGATTTGTCAATTCACTTGGTTTTCTCTCGGAAGCGGAGATATCACGGGATCCAAAGCCCAAGTGAATGGGAGGGTCGGTGTGGGACCGGCAGCGACCTTTACCATCGGCGCCACAAACGACGGACCGCCGGAACTATACGCCGATGATAGCGCGACGGTGACGGGTGCCACTCAGGCTCCGATCGTTGGACCTCTCAACCTCTTCCAAGGCAGCGCATCGTGGCTCAACGGTGCTGCCGCAGGACTAGCGCCGACGCAGACGTTTGGCACGATCAATTCGGCGACGGTCATTAGCAGTACGACCCAGTTCAACGTGATCGAAATCGATAGTCTCAATCTGAATGCGGCTAATGACGTCCTCACGATTACCGGAAACCAGGATGATTATTTTATTATCAATGTGGTCTCCGATTTCACCGTTGTGGGCGGAGGCAAGATCTTGATCGACTCCAATCTCCACCACGCCCAAGTACTCTTCAATGCGGGCCCGAGCTTGAGTTCCGTTACACTCACAGGCACCAGCCTCAATCTGGGAGCCACCGTCCTCGCTCCCGCCGCCAGCGTGTCCATGGGTGGGAACACCTTGATCCAGGGTTCCGTGTACACCGGTAGCGGCAGTAATCTGTATGGTTCTGCCATCCTCCAGGGAGGCACTGCCTTCGGCGGCTGCGACGAAGACTGCTGTGGAGGCGGAGGCGGAGGCGGCACTCCTCCTCCCGCGAGCCCCCCTGCGGTCGTCCTCACCGAAGGATTCGAAGGAGCTTCTCCGGGAATGTGGAGCAATGGATTCTGGACCTACGCGAGTCATCAGGACTATTCGAACAGCGACCACGGTGCGCTCCCAGACGGCGGCGCCACTTACGGTGCCCTCAATTCGAGTGGAGGCACTCAGGCGTCGGTCAATCTCGCGGATGTTCTATCTACCTCACAGCAGGCTGACGTCGCCGCCGGAACCGCGATCTGGAGTTTCGAAGCATGGATCGCCAGCTGGAAGAACGATAGTTCGACAGCTCTCCTCACCGTCGAGTGGTTCGATGGTCTCGGCGGTACTGGCACTAGCCTCGGTTCTTCGACCGTTGCCGACGGCAGCAGTTCCTCAAACGTCGTCGCCGTCGTCAATGGCGCCGCCCTCGAAGGGAACTCGTCCAACTGGGACGTGGACAACTGGTCGAACTACTCCACGTCTGGCGCGGTGCCCGCAGGAGCGCAAAGCCTCGTCCTGACTTTCGATGTCAACTCTGGTGTCGATGGCTACGTGGACGACATCGAACTAAGCATCTCGGGGGGTTTTTAGAATCGTTCCCGCCGGGTCCCTCGGTATTGATTGCAATCTGCGCAGATCATTGTAATCGCCGGAGATATCGAAAGCTGGCAGGGTAGCTTTCATGAAGACGCTCTCACTAGTGATCGCACTTGCATTCCTGGGCCTTGGATCACCGGCACGAACTGCAGAGGATCCGTTCGAACTCATCCCCAAAGCAGGCGATATCGAAGCTGCGATAAACGATGGGATCCAATTGAAGTATCCGGATTGGCAGGAGATCACCGACTTGAAGATCGTCAAAGGCGGCAAAACGAAGCGTGGGGAATGGGTCCACATCTGCACGGCCAAACTTGTCTGGAAGGTCGATACGAAACAGTTTCAGGATGCATTCACCACCGAGGCCAAGGCCGAGCTTCAGAAGCAGATTGCGCCCAAGGGCTTGAAGGATCTGGCGACTTCGTTCATCCCGCTCAGCGTGAAGTTGGTGCTCGGCGACTTCAAAGAGGGCGACACGGTCGCTGAGGTTCGGTTTCGTGTATCGTTGATCTTGGCGGGCGAAGACTGGGTCGTTCTCGACTCGAAATTTCCTCCCGGTTTCAAGAATCCCGTGGATAAACTCTACGAGAAACCGGAGAAGAGCTGATGAACAAGGTCAATACGAACGCGCTCGACGAACTTGTCTGGGAATCGCCGGGGGGTCGCTTTGGAATTGCAGGAGCCCAGGTGTCGGAGGCACTTGGACGAGATCCGAATTCGACCGATCTCATGGAGCGACATCCCTTCGATGTCGAGATCTGCACCATTCCTCCCGGAAAGGCGAACTACCCGTATCATTCCCACAGCGAACAGTGGGAATTCTATCACGTCATCTCGGGGACCGGCGCGGTGAGAGACGAGGAGGGGATGACACCCATCGAACCCGGTGACGCGTTTCTGTTCAAGCCGGGCGAGGCGCATCAGATCACAAACGATGGCGACGTCGATCTCGTCGTCTATGTCGTGGCGAACAATCCTTTGGGCGAATCCTGCTACTATCCCGACAGTGGAAAGTGGTTGGTGCGGTCCCCGGAGAAGGTAATCATCCGCTCGGAAGGGCTCGATTACTTCGACGGCGAAGAGTAGGATTCCCCGATGAATGCCCGAACCACATTCGGGACATGGGTTGTCGGAGGAACGATCGCGGCTGTCGAAAGCAAGTCCTCAGGCAGTGATCGAAAACCCACGCGCGTCGGCAAGATCTCCAAGGCGAATATCGTTCTCCTCGAATTCCTGAATGTGATGCGCGAGGTGGCTGTTCTCGCGGATTTCGATGAGAAAATCCTCGACCTCGTCGGCATCGCCCCTCACCTGAAGTTCGACTCGCCCATCCACGAGATTGCGCACCCACCCGGTGACATCGAATCCCATCGCGATCTGTTTCGTGCTGTAGCGAAAGCCGACCCCTTGCACTCGGCCCGTATAGAATGCCTGCCTCGCGATCATGTCATGGCTTCGCGAATGCTTCGCGCAACGCGTCGTGCCACTCGGCGTCACCGGCGTTGACGAGAACGACCCGATCCTCGCCGATGCGCTCGAGCGTGAGGTGACGCGGATCTTTTGCCGCAAACGCATCGTCCGCTTCGGGGACATCCTCTTTGGTGATGCCGTAGCGCTCCCGGATTGCGGTTTGAGCCGCGGAGAAAAATTCGTTCGCCTCCTTCTCGTCCGCCCATGCGGTGATCCAGACGACGTGGTCGCCGCCGTCCGTGCCGTCGCCGTTGGCGTAGACGAGATACCGGTCGCCACGCCATCCGGCAGCCGCAAGGCTCCCGGGTTTCTCGCGGAAGTCCTGCACGCTGAGGACGGGCATCTCCCCGGGATCCCCGATTCCAGCCGCCGCCATTTCGCTGCGGTAGAAGCTCTGGTTGAGCAGAAGTCCCGTGCCCAGTTCCCCGGCAACGTTGTTCCAGATCGGCGTCTGTCCTTTGAGGCTGAGATTGTCCGCCGAGAGTGGGATCGCTTGGACTTCGATCGACTCGCCGGGATGCAGAATCTGCGCTGTTGTCTGTGGCGGCTGCTTGAAAGCGGCGTTCACCGATTCCCACTTGTTCTGATCGTAGTGCGACTTGGCGTAGTTCATCCCCATCGTGTAGGGGAACAGGAATGATTCCCGGAGGAACGCGGGGGCGGCATCCAGTTGTTCCTTGCTGATCGCAGTTGGGCTTGTCTGGAGCTGGTCCCTCGACGGAAGATCGTCGCGAAGCATGAAACGCACTTTCGCCAGCTCGGCGTCGCCAACGGCCAGCGAGCGGGCGGCCGTCCTCGCATCCATATTCTCTTCAGTGGTGTCGGTCATGCCGAAGTGCTGGCCCTGCAGCGCATGGACGAGCTGGATCGCGAGCGCTGTCCGGTCATGCACACTGAAGAGCGAACTCGCCTTGTTGAACGCGATCTCGTTCTCTCCCACATAGAGTGCGGTCCCCAGCTGGCTGCCAAGAAGATCGACCGTGGCCGCAAGCACATCCGTGCCCGGTTTCACGAACCCCATCGCCGCGTAGGCACGTGATCGATTCTTTCCGTCCGGATCGTCCTCCGTTTCCAGTCCCTTCCGAATGTGGTCCTTCAGTGCTTGCCAATCGACGAACGCGTAGGTGATCGGATTCTTGAATTCCAACTTCCGAAGCTCGGTCGTGAGCGTTTCCACCGCGCTGCGGATCTTCTTTTCCTCCTCGTCGAACTCGCGCTTCTCGTTCCCGTCGGGCTTGCCGGCTTCGGGATCGGCATCGGCATCCGGAAGCTTCGCCCCGTTCGCCAGCATCTCGTCGATCGATTTCAGGAGTCGGGCGTTTTCGGTCTGATAGAGGGTCAGCTGTTCTTCGAGCCAGGAGACACGGTCGAGCAGTTCACCCTCGGCCTTGGTGTCGCCGTTTCCTCCTCCGCCTCCGAGTTCGTTGCGCAGCTTGTCCATCTCCAGCTCGTGCCGGGTTTCCAGCTTCCGCTTCTCGTCGGCGAATTGCCGCTTCTGGGTATTGCCGGAGTTCGTGCCCCAGAGGAGGCCGCCGAAACCAAGGCCCGCGCCGAGCAAAACGATGAGTGTGGCAGCCGAACGATCCATAGTCGCCGATACTCAGCCGCAGAAATCCGCAGCTTTCAACTCAATTGAAAACGTGCATCAGCGCTTCTTGAAGAGGCGGAATTTTCGCTTCGAATCCTTTTTGAACAGCCGGAGCTTGCGGCCGGAACTGGATTTCTGCGAGGAACGCGATGATCCGGGTCGGCTGCTCGATGCCTGCGAGTTGCTCGAACTGGCCCCGGGCTTGAGCTGGAAACCGCGATCTCCGGTGGCGCTGTATGCGTTCGTATCGGCGATGGCAACCGGGGTCCCCACCGACTTGCCTCCGCGGAAATCGAGCGAGAATCCCTTCGGGTTCCCCAAACGGTCGTACTGGTAGAACAGCCTGCGAACCGGCAACCCGGCGGCATCGGTGACGCGTTCCTCGGTGAGCCGTCCCTCGTTGTTGTAGAAGAACTCGCAATTAAACATCAGCCGGTTGTTCCGGTCGAGAATCTGTCCGCGCACGAATCGGCCACGCGAATCGAGCTCGAACTTGCTCTGCTGCAGTAGGATGTCGTTGGCGGAATACGTCTGCATGACGAGTTCCTTCACGTTCTTGTCCTTTTTCGAGACGGTCCGCGTTCCGTCATCGTCGTGCAGGACCGTGCGGACCCAGACGTCGCCGTCCTGACGTTCGCGGACTCGGGGTGCTGATACCGCAGTACCGATCAATGCCGCCATGGCGGCAAGGGTTGAGAGAGTGTGTTTCATGCCGACTCCCGGGGGATGGTTTGTGTTTCGGAGGAGTTGTCCGAGAATATCGGCAAATGGACGCTCAGGCAAGTGGCAAAGCAGTCTCGAGACCCCGCGAGTGGTGTTTTGGGGGCCGGTCGGTCGATCTCTCCCGGCGCGGATGGATCATGGGCGTGGTCAATGTCACGCCCGATTCGTTCTCCGACGGCGGTCATTTCGCGGACGTTGAGCGGGCTGTTGCACATGCTCTTCTGCTCGAATCCGAGGGTGCGGAGATTCTCGATATCGGGGGCGAATCCACGCGCCCGGGTGCCCAGCCAGTGGGGGAAGCAGAGGAACTCGATCGAGTGGTTCCGGTCATCGAACGGCTAGCCGCCGAGCGTACGGAAGGCACGATGATCTCGATCGACACCTCGAAGGCGGCCGTCGCTCGTGCGTCGCTCGAGGCGGGGGCGGACATCGTCAATGACATTGCCGGACTCCGCGGCGATGACGGCATGATTCCAGCCCTTGCGCAGAGCGATTGCGGGATCGTCATCATGCACATGCAGGGCGAGCCGAGGACGATGCAGCAGGGTCCCAACTATGAGAATGTTGTCTCGGACGTGCGGGAGTTCTTCGAGGAGCGCTTGGAGACTTGCCGCAAGGGGGGCATCGATCCCTCACGGACCTGCTTCGATCCGGGCATCGGATTCGGCAAGACGCTCGAACACAACCTTTCGCTCCTGAGGCATCTCTCGGACCTACGCGTCGGCGACCGGCCACTGCTTCTTGGTGTCTCGCGGAAATCGTTCATCGGAAAAGTGCTCGGCACCGATGACATGGCCGCACGTGCGTGGCCGACCGTTGCTCTGACCTCCCATGCGCGCGAGCAGGGTGTCGAGATCGTACGCGTCCACGAAGCCCGGCCCAATGTCGAAGCGATGCGCATGACAGAGGCGATTCTCCATTCGTAATCCGTCATCGCTGGCGTATAGTGAGGGAGTTAACCCACCGGATTGACTCCTTCCCTCCGCGAACGTGATCGAGCAGCTTTGGAATCTGATTAAGGAGCAATGGCCGGCGGCTCTCGAAGTCGTGGCCATTGTCGTAGTCATGTGGCTGCTGCTCCGCCGGTTCCGGTTCACCCTCGGCATCCGCATCTTCCTCGGATCCTCGGCCGTTCTGCTCATCGCATGGATCGTCGCCGAAATCTTCCAGCTCCAGGTGATCAGCCTCTTCGCGCGAGCGCTCGCCTGTTTCATCTTCCTGACCCTCATCGTGGTCTTCCAGCCGGAACTCCGCCGTGCCGTCTTCGAGGTGGGTAGCCGGGGCTTTCTCTTCTTCTCCGAAAAGCGCACCGAGTTCTTTGATCAGATCGAGGAAGCGGTCCGCCAGCTTTCCGCCAAGCGGTTCGGAGCCCTCATTGCCATCGAACGCGGCATCGAATTGCGTTCCCACCTGGAAACCGGGGTGAGAATCGACTCCCGATTCTCGGTAGAGCTAATGCTCACCATTTTCCATCCGCGGACCGCCCTCCACGACGGTGGCATGATCGTTCGCGATGGGCGGATCCGGGGCGCGGCGTGCGTTTTTCCCGTCAGTCAGCGGGAACTTTTCGACCGCTCGATCGGTCTTCGTCACCGCGCGGGGATCGGGATCACCGAGGAATCCGATGCGATTGCCGTCGTTGTTTCCGAGGAGTCGGGAGACATCTCGATCTGCCACAACGGCAAATTGGAGCGCGACTTCGAGATCAATGAGTTCCGCACGCGCCTCGTCGAGCTGCTGAGCGGCGAGCGCGACACCGAAGAAAAAGAAGAGGAGACCGAGAAGCCTGCTGGTGCCGGGAAGGGAAAAAAGACCAAGTCGGCAAACCGGGAAACCTCCCGCGAGAGCGAGGTTACTCCTGCCTGAAGCGCGATCGACGCTCAAGCTTTTTGATTTTTCCGCCGCTTGGGGGTAGCTGTCCTGCGAGTTCCCCATGTCTCAGTCAGTCAGTAAGAAGTTCTTCGGAACCGACGGTGTGCGCGGCGTCGCAAACGAGGGCAACATCACGCCGGAACTGGCCATGAAATTGGGCCGGGCGGCTGCTCGCGTGCTTGTGAACCGTGACCGCAGCGATTGGCCACGGTGCATCATCGGGAAGGACACGCGCATTTCGGGTGACATGCTCGAAGGCGCTTTCGCCGCCGGGATGACCTCCGAGGGAGTCGACGTTCAGCTCGCGGGCGTGGTCCCGACGCCGGCGGTCTCGCATCTTGTGCGAGAAGAAGGTGCCAGTCTCGGCGTCGTGATCTCGGCATCGCACAACGCCTTCCCGGACAACGGCATCAAATTCTTCACCAGCGAGGGGTACAAGTTGAGTGACGACGAGGAACAGGCGCTCGAGGCGATGATGCTCACCGATGACACGAGCGCTTTCGACGATCCGCCGCGTCCCAAGAACGCGAAGATCGGCCGCGTTTCCGAGTTGCCGGACGCGGTCGAGAAATACATCCACATGGCCGTCGACAGCATGGCCCACGGCGAGGGACCGATTCTCGGTGGAATGAAGATCGCGCTCGATGCGGCGAACGGTGCGTCTTTCAAGACGAGCCCCGAGATTCTCAAGGCCCTTGGCGCGGATCTCGAGGCCTTCCACATTGAGCCGAACGGAGTGAACATCAATGAAGACTGCGGCTGCACGCACGCGGAAGTTATCAGTGCGTTGGTCAAGGAAACCGGCGCCCGGGCAGGGGTCTCCCACGATGGAGACGCCGATCGAATCCTGATGTGCGACGAGAATGGTGATCCGTTGGACGGCGACGAAATCATGGCTGTGATCGGCGTCGACATGCTCGAAAAAGGAGCCCTCCACGAAAACACGCTGGTGGCCACGATCATGAGCAATTGCGGGCTCGATGAGCTGATCAAAGAGCGTGGTGGCAAGGTGCTGCGCGCCGGAGTCGGTGATCGATACGTCATGCAGTTCATGCGTGCGGGTGGCTACAATTTCGGCGGCGAGCAGAGCGGCCATATCGTCTGCCGTGATTTCAACACCACCGGCGATGGCATCATCGCGGCGCTTCAGGTCCTGAAAATCATGGCCGAGACCGGGAAGCCGCTCAGTGCGTTGCGCAAGTGCATCATCAAGTTCCCGTCCATCCTCATCGCCATTCCGGTGAGTGAGCGGCCGCCGATCGAGGAACTCGCCAAGGCCCAGGAGCTCATCGGCGAAACCGAGGAGACGCTCGGGGACGAAGGCCGCGTTCTCCTTCGCTACTCGGGCACCGAGCCGAACATCCGCCTTCTCGTCGAGGGTCGGGACGAGTCCTACCTGCAGGAGCGCACAGATCTCATTGCCGCTGCGATTACGGCCCAGATTGGTGCCTGATCATCGAAATGAAGCTTTTCATCACCGGCACCGACACCGGAGTCGGCAAGACCTACGTCACCTGCCTTCTACTTAGGGCGCTCGCCGCTCGCGGCGAAACGGCGGCTGGATTCAAACCGATCACCTGCGGAAGTCGCGAGGATGCCGAGGCAATCGCCAGAGCAAGCGATCCACCTCTTGATGCTGATCAGGTGAACCCGATCGCTCTCAAGGCGCCGGCTTCTCCCATGGCAGCCGGATTGATCGAGAATCAATCTGTCGATGTCGGCATGATCATGACGGCGTTCGAACAACTCGAGGCCGACCACATCCTCATCGAAGGCGTGGGAGGATGGGAGGTGCCAATCCGCGCCGATTTCTCCATGGCGGATCTAGCTGCCGAAATCGCGGCACCGGTTCTGGTGGTCGTGAACAACCGCCTTGGAGCGCTAAACCACACAATTCTCACCGTGAACGCGATCCGCTCCCGGGGACTGGAGTGCGCGGGAATTATTCTCAACCATGTTGAGGACGAACGCGACAGCGCGAGCATTTCCAATCGCGCCATCCTCGAAGAGATCCTCGATGCGCCAGTGGTTCTCGATATTCTCCACGGCGAATCGGAGATTGGGTGGCCGTTCTAGGACTTCACACGGCTGGCCGGATCTTCTACAGTCCGAAGCATGAAGACCCCCGATCAAAGCGTTTTCCTCGTCGCTTTCCTCTCGATCTTCGTG
>CAJIAN010001091.1_pt1 | contig 14952 bp, 11 predicted proteins | sample 9199061 | NCBI WGS metagenome assembly CAJIAN01 (sample SAMEA7708264, study PRJEB35096) | sediment metagenome | biome: marine neritic benthic zone biome [ENVO:01000025]; feature: sediment [ENVO:00002007]; material: shallow marine sediment [ENVO:03000034] sea grass bed [ENVO_01000059] ...
GGAACCCACGAAACCATGTATCCGATGTAATCCACCCTCGCGTCGGGATTCGAGTTGTTGGCATCGACGAAGGCGAGCCCCTCGTCGTATTTCCCCGCGCTCCCAAATTTGGCGAAGGTTGCGGCGAGGATTTCTTCGCGATCCTTTCCGGTGTGAACGTCGAGGAACCTCAAGACGTGAGTTTCATCGCCGGATTGGATCATGCCCTCGGCGAGGCTGCCTGCGAGCCACTTGATCGTGTGAGCGCCAATGTTTTCTTTCGGCGTGGCGCGGAAGAGATCGATCGCGAGATCCGGCTTGGATTTGCCGAGTCCTGCAATGAGATACTCGAGAGTGCCGCGTTGTACCGAGTCGCCCCACTTGTCGCCGGCCCCTTTAAAAAGAGCGCCTGAGGCGAGATTTTCCTCATACCACTTCAATGCTCCGACCGGATCGCTGGCGGCCCAATCCCTGACCAGATAAATTCCGTTGGTTTCCCTTCCGCTGGCAACCATGCGGTCGAGTTTCTCTCGCATCGACAGCTCCGGGGCCAACCCTGAGATCGATGTCATCAGGGTATTCTTGGTGACGGCCGAGCAGGGGAACTTCTCCAAATCATCGAGGAGTTGCTTGTATTCGTCGCGGCTCATTTTCGCGATCCGCATACGGGCGAGGTTGTTCTCCACCGTGTCTCCTCCACCGAAATGCTCGAGGAGATCTCGAATCAGGAGGCGGTTGTCGGCGGGGTCTTCGAGGGCAGCGAGAATGACGGCGGGAGTGCGCACGCCATTGCGAACTTGTGCTCCCTGATTCGCTCCGGCTTCCGGGCGACCCTCGGGTGTGGATTGCTGGGATTGGATCGCCTGCAGCTCGGATTGCATCCTGCGGCCCTCCGCGCGCTGCTGGGAGAATGGAAGGGCCGCCAGCGCGAGGACGGCGCCGGCGGTGAGTGACGTGGTTTTGATGTGGCTCATGGTTTGTAGAGTGTTAGAAATTAGTGCGGCGGCTGAGAGCGATGAGGAGGCTGCGAGCGCGTTGGAGCCCATCGCGGCGAAGCCCTGAGCAGGAGCGGACCGCGCGAGCTCGGCAGTGAGAGCCGATCCGATGGCGGTGGCCGAGAGCGTGACGCCGCGGCCGGTGAGCAGGGTAGACATCTTCTGCAAGGCGCGTTTGATGCGCATTTTGCAGGCGCTTTCGCTCTGACCATTCCTGCTCGCGATCTCCTTGAACTTCCTGCCTTCGTAGAAGCGCTGAAGAATGATTTCGCGATCCTTTCTTGGCAGGCGATCGAGGACTTCGTCGAGAACCGGGACGGCGTCCTTCCATGCGGGTTCGGTATCTATGCTTGATGCAGTCACGGCTCGTTGGGCGTTGGCCTCGCTGGCAAGCGCGGCAAGTTTTCGTTGATGGCGTTTCTCTTTCCGCATGGCACTGGCAGCTTCCAGCCGCGTCGTCTCGAAAATCCACGCCATGAGAGACGGATGCCGCCGGAGCGAATCCGCTTTACGGGCCATGACCGCAAAGACGGTTTGCGCCACCTCCTCGGCGAGGGCTGAGTTCTCCGTCCGCCTCAATGCGCTGGAATAGACGAGGCCTCCGAGATGATTGACGAGCTTCGCGAAGGCGGCTTCGCTTCGATTTGAGGCAAGGAAGTCCTCTAGAAGGGCGCTCGGATCGGGGCTGTTATTGCGTTTTTTCACAGTATTCCTCCCTTTCCTGCCGGAAGTTCGAGAGAGGTCACAAGTTTCTGCAGAAAGGAACGTTCACTCAAGGAGGGAGGATGTCTCGTTGACAGATTCCAGCAATTTTCAGGAAAACCCTGCAGCGGACGCCGCTTCTCGCCAGGAGGCTGATGCGTTTTGATCGGGTATCGCGAAACGAATCACGAAGCCGTCGCCCGGAAGATCACGAGTCTTGCTCAAGACGTACCCATGCCACTATGCTTCAACCGCAGGAAAGGATGATCCCATGGCCAATAGACTCCTGTTCGCTTTCTCGTTTGTCTGTCTGAATACGACTCTTGCCCTGTTGCCAACGGCAGGAGCGGATGTCGATTTGGCGTTCAAGGAGGAACGCGATTCGAATCCCCGCAATCCGTTGTCTTCCGGTCTGAATGGGCTTCCCTTTCCAAGTAGCCACTATTGCTACGAGGATTCGACATCCCCGACCGGCAAGCGTGTCTATGTACCCGATGGCGTCCTGAACGACGTGGCTATTTTCGAACGATTCTCGGCTAAGCTGAGACCATCTCGAATTATGAGGAGTCTGACGGGGTTTTCCGCCCTCACGTCGATCCTCTTCGAGGTTCCAGGCAGCGTTGACTCCTCGACTCTTCCAGTCGATGGCGGTGAAACCATGGTTGTCTTTGATCGGACAACCGGTGAGAGGCTGGATGTGCATGTGGAGCTGTCGCCCCTGGCCCTGAAGCAGGATCCTGATGCAGAAGGGAAGATCGTCCAAGTCTACCCTCGGGGCCGCTGGGCATTCGGGCACGAAATCGTCGCTGTGATGACGTCGAGTTTGAGACATGGCAATGGCGCTCCGGTCGCCGCCACGCCCGGCGTGGTTTCCGCCATTAACGGAGGTGCGCCACGCTATCGAGCCGTCTTGCGATTCATCAATCAACAGGGCATCTCCAACGATCGGATCATCAGTTTCACCGACTTCCGAATTCGTGATTTCGAGTCGGTGGCGGGTCCGATGGCTGCGATGTTGAAGAAGGTGGAAGCCCAGGAGCATGCGATCGAGATCGAGTCGGTGACGCATTCCCGGTTTGGCGCCATGGCGTTTCTGGCACCTCGACTCGCTGCAAGAATCGATGGTCGAGTCCAACTGTCGGACTTCAGAAACAAAGAAGATGGGAGTATTGAATACGGCAGTCGCGCCGAACCCGATTCGTGCTGGGCGGATTTCATTCTTTATCTGCCCGAATCCGCCAATCGCGGCTCCGTTCCCCTTGTCATCTACGGGCATGGTCTTGGCGCCTTCAAGTCCACGGCCATGGGAACGATGGGACGATTGAACAGCAGTCGGGGTGTCGCCACGCTCGCCATCGACCATCCCTATCATGGAAGTCGTGCGGATGAAGGGAGTATGCTCAATATGTTTTTTCAAGAGAAATACACCGAGATCTGCGGCGCCGTCGGTCAGTCCGCATTCGATTTGTTCTCTTTGTCTCTCGCCTTGAAGCGTCATTTGAGTCGGATCGATGTTCTGCCGAAAGCTCGAAACGCATCGGAACCTGCAGGTGACGGTATTCCGGATATCGACATGAACCGGATCGCCTACGGAGGCACCTCGCTGGGATCGCTATTTGGAACATCCTTTGCGGCGCTTTCCCCAATGATAAAGGGGGCCTACATGGAGCTTGCCGGAGGCAACATTGGCCTGACACTGGGCAAGACGGCCCTGGTTCTTGGAAGGAACGGCTTCCTTCCCTCTGACATGTCGCCCTGCGACGCGGCGCTGCTCTTGAACATTGTGCTGCACAGGATCGACTATGCCGACGGAATGAATTACGCGCAGAATTTCGCCCGTTCGGGCGCGGCCTCGGGCGCAGGTGGCAAGTCCCTGGTGCTTCTTGCCGGTGTTGGCGATCGAATCGTGGCGAATGAGGGAGCTTACTCTCTGGCTTCCGTGGCGGGTTTGCCGCGCGTGGCGATACCCGGAATGAGACGGCTTCCGGAGACCGAGGCTTCTGCGGGGCTTCTCGGAGAATGTGTCGATGGTCTCGTGGATGGTTCCGGATTGGTCCAGGTGCCCTCGGTATTTCCAAGTTGGCTTCGTTCCACCGGGATGCGTGACTTGCATGCCCTCCTGTCCCACACATCCGCTCTTTTGACGAATGCCAGAATCAGAAGCTACAACGCATGGTTGGACGCGGTGTTCTTTTCCGAGGAAGTGGCAAGGTAGGAACCGGGACGTGCGACCCTTGCGATAGACACCCCGTGCAATCTCTCCGGACGCAATCGCAAGGGGTGTGACGAGAATCACAAGTTGAGCCACCGACTTGTCTAAAGTGAAGAAAACGACATAACTGCAGAAACGCCTCCCCAGTATGGGCGAAGTGCAGCCCCTACCAGGGACGCGCCCGCAATTGGAACTCGGCGGAGCCGTCCTTGCCATCCCGTTTGTAACGCACCTTGATCGTGTCGCCCACCTTGTAGTGCGTTCGGATGTAGACGACGATCGTCTTCGCCAACGGGCTCGCCTGCACACCGTCGACCTCGTAAATGATGTCGCCCTGCTTGAGCCCGGCTCTATCGCCGTTCGTCTTCACCCAGAATCTCGTCGCTTCTCCCGCGAAGCCGCCCGGTTTCAATCCAAGTTCCTTCTTCCTATTTTCGGTAATGGGATGCGCCCAGAACTCCGGAAAGGGACGCATGCGATGCCCGATGGCGCGCCGGTTGATGTTGGTGACCCGCCAGTGATCGGGAAGCTTGATCGCTTTCTTGCCCCCTTTCTCGAGGCCGACCTCGAACGTCCGCGCGTTCTTCCCGACATGGTGCAGGGCGTACTGAAGATCCGAAAAGGTGGCCACGCTCTTGCCGTCGACGGAGGTGATGACATCGCCCGGCTTCAGTCCGGCGGCGCGCGCCGCACCGGTCACGGTTTCGATGCGGTTTCCCGACGCCTTGTCGAGGTCGATCCCGAGGTTGACGGGATCGGGAAAGATCCATGGATCGGACTTCTTATCGAAACCGCGTTTTGACAAGGCCAGATCCGCCCGCTCCTGCGCGACGTGATGGCAATGCACGCACTGGCCCTTGTTCACGATTTCCCGGATTTTTCGATAGCTCTGCGCGGGAATGGGCTTCGGCGGTGGCGGCAGTTTCAGCTTGCCGTCCTTCCAGCGCGCATGCATCGCAAGCCCCTTACTCAGCGCGTTGGCGAGGCTCTTCTCCGAAAGATAACTGTCCGGGCTGCGATCGTCCCGCCCACCGTAGCGAAGGTAGATCTGCTTTTCGTGGTTGAGGACGAAGATCGAGAGCGTCACATCGAAGTCGAAATCGAACAGCCCGACGTCGACGTCCGCCATGTCGACGATCCGCAGCCGGACATACTCTTTCTGAAGCTCTTCCAGTTCCTTGTTGGGACGCGCAACCTGCGCATCAAATTCGCGGCAATCCGCTCACCGCTCTCACCGGAACTCGAGCAGGATCGGCTTTCCCGACTTCTTTGCGCTGGCGAGCGCTTCATCGAGGTTCGAGAGCCACGTGAGGGTGGGGGAGACGGGTACCGGTGCCTCACGATCGGCGCCGTGCACCGTGGCGATCGGCGCTACCATCAGCGCGGTTCCAAGGAGAATTCGCAGCGTCCGCATGCGCGTAGATTAGTGTGTGCTGCCATCTTGCGGCAAGGTTTTGTAAGAACGTTGTAAGAAGATCCGCAGCGCTCTTGCGCGTGGCAGGAAAGCGTCTTCCAGTGAAGGTGCATGACAAGTGTTCAGAAAGTGCTGATAACGGGCGCGGTGGTGGCGGTCGCATTTCTGTTCGGCTGGCGTATCGGGCACGGGACGAAACAAACACCGACCGCCTCGCAAAACAGTGGCGGCCAATCGGACGTGATCGAACCCACGCCGAATCCTCTTGCGAAACCGGTCGAGGCGGACGGGGCCGACGGCTATGAACTGTCCGCGGCATCGAGCCTGCCAAGGTTCCAAAGGATCTCCGATTTCGCTGCCTTTCTCGCGGCGGCAAAAGCCTCGCAGCTTGGAGACATCTACGCCTCTCTGAGGGACGTGGAACGTTGGGGCTTGGAAGTGGATTTGGAAATCGAGCTGTTCCTCGACTGGGCGGCGCACACGGATCCGCAAGCGGCGCTGGCGCTGATCCGCGCCGATGGCCTCGAGCGTCGATTCGGCGAACGGTTCTTCAAAGCATGGGCGGTTGGCAACGCTGCGGAAGTGCTGGCAGAGTTGGAAAAGTCCGTGACCGATCGCGACCGCTGGGGCGTAGCCGTCTATGGGGTCCTCGCTGCTATGAACGATCCGAATGCCTCGAAACTGGCGGAGCTGCTCGGTCCGGAATTCGAGCGGCAGATCGCGCTGGCGGACGCGAACGCGTTCATCCGACGGGAGGGGCTGGACGCTTCGGTGGAATCGATCACAGCGAAACTCGAATCCCTGGCAAACGCGCGCCGCTTTTCGCTCTCCAACGAGATGGCTCCCTTCTGGATGGCCACGAAGCTTTCGACTTCGGCCATCAAGGACTTGGTCGAAGGGACTCTGCGTTCGAATCCCGAACTGGCCAAGGCGGACCGCATGACCACGATGTGGGCGGGCCCGCTCGTCAGTGAGCTCGCCAAACGCGATCCGCGAGAGACGATGAATTGGCTTCTGAATTCCGAGCAAGCCGAATCCCTCACGCCGATGATGAACGACGCGATGCGGGAGTGGGCCAAGGCCGACATGGACGGAGCTCTCGACTACATCCAGACCACGCAGATGGCCCCGGAGCGTCAACTCAAGCTGCTGTTGGGGATTGTGAACTCCGGCGGGGCAGGGGATTCCGCGCTTGTCGAAGACGCGTGGAAACTCATTCACGAGCTCAAGGGCGAATCGAACTGAGACCTCACTGCCTGCCGTAGCCCTGCGGAGGTCAGCGGATTACAATCTCGAGGCTTTTATGTGATTGCCTTCAAGAAACCCATCGAGTCGAATGGAGTCGCATTGCAAAAAGCAAAGCGACCGCCGCCATGAAATCCCTACTCACCACGCTTGCCGCCTTCATCACCCTCGCCATCAGCGCGACCGCTCAGAACGAAAAGAGCGCTGGGCTCAAAGTTCTCGACCGTTTCGCCGGGACCTGGGACATCGACTTTACCTACAAACCTGCTGACGGGGGGGAGGAGTTCAAAGCGAAGGCGGTGAGCTACCGCACGTGGTCGACGAAGGGAACCATTCTTCGTTTCGACGACCCGGGCCTCCCGGACCAACCGGAGTTGCAGTTGTTGATCACCTACGATCCGGAGGCCGGGAACTATCCGGGAGTCATCCTGTCGGGCGCGGCGCGTTCCGAGATCACGGGGACATGGGACGAGAAGAGCCAGACGATGTCTTTCAAGTCAACTCTCCCGGACGGTGGAACGATTGAATCGACCCATCGTTTCATCGACGCGGATCACGCCGATCCGAAGGGCGTACTCAAAAACGCCGATGGCGAAGTAGTTGCGGAATTTGGTTGGAAGCAGACGCGGCGTAAGAAAACGACGGCAGAGGCTCTACCCACTGTGGATGAACTCATCGCAGCCTATCACAAAGCGATGGGAGGGTTTGAGGCGAACAAGAAGATCACCACCCGCCGGATTTCCGGAACGCTTTCCATGGCAGGCACAACCGAACCGTGGAAGATGACCTTCACCCAAAAGGCGCCAGATCTGGCCCACAACAAGATCGAGATACCCGGCTTCGGCCACGCTTTTGAAGGACATGACGGCAAGGTGGCATGGAAAAGCAACGCATCGGAGGGGAGTGTTGAACTACAGGGTGCGGAGCGCACGCAGAAAGTGCGTGACTACCAATTCCACAAGTATCTCGATCTCAAATCCGAGTTCAAGACGGTGACCTCGAAAGGCAGACAGACCATTGAACGGAAGACCTACGATGTCCTCGCGGTCACCCGCGAAGCTGGGAGCAGTGAGACCCTCTACTTCGATGTGGGGACCCATCTTCTCAGCATGGTAAAACATCCTGATTTCACCATCGAGCTGAGCAACTACCAAAAGACCGATGGGATTCCCTATCCGTGCACGAACGTCCTTTCTACAGCGGACGGAACGACAATGCTGACGGTCAGTTTCGATAAAGTCGAACACGGCGTCAAAGTAGACGACGCCATCTTCGCGATGCCCAAGGAGTGACTGTCGTCGTCTTCATGCGGCAGCCACGGCTGGCTCATGAAGGTGGCTCAGGAAGGAAGAAAGCGCTGCATTTTTGGCAAGATTTGCACGGGAGGGCATTTGGCGGGCGGAATATTAAGGGTGTGAAATCGATCTGCCTTCCCTTGCTCGCCTTAGCCGCCGCCGTGGTCACCGCCGCTCAGGGCGTTGGTGATCGGTTCGAGCCCAACGATTCCGAGGCTGCCGCTTACGACTTCGGGGAAACCGATTCGATCAGCGAAGCGAATCTGAGCGTCCACTCTGATCCCGACGTGGATTACTTCACGCTCACCGTTCCCCACAGTGCCGAATATCTCGTGACGATCTCCTACGATGAAGAGCGGTGGTTTGACATGCAGATGGGTGCCAGGGTTGGCCCGGACTGGCACTTCGCGACTCCTACCCTTGGCGGCAGTCAAGGGGTGTGATTCTTTGCCAGCGCCGGAGAGACGATCATCATCTGGGTCGATGAGATCTGGGGCATTCCCGTCGATTACAATCTCGCTCTCAACGTTTCCTCCCGCTACAACGACTGGGCTGCCGTCCATGGGATCGCGGGCGAACCGCGTGACGGCGACAAGGATGGTGATGGCATTTCCAATGAGATGGAATTCGCCCTCGGACTGGACCCCAACGTTCAGAATCGCGACTTCGTCGACGTCTCGCGATTCGATGAGGATGAAATGGAGTTCTCCGTCGATTTCGAGAATCCCACCAACGAAGAGATCTGCTGGGAATTCTCCGAAGACGGAAGTTTCTGGGATCTCATTCCCGAGAGTTGGTTCACCACGCCCCAACAGAATCCCTCGCCACCCTCTATGATCGGAGTTCGGCGCATCCGCGCTCCGATCCGGGACCAGTTCATGTTCCGGTTCGCCTATCAGCGACCGCCACCGTGAGCGGAGCTCGCTCCCGAGCGCGACTCCGTCGGCGAAGCAGCGGACGCTGCCCGGACCTCTTGCATCTGCGCCGGTGTGAATCCCTGCACGTGTCACCCGAGGGCCCTATCCGGACGCCGGTTTCTGTGGCCGTGCGCGGGGAACCGTTGTCCTAGCAATAGGCGATATCGGCGGTTTCCTCGCGGAGATCGCCGAGGAAGCGGATGCGCTTGTTCAGATCGGTGTTGGGAGAGTGATAGGGCTCCGTGAGGTTTCCGTGGGCGAAGAGGGATCGCCGCGTGTGTTCCATGTCATCCTCCCCGATGGCGTGGGAGAAAATGGGCATCAGATAGTCGATGCCGGTCCGGGACGGCTTCATCAGCCGGGCATCGTAGAACGAATGATGCATCTCGCGTGCGTGGATGTGGCCCCAGCGGTCGCGGAATCGATTCGCGTCGTAGCTATCGACGTGAAATCCCTGCCGACGGTTCCATTGAAGAACGGCCGCCATGTTGTTCTGTCCCTCCAACAACATCTCGACGGTTTTCCCTCCCAGCTGCGCCGCATGGAACCTGTCGAAGAAAATCGGGCGGCCCCCGCGTTGCGTGTGTCCCACCTTTCGGGTGAAGATCGCTTCTCTTGCCGAATGGCCCCTGCGAAAATCGTCGAAATAGTCGTCGCCGATCGCTTCGACGAGCAGATTGCGCAGCGATTCAGCAGCGCCACTGAGCTGGAGATTACCCGCCGGGTCGGTGGTCTGTTTCTCCGCACCCAGTTCTTCGCCTGACGCATCGACAATTCCCTCACCGCAGACGATGACGACGTTCTTCTGCAGTTCGTAGATCTCCCGCGTTCTTTCCACGAGGCGGTCGAGGTCGAGTGGCACCTCGGGGACGAGAATGATGTCGGGCTGCCCGTAGGCCGTTCCGAGAGCGATGAATCCGGAGTGCCGCCCCATGACTTCGATGATGGCGATCCGGCGGTGGCTCTCGGCGGTGGTCCGAATGCGGCCCACGCCGCCCGCCGAAACGAACACGGACGAGGCGTAGCCGGGAGTCACGTAGTTGATCATCTGATCGAGATCGAATTGGGCGTGTGATTCCATGCGCCGGTAGCTGGGAGCGTTGCCGGAGGAGCCCTCTTCGCGCTCCCACTCGTTGGGCTCGCTCCGGTAGTTCAGCCCGAGGTCGTTGTCGATTGTCTTCGGCGCGAGGACGACCGGAAAGCGGTCAGCGAACGGCTGCAGCCCGTTCAGCGTGCCGTCGCCCCCGACGCAGATGAGGCCTTCGATTCCAAGGCGGTGAAGACGGTCGATGGCAAGTTGGAGCGACTGGGTGTCATTCGGATCGATGTAGTCGCGGGAGCCGCCGATGATCGTTCCTCCCCGCGTCGGGTCCAGTTCGGGAATGGTCTGGTAGAGCGGATTGAGATGAACGTGAGGAACACGATCGTTGAAGACGAAGTTGTAGCCCTTGATGAGTCCGAAGATCTCGACTCTCAACTGGTTCGCGCGGACGACAGCGCCGTGGATGGTCGCGTTGAGCGCTGGCGTGTCGCCGCCCGCGGTGAGGATGCCGATGCGTTTCATGAATGAACCTTGCCTAGCTCCGCAATTCTCGTGCCAAGGCCTCGTTCAATGCGTTCCGAATCTGGCACGTTCCATGCTCTGAGTACTGGCCTAGCCAACTCCTCCTCAAAGCATGGAACTCACGGAATACCGCATCTCCGAGGCGGCGGACGAGATGTTTGCGTCCGCGAATCTCGAAGCGCATCCGCACTATGCGGTCGTCCGCGACCGTCTTGAGGCGCTTGACGCCAATGAGTTCCATCAGAAGCGGGCCAGCTTGGATCTGTCGTTTCTCGAGCAGGGGATCACCTTCACGGTTTACGGCGATTCCCAGGGAACCGAGAAGATCTTTCCTTTCGATCCCATCCCGCGCGTGATTCCGGCGGATGAATGGCAGCATCTCGAGGACGGCCTGCGTCAACGCATCACGGCGCTCAATCTTTTCCTTCACGATATCTATCACGAACAGCACATCATGCGGGACGGGACCATTCCCGAACAGGTGATCACCAGCGCGAGGCAATTTCGGCCCGAATTCGTAGGTGTCGATATCCCGCAGGACATCTACATCCACGTGTGCGGCAGCGATCTGATTCGCGATTCCGATGGCAGATATCTTGTTCTGGAGGACAACGGACGTTGCCCCTCCGGGGTCTCCTACATGCTGGAAAACCGGGCGGCCATGAAACGGACGTTCCCCAACCTCTACCGTCGCAACCGCGTGCGACCGGTGGAGGCCTACACCGGGGCGCTCCTGCGGACGCTTCAGTTCGTCGCTCCGCGAGGCAAGCCGGATCCGACCTGCGTCGTTCTCACGCCGGGCGTCTACAACAGTGCGTATTTCGAACACGCGTTCCTTGCGCGCGAAATGGGCATCGAGATTGTCGAGGGGCGGGACCTCGTCGTATCCGATGGGTTCGTCTTTATGCGAACGACCAAGGGGCTTGAGCAGGTCGATGTGATCTACCGAAGGATCGACGACGATTTTCTGGATCCCACCGTGTTTCGAGAGGATTCCGTGCTTGGTGTTCCGGGTCTCGTCGACGTCTATCGCAAGGGAAACGTCGCGCTCGCGAACGCCATCGGAACGGGTGTCGCCGATGACAAGGTCGTCTATCGCTTCGTTCCGGACATGATCAGGTACTACCTCGATCAGGATCCGATCATCGGGCAGGTCCCCACCTACCTCGCATCCGACGAGAAGGACCGAACCTACATTCTGGAGAATCTCTCGAACTTGGTGGTGAAGTCCGCCAATGAGGCAGGTGGATACGGGATGCTCATGGGACCGACGGCGAGCAACTCGGAAATCGACGCGTTCGCGGATAAGATCAGGGACGATCCACGCAACTTCATTGCCCAGCCAGTCATCTCGCTCTCCACGCATCCCACCGTGTGCGATGGTGGGCTCGAGCCGCGGCATGTCGACCTGCGGCCGTACGTCCTCTATGGGGACGAGATCACGATCATCCCGGGCGGGCTCACACGCGTCGCCTTGGAGAAAGGATCTCTCGTTGTCAACTCTTCGCAGGGCGGGGGAAGCAAGGACACCTGGGTTCTTCAGTAATGCTCTCCCGCGTCGCCAACTGTCTTTACTGGATGTCGCGCTACATCGAGCGCGCCGAGAATCTCGCGCGCCTCGTCGATGTTGCCGACCAGTCGCTTCTCGATTCGGACATGGCGACCGAGGAACAGTTCGCCCATTTCTGGAAACCCGTTCTCGACGCGGCGGCCCAGGGGGATCTTTACTCCTTTCTTCGGGAGTCCCAGCCCGACCTTGACGTGGCGACGTTTTTCACCTTTGCCGCCGACAACCCCGATTCGATTCGCAACTGCATCGACGCTGCCCGTGAGAACGCCCGCATGGTCCGCGATCAGATCTCCGACGAACTGTGGCGTGAACTGAACGCTCTCTACTTGTTTCTCAATTCTCCAGAGGTCGAAAGAGCAAGGGAACGGCACCCTCAGAGTTTCTACAACCGCATTCGGAAGGCCTCGTTGCTGTTCCAGGGGATCGCCGATGCGACGATCCCGCATGGCGAGGGGTGGAATTTTCTTCGCTTGGGCCGCTACCTCGAGCGCGCCGACAAGACGAGCCGGATCCTCGATATTCAGAATCACGTTCCTCTTCAGATTGGAGGAAAATCGCCCATCAGTTGGGGAACGATCCTGCGTTGCTGCAGCGCCCACGACGCGCATCGGCAGAAATTCGGGAGCATCTTCACGGCGGAGTCCGTTGCCCATCTGCTCGTCTTCTCGCGTGAATTTCCGCGATCCATCCGTCTGTGCATGGGAATGGTCGACGACGCACTTCACGCCATCTCGGGAATCGCTCCCGGCCAGTTCTCGAACGAGCCGGAACGCCTGACCGGTGGCACACTCGCTCGCCTGAACTTCAGCAGCACGGGGGATGCGCTCGACCGCGGCCTCACGCAGTTCCTTGATGACCTGCAAGTGCAGTTCAACGCCATTGGACAGACCATTTTCGAATCCTACGTTCTTCTGCCGGGGCAGGTCAGCCCGCCGTCCTTCATGTCAGCTACCGCGACGCAGGTTCAGCTTCAGCAACAACAGTGATGTGAAACTTAAAGTTCGCCACCGCACCATTTACACCTACACGGAGACGGTCTCTCAGAACTGTAACGCCATCCGGCTCCAACCCCGCGAAAGTTCATGGCAGAAACTCGAGTTCTTCCTGCTCCGTGTGGTCCCCGCGGTGAAGCTGACCCACTATTGGGACTTCTACCGCAACACCGTGCATCATGTGGAGGTTACGGCACCCCATCGCAAACTCCTGATCGAGTCCACCTTCCGCATCGACACGTCCTCGAAGATCGACATGAATGCGTTTCCCTACGGCTGTCCGCACGACCGGCTTACGGAGTGCGGGTTTCTAGAAGAGTGCTCGGATTTTCTTCGCGACAGTCATTACGTCACCGCCGGCCCGGCCATCTGGCGAGAGGCCGTCGATGTCCAGGCGGATTCGACGGACGTCTTTCAGACTTCGTATGCCATCATGGCGCACATCTATTCGAACTACGCCTACCAGCCCGGCGTCACCTCGGCTTCGACGCATTCGACCGAGGTGTTCGACCGCCGGGAAGGCGTCTGTCAGGACTTCGCACACGTCATGATCGCGATGTGTCGCGCACTTGGAATTCCCGCCCGCTACGCCAGCGGCTACTTCTTCGATCCCGGTCACTGCCAGCTCCGGGGGGCCCAGGCCTCGCACGCATGGTGCGAAGTCTACATCCTCGGGCTCGGGTGGTTCGGACTCGATCCGACAAACAACAAGGTAGTGGACGATAGCTATGTGAAGGTGGCCACCGGACGCGACTACGGCGATACCGCGCCGGTCATTGGCCAGTACGTTGGGAAGGGATCATTGCACCTCGGCGTTTCGGTGAGCGTGGAGAAGCTGGAATCGGCGCGAACTCACGATTCCCTTGGCCTGAGAGGAGAAGCCAAGCCCGGGAATGGATTCGCTAACGATCCCACCACATTGGCTCAGCCTGCAAGCGAAGTGTAGCCGGCAAGTCACTTCGTGAATGGCATGACACATGCTCCTGAAAAGGTTGGCCGGCTACTTGGAGGGTTTCGGCCGTAGCCGTTGAGGAACCATCGGCCTGATCGGGAACGGCAGGAAGGTCAGAGGGCCTGCCCTCCCGGTCAGGCCCACCTCAACGGTGAGACAGTGTGGTCGTGGGCAAGGAAAGGTGGATCGGGCGCTCCGGCGCACGATGTCGGTCCCCCGGCGAAGCCGCTTTCCACCCTTTAGTCTAGTCCCATCGCGCTGGAGGAAAACAGATGCAGCATTCCGGTTGCCTGATACAAAATGGCGTGGACCTGCACAACGATCGCTCATGAAGAGCCCCGGAAAAAACGCAGCCGCGCTTGCCGCGATCGCTGCCCTCTTGTCATTCGCCACCGCTTTCGCCGAGGACGACGACAAGGCCAAGTGGTGGTGGCAGTTCCGCGGCCCTGAAGGAAACGGCCATAGCCGATCGACTGGGCTGCCCCTCGAGTGGGATGGGAAGACGAACAAGAACATCGTGTGGAAGACGCCCATTCATGATCGCGGATGGTCTTCGCCTGTCATCTGGGGAGATCAGGTCTGGATGACCACGGCCACGAAGGAGGGACACAAGTCGTTTGCGGTGTGCGTGGACAAGAACACCGGAAAGATCGTTCACGACCTTCCCATCTTCGACGTGGAATCGCCGCAGTCGATCAGGATCGACAATACCTATGCGACGCCCACGCCGGTGATCGAGGAGGGGCGGGTTTATGTGCACTTCGGGACCTACGGAACCGCCTGCCTCGACACCCAGTCAGGAAATGTTCTGTGGACGAGACGAGATCTCACCTGCGATCACGAGAACGGGGCCGGACCGGCCAGTTCTCCGACGATATTCGGCGATTTCCTCGTTTTCCATGTCGACGGACGCGACGTGCAGTACGTCATCGCTCTGCACAAGGCGACTGGCAAGGACGCGTGGAAGACCGAGCGCTCGATCGATTACGAGAAGGAGAAGGTGCCGGTCAATCAGCGAAAGGCCTACTGCATGCCCGCCATCGTTCCGCGCGGCGACGGGCAGAAGCAGATGATCAGCGTCGCCGCCAAGGGCTTGTTTTCCTACGACCCGACCA
>CAJIAN010001069.1_pt1 | contig 14889 bp, 29 predicted proteins | sample 9199061 | NCBI WGS metagenome assembly CAJIAN01 (sample SAMEA7708264, study PRJEB35096) | sediment metagenome | biome: marine neritic benthic zone biome [ENVO:01000025]; feature: sediment [ENVO:00002007]; material: shallow marine sediment [ENVO:03000034] sea grass bed [ENVO_01000059] ...
CATGATAAAGTGGCTGGTGTGGAAGAACTTCCTCATCGCCGACATGACCGAATCAGCGGCCAACGCCTACATCAAGAGGAATCCCATCAATGGCTGATGTGACCACCACCGACGGTACCGTGTTCACCCACGAGCAGAGCGCCGACTTGGCTCTCATGGTCTACTACCGCTTCGGGAAGGACATGGACAGCGCCGCCGCAGCCTGGAGACGAATGCTCCAGAACAACTGCGAGACGAGCGACTACATCGACCTCCTGGTCAATGCAGCAGCCCGACTGCCGCAGAACGCGGCAATCAGGCACCTGCTAGCGGCTTAGACCACCATCAGCCCGTGAGAGGGCAGGAGGTCTCGCAGCACGTAGTGGACGTGGTAGCTGGCGGCGCGGAAGAAGCGATGGACTGGTAGTTCCAACGCTTCCGCGCCGTCGTCCATGTCCTCTAGCCCTTCGCACTGGTTGTTCCAGGTGTCTGCCTCGTACTCGGGGATCTCTTCCACGAGTCCGAACGCACCATCCATCGACGCAGCCTTCCACACATCCGCGCGCTCCCACTTGTTGCCTTCCTGCGCGTAGATCCACGCAATACGCTCCTTCAACTCCGAAAACGGTACCGAGGTTGCGCCCCTGTACTGGTCATTCTCATTCGCGAACTTCGCGAACATCTGGTACAGAGCTTCCGCGCCTTCGAGGTAGGTCGCCGGGTTGTCGTGGTAGACGGTCTCGCCCGTGTGCTCGTAGGTGAACTCCCACTGGAGGAACGGCATGTCTGGGTAGCTAGACACGGCACCATGACCGAGAGAGCCGGAGTACAACTCGCCCAGACCGCTGATACGGGAACGGATGTTGCCGACCAAGCCGCCGTACTTGCCCATCCAGGAGCCGAAGGTCTGGCCCAGAGCCGCCTCTACGACCGCGTCTTCCTGATGCAGTACGAAGCTGTCACCGATGACCTTGTTGCGGCGTGAGCCGACGCCTGAGAAGCCCCAGTGGGCGAAGGTGTCTGCGTAGACGTGTGCGCCGAGACCAACAAGCTCACGGGCGTAGGGACCGCCGTGTGCGATGTGGTTCAGCATCATCTGCCGTGCGATGGCAGAGTTCTTGCGACAGATGAGGCGTTCGGTGAAGCTCGAACCCTCATTGCCAGGGATGAAGTGGAACGGTACCCAGATGTACCGCTGGTCCTCCTCGTCGCGGTTGGACAAGTCACCAGCGTGGTGCGCGGTGGGTACCGAGATGATCTTGCTTCCGTCGTCGTGGTCATCCACGTGTACAGCGATGTTGTCATCAACGAACTGCGCGGCGTAGCCTACGATGTTCGCGGAATCGCTGTTGAGTCCTGCGGCTCGCGCAATGGAGCGCGTGCCGTAGTAATGCATGTCTATCTGCATGGGGTCGCCTCTTATAGTTGTTATGTGGCGTAACCCCCGTATTTACCTCGCTTGCGGCTTGTTCGACTTGTTCGGATTATCCCAAGCGGCGACCCGAGAACGTCTTGCGCTTGCGCGGGCGCGGGCGCTTCTGGCCCTTGGGCTCAGGTAGGGCTTCGATTTCTGTCGGGGTCTCAGGCATGAAGTAATGCGCATAATCGACCGCGTTGCTTCTCTGCTTCTCGGTGACCTTGCGTAGCTTGTCCCAGTCGCCATTGAAGACCTCGTCGTAGAAGCCCCACTCGACGGTTTCTGTGGCGGTTAGGTAGACGTTTTCGCCCCGCTCCATCTCTTCCTGGAGCATGTCCTTGATGCAGTCCTCAGACCAGTCCCGGAACTTGCCCTTCTGCCGCATGCGGTGGTAGTAGAAGTTCAGCATCATCGGACCAGCCTTGTCCTCGTACCACTTGAGGTCGCTCTTGGCCTCGCGGAAGGTCGAGTCAGCCCCGTAGTAGCCCTCGTGGAACATGAACTCAGAGCCCGGCATCATCACCGTCTTGGAGGCTGGCAGGGGAATCATGGAGGACATGGAGCGGGAGTGGGTGTAGTTCAGGACGACGACATCCCACGGGTAGGTCATGATGAGGTCGAACATCGCGATGCCTTCGTTCCAGTCACCACCGTTGGTCTTCATGTGGATGAGGAGGGGTTCGCCCTGATTGACGGTCCTGGCGAGGTTCATGCTCATCATAAAGCGGGAGGCCATGGTGTGCTCGACGCCCGGCTCGTAGCTCTCCTCGCCGACGCCTTCGGACAGGTAGTTCCAAGGCGTGATGTAGATTTCGTTGGTCTGTACGTTGAACCCGTACTCGTGAAGCTGATAGATAGGGTCGAAGTCCGACTTCGAGATTTTCATCTTCTGAGTGCTATTCCAGGTCACAGGATTCTCCTTCCTCGCAGAATGGTAGGGCTTATTGTCAATCTATGACCGTATGTAGGGCAAATCCACTCCCAAAATCCATGCGATAAATACGTTCATCATGAAACTTTCAGACCTCATCAAGCGAAAGCCCAAGCCTCAAGGAGATACGGTCCAAACCGTCCGTAGTTTCTCGGGTAGCGGTACCATGAAAGGCAACAAACTCCACTTCGCAGCACCCACCCGCGAGGTCGCCTACATGATGAACAACTACTTCACGAAGGCCGGAGACAACTCCTGGGAGTCGGGGGACGGCTGGAAGATGACCCTGATTCCCGACCAATCCATCATCGTGTTCGATAGGGCTTGACTTTCGTCAGGAAATTTGCGAGAATGCTCGTGTTCTGGGAGGCGACACCCTCCAAGGTGCCCAGAGCCGGTAGAGGCTGCAACCTGCCCCATCTCGCCAGGGGCGAATAGCACGCGCCGTGATGGCGAAGACGCGGGAGGTAGGGTCTCCCCGAGGAGTGGCTTGAACGCCCCCTGAGTGTTATCCTCTCTCGTTAGGCAACACATCTACCACAAGGTGAATCCTGGCCATGGTGTCGTTGCTCAGGACCGAATGGTCCCGAAGGTTATCGAACTCAAACACCAACCCTTCCTCTGGAACATACCCGCACCGGTCCACCACGAAGTGTGACCGCTCGGTCACGATTGGCACGTGGATGCGGTGTGAGCGCTCGAAGGTGGGGTCAATGTCCTGATGGGTACCGATGCTACCTCCTGGCTTCAATCGGGCGAGGAGGGAGCGCAGGATGCCTCCTGGGCGCTTGCTCAGGATGAAGTCGTGGATGGGCTGGATCTCCGGCTGGAAGAACTGGCACTCCGAGGTCCACTGATTGACTTGGAAGGCGTCATGCCGGAACTCCTCACGCTTGGCCGAGGCGAAGCCTGACCAGCACAGGATGATGGACTCGGTGTCCCTCTGAGTGTCGGTGCTGTCCTGGCGAAAGGTGCGGAGCGTCCAGAAGTGCGGAGGCGTCCCTGCCAGCTTGCGCTGGAGGGGCTGAACGTCCACTCTGCCGAGCAAATCATAGGGTTGTTCGCATCTCATACCAGATAGTTAGTGCCAAAACTTGACGCAGTCAACCAGAAGCATTATAAATAAGACTGTCGCTGGCCGCGCTGTTCAAAGGGTCACGACAATGGTCTAGCTCTTGGCCTTCAGCAAGCCAGAAGAACACCGGGTTCAGAGCCCGGAGATGTGGGAGTAGGGTGCCCACCGCCGGTTCGCCCGGTGTAGTTCAAGGACAACATTGCTCCGTTGGTCTAGTCAGGCTTAGGACGCTGCGCTCTCACCGCAGAGGTCACCGGTTCGAATCCGGTACGGAGTACAAAGCCCTTGCCCGCCGCTCTCGGCAGGCCCAGGTCTCCTGGGTGGTGTGGTTCAAGGCTTTTTGCACCTGACGACTAATGGCGGGTCGCTGGCCTTTCAAGCCGGTATGCGGGGAAACCCGTGAGTGGGTTCGATTCCCATCAGGTGTTCCACTGTCCCCGAGGCTCGATTGGATTAGGCACCGGTCTTCTAAACCGGCATTTGGTGGGTTCGATTCCTACCGGGGACGCCACCTTGATTCTCCCCTTCCCCGCGCCTATCTTTCACCCATGAAAGTTGCAATCACCGGACACGCTGACGGGCTCGGTGCCGTCGTCGCGGAACACTTCGAAAACCAAGGCTATGTGGTGGTCGGCTTCTCTCTGGAGAATGGCTACGACATCACCAAGAAGGAAGACCGCCTCCGCATGGTACCGGAGATTGCCGAGTGCGACATCTTCATCAACTGCGCATACTCGCGCGAGGTCAACGACATCTCCCAGTGCCACCTTCTGATTGCCGTGTTCGGCTTGTGGAAGGACCAGGATAAGCACATCATCAGCATGGGCTCCATCGCGCCGGACTGGAAGAAGAGCGACTACGACTTCATGCGTATGATCTACCGAGGAGCCAAGGCTGCACTCGACACGGTTAATGATGAGCTTGCCTACGGTGGTCGGTGCCGTGTCACCAACATCCGTCCCGACTGGCTGAAGAGTAAGGAACTCGAACGCCTCGAAGCACTCTACCAACGCAAGGCGAAGAACCCGCTCGACTACGATGACATCGCGAGTCTCATGATGTACGTCGTGGACATGGGCAAGCGCGGCGTAACACTCACATCCATCACACTGAAAGGCAATCCAGAATGAAGGTTGGAATCACTGCTCACACCACCGGTATCGGCAAGGCTATCTTCGATGCGTTCGTCGCCCGTGGAGACGAAGTCCACGGGTTCTCTCGCAGCAACGGCTTCGAGCTACCCGAAGCGAAGGACCGTGTCGTTGCAATCGCGGAGGACTGTGACATCTTCGTGAATGTCTGGTACCAGCGCAACACCGACTTCCAGATCAAGATGTTGTACGAGATGTTCAAGAAGTGGAAGGGTCAGAACAAGCATATCATCTCCATCGGCTCCCGCGCAGGCGAGTGCCACATCCTCGGAGAGATTGCCGAGTATTCGATGTTCAAGCACGCGCATGACGGAGCCTGCCAGCAGTTGTTCAACCGACGCGACCAACGCCCACGGGTGACGAACATTCGTCCTGGCTTCGTGGACACGGAGTCGGTGAGAGAGACCATGGAACCGAAGCTGGAGTGCGACCATGTCGCGGACGCCGTGATGTACGCAGTAAACGCTCCGTTCTACGTCAGTCAGATCACTCTAGCCAGACAGAAGTTCGGTTAAGTCCAAGCCGTGTTCCTTCTCCAGTGAGCGCAGCATCAAGCTGTAGCTCTTCACGCATGGCGAACCGGAGATGATGAAGTGGTACCGCCGTCGGTTGGAGTTGTTTCGCGCCTCGTGCAGCACTCCCTTGTCGAAGTAGTAAGCACTGAATGGCTCGTAGGGTAGATCATCGCCCTCAACTGTGCGCCGGAGGTAGCAGTCCTCGGGTTGGTTGAACGCGACGTTCACTGCACCCCAGATGGTGCGGTGCGGATGGTCGGTGTGAGGCTCGATGTAGCCGCCGGGCTCCAGTAGCATGAAGCGGCAACGCAGATGGTTGCCGGGGAACTGACTGAGCCAGCGTTTGGTCTCTGGTGCGATCTCCTGGATGCCAGTCCAGCCCCACTGAACTTCCTTCGGCTTTAGGCCAACACCCTTGGGGTTGGTGGTCGTCTTCCATGCGTCTTCGAGACTACCGTCCTTCGGAGCCCATCCCCAGAGCGCGGATGACTTCCAGCCATGACCGGTGCCTTCGCGGTGCGTCACGAAGAAGCCTTCCTCGTAGAGACGCATCGCCTCGACGAAGCAAACCTTCGGTACCTCGATGTCCAGCTTGACGTTCCAGATGTCCTGTGCGAGACACCAGTCACGCACTTTCTTCTTCACGTTCATTGACGCATACCTCCCGGTTGCGGTATACTACCACTATGAACTATCTACTTGCAAGGTCCGGCGAGAATTCCGATGTGGTTGCAATCGTCGTCGTCAATCAGCTACCCAAGGGCTCTACGCTCTTCGGGCAGATGGAGATGGATTTCGCCACATGGTTGAACGAGCACACGAACTACTACTGCGACCTGGAGCCAACCGACGAGGCCGAATGGAGCACCCTTCTCGCCTTCGGCGTCAAGCCCTATCGAATTCGAGTCGATTACAATACCCGGTTCGTGGAGGGTCGCCAGGGCAAGGGTGTGGAGACAGCGGTGGAGAGAACCTGGGATTGGGATTTCTTCGAGGCCCCTGATCTGGAATTGTGAACTGAGTCACACTCGGTTGAGCGAAACTTCTTGACGAAAGTTGGGAATGCTGTATAATGGTACCCATCAACTGAGGAGACACACCATGACCGACCGCACCGCCCGCTACGCCGCCGCCATCGAGAATCTGACCGCCGCTGCCGAGTCGGGTGCCGAGGTCTACAACGTGGACTTCACGGATTGGAAGGACGCGGCCAACCGAGCCTTCGAGATGGCCAGCCGGGCGGTTCAGCAGATTCACTTGGATGGTGACCGCAGCAACGAGTCGGACACCACTCTGTACTACGAGCTTCCCCACGGTCTGCACAACTTCCCGAGCAAGAAGTTCCAGGGTCTCGTGGCCAAGGCCGACGACACTCCGGTCCGCGCCGCTGCCCTCGCCCTCATCGCTGAGTGGAAGCCGGTCGCCGACGCCATCAAGACCGTCAAGGCGAACGTCATCAAGGGTCGCAAGCCGAGCACCACCCCGCGCATGACCCCCGAGCGCACCATCGAGAACACCGGCACCTGCGCCATTTGCGGCAAGAACGTGAAGCTGAAGGACGGCAAGGTCGTGAACCACGGCTACACCGTTCGCTACGGCTTCTTCGAGGGTGGTTGCTTCGGTGTCGGCTACGAGCCCATCGAGACCAGCCCGGCGGCGCTGCACGACTACATGAGCGCCCTGGTGGGTCACAAGGACCGCATCATCGGCCTGAACAACGACGAAAGCATCGCCTTCATCATCGCGAAGATGGACGAGAAGACCCGTGCCAAGCGTGCCTCGCAGCCGGACGCCATCAAGGCTGGCTTCGAGCGCGACCTTCGGATGCTGACCGCCGACATCGAGATGTTCGGCAAGATGATCAACGAGTGGACGGCTCGTCCCCTCCCGGACGCCGCGTGAGCGTCCTCTACTTCCTGGTGCCCACCCTGCTGTACGCGGGGTGGGGCATCTTCGGATACGTCATGTGGAGGCTGGATAGCTTCTACTTCCAGAACTTCCCCGCACCCATGATCGCACTGATGACACTCATGGGAGCCATCACGGGATTGGGTGTGATGAGTGTCGCAAAACTGCTCGGACTTTCTTGACGAAACTTCGCTAGTGCGATACAATGTACTCATCAACTGAGAGGAAGACCCCATGAAACTGATGACCAAAGCCATCGAAGCCAAAGCCCGCAAGTTCCCCATGAAGTCGCAGGACGGCAAGGGTGGCGACGCCGAGGTCATCGTGAAGTTCTTCTACCCCTACGGTTCGGGCACGTGGCTCGCAACCGAGGCCGAGTACACGGAAGAGGACGGCTGGATCTTCTTCGGCGCTGCCGAGATTGGTCACGGCTACGAGTGGGGCTACTTCTCCCTGAACGAGCTTCTGACCGTCCGCAAGTTTGGCAATCCCGCCATCGAGCGCGACATGCACTTCAGCGGCACCATCCGCAGCGAGTGGAGGGACGTAGCATGAAGTTCACTGCCTTCCACATTCCGACCGGCACGTATCACCCCCGGTGGGACGAGAACATCACCAGCGTGACGATGCTCAGCAACGTCGTGGCCAACCTGAACCGGCTGGCCAACGTGACCGGAACCCGGTCCTGGATCTACTTCACAGAGGCCAAGTCATGAGCAAGTCACTCGACGGCAAGACCATCCGCATCAAGGGCACCGACGTGGTGACCAAGGTTCGCTACTGCTCCATCGACGACAACGGCGAGCCCCGTGTGGTCACCGAGATGTCCTGTGTCAACGACATGGACAACGAGTGGCCCGAGGCCCGGCAGTTCGTGACCGAGGACAACCCCTACGCCGACTTCTTCAAGCTCGACCAGATCGAAGTCCAGAAACCGGACGGCACGTTCTACACCCCAAACTTCCGAGTGGCGGCATGAAGCCATCGCTCGAATCCGTTGCCTACCTGCGGAGCATGAGCGACGAAAGACTCTACCTCGTGTATCGCATGGTGCGTCGCGATTACCGAAGCATCCCGTCTCTCGAAGATACGGTCAAGGTCATCGACGCCGAGTTAATGCGTCGGGCCGAGGAAGACCAGAAGTGAGACTCGCGGCCAACGGCATGATCTCGCTAGACCTCTCCCGCGAGGACGAGGTATGCTTGGTCCCTGCCGAATGGAATGGCCGGTACCCGAAGACGACCGGCCCGCAGCGCATCATGAAACTGTCCGAGCAGCAGAACCACCGATGCTGCTACTGTGGAGTCCACACGTGGTGCAAGCACTACGGCGAGGACGGACCCTGGAATACCATGGCGACGGTCGAGCACATCATACCGCGCCACCACGGTGGAACAAACCGAAGGGGCAACATCGTCATGGCTTGCTCGGAATGCAACAGCAGGCGAGATCGCGAGAACCCCTTCATCTTCATGTTGGAACGAACCGGGCGGCTCGACCTAGAGTTGGAGCCCCTTGAAGGAGACGACGATGACCACACCAGCACGTGATTGGTTCGACCGCCAGTACGCCCTCCTGCGAAACGTCGTGAGCGACGCGCAGAGCATCCTCGACAACACCCAAGTGGGCAACGCGAAGGAACTCCTGGAGGCCCTGGACTGGTGCAACTCCAACGCCCACAAGCTCTGCGCGGCGGAATTGTGCGAGCGGGTGCTGATGCTCATGAGAGACAGCAATACCCTGACCTTCGACGACGCTTTCGACACCGTCTGGAACAACGCCACCGAGCGGCTGTTGGGCAACAACTACCGCGAGGCTTCGACGGGCGCAGCGGATCGGTTCCTGGCCAGTCAGCGTCGGGAAGCGGATGCCTACTTCATCGACCGGTTCCAGGCCGTGAAGCTGGAGCGAGGCGAAGAAGTGAGAACCAGTCGATAGAACTTCTTGACGAAGTTTGCTATCATTCGTTCTCGCAGTAGCAAAAACACGAGGATACCGAGATGGCTACTACTTTTGAGGCATACAAGTATGTCGGCCCGTACCGGCATCTGAGTTCGATGGAGCTTCTGTCGCTACGTGACAACCTTCGGGACGAGAACCTGTCGGTCGTCAAGTCGAAGACGAAGAAGATGCTTGACGGGACCGTCATCGTCGGCGCGGGTACCTGCAAGTTGGTCACCGTCATCGACACCACCCGTGTCAAGGACGGCTCGTACACGGTGAAGACCTCCGTCGAGGATGCGATGGACCATCACATCGCAATCAACATCATCTTGCTGGAGCGTGGTTTCACGGCGCGCATTGATGATACCCCCGAGTTGACCATCGACATGTCATGAACGCGCATGGCATAAGTCCCAAGGCCATCGCGACAATCCGAGGACTGACGGATGCAGCACTGGTTGCCATCTTTCGCAGTACCCGACTCACCACCCGTGGGGGTTACAAACCCCTCACGGATGCGCTCGCGGATGAGCTTCGTCGCCGCCCTCACATCTCTTTTGACGGTGAGTTCGTCCACGGTTTCAACGGCTCGGACGGCTACGGTTCAATGCCAGGGCGGGACGATAAGTAGCTTCCGCGACACCAGCACCGGACAGCCCGGTTTCAAGTGCTCATGCGGGAGCCGCCTGACACGAATCCGATGCTGGAAGGATCCTGGCAATCGTCACTGGGCTGAGATGCTGACCCACTGGCTGGCCGAGCACGACCCGACCCGGCAGATGGGCAGGCCGTGACGCACGACACAGACTTTCCTGACTAAGTTTGGTAGTATACCTGCATCGTTAGGAGAGCCACGGAGACAGACATGAGACTTAGAATCCGTATTCTGGAATGGCGCATGAAGCTCGGGGTGGACCCGTGGGCTCGTGCGGCTCGCAAGCGCAAGGCCAAGTTGGACTTCGCGCTGGAACAGGCCCGCATCAAGCTGAAGGCAACGGAATTCGAACTTCGCGCCGCTGCCACCGGGGAAATCGTCGTGAACGACGTGACACCCGATGCCGATGGTGGAGAGACCGTTTTCGAAATGCCGAAGCGCGAAGCTCCCCTGCCCCCGCCGTCTCCGTACAAGCTCGACGAGACTGGCATCGAGGTCGCCGTCTACGACCCGACCGACTCTGAGACCGCCGCGTTGATGCGCCGTTTCGAGATGGGCAACGTCGCCGAGCACGAGCGCATGGCCATCTTCGGCCATCAGGTAGACACCGAGGCCCCGCCCGCGATAGAATGGGAGGGCGAAGCACCGGACCCGTTTGCGGGCATCAAGAACCTGGGATAACAATATGGACCTTCACCATCAGTACGCAGTCAAACTCGCCGGTAGCACACGCTACGTCGCAAAGGACGAAAAGGGTGCGTACACCACGACCTCTCAGGAAAATGAGGCTCACACGTCCTGGTCGCGTCAAGGCGCGGCCCGGATGGCAGAAGATTACATCAAGAAGGCGTGGAACGTGACGATGGGCGAGAAGCCCACGTTCGAGATCGTCAAGGTGAGGCGTCCGCAGAAGATTGCCCACCCATGGTGAAGCTCATCCCAGGAACCAAGACGACGGTCGAGGATGTCTACATCGCCAACAAGGCGAACTCAGGGCATTTTCGACCCGGCGAATGGGCAAAAGTCATTGACCTCGTGTGGCTGACCCCGTCAAGCGGAGGTCGTCGCCTCTGCGCTCACATTCTGTATGAGGATGGCTTCGAGGACTACGTCGTCTTCGACCTCCTGCAATTCGACATCATGTCCGAGACCGACTACAGGGGTAGAGCATAAATACTGCATCAACAGTAGGATGCGAGCATGCCCAAAGAACAGCCAGATTTTGGTACCATCGCCGGAAACACCGCCATCGCGCGAAAGGCCATTTCTGTACCCACCCGAACCCTTCTCGCGGCGGGCCGCATTCCGTCGGGAGCCAGCGTGTTCAATCACGGACGTGGCAGGGCCGACGCAGACGCCGCTGCTCTGTCGAACGCCGCTGCCGAGTACGCCGAGTACGACCCCAACCATGCGCCCAACCCAGAGGCTCTGGAGCGCCGCTACGACGTGGTGGTCTCGAACTACGTCCTGAACGTGCTGCCCCCAGAAATCCGCGCCCACGCTTGGGAAGACATCGCCCGGACCACCGGAGGCGTCGCCTACGTCACCGTGCGCTCCACGGGCGACAAGTCCATCTACAAAGGCAAGAAGCACAAGGACGGCTACGTCATGGCTCGTGGTACCTTCCAGAAGCCCTATACCGCTGAGGCTCTGAAGCGTGAGGCCAAGAAGTTCTTCAAGTCGGTCGAGATCATCATGGGCACCCCCGGTGGCATCTCGTGGACTGCCGCGTGCAGCGACCCCAAGGTAGCCGGTCCAGGAGAGCCTGAGACGCCTCAGCAGGAGAAGAAGCGAGCAACCCCTGCCAAGGCCCAGGCCCAGGCACAAGCGGCCCAGACAGTCGCTCCACACATGGATGTGGAGGATGAGGCCGAGGTCGAGCGCATCAAGCAACTTGCCGGAATTGCGAAGTAAGTCACAGTCACGATTGCCGTTCCCTGTCACACTCACGAAATGTGTAGCTGTAGGAGAGTGCGATGACCGAGCGCACCATGGTTCGCCTGCTGATTGCAGTGGGCATCTTGCTGACCCTGTACCTCGGGTCGAAAGCAATCAAGGCTACTGGAAATATGGCCGAGAAGATGGAGAGGCGAGACGACTACTCCGAGATTCGGCGCATCATGAAGCAGTAACCTCTTGACGAGGAGGGGGAGCAGAACTATATACTGGTACCCACTGGCTCGGTGGCAGAGATGGATATGCGGTCGCCTGCAAAGCGATTCCACCTTCGGGTACGTCGGTTCGAGTCCGACCCGAGCCTCAACCCTTGACTACTCCCCTCGTGCGTTCTACCTTGAACGCATGAAAGAGAGCTTCGAAATTCCGTACTCTGGTGACCTCACAGAAGTCCGCGATGGCGACAGGGTCACCTACCAGGGCTCTGACGGGTTGACCGTCGTGTCCATCACCACCGATGACAACGTGGCAGTCGAACAGATCACCTGCTCGAAGTACCGCAACGCCAAGGTCCGAGTCATCATCGACCTCGACCACGACGACATCGACTACAAGGGAGTCACCCCATGATTGGTCCTCGCAAGGCACATCTCTTCGGCCTTCTCGTGTTCCTCCTCGTCTGCGTCTTGCTGGCCCTACCGCGCATGGGCTTTGGAAACGAGCCCCAGGATGTCCCTCGGCATCTCGTGAAGGGCTACGACTACTACACCTGCGAGTTCCTGGGTTACTGCCCGAGTGAGCCCGGCGAGACCTACGTCCCCGAGATGTGGCAGACCGTCAAGTGCTACGACGCCGTCGGCAAGGTCTGCGTCAAGAAACCTGCCAAGTGATTTTTCGACTGAACCTCTTGATTTGTCGAGCCACCGTGCTTAAATAGGTGTTGGAAGGTTGCCGGAGTTGGTCAAACGGTCCCGTTTCGAAAGCGGTGAGTCCGAAAGGGCACGAGGGTTCGAATCCCTCACCTTCCGCCACCATGAACATCCGCGTAAACCCGACCTCGGGCATAGCTGAGATCCAGGTAGACGAGGACGAATGGCGTCCCGTCGAGGATGTCGCTGCGGATGCCTCTAAGGAAAATAAATCCTTACGCAACTACATTCTCGAACACTACGGACGAGTCATTGAACGCACTGTACCTCGCGCTTCCTGAAATCGAGTTCCCAACTGACGAGCTACGTGACTGGGCTCAACGGAATCGCGGCCAGTTCCGGTTCGCACGCGAGAACCAAGGTGGCCTGTTCGGCTGCATCGTCCCGCACCGATTCGTCAAGATCCTAAACGACCAAGTCGAGTTGGACTACAGTGTCTACAACTCGGGAACGCCGCTGTTCCGGTTGGGTCATCTGTACATCCTGGACACAACCTACCCCATGCACATTGACCCGCGCCGGGATGCCTCGTTGAACTTCGAGCTTGCTGGCAGTGGAGTGACCATGTGGGAGGACGGCACCAAGTGCCCCTACAAGCCCGGTGAGGCGATGCTGTTCAATACCCAGGTGCCACATGCGGTCTTCCCCGATGGCGAGCGTATGGCCATCTCCTTCACTGTGACGATGGGTTTCCCACGGTTCGTGACCCTCCATGGCGACGGGCTCATCTTCGGTCAGCGGAACCGAATGCTCCACATGGCTGAACTCCCGACGTTGTAAATACGGGCATGAAGATTTCGCCCGCCACCCTCGAACTGATTGCTGTCCTGCGCGACCTCGTCGATGGAGACGACATCGCCCGTCAGCTTGCCGGAGAGCTTTCCAAGCTACCCGATTTCGAGACTGCGCGGGCAACGGCTGGATACTATGTCACCCCCGACGGCGACATCACCGACAACCACTGGTGGCTGGTGATGGACGACGACTCCGTGTTCGATGCCAGCGGTGACGTGCCGGTCCGATGCTCGAAGAAAGACCCACGCCACAAGCACTACTTCCCCTACAACCGGGACCGGTCGGTACCAGTCGAGGTACTGACCCTGGCCGACCACCTGAAGGGATCGAAGCGTGCGTCCCTGAACAAGAGCTTCACCGAGATGGCTGAGGCTGCTGGTGAAGCCGAAGGCGTATCTGCGCAAGAACTGGCAGCAGTCGAGCGTTACGCCGACCGTCTGTTCCAGAAGGTGGGCATCGACGTTGCCTTCTCTCGCCACTTCATCGACCGAGTCAATGACCCGCGCAACCGACCCAACATCTCAGTCGCCGAACTCGTCCGATTGTTCAAGCAGCAATTTCGGAAGCATGGCAAGCGCATCCCACGGCTTGGCCCAGATGCCGAGGCTGTGCTACAGGACATGGCTACCGATGTCAATGTACCGTTCGTCCTGAAATGGGATTCGCGCAACGGTATGCTGGATCTCGTATCCAAGACCGTCATGCGCAAGCGGGGCTTTGGTACCAGTGACCCGGTGTTCGCGGTCGAAGATGGCAAGGTAGCACCGAGCGATGCAGCACAGCAGGCATCATCTATGCCCGGCGACGTGACCGCAGGCGGGAAGCCCGGCGTGCCGCAAGATGACTTCGATGATGAGACCCGCCCCGAGGACATGCAGTTGGGATGGGAAGACCTCCTGGACCAAGAGGTCAAAGAAGTAGACCACCCCGAATTCATGCCCGGTGGTGAAGAAGATAGTGGGCATGACCCAACTTACGACGAACGACAAACGCAGTACAACCCTGGACACCCGAGACCATAATGAAAGTAGTCGTCCTTGCTTCCGGTAACGGCAGCACCTTCCAGGCCATCCTGGACAACTGCGAGCACGCGAAGATTGCCGCGCTCGTCACCAACAACCCGAACGCCTACGCTATTGAGCGTGCCAAGGCCGCAGGTATTCCCTATGCCATCGGCAAGCACAAGGAAATCCGCCAGATGGTGGGGTACCACAACCCGGACCTCGTCGTGCTGGCTGGCTACCTGCGAATCCTGGATGTTCACTTCGTCAAGAGATTCCCGAACACCATCAACATCCACCCCTCGCTTCTACCGAAGTTCAAGGGGCTGGACACCTATCATCGTGTGCTGGCTGCGGGTGACACCGCGCACGGCTGCACCATTCATTGGGTCGATGAGGAACTGGACGCCGGTCCCATCATCGCCCAGGAGTCTTTCCCCATCTGGTCAGCGGACACCGCGACCATCCTGATGGATAAGACCAAGGAAATAGAACAAGAGTTGTATCCCAAGGTGATTGACAAGATCGTCACGGGTGAGATACAATTGCGTCCCCCAACACTGAGGAGAGTCGTCTGATGCGAATGCCTATCTAGGCTACCTGTCTCCGGGCGGTAGCCGCCGACAAAGGAGATCGCATCATGCGTCGAGCAGCCCTCGAACGCGCCCGCGCCTTGCGTGTGTGGCGTGCCCA
>CAJIAN010000656.1_pt1 | contig 14865 bp, 7 predicted proteins | sample 9199061 | NCBI WGS metagenome assembly CAJIAN01 (sample SAMEA7708264, study PRJEB35096) | sediment metagenome | biome: marine neritic benthic zone biome [ENVO:01000025]; feature: sediment [ENVO:00002007]; material: shallow marine sediment [ENVO:03000034] sea grass bed [ENVO_01000059] ...
CGAAACTCCTCCATGCCGGATTGTCAGGTTCCGGTCTTGAGCGGGTGAACATCACGTTCATCCCGAACGCCTCGGCCCGCTTCGCGATCGCCTTCCCGATCTTGCCGTAGCCCACGAGCCCGAGCGTCTTTCCACCGAGCAGCATCCCTTCCCACGCGCGGGGTCGGAAGCCGTCGCCGGCCCATTTTCCCGTGCGCACGTAGCGGTCGCCCTTGGCGATGTGGCGCGCGGCGGAAAGGATAAGTCCCATGGCGGCATCGGCGGTGGGTTCGGTGAAGGAATCGGGTGCGTTGGTGGCGACGATGCCGCGTTGTTCCAGCGCAGGGATGTCGAGGTTGTCGATGCCGATGGCGACGTTGGCAACGATCTTCAATCTCGAGGCCGCATCAAGAAGGGCCGCATCGACGCGGCATTCGCCGTGGTTGACGAGCGCCGTGACATCGGGAATGGCCTCGAGGACTTCGTCGTAGGTCATCATCGCGAACTCATCCTCGGGCATGCGGACTTCCACGACGCCGTCTAGGGGTGCGAGGTGATCAAGCGGGATTTGATTGGTGACGAGAACGATGGGTTGCTGGCTCATGGCGCGTTCGCTGGCGAATGATGCTTCTCGTGGCAGAAGATGTAAACCTTCCGATGGTAGCCGAAATCGGAAGACTTTGGCCGAATGGGCGGCGCCTGCCTCGCTCCCGTTCAAACTTTTACAAGCTCGGCTACAGCGTCGCGCGGACTTTCGCAAAGAACTGTTCGATGGTCAGGATGCGATCGCGTCGTTCGCGCGGGTAGCTCAGGTGCTTCGCCTTTGGAACAATCAACGTCACGCCTGCTTCATGCATTTCGTCGAGTTGCCTGACCGAAACACCGTCCTGCAAGGTCATCAGCCATCTTTTCTCCACTTTCGGCGCCGTGTTCATGATTTGCATCCCCCGGTCCTTGAAAGTTGTATTCACGTCGTCTATGATGATCTTTTCGCGGGGGAGGTTCGGATCGTTGTCGTCCTCGTGCGAGCGGCTCACGACGGCCGGCGCGCCGCGGATGGACCGATTGCGCATGGAATGCGGAATGCCCGCCTGCTTCAAGAGCCAGGCGACGTGGTTTTCGAACGACCGACCCGCGCGCGAGGCACGGCGGTTCAGGATGCGCTTCGCCACGGCGAGGAAGTCGTCCACTTTGGTGAACTTCTGGGAGATCTCCGGCAGGCAGATCTGCTTCTCCACATAGCGGAACAGCTGGTACTCGGTCTCGATGGACTTGAGCAGAATGCTGTCCGGCGACCGCGTTCCGAATTTCGCGACGCAATCCTCGAGTGCTGTCCGCGTTGCCGCCGAAAACGCGGCTCCATCGGGGAACTCGTGATCGACGGATGCGGCGAATGCCTTGAAGTGCTTGAGCAGGCAATCGTCGATGGGATCCTCCGCATCCCGATCGTAGACGGCCCAGCGCTCGATCACCTCGACGCCCAGCGCCTGTTGGAGCGCTTCGATGTCTTCTTCGCGGTCGAGGATGTGTGCGGTGAAGTTTGCGGTGTCGGAAGGCACGAGCACGAGCAGATCGCCGACAACATCCGGATTGAGAAATCGAAAGTCATCGCCGAACCGCGTCATCCGGTATTCCGAGCGTGAGCCCTTTCCGTACCAGACGATTCGCGAGTTCGTTTTTGAGCCGTCCGGCCACCTCACCGTGATATCGTGGTCGGCATTGGTGCCCTTGCGTGGTGGATTTGGCGTGAAGTGCTTCCACGCGGCTTTGGGAAGATAGAAGCCGCGTTGATTGCTTCCAGTGGTGCCCGCTTCGTTTGGGCTGATGAACTTCAGAATCGCGGCGCCGGCTTTGAGGGCATCATTGGCGGCTTTGTCTGCTTGGGGGGTGGGCATGACTGCGGGCAGTTTGACGAAGTTGCGCTCATCGGCAAGTTCCGAGAGTTTGAAGACACACCGGCATGAGTCGGGAAGCCGGCCAGTTGGTCGACTGGGACGCCCACGGGCATGACAAGGTGTTTTTCGTGAAGGAGCTACCAGTTGACCCCGCACTTCCCCCGCGATAGCCTGGCGGGATGATCCGTCTCGCTGTTCTTGTATTCCTTCTCGCTCAGGCGCTCGGCGCAGCCGCAGGGGAGTTGAAGGCGGGCGCGGCGGTCGTGAATGTCACACCACCGAAGATGCCGGTCATCGTGAACGGCGGTTTTACCGAGCGCCAGATGCGCCTCATCGCCGATCCTTTGTTTGCACGCGCGTTGGTGCTCGATGACTCTGAGGGAACGCGGTTTGCCATCGTCGTCGTCGACAACTGCATGATTCCCCGCAGACTCTGCGACGTGACGAAGGCGCGAGCTTCGGCGAAGACGGGAATCCGCGCGGATCGCATTCTGATTTCAGCAACGCACACGCACAGTGCGCCCAGTGTGATGGACTACTGCCTCGGCTCGCGCAAAGATCCGCACTATACCTCGTTCCTCCCGCACAAAATCGTCGAGGCCATCGAGAAGGCGAACGCGGCGCTGCAGCCGGCGAAGATCGGATGGGGAACGGCGGATGCCGGTGACTACACGAAGGTCCGCCGTTGGATTCTGCGTCCGGATCAGGTGGGAACGGATCCTTTCGGCGAGAAGACTATCCGCGCGAACATGCATCCTCCCGGGGGGCATCAAAGTCCCTTGGCGGTTGGCGAGTCCGGTCCGGTCGATCCATGGCTGACGGTATTGAGTGTCCAGACCGTGGACGGCAAACCGCTCGCCATGCTCGGTAACTTCTCGATGCACTACTTCTCTGGTCACGCTGGCCTTTCCGCCGATTACTTCGGCCACTTTTGCAAGATCCTCGAAGCACGGATGAAACCGGACAACGCGAGTTTCGTCGCCATGCTTTCCCCCGGTACGAGCGGCGATCTCTGGCGACGGGACTACGCGCAGCCGAAGCCGGAGAAAGGCGTGAAGATCGAAGACTACTCGAAAGCAATCGCCGATCTCGCCCTGAAGGCGTGCGAGAGCACGAAGTATCACGCGAATCCCAAACTGGCGATGACGGAGGAAAGGATCACGCTGGAGCGGAGGACGCCAACTGAAAAGCGCCTGGAGTGGGCGAGGGGAGTAGTCAAGGCGATGGGTGATCGAAGGCCGAAGACGAAGGAAGAAGTCTATGCCGAGCAGGCAATTTATCTGCACGACAATCCGAAAGCCGAGGTCGTGCTTCAAGCGTTGCGGATCGGCGACTACGGCATCGCGACCATGCCGAACGAGGTCTACGCGATCACCGGATTGAAGTTGAAGCGACAGAGTCCGCTCGCGACGACGATGGTCATCGAACTCGCCAACGGCGCTTCCGGCTACATTCCGCCCCCCGAGCAGCATCATCTCGGTGGCTACAACACATGGCCGGCGCGCACGGCCGGGCTCGAAGTGCAGGCGGAACCGATCATGGTGTCGACGCTGCTTCGAATGCTCAGCGATGTCGCTTCGCGTCCGCATCGCGTCTATCGCGAGCCGGCAGTGCCTCATACGACGGCTCTCGAGAAGTTGAAGCCCCTACGTCGTTGGAGGTTTGGTGATTTCGACAATGCCAGCAAGCTCTTCGAGCAGGGCGTGGCTTTCCATCTTCCGGGTGTTCCGTTCGCCGGTTCCGAAGAATACGCAAGTCGCTCGGCGCACTTCGCCGGGGGTCGTATGATTTCCGACATCGAGGAGCTCGGCGGCGACTACACCGTTGCTGTCTGGTTCTGGAACGGCTTGGTCACGGATGCAAGAGAGGTCGCGGGTCATGTGTTCTCTCGCGGCGCTCACGATGATCCCGACGTCCCGGGCGATCATCTGGGTATTGGTGGTACGAAAGGACCGTCGGCGCGCCTGTTCGTGGACAATGATGGGAAAGGGAAAACCAGACTGTCCGGAAAGACCGAGATCACGCGATGGAAATGGCATCACGTTGCTTTCGTGCGTTCCGGCGACAACGTGCGCGTCTACCTCGACGGAAAGTTGGAACTCGATGGCGAATTGAAGCCGACGTTCGGGACGTCGACGAAAGTGCACGTCGGCGGGCGAAGTGACAACCACTGCAACTTCGAGGGCAGATTGGACGAAGGCGCTGTTTTTGCGAGGGCATTGAAGGCCTCGGAAATCGCCGCGCTCTATGAAGAGGCGGGCATTCAGCCTTAGGAGCTGGCGATCCAGGCGAGCAGATCCGCGACGTCCTGAACGCTCAGCCCGGCCTCAAGCCCTTCGGGCATGAGCGACTTGCCGAGGCCTTGCATGCTCTTGATCTCCTTGCGGCGGACCGTCTTGTCGGTGCCGAAGGACTGCCGGATCGTCGTGTGCGTTGGGGTTTCGTGGGCGATGATGCCGAGGAGTGTCTGGCCATCGGCCAGCGAGAATTCGTAAGCCTGATATTTCGGAGCGACCTCGCGGTTGGGATCGAACAGGTTCGTGATGATTGATTCGCCGCCAGCGGATTTGAAGGTTGCGGTGTCCGGCCCCACGGCGAATCCCTGGATGCCCGAGCGATGGCACGAAATGCAGAGCTGCTTGTATTTGGTTTCGCCCCGCTTGGGATCGCCCTTGAGTTTCAGGGCTTCGCGATAGCGTGCGATCACGGACCCCCGCGATTCGACCTTCTCTCGTGGATAGATTTTTCGAGCGAGCTTCTTCACTTCAGCACTGCGGCTTTTCCGGAGGAGTTGTTGTTGATTCGGGGACAAGGCCGTGCTTTCGATTTCTTCCGATTCGATCGCTGACAAGAGCGCGAGAGCCTGTTCCGGGCGGGAGATGAGAAGGTTGATGGCTTTGCTCTTGGCCTGAGCGGTCAATGTTTTCCACACCGTAGTTACCGAATCGGGGAACGACTTCCGGTCTGCGTTCGCAAGTGCCTCGAGTGCCGCGCTCTGAATTGCGACAGACGTTGAACTCGATATCAGCGAGCGGAGATCTTTTGCGAGACTGGGAGGTGGGACGAACGCGCAGAACTGGATTGCCGAGATCCGGTGTGCGGGATCGGCATCGTCGCGCTTGGTCAGTTCGAGGGCCGACGATACCATCGACTTGAGAGCTCTCGCGTCGATGGCTTTTTCGAGTGACGACCCAGATTCAGCGAGGCCATTCCCGAGGGCGAGAGCCGTTTCGATCCGGAGTCTCTGGTCGCTGAAGGAATTGGCGAGGGCGAAGATGGTCCGCGCGGCTGGCACCTTGTTCATTCTGCCAATCAGTTTCGCGAGTCGGGGTGGCAGCGAAGGTATTCCATCGGGATCTGTCGCGACAAGCGCGAATACGAAAACCGCGTCTTCTGCCTTGGTGAGAGCGTTCAAAACAGCTGCTTCCTCCCACGTGTCTCTCGGTGCGGCTTCGTTCAGATCTAGTAGCTTCGCGACTCGGCTTGGGTCGTCAGAAAGAGAGAGTGACAGCGTTGTTCGATACCGGGACGTGGCGTCAGGTTGCCATCCCGTTCCCGCACGCGTGTCCCCGCGTTCCCATAGCAGGCGCTGCGCGGTCCTGCGGTGCCAGCCATTGTCATGTCCGCGTAGTGCTGCAAGCACGTCGTTCGTTGCTTTGCTCAGTTGTGGAGTGGCACGGCGCTCGAATCCCTTCGGGCGCACCCGATAGATGCGCCCACGATCCGTCCCGCTGTCGAGATCGAGATGTTTCTTGATGCCGGGTGGCAACGACCACGGGTGTTCGATGACCTCGCGGTACATATCGACGATGTAGAGGCAGCCGTCGGGACCGTTGGCGAAATTGGTGGGTCGGAACCAGTTGTCTCGGGAGGCGATGAACTCGAGGTCTTGCTCATCGTCAGGCCGGACACCCTGCAGCGTCGGTCCGCCGTTCTTCGCTCGGATGATCTTCCGGTGCACGAGATTGCTGCCGACATCGCCGATGAACGCATTGTTCTTGAACGTGGTGCCGAGCGCATCGCCGGTGTAGATGGTGATGCCGGAGGCGCCTGTGAAGTAGCCCGATACGCGTCCGCCGCCTTCCACCGGGCCGCCGACGATTCCCGCCACACGCCAGCGCGTCCTGACAATGCGCCAGGGCTCGTCCGGGCTGATCCGGAAGACAGGGGCCGCACCGCCGTCGACGGCGATACTCGCGAGGGGGGGCGGCATGGAAAAGTGGGGGTTCAGCTTCAGCCACGAGCGCTCCCACATCACGGCGATGAGGTGATTGCTGTTGCTACAGACGTAGCGGCGACCGAGGCTATCAAAGCTCATTCCGTTCTGCGCCGACCCGTTCTCGGCGCGCAAATCGAGTTTCCGGGGATCGAACGAGAAGTCGCTGCCGTTGAGAGTGATCGATTCCGATGCAGGATCATCGGGTCTCCGAACCTTGCCACCGTTCATTGAGGTCGCGCCCCAGATCCGATTGTCCGGTCCCCACTGCAGACCATTGACGATCGCTTGGACGTTGAGCCGGCTCTTGCCGATGCCGAATCCGGTGAACACAACCTCGCGCGCATCGGATCGGCCATCGCCGTCGGTGTCTTTGAAATAGAGAATGTCCGGCGTCTCGGCGACGAAGATGCCGCCGTCAAAACAACACACCGAGGTCGGCCATTTCAAGCCGTCTGCGTAGACGGTTGCACTGTCGAAAATGCCGTCGTCGTCCGTATCGACGAGCATGCGGATGCGCCCGCGTTTCGACTCGCGGCGTTCCGAGTATCCGCGCATTTCCACAACGAACAGCCGCCCGTCCTCATCGAAAGAGACATCGATGGGATCCTCGATCAGGGGCTCATGGGCAGCCAGTTCCAGCACGATGCCCGGACGCGTTTCGAACGTTGCGAGAACTTCGCTCGGGTCGGTCGGAGGGATTCGTGGCAGGTCAGCGATGTCGGCTTCCGGTTCTGCGGTAAGGAATGCGAGCGAACCGAGCAGCGTGACTGCGACGAGGATTGGGCATTGAGTTCCCATTTTGAGAACAGCATACTCAGGGTATGATGAATCGCCGTCAATTCCTCTGCGCGACGGGCCTCGCCCTTGGATCGGCCGCCGTGCGTGCCGAGGGAACGAAGAACGAAGAGATCATCGACGTCCATCAGCACGTGAACTACAGTGGGCGCTTGAATCCTCAGCTGGTGAAGCACCAGGACGCGATGGGCATCGCGAAGACAGTGCTTCTTCCATCCGGAACGGAACTCTCGCGGGCGTCAACGCATCAAGGGAAGTCGAACGGCCTGGCTGCGCGCATTTTCGGAACGGCAGCCTCTGCCAAACTCGCGGCGGAGCATCCCGGAAAGTTTGTCTTCTTCTGCAACGAAATACCCGATCTGCCAGAGACGAAGGAGCGGTTGGAAAAGTGGCTGAAGGCGGGAGCCCGCGGAATTGGCGAGCAGAAATTCAACGTGCAATGCGATTCCAGGGCGATGCAGTTGATCTACGAGATCGCACGTGACTACAAGGTGCCCGTGCTCATCCATATCCAACACGGGATGTACAATCACGGATTCGAGCGCCTCCACAAGATGCTGGAGAAGTACCCGACGGTGAATTTCATCGGCCACGCCCAGACGTGGTGGGGAAACATCGACAAGAATCACGAACAGAAGGTGATGTATCCGAAAACCAAGGTGACGCCCGGCGGCATTACGGATCGGTTGCTTGCCGACTATCCGAACATCTACGGGGATCTTTCGGCGGGATCGGGGCTGAATTCGATGACCCGCGATCTCGAGCACGCGGAAGGCTTCCTCGAACGCCACCAGGACAAGCTGCTGCTTGGGACCGACTGCAACGACGCGATCGGCCATGGCGACAAGTGCTCGGGATCGAAGGCGATCGCCACGGTGCGGAAGCTGGTTCCCGATGCGAAGGTGCGTGCGAAGATCTTCTCGGGGAACGCGAGGCGGATAATCCGGTTCTCCTAGCCTCGGTTTCTTACACGCTACTTACAGAACCATCCGGCCGAGACCTTGGTGGGCGAAGGTCGACTTCGGCTACGTGAACCAGCAGAGGTACCAGTTGCCTTGCAGATGTTCGCAGTGGTGGAGGTGGCCGCCGAACAGCCCGACCACATCCGCCCACTGGGGATCGTGGAGTTGCTCCATGCTGGGGATCTCATTGGCACGCAGAACCGCACCCGTGGGATCGTGGACGACCGCAACCCAGTTATCGGTCACGCCGCGCAGCCAGTAGAAGGCATGCCGGACCGGTGGCCCGTCGTCGGTGTGGCCTTCGCCGGATGGCACGTTGCCCGTCCGGGTGGCTTCGGCCAGAAGCTCTTCGTAGTGCCCTTTTCGGAGCTGGAAGTAGGCGATTCGGCCGAGGCGGAAACCGGTGGAAAAGAACAATGTCAATCCGACGAATGCGATGACGAGTCCCGGCAGCCACGCGGGCCTTTCCCGAATCCAGCGAGCCAGTGCAGCGATCACGAGAATGCCGCCGACGGCGACAAATCCCCAGTGGATGAAGAAGTAGAACATCCAGACCTTGTCCGCGATAGCGGGATAGAACACGAACAGTAGACAGAGTAGAACAAACCAGACGCCGGCAAATCTCGTGAGCGATTTCATTCGTCCTTGTCGGCGCCAAGATCGCGCAGCGTTTTCCGTGCTTCCTCGATCTTCCGATCGCGACGCCATGCCTCATGCTTGCGCATTCGTTCCTCGTTCGCTTTCTCGCGTTCGGCCAGATCAGGCGCCCATTTGGGAAGCGCCTTGATGAACGGCCAGTCGTCGGTGCGGAAAGGAGCGACGGGGAGCCCGCGCAAGCAGTAGGCGTTGGCGTTCGGCTGGTTTTCCCACGCGTAGCGCACCGCGACCGGTTCGGGGACGAAATCGCTCCAAACCTCGAGATGCTCTCTGCGGATGTCCTCGCCATCCTTCACTGCACGGATTTTCACTTCGGCAGGGAAGAACCGCCGGTCCTCGCCTGCGATGACGAAACTGCGGAACTCTCGTGCGCGATCCATGATGGGCAGGCGCTTGTAGGTCTTCCCCGCGCGGACGTCGTCGATGGTCGGGTCGTAGTCGAAAAAGAGGCGCACTTTGCCGTCGACGATCTTCATTTCACGGTAGAGCGGCGCCATGTGATAAACGCCGCCTTTGCCGAACGGTTTCTTGCCGTGGCCGTAGGCGGTCGCGAGAGCCCAGCGGGCAGCGCGTTCCCCGACGTCCCGTTTTCGCTGCGGATGCATGTCATCGGCTCCAAGATCGTGGATGGCGATGAGTCCTGTATGCGGAAGGGAGCGGTGTGTGCGGAAGTGAACGTCGCGGATGTGCGTGTAGCTGTGGCGGTGGGTCATCTCGCGCTCGGGCTCTGGCGACGCATTCATCCCCTTGTTGCCTGCGAGCGAGATGATGCCGAACGGGAGTTCGGGTCGGCCGAAGTTGCGTCTCCAATCACGAATCACGCAGGGGAAGCTGTGCGCGTAGGTTTCGTATCCCTCAAAGGTGTTGTTCTCGCCCTGATAGAAAAGCACTCCACGGATGCCGAGCTTTCGGATGGGAACAATCGTTCCGTTGTAGAACGCGCCAGCGTCATCGCCTCGCTCCTTGAGTAACCCGGCAAGTTCCGGAATCTTCGCTTGGGACTCGCGCGACGCCCAGACTTCGGCGGTTGTTCCGCCCACCGAGGTGTTGATGATTCCCACCGGAACTTTGAGAAAGCGCTGAAGCCGCACACCGAAGTAGTAGGCGACCGGAGCGATGCGTCGTTCCTCCATCTTGCCGGTGACAAGCGGTTTCCAACCATCCCGCGCCATCAGATCCTTGGCTGGCTTGGCGGAGATCGCCGCCTCCACACGCGTGTAGCGGACGAATTCGGAGTCCGCGCTGGGGAATTCGAGATCCGCGTGGTCGTGGCCGGATGGCGCCATGTTGCTCTGTCCGCCGCAGAGCCAGACCTCGCCGATGAGAATATTTTTCAGGGTCTTGGATTCATCGCCGGCCGCGACCGTGAGATCGATCGGTTCGAAGCGCGCCGGTCGGGGTTGGAACGTTGCGAGCCAGTAGCCGGTTCCATCCGCCGTGGTGGTGTGATTTCTGCCCCCAAGCGAGACGTTGACTTTCTGACCTGCTTCAGCCCATCCCCAGATATGAACGGGCCTTTCCTGCTGGAGGACCATGTTCTCCGAGAAGACATTGGCGATGCGTAGTTCCGCAAAGGTGGTGGAAAGCGGAACTGCCAACAGGAGTAGGATCCGAATCATGGCTGTTGCGTCACCCTAACCCGCATCGCCTTCACGGTGCTAGAACCGATCGGTTGGGTGTCGCGGAAGATGACGAGTTCCGTCCCATCACCATTGTCGACGGGAGAAGGAAGCATCACACCTTCTTCGATCCACACCGCGAAATCTTCTGTCGTCTCGATGGCGTAAACGAGATCGAGTGGCTTCGAAGGTCGATTGAAAGCGATCGCAAGATACTCGTTCCCTTCCACACTGACTGTGGTGCTGCCTGGCAGGTTGGTGGCATCGGGCGCGTTCGGATTCCGGGCCAGCCCATACTCCAGCAAGGCAACGATCCCGTCTTTGTCACGATCGCTCAGCGGTCCCGAAATCGCGGGATCGTTCCTCTCGGTTTCGTTGAAATGGTAGTTCAGCCAACCGTCGTAGGTGTGTGCGAGGGCGCTGCCGTTCGGCGCGCCGGGTGTTCCGAGAGGGAGGCAGCTGATTCCCCAATAGGCTGGATCACTTCTGTCTGCGGAGAGATCGGTTTCATCGACAGGGACGAGGGTGTATCCGTTGCCGTCGGTCGGTCGATACCAGACGTCGTTGAAGGTGAACTGGGCGATGTCATTGCGATTGATATCCACGAGGCGGATGGTCTCACCGTCGTTGCTGAGTTTGTCCGCATAGATGCCGATGATAGGGAATCCTTGGCCGTAGCGTGCCTCGAAGGCGGCTTCGTTCTCGACGATGATGGCATACTCGCCCGGGCCGAGAACGGTGTTTGCGGGAACGGTGAAGTCGATTCCCTCCACGAATGCGATCCCACTCAAATCGATCGGTCCGGCGCTGACGTTTTTCATTTCCAGCCACTCGAAATCGTCGTCCCGGAACGTCGGGTCGGACTGCGCTTCTGCGGCGGTCGGATTGGGCGGGTGATAGTTCAGTTCGGTGATCGCAAGATTCGTGGAACTCGCAGGCGTGCCGACGACGAGGAGCGCTTCGCTCAGTCCGCTCCACTCGCCACCGGTGCTGCGTGATCGAGCGCGAATCAGCGTCGTGCCGTTCACGGTCACGGTGGGTGCGTCGCCCGGAGGAACGCTTCCGCTCAATGAGAAGTCGAATCCGAGGTCGCTACTGCCGGAGGTGGCTTGATGGAGTTCCACGGCAACGACGTTGTCGCCTTCGACTAGATCGGCGGGATCTAGTCCGATGGTAAAATAGTCGTCTTCAGGTGCGCCACTCACCGGCATGCCCGTGAGGTCGTCGAATCCGAGCACACCGTCACCCGTGTTCGAGCGGCCGACTTCTCTGCTGTTGAGGTAGATGATGGCGCCAGCATCCCGCATGATCTCGCAGCTGAGAGAGAGAAACTGTGCGGCACCAACGAGATTGAATGTCTTCCGGAAGTAGTAGGTGCGATGCCGATCTCCGCTTGGACCCCGATCGAGTTGGGTGTCCGCGATCTGCGCGTCCAGCGTTCCGAAACCGAGAATGCCCGGACCATCCTGCCATGTGCTGTCGTCGAAATCCGGGTGCTTCCAATGGTTGGCGTCGTAGCTGGGATGGCCCTGCACGATGTCGCTTGCGCCTTGGTCCGAGCCGTCATCGAGATACCGCCATGATGATTCGCGAGCGAACACGGTCACCGGAACTTCGCCGGCGCTGGGTGGAAGCATCAGCGCGTTCGGATTGATGCCGCCGCCCGAAAGTCGGGGATCCGTTCCGTCGTTGGTGTAGTAGACGGGTTCGGGGCTTTGCACAGTAATCTCAGTTCCCGCAGGAACATTGCCACGTTTCGGGCTGAGGTCGGGTGGCTGGAGAAACTGGCTGTCGATCCACGCCATGCGCTGTGTGAGCCAGGTCTTCATCACATCGATCTGCTGTTCCCAGGTGCTCGTGCTTGGGGTCGGGAAACCAACGTTCCCGTCTCCGAGAGTATTCCACTTCGCGAAATTCCGCACGGCCGCTTCTGCAAGCGGATCCGCCTGTGCATCGATGCGGTCGAAGAGCGCGGTGATCTCAAGCGCTCCGTCGCGTCGCAGGCTTGTCCATCGGTCGATCCATTTCTGGCGGAAGTCCGGTTCGCGGAGGAGTGGGACGATCCAATCCGGCTCATAGCTGTGGTCGCGTCCGCCGCGGTTGTAGCTGTCCTCGTGCTGCCAGCCCATCGGGTTGCGGTTGTCGAAGCAGCAGCCCGTGCCCATGATGAGGTTGTAGTCCCAGAGCGGTCCCTTGTGCAGTTTGCCGTTCCGGTCCTTGAACATGTAGTCGCTCCGAACGAAGGAATCCTGCTCCCGGCCGAGCTCGTTGATGACGAGGAGATTGACAAAGGAATCGACATCGATGAACGCCGGATAACCCGCGAGTGGATCGTTGTTGGGGATTCCCGAATTGTTTGGCCCCGATCCCCGGGACCAGTTCAGGGTGGCGGCGAAGTCGTCAAGGTATTGGCCGACATAGTTCCGCTGCTGTGTCGTCGGGACCCGGGGTTCAACGATCTCGACGCTGCTCCATCCGGTGGCGCGGGGACCGTCATTGGCGATGCCGGGTGGTTCAAAGCGCAAGACGTAGCCGCCGGTCACTTCAGGTGCCGCATTGTCCGTCGGGCTCATCCCGGTGACATCGACGCGGTTGTCGCCCTGCTTGATCTTTTCGAAGAGGACATAGACACCCACGTATTCGCTCGAGGCGAGCGTGCCGCCGTTCGTGCTGAGGAACATTTCGAAATGCCTCGTGCGAGGAGCCTCCATGCCGAGCGTGCGCCCGAGTTCGAAGGCGAGCGAATTCCGAATGAGCGCCTTGTCGGTCCACGGGCCGTTGAACACCCAGTCCGATTCGGAGGGTAGACCTAGGAGTGGGTAGTCGAGATCGAGATCGTTGTCGTCGCGAAGTTCGACGCGATATTGCGGTTTCGAGAAACCGGAGGAACTCTGCCCGCGGCGTCGAATTCCAATGCGGAACGAGGTGTCGGGACCGTCGGCAATCGAACTGCGTCCGCTGTCCGGATCGACGTCGAAGACGGATACGCGAGCCGTTTGAAACGTCGAACCCGGTCCGGGAATGCCTCCGTCGCCGAAATTCTCCACGATCATGATTGGGAGGTTCGAGGTGAAGGCATTCGGCGCGGGAATGCCACCGAGATTCGAGCTTGTCGCGAGACGCTGGTACCCTCCGCTCGCGATTTCACCGCCACCGCCCGTGTTCGGATCGAACACCCGGGCACGCAAGTGCGTGGTGATGCTGATGGTGATCGGATTCCCCGTGTAGAGCGGGGAGTTCGATGTGGGTTCCGAGCCGTTCGTGGTGTAGCGGATCTCGCCGGGTCCCGGAAACGCAGGGGCAATGGAGACTGCGACGTTCGTCTCGAAAGTCGCGCTCGGTGGCGTGAGAATGGGCGCTACCAGCGGTGACGATAGCAGCGTGCCGTTGCGAGATTCGGGCGATGGCGATGCAAAGTAGCCCGCGGGATCGTCGGTGGCCAGTCCTCCGATGCCGTAGCTGAAACCAGCGACTTGTGCAGGAAAGGTCGGCGCGAACTCGCTGATGACCGTTGTGCCGTCCGGCTCGACCAACGCGAGGTAATCACCTCCACTGGTCAGCTTGAAGTTCAGATGCAGCTCGGAGCCGGCGATTGCCCGGTTCTTGTCCGAGGCGAAGATAACGAGATAGCGTCCCGCCTGCAGCAGCGTTTCGGGAAAAGTCCATTTGGTGAGATCATTGGCATCATCGGTGAGGTGATAGCCCGCGAGATCGAGGTCGGCGCCGGTTGGATTGTAGATCTCGACCCAGTCTGGCGTGTCGTTGTCCTCGTCTTCATGCGAATCATTTCCAACGGCGACGAACTCCGAAATAAAAGGATGATCCCCGGTGGAATCGGGTGGATCGACCGGGCCAAAGAACGAGGCTGGGCCTTGGGTGATGAGTTGGTCGAGTTCGGCACCGGTAAGAACATGATCGAAAACAGCCGCTTCGTCGATGAGCCCGATGAGCGTGTCCAGATTGGCAAGACCGCCGCTGAAATTCGCCTGGCCGATGCTGAAGGATGTCTCGGCAAATCCGCCGTTGTGATTGTGCCCATGCTCGTCGAAGGCGTTGATGTTGTGGACACCGGAGTACTGGCCGCTGGTCACGCCTGGCATGGGATCGACGAAGATATTCAGCAGGTCGGAGTCCGAGTTGTAGGTTACGATGACTTGATGCCAGTTGCCATCGTTCACCGTCTCGCCCGTGCGAGGATTGCCGACCCAGCCGGTGTCCCATTGCACCGTACTACTCCGTACGAACAGAGCCTTGGAGCCTTGGTTCCATGCCGTGCCAGCCGGGTTGCGGGAAAAAATCGCGCCTGAACCGTCCGTTGTCTTGATGTAGGCGTGCCATGTGAAGTTGCTATTGAAGTTGTACTCCCGCGGATCGGCGATATCGACACGAGCGCCCTCCGAAGGCAGTTGCAGGGCTTCGCCGCTCATGCCCTGTCCCCCTGAGGTGATGGTCGCGCCGCCGGTCAGCGTTCCGTGGTGGAGTGCAGCCGCGTCGTCGGCATCCGTGTCAAAGCTCCAGTAGGAAACCGGAGACGCGGGCAAGAGGGAGACGGCGGAGAGAAATGCAGCGGCGAAGAGCGTCAACCGTCGGTGGGGCGTGGCATGAGGGGGGAACATGATCGGACAACTTTTCCTCGTCTTCTCGGAAAAATGCGGATTTGGGGGATGGACTGTAGAACTGCGTGAAGTTCGGCCTTTCCCGCAGCTAGGGCAAGCCAGTTTCTCGAACAGTGTAGTTAC
>CAJIAN010000720.1_pt1 | contig 14817 bp, 16 predicted proteins | sample 9199061 | NCBI WGS metagenome assembly CAJIAN01 (sample SAMEA7708264, study PRJEB35096) | sediment metagenome | biome: marine neritic benthic zone biome [ENVO:01000025]; feature: sediment [ENVO:00002007]; material: shallow marine sediment [ENVO:03000034] sea grass bed [ENVO_01000059] ...
AGTTCCCGATCGAACGCGGAAGCCAGGGCCACGATCTTGAACATCGATCCCGGCTCGAAATTGTAGGAGACGACGAGATTCTTACGTTGCCCGGTGCGGGTGCGGAGGTTGAAGTCGGGGCGGGTTCCCATGGCGAGGATTTCACCTGTCATCGGATCCATGAAAATCCCCATGACACGCTCCGGGCGGTACTCGAGCACGGCATTGTCGAGGGCTGCTTCAAGCATCATCTGAATGCCCATGTCGATCGTCAGGTGGACATCGTTGCCGTGCATGGGCGTCACTTCCTCGCCCCGGTAGGCGGTGATCTCGCGCTTGTTGCCTCCCACCTCGACGTAGCGATAACCGTCCAGCCCGTTGAGGCTCGTCTCCATCGCCTTCTCGACTCCCATCCCATCGTTCTCGGCATTGACGAATCCGAGCACGTGCGACGCGGCCCGCGGATTCGGATAGAACCGTTTCATCCCGTCGTCGAAGTAGACGCCCCCGATCTTCTCCTCCTCGAGCAGGGTTCTGAGGGCCTCGGCAGTCTCGTGATCCAAGTCCTTCTTGAGTGGAATTCGCATGCGCTGCGTGTTGGCGACGATGTCCTGGAGCTTGTAACCGTCCTCCCCGATCACCCGGGCGAGCACCTGACTCGCGCGCGACACGTAGCGACGTCGGATCTCGTCAAGGCTCCACCGTTGCTTCAGCTCCCGACTGGAGACACCCTCCGCATGAGCGAGGCCGCGGACGCAGATCCTCGACTCTTCGAGGTGCTTGCGATCCGCGTAGACGTGCTCGACGGGCTGGTTCTGGACGAGAACCTCGCCGCGACGGTCGAAGATGGAACCTCGCGCCCCCGGGAGAACGACCATGCGTGCCCGCCCTCTCGCCGCCTCCTCAGCGAGATCTGGGTGCCGCAACACCTGAATGTAATAGAGCTTTGCAGAAAACAGGCTGAAACCTGCCACCAGAAAGAAGCTCACTACAATGGCTCTCCTGTGCAGAACTTTATCCAAACGGAGGTCGTCTAATTTTGATATTCGAAACGACCGACGCGCATGGCGACGCGTTCGGCCGGGGCGCGATCGATGACACGGCGGTGTCCGTCGATCTGCACCAGGTCACTACCCATGACATGGAGACGGATGCGAATGGCATCCCGATCAGTCACTTCGGCGATCCGGAGTTTGATCGTGTCGATCTCCTTCTCCAGCTTCACGATCCCGCGCTCGAGTTCGCGTTTCTGGTCGCCCTTGGCCACATGCTGATTCTTCACATGCACGAACCCGCACCCCAGCCCCGTGGCAAGGACTCCGAACATCCCAATCCGTATCAGGCCGCTGAGCGGAAGACTGCGCGTGTAGCGTTTGCGATTTCGTGTCATTCGGCGATGCGCTCCGCGACGCGCAGCCGGGCACTGCGGGCGCGAGGGTTCAACTTGATCTCCTCGGGTGACGGGCTGAGCCCCTTCTGCATGACCAGCTTGAAGCAGTAGTCGGGATTCGGCCGCGGCTCTGGCCATTCGGGCCGGTCGATGTAAGGCTTGCTGCAACGCTTGAAGAACGTCTTCACAATGCGGTCCTCCAGCGAATGGAAGGAAATGACGACAATCCGACCGCCGGGACGCAGCCAACGGGGCACCTCGGAAAGGGCCGCCTCGAGCGAGCGCAGTTCGTCGTTCACGGCAATTCGAAGGGCTTGGAACACCCGCGTCGCCGGATGAATGCGTCCCTTGCGCGGACGCACACGCTCGACGACACCGGCGAGCTGCCCTGTCGTACAGATCGTCTCTTTCTCCCTCGCTTCGACGATTGCCTTCGCGATCCGGCGGGATGCCTTCTCTTCGCCGTACTGATAGAAGATGCGGGCCAGTTCCTCCTCGTCCTGGCTGTTCACGATATCCTCCGCCGTGATGTCCGCCTCCGGATTCATCCGCATGTCCAGCGGACCATCGCTACCGAAGGCAAATCCCCTCTCTGGATTCTCGAGTTGGCGGGACGAAACACCGAGATCCAGTAGGATTCCATCGAGACCGCGAATCCCGATGGTATCGAGAATCTCGCCAAAACTGCGGAAATTGCCCTGAATAGCGCCGAAATTCTCCTCGTACTCGCCCAGACGGGCGCGAGCGAATGAAAGCGCAGCGGGATCCTGATCGAGCCCGATCACCTTGGCGCCCGCTCGGAGTAACTGCTCCGCATGCCCACCCCCGCCGAGGGTCCCATCGAGGTAGAGCTTGCCCTCCTGGGGTTCGAGACAGTGCGTGACCTCTTCGAGCAGGACGCTCTTGTGATACTCCTCACCACTCGTACGGCTCCTGTCGAACCGAGTGGGATCGTCCCCCATTAGGGGCCCTTCGCCACCGCCGCCACCACCTTCCGGTGCGCAACCACGCCAACCCAGTCCCTTGACGGTTGTCTGCTGCCCCCCCGGTAGGTGCGCGAGATGGAAGAATCTTCCCGGGCCTGATGCAGGCGCAAGCCCGCCGAGTTGTTGAGTCATGAACCTATTCACGGCTTTCTATTCCTTGAGTTTTGCGTTGTTTGGTTTGCGTTGGACTTTCCGGCGCTACGTCGAAGGGCGTTGATGATGAGTGAGTTGTGTCTGTGTTAGAATCCGATCCGATCCGCCACGTCAATCAGGGTGGATCGGGCCTGTTCCTGCTTCGCTTCCCACTGCTCGGGATTCCACACCTCGATGCGGGAGCCACTCCCGATGAGCATCACCTCCCCGTAGAGCCCGAATCGGGAGCATTCCTCCGCCGGAAGCACCAACCTCCCCTGCTTGTCCATGGGGCAGGGAGACGCCGAGCCGAACAGCAAGCGCACAAAGTCCCTCGCTTCGAGCTTCGATATGGTGGGGTCGTTCTCCGCTTCGAGGCGGAGTTTCTCCATTTCCTCGGCAGTCATCAGGATAAGCAGCGGATTCCTCGGATCCGGCATCGCGTAGAGACTGCTCAAACCCGGGTGGCGCCAGCGCGATGGCACGGTGACGCGGTGATTCTCGTCGACAACGTGTCTCACGTTGCCTGCGAAAACGGGCAGGAACTGACTCGAATGGTCGGGTGGCATTTTGCGTTAGTACATTGGGACCCCAATTTGCCCCAATCACCCCCAGTTTCACCCAAAGTGATTTTTCGGTCAATCGAATTTTCATAAGCAATAGAAGAATAATCCTAGCTATCTCGGATTTTTTTGATCCCTCTGAGAAACACCGGAAAATCTTCTAATTTTGCCGTTTTTCCGTCGCAGCCGACTGGCATTATACACATATTTTAAAATAATAGAAATATTAAAATTAAAGAGATGTTATATAATTACGCTGCAGAACTGAATAAACTGCGTTTCGCGGAGAGCTTGGCTTCCTCCAAAGCCGCCGGCGTTGAGAATCCCTCCCAATGGAGCGAGCCATGATCGAGCACGCTCCTCGCTTGATCGCTCGTTTCTACGGATTGATCGCCAATCGGAAGAACCGCCTCGCCTCGGCGGCGGCCACCGTGACGGACACCATCTCGACATCCCCGTCCGGAACGCTCTCTTCGAGAAGCGGAACGACCGGCACCCAATCCGTGCCTAGCGCGGAGGACGCCTGAACTTCATAGATCAGGTTGGCGGCGTCCCGGTTCCGGCGATAAGTGAAGACCACCGAGGTTTCCGTTCGAATGATCGATGGGGAGTGAGCGGCATCCGGCGACCCGGGATCGAGTAGGAGCGCATACTCGAGGAGTGTTGTTATCCCGTCGAAATCGGTGTCGGTGTCGGAAGCCTCGGCGAGGTTTCCCACCGCCCACCATTCCCAGTAGTCACTGATCCCGTCGTTGTCGCGATCGACCTCCGGATGGTTTTCGAGAAACACCATCTCGGCAAACTGCGGGTGATCGACGAACGGGTTTCGATTGTGCTGATAGCTCTCGAACACCACTTGATTCCTCTCGCGCTCGGCCTCGCTTACAGGGTCTTCACGGTGCCATTGAAGCAAGGTCAGCAGGTCGCCGAAACGGGACTGCTCTGCGTCGGGCGAATCGCCGAGGACGAGATCACTGGTATCCGGGTCGGAGCCGTCGTACCGCACGGCCATGTAGAAGCAGGCTCGGGCGACGTCTCCTTTTTCGGAATCATGCGGCTGCCACGAGTCGGAATCCAACGAACAACCCGGGGCATCAGGGATTGAATAGTCCGCCGCCGAATCGGCAGCGGACGTGATGTCGAAGTAAAGATTGGCGCGCGTCGAATTCACCTGCACGTCACAGGGCCGGATGTTGAAAACATCGGAGTTGTCCTCTCCTGACGAACCGATTCCGTAACTGCGCGGCCAGATATGTTCCCGATTCCAATCTCCCTGGTTGCCGCCGTTCTCGGTCTTCAGTCGGGTAATCTCCGAGTAAATCAAACTCACCCTGTCCGGCGAACTGGGAGCCTCATCCAGAACACGGTAGGCATCCCACTGGTACGGGATGACGGTGTGATCATCGACAATTTCGTGCAGCGCATCCGCCAGATCGGTACCTTTCTTGCCGAGCGCCGGAGCGTAATATCCTGCTGGTGGGTCCAATGGACCTGCATGAGAGCACGCGATCAGAACGATCAGCGCCATCACAATCACCGGAACCGTGTTCGACATAGGGGGAGAAGACCGGCGCATCCTGCCACAGAATGCATGGCAGCGCAAAGACGACACTCAGGGTGTCGGCGTCACGCCCTTTTTCAGGATGATGTTCCCGTATTTCGCCGTCTCTCCCGTCATGACGACCGCGAAAGCTGCCTTGGCGCGTTCGTAGAACGCAAACCGCTCGATCTCCACAATCTCCGGCGCTCTCGGATGGTGCCTTTTGATCATCTCGGCGTAGCTCGCGGCAACCGCGGGATCGGCGCTGTCGCCCTCGACAGGTGCCATCATCGCGATCGGGTCCGCAACGAAGGAATCGAGTTCGAACAATGGCAGGATACCATCAAGCAAGGCGGCGATTCCCAGACCATCCGCGCGAAGCGTTGTCGGGTTGCACGACTCACCCGGGAAATGCGCATCTGCCAAAACGATTTCGTCGCCGTGCCCCATCCGGCAGAGGGTGGCTAGGAGATCGGGACCGACGAGTGGAGAGACACCCTTCAACATGCGGCGATTGTCGCGTCGAACCTCGCGGACAAGCGAGCAAAAACGCGGGGAATGCCGTCTGGCCCCTTGCCGATTGCGTGCTAGGGTTCCCCTTTTTCCGTCCATGGCTTCGCGTGACATCCTGCTCGCTATTCCCGCATATCGGGAAAGCAAGCGCCTGCCCACGTTCCTCATTGCGCTCTGCGAAGCGGTCGAATCGAGTGGCGCCCCGGTTGTGATTCGGGTCGTCGATGACGGCTCCGGCGAAGAGGAGGCGGCCTTGGTTCGGGAACTCGTCAGCGACCTGCGCGAGAAGTTCTCGTTTCTTTCCGAACCAGTCATCCTTGATGAGAACCGCGGAAAAGGTGGTGCCGTCTACGCTGGATGGGATGGCGCTGCAGACGAACACCCACCGTTCCAGTGGTTCGCATTCGTCGACGCCGATGGAGCGATCTCGCCACATGAGGCAACTCGGTTCCTCGGATCGCTGGCGGAGCACGACCCGGCAAAGGGCGAGTGCGTCTACGCCGTCCGCATCGAGGCGCACGGCACGAAGGTCAAGCGTACGGTGTTGCGGAAAATACTCGGAGGCATCTTCCGCCGTCTCGTCAGAATCATCCTCAGGCTGCCGTGCCGCGACACCCAGTGCGGATTGAAGGCCGTTCCCGCGTCGTTCTACCAGAAGGCAAGGCCGAACCTCACCGAGATGCGATTCTGCTTCGACATCGATCTGACGCGCGGACTGCTTCGGCAAGGCGCCGTCATTGTGGAGACTCCCATCTCGTGGAGCGAAAGTCCGGGATCAACGGTGAGATTCCGTAGTGCCCTGCAGATGTTTCTTTCGCTGATCCGGCTGCGGTTCAAGTAGCGACCAGATCCGCCTCGGTCAGGGCTCCAGCCAACCCTTCCGGATGTCTTCGATGAACACCTGATTGAGTCCCTTGCCCGGTGCGGCGAACCGGATCTTGACCCTGCAGGTCACGCCCTTGCCCGCTTCAGTACCGGCGAACATTTCCTTCGTCGCAGCCTCGGCCCGACTCCCGTTCGCAACATAGCCGTAGAGCTTTCCCTTGTTCTCAAGATCGACGAGACGGAGACTGGTATAGACCTCGCTATCGGAGAACGAATGATTGTAGTAGTCGTCAGGCGTCGCAAGCACGCGGAATTCGTGGCTGCCTTGCGGTTCGGAAAGGAGAAAGACCGTCCAGTTGCTATCGGAGTATCCGACCATGCTCTCCCAATCGATCAAAAGTTCGCCTGTCGGGTGACGTTCGAGAAAGACGAGAATAGGCAATCCCTTCTTCTCGGCCGTGTACTGGATGAACGGCGTACCTGAAATCGTCACCAGGCGTCCCGTGCCGTGTTTCACCAGCGGAAGCGATCCCTGGACACTGTTCCTTGAATAGTATTTCTGCATCCGCGGCTCGCTGATTTCCGGATGACGGATGAACGCCAGCTTGGCATCGTGTTCGACGGTCACTCCGAACTTCTCAAGCACCTCGAGTCCGCGCGCCAGCAACCGCTCGTCTTCCGTCATTTCCTTCGGCTCTTCCGGGACTGCCTCCTTTGAGCGGTTTTTCACGATCCTGAAAAACGCGAACCCTAGCACTCCGACAACAGCAAGCGCCAACACCGCCATCGCACCGCGATTGAACAGTTTTGAGCCTGCGTACTTCTGCTCCGTTCGCCTCCACCTCGCCTCTTCGTCCGCCCCCGCCTCGACCGGTTCGAAGGGCTGAAACGCCGGCTGGAGATTCGGGTTGAGACGGTGCTGACTGTCACGCTCGATTTGCTCGACGACATCATCTGCGTCGAGATTCCGGCGGCTGGCGGGTGCGTCTTTCTTTTTAGGAGCAGGCAAAACCGCCGGTCGCATGCCGGTGTTCGCCGAGTCCGACTTCAGATCCGCCGCAGCCGATGGCACCTGCATCTGTGACTTGCACGCCGGACATTGAACAGCCCCCTCCGCGGAAGTTTCCTCGATCGCAATGATCTGCCCACACTCGGGGCAACCGAACTGCAGCCGTCCTCCGACCGCTCCGCCGTCTCGATAGCCCGCTCCAAATGCCACCGCCGCCAAATCACGCCCACCTCCGGGGGGGCGGTTGGCCCTGACCGGTTGACCGTTTTCGTCCAGTTCGAGTTCCCCCGTGATCTCGATGCGCTTGTCCTCGTAGGCCACGGTGTGGCCAGTGGGAAGCTGCACCGAATCCTCCTCCCCAGCCTCCTCTTCATCTCTCGGCGGTTCATCGGAATCACTCTCATCCACAACCGTATCCTCCTCCTCTTCGCTCTTCCGAGACGCTTCATCATCCCCATCGGGGTCCTCCTCGAAATCGGCCGGCACCCCCTCTTCAGATGGATCCGAGTCCGGATCCATCACAAAATCCGGCACGTCACCTGATAGTTCCAATTCGTCGTCCGAGTCAGTCATCAGCTAGATCCGATGTCGCCGACACCGGAAGGCGAGAATAGCCTTAATCTCGGGAGATCACGATAAATTTTCAAATTATCTTGTCAGGATGGGGACGCTTCCGTTGAATACGCTCTCGTGTCGAGAACCGAATCACAGGCTGAGAAAGTCAAATTCAGCTGCCCCGAGTGTGGAAAGCGAGTCGCGGCGCCAGCATCCAAGGCGGGCGTCCGAATGCGATGCCCCAAGTGCCGCAACAGCGTCACCGTTCCAACGCCCGCCAAGAAGAAAGGTCCGCAAAACCGGTTCATTTCCACTGCCCCGGCAATTCACCAGAGCGCCCCCAGTGAGACACTCGAGAGCATCCTCGAACGAGCTGCTGAACGCGGGCTTCTCCTGAAGGACCAATGGCTTCTCCTGCGTTGTCCCTCCTGCGAGGAATGGATCAAAGTGCGTAAGCAGAACTTCGAGAGGCTCGTTTCCTGCGGAAACTGCGCCTACGAATTCTCGGTCAACATCGAATAGCGCAATCTCCCGATTTGCTTTTTTAAAAATATTTATTAAAATTACGACTTTATTTGATAAATGTCGATGAAGCCTCCCAAGTGCCCGAAGTGTGGGCAGGAGTACTGGCCAACTCCGGAAACACCGGCTGACCAATGCCCGGGATGTGCGGGAACTCGTTCAACGGAACCGTCGCAGAATGTCGCTCCCGTTGAGGGCAAAGTCTGGTATCAGACGATCCGCGAAAGCACAGAGGATCCGACGTGGCCACCGTTCCCCACGATGTCCGCATCGAGCATCCCGCCATCACTCGCGGGGAACGCGTTGTCGCTTCAACCGCGAAGCGCCCCGGACGAACGCCCAAGGGAAACGAATGACCATCCCGTGCGATCTTTCCGCGCTTTGGAGGGGAAAGAAGCCCCACAGATGATGTTCGCCTGTCCGGCCTGCATGGTCATGCTCGCCGTCAGACCGGGATACCAGCTGAACGGGGATGCGATGAACTGCCCTCACTGCGCGAGCTCGATCCTGCCGCCCCGTGTTTTCGCAGCGTCTCCCGAGGAACCGGACACACCGTCCGACGAGGAGATCGTGCGGCCTACGCGGGAAAGGGCCAGTATCGTGTTTGTGAAAAACGCGGACCCCCGCTAGCGAACTCACTTTTCGTAGCGGCCCTTCCGCGGTCCGCTCATCCACTTCCACGCGGTGCCGATGATTTCGCGCACGTCGCGGTATTCGGCTTCCCAGTCTAGCACCTTCTTCGCCTTCGAAGGGTCGGCGACAAGCTCCGGAGGATCGCCTTCGCGACGTTCGCCGATCAGAACAGGAACCTTTTTCCCTGTCACCGCTTCGGCTGCCGCGATGACCTCCTTCACGGAAGCGCCCTTACCCGTACCCAGATTGCACGCGGTGGTCGCCCCGCCCGCGTCAAGGTACTCTAGCGCCCGGACGTGGGCCCGTGCGAGATCTGTCACGTGCACATAGTCCCGGATACAGGTGCCGTCGGACGTGGGGTAGTCCGTCCCGAAAACGGTGATGGCGTCCCGTTCGCCGGTGATCGCCATCAGAACCAGCGGAATCAGATGAGTTTCGGGATCATGATCCTCGCCCAACTGGCCATCCGCCGCACAGCCGGACGCATTGAAGTAACGCAGCCAGACGCTCCGCAGACCGAACGCGGCGCCGCAATCGTCGAGAATCCGTTCCAGCATCCACTTGCTCGATCCGTAGGGACTGATCGGCGACTGAGGATTCGACTCGTCCATTGGCAGCGATGCCGGCTCGCCATAGGTTGCGCAAGTCGAGGAGAAGATGAACTTCCGGCACCCTGCTCGCTGCATCGCTTCGAGAATCGTCAGCGGCGCGGCCGTGTTGTTCCGGTAGTATTTGAGCGGGTCGCCGACCGACTCGCCCACATAACAGTACGCAGCAAAGTGAACCACTGCGTCAATCCGGTATTCGTCGAAGATTCGATCGACAACCTTGGCGTCCGAAAGGTCACCTTCCACGAGGGTCGCACCTTCCGAGATGACCGCGTCGCGGTGACCGTGCACGAGATTATCGAGCACGACGACTCGTCGACCACACTCCTCCGCGAGCATGCGCACCGTGTGCGAGCCGATGTAACCGGCTCCACCTGTGACTAGCAGGGCTTCTTCGTCCATGGAGCGGCCCATCGTATACCGGATTTGGCGTTTCCAAAGCAGATTCTTCCCCGGCCGGGATGGCCGCCCTTGATATCGCGCTCGCGATGGTGTCACGTCCCCTGTGCTCGCCTACTACGTCCACAACCTGAGCCCGTTCGTCGTCCGATTCTCGGAAAACTGGGGGATTCGCTGGTACGGGCTCGCCTACGTCGGAGGGTTCTTCGCCGCGTTTCTCGTCATGCGGTTCATGATCCGGCGGAACTACTGCACTGACCTGAAGGAGGAGCAACTGACCGATTTCGTGACGTGGTCGGCGATTCTCGGAGTCATGGTCGGAGGGCGCCTCGGCTACATGCTGCTCTACGATCGCGAGCAATTCTTCGCCAATCCGTTGATCTTCTTCCGATTTCTTGACGGAGGCATGGCAAGTCACGGAGGAATCGCGGGCCTTGTCATCTTCAGTTGGTTCTACGCGCGGAAGCACAAGGTCAGCTGGACTGGTATCGGCGATCAGCTGTGCATCGCCGCACCCCTCGGCATCTTCTTCGGGAGGATGGCCAATTTCATCAACGGTGAACTCTACGGCAGAGCCACGCAGGTGGCGTGGGCAATGCAATTCCCTGAAGAACTCCGCGAACGCAACTTCCCCCACTATGAGGAAGCCGCCGCGCGCTGCGCGGAATTCGTCCCCGGCGACGTGGTCAACCCGGACACGCTCATCGAGGCTTCCCGTTCGAGTCCGGAGGTGCGGGAGATTCTCGGCGAGCTTCTCACTCCGCGGCATCCCTCGCAGCTCTACCAAGCGTTCATGGAGGGCCTCGCACTCTTCCTCATCCTCTTCTTCATCAAGATCCGCTGGAAGACCCTACCCAACGGCGTCATCACCGGCCTGTTCTTCATTCTCTATGCGATCTTCCGCATCGTCGGCGAGGGATTCCGGCAACCCGATTCCGGCTTCGGCCCCTTTGGGATCCTGACAAAAGGACAATTCTTCTCGAGTTTCATGATCCTCATCGGCACCGCTTTTGTCGTGACCTCCGTCGTGAAATCCAAGCGCGCGCGCGCGAAGGCCGCGTCGTGAGTGACAGCTACTCGCGATGCCGATCGTAGGCCTCGATGATCCGCCGCACCACCGGGTGCCTTACCACATCGCCTTTGTCAAACTTCACGAACTCGACGCCTTCGGTATCGGGCAGAATGCGCATCGCCTCCAGCAACCCGGAATCCCGCGCCTTGAGATCGGTCTGAGTGGCGTCGCCGGTCACCACGCACCGGGAGTGCGCTCCAAGACGGGTGAGGAACATCAGCATTTGCTCGCAGGTCGTGTTCTGCGCCTCGTCGAGGATGACCGCGGCGTGATTGAGTGTGCGACCCCGCATGTAGGCGAGCGGTGCCACTTCGATCATGCCCCGCTCGATGAACTTCTCCACTTCGTCAGGCTCGATCATGTCGTAGAGTGCGTCATAAAGTGGACGCAGATACGGCAGGATCTTCTCCTGCAGATCTCCGGGCAGGAATCCAAGGGCCTCACCTGCCTCCACAGCGGGGCGGGTGAGGATTAATCGATTGACCTTCTTCTCCATCAGGGCAGCCAGCGAACTCGCCATCGCCAGATAGGTCTTCCCAGTTCCAGCGGGTCCGATGCCGAATACGACATCCTTGGCTTCCATCGCCTTGAGGTACGCCAGCTGACCACGGGTCTTCGGAGCGACGGGTGGCTTCGTCCGCGAACCGAGAAGTCGATACGTCAGTAGCTCCGCCAGATCACCTTCGCCCTCTCCAGTCGTCTCCTCCGCTGTTTCGACCGCGAACCGGAAGGTATCGACGCTGATCTCGGCTCCTTTCCGCCGCGCCCCCTCCAACTGCTCGAAGACGTGCGCGGCTTTGGCGACACCTTCGCTGCCGCCCTCCAGCTTCACCCAACCGTCACGGCTCGTCACCGTGATTCCGAAGCTGCGCTCGAGCACCTTCAGCTGACCATAGTCGCCGCCGAACAGTGATTGCAGAAAGTGGGAGTTCTCGTACTCGAGTGTCTTCGACTCCATCCTACCCTGCCTCCTTCACTTCGGTCGAAAGCAGGAGTTTGACGAGCGTCGCGCAGGTCTCGTTGATCTCGAGAGTGCCCACCGAAGTCACCCCATTCGGTCCCGCACTCATTGCTTTTTCTATCGCCTTCAAACCGTCGGCGATGCTGGCAATCCCGCCATAGCTCTGCACTTTCTTCGGCGCCTTTTCCAGGACCTTCGAAAAATAGCGGACCAGTTCGACTTGGTTGAGCAACTCCGCCTTGTCCGTCCTGAATGATTTCGAGATCAAGGCGGTCAACACTTCCGTCCCACGCAACCAGCCGGCAATGCTAACGAGGTCCGCATAGGCATCGTCGCGCATGCTCTTCATCGTTTCCCTCACAGTGGATTGCGTGCGATCAAGCTCTTTGCGAATACCATCCCAGTCCTCCTTCTTTGCCGCGTCGAAGATGCTCTGACAGTGTCGGACTACGGAAGATCGCAATCCAAGGCCATCGGCGAGGTGAAGAACACGACGTCCTGCTTGCTCGACGGCGGCGGCGTCTTCCGCCTGGACGGCGATAAACCCATCAGCCACCGCGATTCCGAGGGCCAAGGCAATCTGCGCCCGGTTCTTGTAGGATATCACTGAGCGTTTGCGGATCTCCTCCCGCCATCCTGACTCGCCGAGCTTGTCGAGGACACGAAACACTTCCGCAGGCACGGGCACGACCACTTCGTCGATCAATTGCGCGGGCAGGTCCTTCAGGTCAATCGGTCCGTCCCCCAGAGGATTCTTCTCCACCTCCTTGTCCTCCTGAGCCGAGATAGGTAGCGCCAATGCCACGAGTAGTGGCAGGCAAGCGGTTGTTCGCCTGTGCAAGATGTGCCTCATCTCCGTTTCCAAGGAGCGGGATTATACATCATGAAGCGGGAATTGCGAGCACCGCGGGTACCGCGTTTCAAGGCAAGGACAACCCTAGCCGAAGAAATCCCGCAACACTTTGCGATAGACCTCGCGCTTGAATTCAGGCACCCAGTCGAGATCGAACTCCTCCGGGCGGATCCACTTGAAGTCGGCGAACTCCGGATGGTCCGTGTCCAGATTGATTTCGGCGTCCGTTCCCTTGAATCGACAGAGAAAGTAGGTCTGCTCCTGCCCACGACAGCCGAACTTCACTCGCCTTCCCGGATAGATATAGCGGTAGCCGCCTTTGCGCTCCGTGACTTCGTAGCTGTCGGGAGTCAGGCCGATCTCCTCCTCGATTTCCCGGTGCAGAGCTTCGAGATCGCTTTCACCAGGATCCACTCCGCCCTGGGGGAACTGCCACGCCCCCGAAATATCGTCTCGTTCGGCAACGAAGATACGCCCATCCCCATCGACGAGGACGGCGGCCACATTGGGTCGGTACTTGATCTCGCTTGTCGATTCGTTGGAATCCATCGGCAGTCTGATCTAGCAGAGACTACGCCAATTGTCATGTGGCGATCTTGTTCTCCGCTGCTTTGTTCATGCATGCTGCGTCGCTACCGCTTCCCCATCCTCCTTGCGCTGATCCTGCTGCTCGCGATCTATCTCTTCGGCTTCCGGTGGCGCGGGATCGACAAGGTGATCCGACGGCACGACAGCTTCATCGAAGCCATCGAGGAAAAGGACTGGGGAAAGTGCGCCAAGCTCGTGGCACCCGCCTACCGGGATCGATGGGGATTTGAACGGAGCGACATTCTCCTCACACTCGAAGACGTGGGCAGGCAGTTTTTCATCGTCCTTGATCTCGACTGGAAAACCGCCGAGACGAAATGGGAAGGAAGCACGGTTTCGATCTCCGGTCACGGCACCTTCACCGGAAAGGGATCTCCGATCGCGTCCGCCATCGAAGCCCGCTCGAAGCGCTACAGTTCGGAACCGTTCACGTTCTTCTGGAAGAAACAGAGCTTCCTTCCATGGGACTGGAAGTTGGTGAAGATCGAGCACCCGAGGATCGAGATTCCGAACGGCTATCGTCCCGGAGACCTGGGGTCCGCCGTGTCAGGCGGGTTTTGACATCGCCATCCGGCACGCCCATACTCTTAATCGAACGCCAATTCGCAGAACCATGAAAACCCACGTCTTTCTCACACTCGCATTCACCATCATCGCGGCGCCTTTGAGCCTCGCGCAGAACTCCAACAACCAGAGTGGAGGTTCAACCAGCGAAGATATCGCGCAGAAGATCTGGCACGCGAACCTGCCGGGAGGACAATACATGGTGGCTCTCGGAACGATCTCCAACATTGGCATTCACGAATACATCGCCAACGGTGGAGCACGCGTCTACGAAGTCACCGTCTCCGCAGGCGGGCCTGCGCTCGCGCGGTTCTACTACATGGAGCCGATGACGGACAAATCGCCCCTGAACATCGGGCAGGTCGTCGCGGACCGCCTCAAGAAGGCCTCTGACGAAGTCGGTAAACGGACGGGCCTTGGTGATGCATGGCAGAAGGTCGCCAAGGACTATCCGAACACCACCCACGCCCACACCATCGAATTCCGCCTCGACTACAAGGACGATCTCGACGCTCTCTTCGCGAGCCTGCAACGCTCTTGGCTAAGAGGCAAGGGCGCCCGCTTCACGATCAAGAACGGCTAGTCTAGCCCGCGAACCACGAAACTACTCCGTCTCGGGTATCAGCGACTCGCCGCTTTCGCCCTCTTCCGGAGGGACGAGTGATTCCGAACCGTTCTCTGGTACGAGCGACTCCACGCTGTCGTCTTCTGGCACGAGTGAATCCCCCTCACCGTCATCGTCCGGAACGAGTGAGTCTCCTTCCTCCATCTCTTCTTCGGGGACCAGGGAGTCCCCATCTTCGTCGGGCACCAGCGAATCTCCGTCGCCATCTGGAACCAAGGAGTCCCCATCGCCTTCCGGCACCAGCGAATCTCCATCGCCTTCGGGCACCAGCGAATCTCCGTCGCCCTCAGGAACGAGCGCATCCCCCTCGCCATCACCATCACCGTCCGGCGTCTCCGACCCGTCGGTCGTTGCCACTTTGTCCGCTTCCTTTTCCGCCTCCTCGGTCGCGGAAGCGAGAATACTCGCGAGTGCAGGCAGCGGTTGCGGAGTCGCGTGATAGTTGTGGCACAGCAGACAGTCATTACCCGCCTGCTCTTTCGTGTGGCAGGAAGCGCAGC
>CAJIAN010000377.1_pt1 | contig 14775 bp, 11 predicted proteins | sample 9199061 | NCBI WGS metagenome assembly CAJIAN01 (sample SAMEA7708264, study PRJEB35096) | sediment metagenome | biome: marine neritic benthic zone biome [ENVO:01000025]; feature: sediment [ENVO:00002007]; material: shallow marine sediment [ENVO:03000034] sea grass bed [ENVO_01000059] ...
GAGATCCTAGCGGCCTTCAACCGCCCTGACAGCCCGACCAGCGGACTGCGGCGCATCAACGAGGCGAGCCGATTCTTCGAAGAAGCGATCCTCGAGAGGATCGACGCCTCGCCGGACTACACGTGCGACTTTCCCCAGAATACGGAGGGGAAGATCCAACGCGCCGGCTACCCGGATCTGCGCATCGCCCATAAGCCCACCGGAAGAATCTACTACCTTGACCCCAAACTGTTCGAAAGCGGCAGCGCAACGAGCACGCTTCGCACATTCTATTTCGAACCCAAGACAAAGACGAACAAGATTCTCGACGACGCCCGCCACCTCGTGGTGGGAATCGAGCACGACGGCAACGACGGCCAATGGAAATTCCTTCGCTGGCATCTCGTCGATCTCCACAAGTTCCGCGTGCGGCTCAAAGCCGAATTCCAAGCGAGCAACAAGGATCTCTACAACGAGGGACTACTCCTCGAATCACGCAAGTCTGATCCGTAGCGGTGACTTTCAGTCACCGAGGGGGTGACGCGGTCTTGCTCTCTGGCGACTCAAAGTCACCACCACGGACCTCACAAAAAAAGGCCCTGCGGCATGCTCGCCGCAGGGCTTCGCACCTCGCTTTCCTCCTCTTATCTGGGTCTGTTCTCGACCCGCCACAACCCATACGCCCCAATGTGATCTCCGGGATTGGACGCCGGGGGAGTCTCCTCGCTCACCAACGTCGCCCTCCATTCGAATTCGGGCTGCGAAGTATTCATATACTGAATGTAGGCGAGCGCCTGGCTCTCCCAACCGGAAGCCTCGAAAACGAGGAACCAGTCTTCCTCCTCCGGTTCGGGTTCGGTGGCGCCTTCCGGTTCGTAGAACATCAAGTCCAAGTCGAGATCGAGTGAGACGTAGGCCAGGGCCGCCGCCTTCTCTTCCTCCGACATCGCAGACAATTGAAATGAGCTGCCTTGGATGAGGGATCCGGTAACCCCGGCGATCAGTTCATCGACGATTCCCTCTTTCGTGGAAGAGGAGAACTCGGCACCCGCCAGACGGGCATTGTTGTAGAGCGAGGTGATCGCCTGCGCATTGCGGAGTGTTTTCGCCGACGCCGCTGCCTCGGTGGGCCCCGTGAAAGCAAAGACGGAGATGCCCGTGAAGATTCCGATCAACGAAATGACCAAGAGAAGTTCGGTGAGACTGAAGCCTCGCTCCCGATTTTTATGTTTATGATAGTGCATGGTTTTTATTTGTTTGTGTTTGTCATGTATCCCGCTCCCACTGGGAACCGGTCACAAAGGACCATGCAAATCGGGGTCGTTCAGGTTACAAGAAATTCCAGAAAATTATGGAAATAATAGGATGCTGTCATAGCTCCCCCGCGAAAGAAAAATGTCCCACGGTGGCACCACCGTGGGACATTTTCTTACCGCTTCAATCCTCACCAACCTCCACATGCTTACCTACGGTTGTTGTCCTCCAACCCCTTCCGGGTAGTAAAGCATCATCTGCGAAGTTTCGTCATGGTCGCAGTAGAGCAGTACTGCGGCTTTCTCTTCGGCATTCAGCGGGGATATTCTGAATACGCTCCCCGAAATCAACGGCCCGGTGATTCCTGCGATCAAAGCGTCGATGATCTCTCCTTCATCCGTGGTCCCGAACTCCGCCCCTGCAAGAAGTGCATGATTGTAGAGCGTGCAAATCGACTGAGCGTTTCGCTTGGCCGCGCTGGTCGTGTCGTCGAACACCTTGCCGAACGCGTAGACCGAAACCATGACGAGAATGGCAATCACCAAAACCGTCGTGAGTACCTCGACGAAGGTAAACCCTCGCTCCCCCACGCGCCCTTTTCGACTCCGAGTATCCATGATTCTTGCTATTTGCTTTGGTGTGTTTGCTTCCGTGGTCGGAGAATCCCCCGCACACTAGGAAACATGCAAATCGCATCCGTCGAGGTTACGGAAATTTACTATTTTTTTGATAATTCTAGAGCCTAGCAGGCTCACGGATCACACAATCCGTTGATCATCAACAGATTAAGGGCGCACAAAAGGAGCCAAGTAACGAAGGCGTTCCTCGACCGTGAGGTTGCGTCCCGCGATCCTCAAGGCATGATGCTTGAGCCGGTCCAGATCCGTCTCCCACGCGTGTATCGCGCCGGAAAGACCGCTCGAGACGAGACGGGTGTCGCTCAACCAGACAAACGACGTGATGGCATCACCGGTCGCGATCGTTCGCATGGCCCCGGTGTTCTTCCAGTCCCAGAGATGAATTTGACCGTTGCTCCCACCCAAGGCCAACCATTTCAAGTCAGGCGAGAACGCCACCGCGTCGAAGAGGTGAGCAAAGACGTCCGATTCGAGTCGGCTCGCGGCGATGTCCGAGGCATGAAGATCCCATACCGACGCTCCCCGCCCCGCCCCACCGGCCACGAGCCAGCGATTGTCCGCACTGAAGTCGACATTGGTGATCGAGAGGAAACCGGCGGGAAGCTCGGCGCGGATGATGATCTTGTCAGGCTCCGACACGTCGAACAGGAGAACCATGTTTCCGAACTGCGTGGGGCCGTATTCGTAGAGCGGGTCCCAGCCATGTCTCGCTAATGCGAGCCAACGACCATCGGGAGAAACTTTCGCATCCGGTAGTAGATATTTGATTCCGTGGATCACGATCCGACTTCGCCACGCGTCCGGATCGGCCCGATTCAGATCCCACTCGAAGAGGATCCCATCGCCACAGACGCAATAGAGCGTTCCGCGTGGATGAAAAGCAACGTACCGTTCCAGACCAAGCCGGGTGTGGTTCAGCCCGAACTCGTGGTCGGGCGGAGGTATCGGACGGTTGTCGCGAATGGCGCCAACCAGAGTCGGGAACTCCCAGACTCTGACCGTTCTGTCGACACCGGCGCTGGCGAGCCAGCGTCCATCGGGATCGATGGCGACTCCGGTGGCACGCGAGCCGTGCGCGCCCATAGGGTATTCCGATCCACTCGCGACATCGACGAGAGACACACCCGTCGATCTGGCAGCCACGAGCCATCGCCCATCGGGAGACTTCTCCAGATCGTACATCGGTTCGCCCCTCTCCACGACGACCTCGGGAAGCGATCCTGCACCGCCTTGCTTCAGCTGCCAGAGTCGACAACGCGCATTGATGCCGCTTGCCGCAAGAAGATTACCCTGGGGAGGGAAAGCGATGTCCACCACCGGCGTTAGAATACCACGAAGTTCGAGGGGGGCTGGTGCCTCGCCGAGTCGGTCGACTGGCCAGACCGCGACAAGGCGGTCACGGCTTCCGGCAGTGAGCCAGCGTCCATCGGGGCTAAACTTGACGACAATAATGTCCTCGCCCGAGATGCGCAGGCTCGCGAGACGCTCGCCATCGGAGAGTCGATAGACCGCCACCTCCGACGAGTTCCCGGATACGGCGAGCAGACTTTCGTCGGGCGAAAACGCGATGGTCTCGATTCGGGTGAAGTGGGTTGCCAGTTTTGAGGGTTTCGAACGGGCCTCACTCGTCTGATCCGCCACGAAGACCCCATTGTCTCCTCCGCGATAGGCGAGCCAACGGGCAGTGGGACTGAGCGTCGCAAAGAAAACATCGATTTCGTCGGTGTAGATGTCCACCTCCCTCTCGGTCGTTTCGGAATCCCGGAAACGGACTAGGTGTACACACGTATTTGTGTGGAAAAGAACCGTTGATTGATCGGAGGCACACCCGATCGCGTGATCGTGGTCAATCGCCTCCGGGAGATCGAGAACCTGCGCAACCTGCAATTCCCCCTCATCTCGTCCACCCACGAAAAACTCCAAGGCTCGGCCTTTCATCCTCTTGCGAACCCCACGCTGGGGGTTTTTCGGAAAGCTGATGGCGATCCCATGGACCCCGGTCGTGCCTTCGTCGGGCCTGAGATAGAATCGCACGAACCGATGACCCGGCGCAGCAAGGCGTCCAATGACGGTGGAAGATGGTTGACCACTCTCGCCGATCTCGAACGGAGACCAGAGGCGCACTTCTCCGGTCTGGTCCACGGCAACCACACGCTTCGAATCGGACATCCAGCAGGCCGCAAGCGGAGGATCGTGGTTCGGCCACATCGCCCATCGGGCGATCGGGTGTTCGGCATGAGTGTCCGTGCAATCCGAAATGGCCGCAGTCACCCGCTTTGCCGGCGACGTGTAGTCGAAGCTGAGAACCCAGCGCCCGTCAGGGCTGAATCTCACGGGAAAATCGAGCGCCGGTCCGCGGGAGATGAAACCATCATTTCGATCATCCACGGCAGCCCGTCTCGGAGCGATGTCACGCCCGCCGATGCGCTGTAGGGTTTCGTAGACCGCTTCGGCCGCGTCGGGCAGCACACCGATAGACTCTCGCTCGGTGTGTTCTACCGATTCGACGGCGAGAAGCAGGGCGCGCCCCGGATCCTCAGTCACCGAGAGGCGTGCATCCATGGCGAGCCGCGTGGCGGTGGAGATGGCGAGAGATCGATTGAGTTGGTCGTTCGTATTCTCCAGAGAATCGACGGCGTGCTCGGCATGCCGCCACAGGAAGAAACTGGATACACCGCCAGCGAGGAGCGCGGCTCCCAGTGCCGCCCAGGCGGGGTTCCGTTTCACCCATTTGAAGACCCGCTCCGCGACAGAAACGGGACGGACTTGCAGCGGCTTTCCTTCCAGCCAGCGCCCGAGTTCGTCTGCCAATGCGCCGGCCGATTCGACCCGCCGCGCCGGATCCTTTTCCATGCAACGACGCGCCAGCGTGAGCAAATCGCGATCCACCGCCGAATCCCCTACGCGCGATGGCGGTTCTTCGTCGATGATCTTGCACATGATCTCGACGGGGCTCGCGCCGTTGAACGGCGGCTTCCCCGTCAGCCCCTCCCACAGAATCACACCGAGCGCCCAGACATCACTCGCCGTCGAGACCTCACTCTCCGATTCCTTCACGACCTCTGGCGCCATGTAGTGAGGTGTGCCCAGGTGATCGGTCGTGAGCGTGAGGCGGTTGTCCCCGTGCAGGAGCTTGGCGAGTCCGAAGTCGGTGAGCCACGGTTTTCCCCGCCGGCCGATGAGAATATTCGCGGGTTTGAGATCGCGATGGAGCACGCCACGCCGATGCGCATGGTCCACCGCCCGGGCGATCTCAAGCAACCAGTCGGCAAGCTGGCGGGGAGGCATTCCCCCGGGGTTGTCCTTGAAGCGGTTCCCCAGATTGCCGCCGTCTACCAGCTTCATCGTAAAAAATGGTTGATCGCCGACATGGCCCACCTCGTAGATGGGCACGATGTTAGGATGGTCGAGCGAGGCCGCCGCCTTCGACTCGATGGTAAAACGCGCCATCTCCGCCTCGTTGGCGAACGCCGACCCGCGGATGACTTTCAGCGCGACGGATCGTTTCAGCTTCTCGTCCTGTGCCTCGTAGACCACCCCCATACCCCCGGCGGCGAGTTTCTTGATCAGTGAATACCGTCCGAAGTTCGAGCCTCCGTCGGGATCCGCGCCGTCAGACAGGGTGTTTGTTGCGACGAGCAGTTCTCCAAGTGCGCAACTCGCGCACACTCCCTGCGAAAGACGGGAACCACACTCCGGGCATTGCGTGGTGTCGGGAGGATCGGCAACGGACATCGTTCAGTCTTCTACAGGAACCATGTCAATCCGACGTGCAAAGTTACGATCATCTGTCGAAAGAGACCTGACATGCCCTCAGGCCAACACCGAGACGAGATAACGAAGTTCCTCCTCGGCATCCTCGTTGCTACAGACGGTGGTGCGTATTTCGCGGCGCAGGCGCTCGGCAAAGGCATTGCGCAAGTCGAACACCGCCTTCTTGATAGCCCCCTCGCGGGCACCGAGTTGCAACGCGAGTTCGGCATACGGTTGCAGCTGTCCTCCGCCCGGCAAGGCCGCCCGCAGTAGGTCGAACCACGCTCCGCGATCACGCCTTTCGTAGTCCTCACGCAGGGCAGCCACCGCGTTGCCTACCATATCCATCGCCCACTGTCGGTCGTAGGCATCCTCCGGAGAAGCGGCCGATTGCAGTTCGGGGCTTTCGCGGAGTTCCTCCACCCCATCCAACGGCACGTGCACGACATGCCCTCCGCGCTTCTGCGCACCGTCACGGATGCGCATGCGGCTCCGCCAACGCTCCAGTGACTTCAGCAAATAGGAGCGGAACTTTCCTCCGTCACGATCCACGTGTTCGAGAAATCCACTGCTGAAGACGAACTCGAAGAATCCCTGAACCTGATCGGAGGCATCCTCGTGGGTTTCACCCCGTTTGCGCAGATAGAGATAAAGAGGCCGCCAGTAGTTTGAGGCGAGCTTGCGCAATCCCGCCACTGCCCCAGAATCATCCCCGCCCCGGGCCAGCGAAATCGCCGACCAATGCGTCTGGGGAAAGAGTTCCCCCCGCGCTCGAGACGAGTTCCCAACGATCGCAGTACTCGCTGCAGAAGCCGATGAACTCATCGGGGCGCACGCTAGCACCACAACAAGGGATTGCCAAGCGATGCCCGCCTGATCGGCGAAAATAAGTTTTTATAAACTTTTCGTCGTCACTCCCGAGTCGGGTGGAGTGACGGGTGCCAATGTTAGGCTTTCAAGAGTTGCTTCACCGCAACCACCGTCGCGGTAATCGCAGCGATCAATGGTAGCCAGAAACCGAGGAGTCCCATGTTCACCTCGAAGCCGACGCTGCCGCCCACGCCGGAAAACCCAGCGGACTTCGGCGTATCGATCGACATCCACATCAGTAGGAGCATCAATGCGGCAACACCGGCGCATCCGATCAGCGCAAGCGGTACCCACGCTTCCTTTTTGGCCGCAGCACGGTTCCAAAAGAAGAGCCCGATACCGGCTAGAGCAGCGAGCACCGCGAGCTTGCCTCGCCAATCAGCACTGAAGGCGGAGGGACTGGAGTGCTTGGTCTCCGTGCCCATCATCGTCGCGATTCCCGCTGCGGCGCCTTCGGCTTTCCATTCGACTGACATCGCGCTGAAAAACAGGGTGCCGATCAACACGACGACTAGAGAGACGAGATAGATCTGCCAACTGGGATCGATCTTCTTGAATGATGCGAGGCTCTTGTTGAGAAGCTCCTTGGCTTCGGCGCCCGCGTCCCCTCCGCTGCTGCTTCCCTGGTCCTCTGGCTTCGGTGCGTTTTCCTGATCTGACATGATAGTGACGTTTTGGTTATCTGATCGCTCCTGACATTCCTCCCATTCCCTCCCCCAGTCCGGTTGTTCGATCTCGACGGCTACCGAACGCAAATATGCAGGATAATTCCAACCGATTTCCGCAGAGATCGGTAGAGAGTAGACAAATTCCCTCCCTTTGACCACATCGAAATCGTAACGCATATTGGCGGTTCGAAACACGCAGAGCCATGTCTGAAGAAGAAGCCTCAACCGACTACCGGACCAGTAGCATCGAAGAAGTCATCGCCGATCTGAAGGCGGGCAAGATGGTCATTGTCGTGGACGACGAGGACCGCGAGAACGAGGGGGATCTGGTCGCATCTGCGGAGAGAATCACACCCGAGATGGTCAACTTCATGGCGCGGCACGGCTGTGGCATGATCTGCACACCGCTCGCACCGGAAGTGGCAAAGCGCCTCGAACTCCCACCCATGGTCGAGCGCAACCGGGATTCATTCCGGACCGATTTCTCGGTGACGGTGGAAGCGGCCGAGGGTGTGACAACGGGCATCAGCGCCGCTGATCGGGCGAAGACCATCCGCGTCCTTGGAGACGAAACCTCCATCGCCGAGGATCTCGTGCGCCCGGGCCATATCCAGCCCGTGATTGCAAAACCCGGTGGCGTTCTGAGGCGTGCGGGACACACCGAAGCGGCCGTCGACCTCGTGCGCATGGCGGGATGCTCGCCGATCGGAGTGATCTGCGAGATCCTCAACGAGGACGGAACCATGGCGCGACGACCCGATTTGCAGCGCTACGCGGATAAACACGGCCTGAGGATCTGCACGATCGAGGCCCTCATCAATTACCGCCGCGAACGGGAAAAGCTCGTCGAAAAAGAGCAGGTGGTGAATCTCCCAACGGATTTCGGGGACTTTGCGCTCCACATGTTCCGCTCGACCGTCGATGAAGACGAGATCCACCTGGCGCTCGTCCGAGGAGAGATCGATCCCGACAAGCCCGTGCTCGTGCGGGTGCACAGCGAGTGCCTCACCGGCGATGTTTTCGCTTCGAGGCGTTGCGATTGCGGGCCGCAGTTGCACGACGCGATGAAGCGCATCTCGGATGAAGGCTCGGGCGTCCTGCTCTACATGCGCCAGGAAGGCCGTGGCATCGGACTCGCGGCGAAGATCCACGCCTACAAACTGCAGGAAGAGGGATACGACACGGTGGAAGCGAACAAGAAGCTCGGGTATCCCGGCGATCTCCGGGACTACGGTATCGGTGCGCAGATTCTCTACGAACTCGGGGTTCGTTCCATCCGCCTGATGACCAACAACCCGAAGAAGGTCGTCGGCCTGCAGGGGCATCGCTTGCGCATCGTCGAGCAAGTTCCCATCCGGCAGGAGCCCAATCCTCACAACGAGAGATACCTCGAGACGAAGAAGGAACGGCTGGGCCATTTTCTCTAATCGGAGATTGAAACTTTTGAGAACTTTGGCATTCTTAGCCCACCATGTCGGCAGCCTCACTTCCCAGACGTCCCCGCAGCATTTGTCCCCGCCGGACCATCGCGATCGTCGCGAGCTTGTACAATGAGGACTTCGTCAACGGACTGATCGAGGCGGCCAACGAGGAACTCGTGCGCATTTTCCCCAATGCTGCCGTACCGCTCTACCGCGTCCCCGGTGCCTTCGAGATCCCCGTCTGCGCCCACCACGTGCTCAAGCACACCGAAGTCGATGCCCTGATCGCCCTCGGAGTGGTGATCCGAGGCGAAACCGGCCATGCCGACCTGATCTGCCGCTCGGTGACGGATTCCCTGCAGGAACTCGCCACGACCTCTCTTCTTCCGGTGATCCATGAGGTGCTGCTCGTCGACAACGAGGAGCAGGCCCGCGTCCGATGCCTCGATCCCGAATACAACCGGGGAATCGAAGCGGCGCGCGCGGCGGTGAACATGGCGGAGCTCTTCAGCCGGCTCAATGCGAGCACCCCCGTGAAAGCGAATGGGTAGACGCCGAGAAGGACGGGAAGCTGCGGTTCAGTATCTCTTCAGTCACGACCTCAACAAGGAAGAACCGGACGACGAGGATCTCGATCGCTTCTTCTCGTTGCGCGTCGCAAGAACGCCAGTGCGCGAGTTCGCCACGGAACTGGTTCGCGGTATCACCGGACATCTCGAAGCCATCGACGACCACGTCGCTCGCCTCGCCCGGAACTACGAGCTGAACCGCATCTCGACGGTCGATCGGAACATCCTGCGTCTCGCCATCCACGAAATGCTTCACTGCCCGGAAATCCCCGCCGCCGTTTCGATCAATGAAGCGATCGAAATCGCCAAGCGATTCGGCACCGAGGAATCCGGACGCTTTGTGAATGGAATCCTCGATCAGTTCCGGCGGGAGCAGGAGGAAGTTGTCAGCTAGCGATTTTCGGTATTCAGTGGGCGCTCGCTCAAACCAGCATCGCTTCGACCTACACCATGGCCGGCTTCTTCAAAAAACTGCTAAGCAAATTCTCGCGCGACAAGATCGACTGGGATGATCTCGAGGAGACACTGATCTCGGGTGATCTCGGAATCAAGATGACGATGCAGATCGTCGACCGTCTGCAGGACATGGGGCGCCAGCTGAAGGCCGAAGACGTCGTCGACGTGACCCGCGAGGAAATCCAGTCGATCCTGCCGACCGAAGTGCCTCCGTTGACCCCTTTTCCGGATGGCCGCCCCCAGGTTCTCCTCATCGTGGGTGTCAACGGGACGGGTAAGACGACGTCCACCGCGAAACTCGCGGGCCACCTTGCCGGCCGCGGACACTCCGTGATGCTCGCGGCGGCGGATACATTCCGGGCGGCGGCCATCGAACAGCTCGACATCTGGTCGCAGCGCACGGGGGTCCCGCTCGTCAAGGGTCAGTACAAGGCGGACCCCTCGTCCGTTTGCTACGACGCCTACGAGTCCGCCGCGAAAAACGGGACCGACTTCCTGCTCTGCGATACCGCGGGCCGCCTCCACACCCGGCACAATCTCATGGAAGAGCTGAAGAAGATCGAACGGACGCTCGGCAAGAAGGACGAAACGGCTCCCCACGAGCGTCTCCTCGTGGTGGACGCAACCACCGGCTCCAACGCTCTGTCTCAGGCACGGGAGTTCCACAAGGCGCTCGACCTCACCGGACTCATCGTCACGAAGCTCGACGGGAGCGGCAAAGGTGGCGTCGTGGTGTCCATCCAGCAGGAACTTGGGATCCCGACCCGCTTCATCGGCACCGGCGAGACGACCGAGGACTTCGCTGCCTTCGATCCACGCGCCTTCGTCGAGCAGATTCTCTGACCAAAAACAAAGCGGCCTCCGCATTCGCGAAGGCCGCCTCGTTCTGAGACTGCGACCGGTCTCCGGCGCGCAGTTCCAGGTCCCCCAAATCTGTAACTAGTTCGCGCCGGAGGGCACGTCTGAAATCTTGAGGTGGAAGGAGGTGCGCCAATGGCCTCCCTCCTTGAAGTTGTGGACGTCGAGACGGTTCACCGCCTGCATCATGTTGAGCACCATCTGGATCATCCCCGCATTCTCACGGAAGTCATCGGCGCGAAACTGATCGCCACCGAAAATCTCGTCCGCGTTGTTCACCACGAGCTTGAGCCAGTCCTCACCGAACACGCGCAGCGCGTCGAAGTTCAAGGTGAGGATGAGACCCGTCTTGTCTCCCGGTTTCGCCTTTGCGGCGATGGATTCGGACAGGCTCTTGGCCGTGCTCAGGAAGAAAAGATCGTCACTTATCGATACTGAAGGTGTCAGGTCTTCGTTGAAGGCCGCCAGACCGATGAAGTGTGTCTTCAGACCGTTCGCATCCGATGACATCGTGTCCGGAAGCTGAAATTCCGCGCCAGCTTCCTGTCCGGGAATCACCTTGAACAGATCGTTCAGAGCCGGAACGAGTTCGTCCCATCCCTTGGAGAGCTTCGCACGATCTTCCACGTTCGCCATCATGGCGATCCGCGGCATCTTGCCCTGATTCACGATCGCCTGGGGCATCCCCGGAATCGGCAGCTTGGGCACCTTGCCCTCGAGGTCGATGACGATTCCGCTCTCGCGACCGAGTCCGGCCTGCACCTGGTTCTTCATGATGTCGTAAATCTTGAGCAGCTTCGGACGGAACAGCGTGTCCATCGCATTGAACTGCTCGCCGAAGTTCTCATCCATGGTCGCGAACTTCGCCGCCGCCGCGTGCGCTCCCTCGACGATGGTTTCCAGCAGTTCCAGACTCTGCTTCTCGTATTTCGCAGTCGACACCATGTCCATGGCGAAGAACGCGTTCTCGGGAATCGCGTCGGCAAAGATGAGTTTCGCGCTCGTGTCGAGCCCCGGCGTGCTGAACCCGCCGATCGACTCCCCCTTGATCCCGTCTTCGAGATAAACGACGCCCATTGAAGCCGAGGCGTCACGCTTGGACATGTCGACCATCAGCTTGCCGGCCTTGCCGACCGCCGCACTCACCTCGCCGAGATCGAGTCCGTTCTGCGCCATCTCCGCGAGTCCATCCTGAACGGCATCGGTGATCGCGAGAATCGAATCCGGGCGATTCACCGCCGCGTAGGCGCCTTCGGTGGCGTAGCTGTAGCCGATGATCTTCTTGGAGAGATACTGATCGGCGAAATCGAATTCCTTCGCGGAAAGCAGCGATTCCTCCGGCTTCGAGGCCAGCTTCACATGGTCGTGATTCGGTCCGATCGCGAAAAGCAGGTAGTCGCCGACGAGGCCGAAACTGAAATCGACCGTCTTTTTGTCGATGAGCTTCTCGACCCGGTCGGCAAGCTCGGCATCGCCGATCTCGTCGCGCATCGCCGCACGCTCGGCGTCACCGAATGCTTCCTTTGCCGCGACGCTCCAGGACCGGAACTTGCCCGCACCCTCGACCTCGAAGTCGGCGGCGACGAACATCGGCGGAAGCTGGCCCTCCAGAGCTCCGAGCTGGTCCAGAACCGCCTGAGCACCATCGGTCACCCGTGCACCGATGATCATCGGCGGCAAATCGAGTTCCTCCAGCGCCTTGAGCAGTGCCTGGTCCTCGCCCAAGAGTGCCTGCCTGAGCATTTCGACCGGATCATCCGCGGCGGCGAGCGCCTCCAGTCCGGCACCTCCGCCCATCAGCCCCTTCATCATCATCGAGTAGCTGAAACGGTTGTAGGCGTCGAGAATCACCATGAGCGAATCGAGTTCCTTCGAGGAACCGTTCGCGAACGCGATGAACACATCCTTGCCAATGTAATTGGTGACCATCGCCTGTCCCTGAGCCACCATTTCCGGATCGACAGCGCCGCCCGCAAGAGCGGTGATCTGTTGGAAAAAATTGCTCTTCAGGAACCCGCTGATCACTTCATCGAGGTGACGTGCTCCGATGACCGTCTCGGTGTCGGCTGGCAATCGCGACGCGAAACCAAAGGCTTGAACGCGCTCCTGAGTGACTTCCCCTTTTCCGATTTCGGTCTTCGGCGGATCGCCGTTGGCATCGGGCTTTTTTTCTCCCCCCTTGCTGCAGGACACGGCAAGAGCCGCAGTCAGTGACAGAAGTAGGCCGGTATTTCGAATCAGTTTTGCTTTCATTAAAGAACGGTGTTTCCCACCGGCGCACATTCTCGACCCCTGGGCCTGTGTGCGTCAAGTGGATAGCCTTTGCAATCTCGGTGCAATTTTGTAACGGTTCCGGTGAAAGACCCGCCAGCGGCACGGACTTCGCGTGCTACGAATTCTCGCGGATCCACACTTCGGCAGCCGCCGGATCCGCCTTCTGCCAGCTCTTGATCACCTTCTTGAGCGTCTTGTCGCGGCGGCCTTCCTCCCGAATCGACTGGGCCCACGCGATGGCGGAGACCGGATCGTCGTCGACGATCTCCTGGGCGAAAACGGAGGCTGCGGAATCGAACTCCGGCACGTCCTTGCGCGCGTTGAGCCACTCGGCAACTGCGTTTGGATTGCGATTCGCGTGATGCTCGACGATCTCGCCGAAGGCCCGCTTGCGATCGTCGCTCTGCGGAAGCGCCGTGAGCCAGTCCATGCTCTCTCCCGCATCGCCACCGCTCACAGCCCATGCGGCGCGCCGAAGGGTTTCGAAATTCACATAAGGCTGACCGAGATTCTCCTCGATCCACGCCGTTGCCATCTCCGGGTCGTCCCGTCCGATGCGATCGATGGCGACGCGTAGGGCATATGATTTGTACGACTCCATGTCGTTCTCTCCGGTGTGGTCGATCCCATCGAGCCAATTCTTGAGTGCGTCTGCCCCTCCGCTTTGCTTCAACTTGCTCGCCAACCGATCCATCGCGTAGCCGCGAGCGCGGCTCTTGGTGTTGTCCGCGGCGTATTCGATCGCCATGTCCACGTCGCGATCCAGAACGGCCTTGAACACGCCGTAGTGGAGCCAAGTCTTCGTATCGTCGTTCTCTCGCCCGGCAACGTAATCCTGCGCCGCTCTCAAATCCGTGCTCGCCCATCCTGTCATGACACCGATGGAGCCATAGCGAGACTTGCGGGCCGATTCCTTGTCCATCGCGTAGGCAATGGCAGCCGGACCGTCCAAGGCGCCCCACGCATACAAAAAGTCCCGGAACGCGCGATCGGTTTCATCATCACGCGGCCCCTCCTCGAATGCTTTCAGGGCCGCCGGTAGGTTTTCCAACGTCAGGCTGGCAAGGAGGTTTCCCAGCAACTGCTTGCGCACGATCGGGTTCTGCTCCTTGAACGCCCGCGAGAACAGCTTGCCCATGCGCTCTGCATCGGGAATCCCTCCATCCCATGAGGGGCTTCCACTGCGCGAGAATCCAGCTTCCGAACCCGATCCCGCCCCACCACCGGTCACGCCGACCGCCTGCCGTCCATTCACTGCCGTCGTCACATTGCGAGTGTCATCAGCCCCTTTTTCGGTGCCCGAATCCGATCGACCGAACATGTAGGCGCCCACGGCAATGCCTGCCCACGCGACGTTCAGAGTGATGATTAGATTCCGGTTCAAAGCAGTGGTGTTTCTACCAAACTACGTATTCTCTCCCCACGCGGACCAAAAATCAAACAGGCCGATGGCTCCTTGAGTCGCCTTGGACCGCATGCTATGAAGCTTCCACCATGAACACAACCACCCTCTCGCTCCGGGGCACAGGTGTCCTTCTTCTCTTTGCTGTGTCAGCCATGATTTCCAAAGCCGCAGACTCCACGTTCAAGGACACGCCCGGCAAACATCTCGATGTCGTCGTGAACGGCAAACCCGCGTTGCGACTGATGTACGAGTACGACCCGAGCACGAAGGATTCGAACTTTCGAACCTACAAGCCGTTCTACCACGTCTTCGCCCCGGGCGGTGAGTCCTTCCTCACGAAAGCCACCGGCCAGCCCTTCCCCCACCACCGCGGCATCTTCACCGGCTGGTCCCGGCTCAAGCATGACGGAAAAAGCCACGATCTGTGGCATATGAAAAACGGCGCGGCGCAAGTGCATCGGGAGTTCGTCGACAAAAAGGAAACGGATGACGCGGTCAAACTCGTGAGCACGATCGACTGGAACCTTCCCGACAAGACGACGGCCGTAAAGGAGACCCGGAGCGCGACCATCTACAAGAAAAGCGACGGCGCTCTTCTTCTCGCCGATTTCACCTGCACCGCGACGGCAC
>CAJIAN010000206.1_pt1 | contig 14729 bp, 13 predicted proteins | sample 9199061 | NCBI WGS metagenome assembly CAJIAN01 (sample SAMEA7708264, study PRJEB35096) | sediment metagenome | biome: marine neritic benthic zone biome [ENVO:01000025]; feature: sediment [ENVO:00002007]; material: shallow marine sediment [ENVO:03000034] sea grass bed [ENVO_01000059] ...
GAGAGGTGGCTGGGGCTGGGGGAGTGTATCGCGGAGTTCTATTCGGAGGCCGACTGGCAGCGCTGGACGGTGCACTTCTACGGCAACGGCTGGTCCCACGTGCCGAAAAGCAAAGTGAAGGACGTGGCGGCGATGCTCAAGGCGATCCACGCCCAGGAGGACCGCGAGGCGGCGCTGGAGGAGGCCGAGGCCGTGGTGGCGGAGCTGCGCCGCATGAAGCTCGGAAACGCGGCCGACTGCGTCGAATAGGGGGCGGAGGAGACGCTGCGCTACATGAACTATCCCCGCGAGCACTGGCGGAGCATCCATACGAACAATCCGCTGGAACGGGTGATGCGCGAGATCCGCCGGCGCACGCGGGTCGTCGGCGCGTTCCCCGATGGAAACAGCGCCCTGATGCTGGTGGCCGCGAGGCTCCGGCACGTGGCGTCGACGAAGTGGGGCACGCGGCGCTACCTCGACATGGGCCGGCTTGCCGAGCAGGACCGGGAGCAGACCGCCACCCGGGAGGCGGTTTGAGAAAACCGCGCAGCGCCGGAAGAAGTTTTGAAATCTTCTCCTCCCCTCGGGGAGGAGGCTCCTTGCAGCGGCTTCGCCGCTGCAACATGAAGACAACACGAACCGAACCAAACGAACACTAACAGAAACACCTGAACAGAGAAAAAGTGCGAAACATTCTGGACACTACCTGTTGTGAAAACAGAGGGGCTGCGATTGCTCCTTTACAACTGGGGCGCGAGTTCTGTAGTCTGTGGAGATGAAGACCGCTGGCATATTCATCGCGCTACTCACTCTGCTCGCGACGTCGCAGGCCGATGACAAAGAGGGAAAGAGTCTGTTCAACGGCAAGAACCTCGACGGCTGGCAGGGGATGCAGGGAGAAGCAACGAACTGGGGCGTGAAGGAAGGATTGCTGACGTGCACCGGTGGCAAGGGGGCGCAGTGGCTGGCGACGAAAGAGGAGTATTCGGATTTCGATCTGACGCTCGAGTTCAAACTCCCGAAGAACGGCAACAGCGGCGTCTTCATCCGCGCTCCGAAGGAAGGAGCCCCGTGGGTTGCCGGGATGGAAATCCAGTTGCTCGACGACTACGGGGACAAGTGGAAGAATCTGAAGCCGGATCAGTTTACCGGTGCGATTTATGCGGCGCTTGCTCCCAGCGAGCGCGTGACGAAGAAGGCTGGCGAGTGGCAGACGATGCGGATTCTTTGCGTGAAGCGGAGTTGCAAGGTCTGGATCAACGGCAAGCAGATCGTCGATGCGGATCTGGACAAGCTGGCGGAAACGCACGGAAAGAAGGTTCCTGGATTGAAGCGGAACTCCGGATTCATCGGCGTCCAGAATCACGGCGATCCGGTTTCGTTCAGGAACATCCGGATCTTGAAGAAGTAGGCTCCGCACACCGGAATCTTCTCGATTCATGGGAGCGTTTCTCTCACGCTGCCAAAGTGAAGCGATCCCCCGAGAGTCGCCGTCGCGTCATGGGCACGGTGTTGAGCCTGGCGCTTTGCTATGGTGTTGGGGTCGCACTTGGGACACTTCCGCGTTCAGGGGATAAGCGCGCGGACGAATTCCAGAAGCCTGTGGAGTTCAAATCCCCGAATCGTAACTCTGCCAACCTTGGTGAATTGTTCGAAGAATTGCGGGGCGCCAGCCACGCGGAGTTCTGCTCGACGATGGAGCAACTGGTCGCGGATCTGGTTTCCGACGAGAAGCTGATGCGGTTCTCTTTGCGATGGATGCTTGAAGACGCGGAAGAGGCTGCGGACGAGATTCTAAAACACTTCGAGGATGAGACCTACGAATCGATGCTGTATGCGTTCTTTGAAACGTGGATGCTGCAGGATCATGAAGCCGTCACAGAATACGCGCGCAAGCTCGCGGACGCCGGTCACGAGCTTGGGGAGGAGCTCCTCGAAGCCGCTGAAGAAACCGGGAGCGAGTACAGCCCTGCGAGCTTTCTTGACGGGTTGAAACCCGAGGATTTCGCCACTCGTGAGTATGAGGTCTACGAAGCCATCAAGCGGCTGGAAAGCATTGCACAGGATGGGGTTCTACTGAACGCGACCGTGAGGCTGGCGCGCGGATGGGCCGAGGCGAGTCCGATGGAGGCACTCGAATGGGCGCGCGGTATCAGCGAGAGCGGCGTGAGAATGCTCACTTTCGATGCGGTTATCGGAGTGCTGGCGAAATCCGACGTTCGTGCTGCGATGGTGGCATATGACGAATTAGCGGAGATGAATCCCCGCCAGTTAGGCGAGGGCTATATCGGACAGCAAAGTCTTCGTTCCCATGAATCGATCGCTTATGAGCTGTGTAAAACGGACCCGGAAGAGGCGCTTCGCTGGAGTCATGAGATTCTCGAAAGCCGATGGACAGATTCGCACCGCTTGTTTCAACGGATCGCGGCGCATCTGCCGCGCGATCCCCAAGAGTTCAGGGCAATCTTGGACACGGTTGAGTCTTCCAACGTGCGCGGGCAGATAGCGAATCATTACGCCGTCGACTATTCAAGCAACGCCGCGACCTTTTTCGACGGCATCAAGGAGCTTCCCGACGATCAGCTGACCGAGTTCATCCTCCATTCGGGGATCCGGCAGTGGATGCTGACGGCTCCGGAAGAAACGCGTCGTCACGTCGCCGAGCTGCCCATGGAGATGAGAGCCGTGGCGGCGAGCAAGGCTCTGGAGGCGAGGGGCGCGTTCGATTCCGCAGGTGACGCTGTTGATTTCGCGCGGGAGTCCGGTGTGGCTGATCTCCCCTGGAATGTCGCCGTCTGGGCAGGCGCCTTGGAGGACGCGCACGTGATGGCGGAGTTCTTGGAGGAATTGCCCGATGAAGTTGTCACTCGGCAGGGTGGAGCATTCGCATCTACCTGGGCGGCCAACGATCCCAGCGAGGCGGTGACTTGGGCGGGATCACTTGGCGATCGCGGTGTCGATCTCATGGACGACCTTGCGACAGGATGGGGACAAGTCGACGTTTACGCGGCGTCCGGATGGGTGGCCACTCTCGAAAGTGGTCCTGCGCGGGACAACGCGGTGACAGGACTGACCTCGGCGCTTCTCAACTACGATCCGTCTGCGGCGTTCACGTGGGCGCTGACCATTGCCGATGAGAACAAACGGGGGAAAGCGGTTCGCCTGGCATTCAGCCGCTGGTCGGAGAACAGCAAGCAGGAGGCCATCGACGCGGCCACTCAGGCCGATCTTCCGGAGCCTCTGCGGAAAGAACTGCTGTCCCGGCCATGAGAATGTCGAATCCAGCTCTCGTGATCGCGGGTCTTATCGCTTTGCTCGCGGGCTATGGCACGGCATCGTGGTTGCGCGATGATGCAGTTGCGGATTCGCAGGCTTCGAACTTGGATGGTGCTACGGAGATCACCCCCGAAGGATCTTCGGATCGTGAGCGCATTCACCCCGAGCTTCGCAAGTTTCTGATCGGGGAAGCAAGAGCCGTTCCCGACGGTTTGGAAGCGAGCGATTTTCCCGATGTGGTGGAACGGGCCTTGGCGGCCAACGAAGATGACAAGGTATACGCGCTCGTGCAGCGCTGGGCCGAAGTCGATCTCGACAGCATGTTCCAATTCTTCCTCAAGCGAGGAAAGGTCGCGCTGCCAATGTCTTTCCGGGAAAGCCAGAGCTACGAAGATCTGCTCTTCACCGCATTCGTCCGGCGTGATCCACGGGAAGCGGTGGAGGCAGCGATGCGGTTTCCATCGAACGAAGGGTGCCTGAATACAGTCCTCGGAATGATCGCTGTTCAATCGCCCGATTTGGCAATCGAGCTTGCCTTGGAGAACCTGCGCTTCTTGAAACGCTACGGCTTGATCGATATGACTCCGGAAACGAATCTAGCTCTCGCCCGTGCGCTTGCGGAGCGCGAACCTTTCGGCACGCTCGAGCGCGATATCCTTCGGCAGTTGCATTCCAGCGGGACCGCCAAGGAAAGTCTTGAATTTTGGCGATCGCTGTCGCCAGAAGCTCAAGAACGCACGATGCGCATTCTCATTCCCGGAGTCGACGACGGGAGTCCGGAGTCTGGGGCCATCTTTGCTATACTGAAGGAGAAGTTAGCCACAACTGGAGGCAACGATTCCAAACTTGCGGCCGATTTCTTCAACGTGTTTGCGAAGCGGATGATTGAAGAAAACGGTTTGGGCTCATCGATTCGATGGGTGGAGGAAAGCTTCCGTATCGCTACCGCCACCAACGGTGTGTTCCGGCTGATAGAGCACGCTTCAAGATTGGACGTTCCGAGGGAGACGTTGTTGGCGGAATTCGACGAACTGGAGAGAAGCCCGCTGAAAACACAGATGGCGTCTTCGGTAGTGATGATGCTCTTCAGAAACGACCCCGAAGCCGCGCTCGAATGGGCGATTCGATTACCGGAAGAAGAGCTGAACACAAAGCTCATGGCGCATCTCGGACGGCAATGGTCGACGGTTTCGGAAGGGCGGGTTCTTCAGGCCGTTAGTGATTTGCCGGTGCATCCGGCGACCGACGCCTTCCTCCGCGAAGTGGCCAATGTCCGGTTCCAGCGCGTGGGCGGCGACCTTGCGATGCAATGGGCGGCGAAGCTGCCGGAGGAGAGGATTCCAACCGCGGTTGCGAGCATCGCCAATGTCTGGGCTTCGAACGAGATCGAATCGGCATCCAACTACTTGGCGGAAATGGAAGCCTCCCCCGTTCGGGAAGCATTCTTCAAGGCAATGGCGTTGCGTCGGTTGCAGTCTGGCGGAAATCTTGAACAGTGGATCGGCAGTCTTGATGCCGATGACGTCGGAACTCTGAGGGAATGGGTCGACACGCAGGGTCATTCGCCGGAGTGGAAGGCGAAGATGCGGCGTCTTCTCGGTGAAAACTGAGGCCTTCTATGGCATGACCTGATTGACGCGGACGCGAAACTTCTGAGACGCGGTGTCGCCTTGCAGTGCGGATGGATCGATCAGGACAGACAGATCGCCGAACCCGTCGGGACCCGCGTCCGAAACGTGCTGTGTCAGCGGATCAAATACTGTCCAGATTTGCAGATCCGGGCTTGCTTCGAACTCGCGGGACAGCCCAAGTTGTTCGGCAATCGGAATGTCGGGCCAGCGCATGCGAAGTCGGTAGTGGCCGTTGGGTAGGCGCTCGAGGTCTGGGGTGTGCAACGCGATCGCTTCGGCAAGGCCATTTGGATCGATCATGACGACGGACAGCGTTGCCGCCCGATGTTTTGCACTCTCGAAAGAATGGGCCGTCCGTCCGTCGCCGGTGATCTCGAAGAGTAATGTGAGCGCATTGCCCGATTGCCAATCGGGTTGGGAGACGAGTTCGGCAATGATTTCGCAGAGGTCGGGGGTGATCGAGTTGAGATCGCGCAGGACGAATCCGCTCCATGGTCTGAGGACCCAATCCACGGTGGTGGTGGTCCGAGGTCGGGTACTGAGATTCTGAGCGGCATTCGCAAACGTGATCGAATTCGGAGTGAGTTCTCCGAACACCGTTCCGTTGGTGAGCTGTCGCTCGCCGGGAATCGGATCGGCCTTATGGAATTGGACGCGCGCATCGACGATGTAGGCGTTCTGCGGGATTCTTATATCCGTGAAGCGAAGGCCGGCGACGCCGTCCTGACCGAGCATGATGGTTTCGGCATCGAGGAAGACATTGCCGCCACTGTCCTCGTAGCCGTCGTCCGAACCCGCCGCAGTATACCGATGCAGGGAATAGGCATCCGACAGCGGCGCCGATGAACCGGTTAGGCTTGTTCTCTCTCCGGCGTCCCAACTGCTGAAGGCGTTGACGATTCCCGAATCGATGATTTGCACCGGTCCGTCGGCCACTGGCGAGTCGAGGGAGGGTGTTGTTCCATCGGTGGTGTAGTGCACCGCAGCGTCAGGTGCCGCAGGCAAGGGAAAAACCTCGACCTGAGTCATCCCGGGTTCGAACCGCTCGACCAGAAACGTCGGGCCGACCGGCTGCCACGGATACTGGACGACTTCGGGCGTGACGATGCCGCGTTTCACCAGTTGAATGGTGTCGCTCACCTCGGCCTCCGTATTGATCATCCGGCCGGTGGCTGTGTCCCCGTCGATGTCGAGAATGAGAGAGCCGACCTCCGTGATCGTCGCGCGCATGAGGGGGTGACGGCCGATGGCTCCCGAACCTTCCCCGTTTCCCGCGACTACCGAGATGGTGCCTTCGTTAGGATTCAGCGCTTCGCTCTTCCGGTAGGGACCATCACCCGACGGATCGCCATCACGGTCGTCGAGAATCACTCCAACGGCCGTGCTCGGTGTCGAGTAAGCGCCGTCGATGAGCATGGAGCGTTCATAGACGTGGGAATGCCCCGCGAGGACGAGGTCGATGCCACCCGCCTCGAGAATCGGCATCACCCACTCCCGCATCTCGATGAGTTCCAGCTCGTAGTCGCTGTCGCGGCTGCCTTTCGTGTAAGGAGGGTGATGCCAGAAGGCGATGAGCCAATCGGCATTGGTGGTTTCGAGATCAATCTCGAGCCACTGGGCCATTGCGCCTGTTGGCGACCGGTCGAGGTCGTGGCTGTTCAGGCAGATAAAGTGCACGGGACCGATGTCGAACGAGTAGTAGGCCTCGGTGCCGGAAGGGGTTCCTCCGGCCTCGCCTTGAGTCGGGACGGCGTAGGCATCGTAGTAGGGACCGATGCCCGTGACGCCCGATGAGGTGCAGCCTTCGTGATTTCCCATGGTGGGCCAGATCACTGTGTTGCAAATCATATCGCGATAGATGTCGAAGAAATTGGACGAGAACTCGCTGTCGAGGCCTTCCTCGTAGGCCATGTCGCCGAGATGCAGGTAGGCGTCCACAGGCCGTCCATCTTCGGCTATCCATGTCCGCATCGCGTCAAAGCTGGCGATCTGCGACGGGCTGCCTTCCCCCGTGTCGCCGGTGATCCAGAGTCGCAGCGACGAAGGCAATCCGTCTTGTGGCAGCGTCGTGAATCGATGGTCTTCGTTGCCGCCGGCGAGCAATTGATCGCCGTGGTACACGCCGTAGTAGTAGGTGGTATCGGGTTGCAGGCCGGTGATCGAGGTTTCGTACTGGTAGTGGTCGGCGGGTGCCGAATGCAGTCTTGGAAGATTGGCCGGCCCTTCGATGTCGGGAGCCAATCGAACGATCGTGTTCACGGGGAGCACTTCAACATCCAGTGAATCGGGCTGTTCGCCGTAACGCACGATGGGAATCGTCTGTCCCAGCGTGCGCCAAACGATCGTGATCGAACCCGGTGTCGCACGCTGCAGGTAGGGATGCCTTGCCAGTGATTGGGCATCCGCTTCAAACGCACCGAAGCTGAGGCAGAACGCGAACGATGCCATTGTGATGCCGGGGGATTTCATCGACTTGTCGTGACGATAGCGTAATCGTGCCACGCCGCCAAGATTGCTTCGAAAAGCCGAGCGGTGTTACAAAACCGGCATGGAAACGTTACCTCCGCTGCCGATTTTCCCGAGAGTGGTGCTCGTGGTTCTCGTGCTTGCCAGTCCGGTTCGCGCATCGGTCGAGGAATTACAGGCGAGCGCTGCAGCGCATCCGAACTTGCTCCATCAGTTCACCTTCGATGGCGCGGACGACATCGAGCGCCGGCAGGACAAGGCGGGCAACGGAGGTGATCTCGTTGAGAACTTCACCGAAGGAACGACCGCCGCTGATCTCACCTACGGAGCGGTCGGATGGGACGACACGTCGGATGCGGTCGGGACCTTTCGCGAGAATCCCGGGCCCGATATCAGTCCGAACGGACGCTCGGCGGCTTTTCGAATTCCTTCGACGACGATTCCGATGACGTTTTCTTTCGAGATCATTTTCCAGACGTTCGAGGCGGAACTGAGCGGCGGGAATTTCAACCTCGCCTATCTTCTTGCCAACAGGAGCGCCGACGGCAGCGGGCGCGGCTACTTTCTCATGCAGGGAAGCTCGGAACAACCGTTCGGTTCGGACGGCAGCGACCTCGCCAGTCTCATCGGGAACAGCTTTTCGCCGACCAACGAAGTCACACTCGCAGAGACCGTCGAGCCCAATCATTGGTACTACGTGGCGGGTTCCTACAGCACCGACGGTGCGAGTACCACCTTCACGAATTATATCGCGGATCTGACGGCTGGAGAGACGACCCTCGGCGTGCTGGGGCCCACGACGGTTTCGGGGGGCTATTCGACCGAGACCGGGCCGTTCGGAGTCGGCACGCGGTACGATGGCACGGGAGAAACCCTGAACGGCCTGATCGATGAGGTGAATCTCTATGGCGCGGAGCTCTCACAAGCGCAGTTCCAGGAAAACCTCAATCTACTGACCGGCGGCCCCGCGCCGTTCATCATCACGGAATTCGTCTACGATCCGGATGCCGACACGGCAACGATCACGTGGAACTCGACTCTGCGGGTGAACTACGCCATCGAGGAATCGGAGGATCTCGTCTCATGGAACGAAGTTGCCGATGCCGTCGGCGAGGCGGGTAAAACCACCCACATTGAGATGAACGTTCCAGAGAATCGGCAGATCTACTACCGGATCAAGAACCTCGATGAGGCCGAGGAGTAGCTAGGGAACATCCACCGCAAGCAGCCACCATGGGCGTTCGCCGACTTCCGTGGTGGCGATTCTTCTCAACGCACCGGTTTTGCTGTCGATCCGGAACGTCGCGATCTTGCCCGATGATTGACCGGCGCTGTAGAGAAACTTCCCATCGGGAGTGATCGAGAATTGTCTCGGTGTTGGCTCGGTTTTCGTCCGAGGTCCCGGGCGCAGACGACCGGACGCCGGATCGACGAGGAAGCAGGCGAGGCTGTCGTGGCCGCGATTCGCGGCGTAGAGAAACCGTGCGTTGGGAGTGAGTTCGAGGTCGGCGCACGCATTGCGTCTCTTGAAATCCCCCGGAAGGGTGGAGTGGGTCTCTGGTTTGGTCAGCGCTCCCGAGGCTGCATTGAAGTGCCAACTGGTGACACTTCCTCCCTGCTCATTCACGGTGTACACGGTTGGCTTGCTGGGATGGAAAATCACGTGTCGCGGACCGGTATTCGGTGGCGTTCGCGTGAGTGGGGGTTCGGTTGGTGTGAGCGTGCCGTTGCTCGGTTGAAACCGGAACCCGTAGATGGCGTTCGGCCCGGTGTGGGGAACCAGCAGCCACTGATTCATCGGGTTCGTCAGCGCGGCATGCGCTTTCTCGGCTGTCGGGTGCCAGGTGCCCTTGGTGGAAATCGATCCTCTTTCATCGACCGGGTGCACCGCGACCTTCGCGGCGACATAGTAGGCGGAGAATAGCCAGCGACCGGTCTGGTCGAGGCTGACGTAAGCGGGATCGGGTTCGACCTTCACGGCTGAAATCTTCGTCAGGTTTCGCGTTTTCGGGTCGAGGCGGAAAGTTGCCAACTGCTCGGTGGAACGGAGCGCGGCAAAGAGAACTTTCCGTCGGGGATCGAAGAACAGCGAGCCGGGCGATCCTCCGGTCTTGGTGGATGTGGCGAGATCGATCTTGCCACTTTCCGAGTCCCTCCGGTAAGAGACGATGCGATGTTCTCCATCCAAACTGACGAACAACCACGAGTCGGCGAGGCAGTGCGAAAGCGACATGTTCAAGGAAATCGCAGCGACAATGCTCGTCAGCGTGGCGTGATTCGTCATCGGGAGCGATGCGTACCATCCTGCGAAGCAAAGGACAAGTCTTGACGCCGCCAACCGAAACTGAGACATCCTTTGCGCGATGACTTTCGGTAAATCCCTCATCGTGATTGTCTTCCTGACTTGCGTTCCAGTCGGGGCCGACGAAGTGAAGAATCCGACCAAGGAGGACTATCGGAAACACGCCATGCGGAGGGAAGGGAATCTGGAGCGAGGGAAGGCGCTCTTCGGTGACAAGCGCGCGCTTTGCGCCGAATGCCACACGGTCGACGGTTCGCGCAGCAAGGCGGGCCCGGACCTCGCGGCGGCGGGCGACAAATTCTCCCGCGCCGACATTATCAAGTCGGTGATGCAGCCATCGGCGACGATCATGACCGGCTACTCGACCGAGATCGTCACCACGAAGGACGGCAGCACGTTCAGCGGCACGGTGAAAGGATCCTCGGCCACCGAACTTGTCCTTGCGGCGGCGGGTTCGGTCCGGCACCGGGTTTCCAAGGCGGAAATTCGCGAGCGCACGACCAGCCCGGCCTCCCTGATGCCCGAAGGACTGCATGCGAAGCTCTCGAAGGTCGAATTCGCCGATCTCGTCGCTTACGTCGAAAGCCTCAAGCAACCCGCCTCGAAGGTCGCGAACGAGAGTGGGACCCCATGGGAGATTCCGCAGCTTTCGAAACCGGTCACGTTGGAGCCTGTGTTCGGAGAGAAGCTCGACTTCGAGAAGCCGGTCTGGTTCGGCGAACACCCGGTGATTGGCGACACGTTTGTCATTCTTGAGAAGAGCAGGCTCAAGATTTCGCTGCTCGAACGGGCAGGGGACGGGACCGAGAAGCAGTCGACGTTCGTGGTGATTCCCGACGAGGTTTACGTGACGGCGGATGAAGGAGTGCTCGGGATGGCCTTCCATCCGAAGTTCGCCGAGAACCGGAAATACTACTTCATCCACGAGACGAAGGAAGGTGCCCGTCGGGGGATGAAGATCGGCGAGCGCGAAGCGAGTGCGGATTTGCGGAGCGATTCGGGCAAGCCGACGCGGACGGTCATGGAGTTCGAAGTGGCAACCCAGTTTCATCACGGCGGCGGGCTCGAATTCGGGCCGGACGGGTTCTTTTACATCGGAATGGGTGACGGCGGACCGCAGGAGGATCCGCAAGGGCACGCCCAGGATTTGACTTCCTACTCCGGGAAACTCATGCGCATCGATGTCAATCGGCGCGATCCGGGTATGGCCTACGCGATTCCGAAAGACAATCCGTTTGTCGATCATGCGAACCCGAAGGTCCGTCGCGAGATCTACGCTTATGGATTGCGGCAGCCTTGGCGGTTCAGCTGGGATCCCGCGAACAACGATCTCTGGGTAGGCGATGTCGGGCAGGATCGGTTCGAGGAAGTGGCCATCGTGCGGAAGGGCGAGAACCACGGCTGGAATGTCTTCGAAGGGTTCGAATTGTTCTCGACGGTGTATCGCAACGATGACCTGAAGCTGATTCCTCCCATCATATCATTTCGTCGGAGACACGGCGTCTCCATCACGGCGGGCTATGTCATGCGCCCGCCGGCGGTTGCCGAGGATTCGACATTCAATGGCGTCTATGTCTGCGCCGACTACCAGTCCAAGCGTCTCTGGGGCATCACGCAGGAGAATCGCAAGCTTGTGAAGATCCGCGAGATCGGAAAGTGTGAAGATCGCGTCGTGGCATTCGGGCGCGATCGAAAGGGTGGGCTCTACGCCATCGGTTACGACAAGGGGATCATTTACCGGGTGCGATTTGATGGTGCGGTTTTCGAGTAGCGGGAGCCCGGATTCTGGGAATCAGGAAAAAAGTTACGCCTTTTTTGAAAATCGGGCGGAGCGACTGCGATTAGAGGGATAGAAGCTCTATGAAAACAATTCACACATGGATGTCGAAGGGGATGCCTGAATGTCACGTCGCCCGGGACTGTGCCTGGCAGCAGGTTCACGGGAAGCCGGTGGCACTCCGCAAACGCGCCTCCCTCGAACTTCATCTCCTCGTCTGCCCTTCCTGCCGCTCTCACCGCAACCGCCTCAAGTGGCTCCGTGAAGGCGTGGCGAATCTCTCGTCGATCAAGAAGGGTTGATGGGGAACGCGTGCAATTGACACGCGACCGCATTCATCCTTGAATGTTCGGGAGTTGTGAGGCTTCCAGTCAGATTCGCCATTCAGTACAAGAGCCGGTTCGTCTATCGCGGATTCGCCGTTGCGTTCATGACCAGCGATCGCAAGTCGTTCCTACCAGTGAAGCGGAAAAACTTGCGCAAGCTCGATCCTTCGACACTGCCGGCGGAGGTCACACGGCAAATGATCGCGCGCTCCGAGGATTATGCGTCCGGCGGCAGCGTTGGGCCGAAAGGCAATCCGATCGCCGCAGCCTGGCATGCTCATGGCATGCCGGATGCGAAGAACCGCGGAAGCGAATGGGCAGGGATCAGCAGCAAGAACAAGGCGTATCTCTTCGCGTTCGAGATCGACTTCGACGATTTCAAGCCGCTCGACCGCTAGTAGGGTGTGGGAACACCATCGGCTAGCAATTCTGCCCTCCGAACCGGGCGGAGCTGATCCGGGATTCGGATTTCGAAGCCGTCGGGCGGGTAGGCGGCGAGAGAGGCGGGGGAGAACATGATAAACGGAGCAAGCAGGCGGTAGCGAGCTTCGGCATCTTCGGCTTCGTCCCAAAGCCGCTCCGCTTCGACAAGGCCCTTGCTTTCCTTGAACGCTGCAGTGGCCATGTTGACAGCTTCGACTCTGGCAATGGCGAGGCGTTTTGCTTCCCTTGCGTTCCGTGGCGGAGGGGGTGGGGATGGTTTGGGCGGTGCCAGCTCTTCCGGTATGTGCAAGACGAGTTTGACGTCCACGTTTTCGTCCCATCGAAGAAACGCAGCCGCAGACCTTGCTTGCTCGTCCGTGAGTTTGGGGACTCTGAATGCCTTTTTGCTATGAGTATTGTTCGCGTAAAAGCCCTCCCGCATCAGTTCGACCGCACGCTCGACGCTTCCCGCCAATTCCAGCTCGGGCGCTCCCATCTCAATCGCCACCGAGTAGATCTTCGCAAGCACTTGGGCGTTGCGACGGTTTTTAATCTCGAGGATCGCGGCTTCTTGTTCTGCATTCGCCCTATTCTCGACTGTCGGCGTGCTGGACGTGGATTCGCCCGTTTCCTTTCCCTCCACACTCGCATCGACTCGCATTTTGTTGAAGGCGAACACTCCCGTCGCCAAGGCGAGGATGGCTGCGACTCCGACGATGACAGCTCCGGACCTACCGATCTCTCGCTCCTGCTGCATGACTGAATTTACCATAATTACAAGAAATATCCATGCGAAGATCTTGCTCCACGGCGCGTTGGGGTCTTGATAGAATAGGCATCTGTCTTTGGAGAGAAACCATGGTGGGATCCCACGGCTATCGTGATGTTGCGTCGATCCAGTTCCGGATTCGGACGATCTGGCGGTTGGTTGTGGTGGCCATCTTGGGAGCTGTGCTAGTGGTCATGGCGGGGGCGGTGATCGCCGCTCTAGAGGGTCGTCCTCCTCCCATCGATGCCTCGTCAGGACTTCTCGGAGTCATTATCCTGGTCGAGGTTTCGAAAGCATTGATTGTCGCGCTTCCCACGGTAGGTGGTGTCGTCTCACTGGGAGCCGCTCTCGTGCTTCTCAGAAGAGCGCTCGCCCTTGTCATTCGGGGAAAACGGACGGAGGGACGCGTGGTTCTCCGCTCTCCGAGTGATCTGGGTGCGGACGAGGAAAACGCGATCGTATGCATCGCCTATTCGGATCGGGAGGGCAACGCGCGATGCTTCCGTCCGAACGTGAGACTGAGTTTTCTGGGGCTCGGTCTCGGAGCGGAAGTGGGTGTGATCTTCTCGTCGGCAAGTTCGGGACGTGCGGTCATCGACCGTTTCCCGTGTGTCTGGGGCCCCGGTCTGATGGTGCTGGCATTCTCACTGGCGGCTCTCTCGGCGGGGACCCTCGGGATCGATTTCTTCTACGGGCTGACATAGGCGACCGAGTGTCGTCACGCATTTGGCGTGCGTTTCTACTTGAAATCGCGACAATTTCGAAAAGCTTCTCTATCCATGGATGAAGAAGCACTGATGCGCCGCATTCGCGAGGAGTTTATCGACAATTTCTACGAGGAACTCGAAATGGAAATCCACGATTTCTCGGAGGAGAGTCGTGCCGACGACCAAGTGGAGGGCGGTATCCGAAGCTTTCGGCGAATTTACCTCCAGGAGCTCCACCGACTTCAGGTCGAGCTTGTGAAGTTGCAGGACTGGGTCGTCGACCAGAAGGAGAAGATCGTCGTTATCTTCGAAGGCCGTGACTCGGCGGGAAAGGGAGGGACGATCAGCCGTTTCACCCAGCGACTCAATCCGCGTGTCTGTCGAGTGGCCGCGCTCCCTGCGCCCAACGACCGCGAGCGGACGCAGTGGTATTTTCAGCGTTACGTTTCACATCTTCCCGCAGGTGGCGAGATCGTTTTGTTCGACCGCAGTTGGTATAATCGTGCCGGCGTCGAGACGGTGATGGGTTTCTGTACTGATGAGGAGCTTGAGGAGTTCTACCGTGCGGTTCCCGAATTCGAGCGGATGCTCGTCCGATCTGGAATTCGTCTGATCAAATACTGGTTCTCCATCAACGACGATGAGCAGGTGTTTAGGTTCTCGGCCCGCATTCACGATCCGCTCAAGCGGTGGAAGTTGAGCTCGATGGATCTCGAGTCGCGCAAACGATGGGAGGACTACACGAAGGCGAAGGAGATCATGCTCAAGCGGACACACATTGACGAGGCTCCGTGGTGGATTGTGCCGGCGGACAACAAGAAGAAGGCGAGGCTGAACTGCATCAATCATTTTCTCAGCCAGATTCCCTACGAAGAGGTGAAACGGCAGGACGTGGAACTGCCGCCGCGCAAGCACAAACCGGAATACGCGCGTGAGCCCATTCCCGATGATATGATCCTTCCTCAGAAGTACTGAGTGGTGTACGATTCGTCGGCGTCCGCGACACCGTGGATTTCGTTCTCAGATTAGATGAAAAACCTCCCTCTTCTCCTCACGTTTGCCTTGGCCCC
>CAJIAN010000737.1_pt1 | contig 14688 bp, 7 predicted proteins | sample 9199061 | NCBI WGS metagenome assembly CAJIAN01 (sample SAMEA7708264, study PRJEB35096) | sediment metagenome | biome: marine neritic benthic zone biome [ENVO:01000025]; feature: sediment [ENVO:00002007]; material: shallow marine sediment [ENVO:03000034] sea grass bed [ENVO_01000059] ...
GAGAGCCCATCCGGAAAATGAATGCGCAGTGGCTTCTTCACGACCTCCGGTTTCTTCGCCTCCTCGGATTCGGCGCCGGGAATCTTGGCGACCTCCGCATCGGATGGCGGTTTGGCTGCGTTCGCAGCCTCGTCCCGCGACTTCTGCAAGCGCGCGGCAAAATCCTTGAGACTCCCGATCGCCTCGTCCCGGGCGGGGATTCGGCCCTGGGCGTTCAGCACCCACGCGCGCGTCCAGAGCACCCAGAGTCCATCGTCATCCAACTTCTTGCTCCTCTCGATCGCGTCGAGGTGCGCGAACGCCTCTCCCATGTCGGCGGCGTCCTCGCGCTCGAGGATCCGCGCCAGCGATCTCCAGTAGGAATCGACGAGATATGCCCGCAGCAGATCATAGGTGCCATCTGTCAGCGGCATGCGGTCGATGCCGGTAAGTAGCTTTCGCAATGCCGTCCGCAACCGCGCCTCCTCACCCGCGGCTGCGAGCGCGGAGAGCCAACTCTTCCAGTTCGCACGGTTCGCGGGATCCAGTTCCGTGGCACGCTCGAGGGCTGCCAGCGCCATCTCCGGCAGCCCGTATTCGAAGTAGATGGAGTGCAGGCCACCAAGAAGCCCTGCCGTATCGATCTTCTTGAAGTCGACCTTCTCAAGGTATCCCCGCGCGAGGTGTGTCTGGCTCGCGGCGTGATACATCCGGCCCATCCGCAGCCGGTATTCGTTCTCACGGGCACTATCTTCGGTGATCAGCGCCTCGAGGTGCGTCTTGAGTTCGTTGGCCGAATTGGGGTCCTTCTCGAGGAGTTCGACCAGCATCCTCCGCAACTGCGGGTGCAGTTCCTCGGGAACCGTCTCGTCGGAAAGCCGCATGCGGAGGATTCCGATGACCCGCTCGCGTTCAAAGTTCCGTCCGGCAACATCGCAGAACGCGACAAAACGGCTCAACCGTCCCGCGCTCCACGAATCGCCTTCGCCATTTTCGTCCGACAGAATCCGCGCCTGCTCGGTGTCAAAAAAGGTTTCGACCGAATCGAACAGCTCGTGGAATCCGGCACCGGCCTCGAGCCAGCGCTTGTAGCGTGCCTCCGTGTCGGACAGCAATCTCGTGGATTCAAGCAGCTTCTCACCTTCGAGTTGATCGCCGAGCTTCCCGTAGACGTCGATGAGAAGCACACCGAGTTCGAAGTTCGAATCCTCCTTCTCCAAGCGCTGGACCAACGCCTTCTTCGCCTCGAGAAGAATCTCCTCATGGATCATGAACTGAACCATGTCGAGGAAGTTCTCGACCTCGGCATCCTCGGCCAGCTCCGCAGTGAACAATTCACGCGCCGACTGGCGATTCCCGATCGCGATATAGCTCTCGGCTAGTTCCCGCCGCACGTCGAGACGCGCGGGATGGTCCTCGATGATCCGCTCGAAAAGCTCTGCCGCATCCCGGGGCTGGCTCATGCGCCGCAGGTAGCGCGCAAGTTCCACCATCTGGTTCAGCTTGTCGTCCTCGTCGAGCGATTCCAGCAAGGCTTCGAACCGCGTCTGCGCTTCCTTCGCTTCGCCGGTGACATAGAGCGCCTTCACGTAGCGGTAGACGAGATCCGCGCGCCCCGGCTCGGCCTCGATGCGCTTTTTCAAGTAATCACGCGCCCCGTGCTCGTCATTGAGCCGCTCGAAGAGCTTCAACACCGCGTCCTCGATGCGTTCGGAACCGCCGTTCTTCTCGGCGGCGGTGAGTAGAACTTGCAGCGCGTCGCGGCGGAGTTCGCAGGCGACGAGCAGTTCGGCGAGATCGAGAACCGCCGCCTCGCTGTCGGGCTTTGCCTCGTAAGCGGCCCGCGCGACGCGCAGCATGTCTTCGCGCGCGGCGTCGGTTCGCAGAAGATTGACCCGTCGGCTGACGATTTCCGACCGACGCCAGTAATCCGGGGCGACCTTTTTCAGGAGCGTGTCGAGCCGCTTTCCGGCCTCGGCATATTTCTTGACTGCGGCCTCGGCAGCCGCCGCCACCAGTTCGATGTCGACTCCCAGTTCAGGCGAGTTGTTCCGCGATGCGGCCGTTCCGAGTGTCTGCAGCGCCAGATCGTGGAACTTGCTCTTGTGCATCTTCCTCGCGAGCCCGAGCAAGGTCTCCGCCGTCTGACCCGGGAGGGACGCGAGTTCCGTGAGGTGCTTTTCCGCGAGATCGCGGCGATCCTCGAGCACCGCCTTGTCGACAAGCTTGTCGATCCACTGCTGCTTGCGCGCGGGCTGGATCTCAAGCTCGATCGCGCGTGAGAGCGCATCCAGGGCGCGCGGATCGCGACTCTTGTCCAAGTCCTCCCACGAAAGATAGGCGATCAGCGCATTATCGGGAAAATCCTTCGCTGCCGAGCGGACGAACGCGCCAACCTCCGGCTTGTTCATCGCCATCATCACACGGATCATCACCGCACGCGCTCCCGCATCGGCCGGGTACTGCGCGATGTGGCTCTGGTAGATGCCGAGCAACTCGTCAGGCCGCCCTGCATTGCGGTAGAGGGCTACGAGTTTCTTCAGCGGGACTTCCAGCGTCGGGTCGTAGTGCAACGCCGTTCGCAGCGCCACTGATTGCTTTTCGAATTTCTCGGGATCGAAGGCCTCGGCCTCCTCCGTGGCACCGCGCTGCTGCGCCCAACTCTCCGTCCGCACTGCCGAAAGAACACCTACCACAAGAAGGAAGGTGCAAATGAACGTCGGACAGAGTCGATTCATGATGCTTGGAATTCCTCTCAGGCGGCCGCCTCGCTGCCGGGCGTCGTGGTATTGCCGGCGATTTCATCGATAAGTCCGTCCACATCGACGGACTCGGCCTCGCCTTCGAAATTCAAGATGATCCGATGCCGCAGAGCGCTCTTTGCGATCCGCTTCACGTCGTCGACGGACACGGCCGTCCGACCGGCGAGCACGGCAAGCACGCGAGCGCCGCGGATGAGCGCCTGCAGACCGCGCGGACTCGATCCATAGGAGACGTAGCGTTTGATCTTCTCGTGGCAGCCCTTCGTTTCCGGATGCGTCGCCAGCACGAGCTGCGCGGCGAAGCTGGTCACCGGATCGGCAACCGGAACGTAGGTCAGCGTCTCCTGATACTTGATTAGCTTCTCGCCGCTCATGACTTCGTTGAGTTCGACATCATGGAATCCGGTCGTCCGCTTGGAGATTTCCACGAGGGCCTCGAGATTCGGGAACGGCACCTTGATCTTGAAAAGGAATCGGTCGAGCTGCGCCTCCGGCAGCGGATAGGTGCCCTCCATTTCCATCGGGTTCTGGGTGGCGAGAACAAAGAACGGCTCCGGCAAGGGATGCCGCTCGCCGCCCGTCGTCACTGCATGCTCCTGCATGACCTCAAGCAGCGCCGCCTGCGTCTTCGGCGTCGCGCGGTTCACCTCGTCGACCAGAAGGACATTCTTGAAAACAGGCCCCTTCTCGAAATGCAGCATGCGGTGGCCGTGCTCGTCCTCGTTCACGATCTGCGTCCCCAGGATGTCCGCCGGCATCAGGTCGGGCGTGCACTGCACCCGTCCGGGCTCCACTCCGACAACCTGGGAAATCACTTTCACAAGGAACGTCTTCCCGAGTCCAGGCACGCCTTCGAGCAGAACGTGGCCTTGGGAGAAGATGGCGACCAGTGCCTCGGTCAGCAGCTCGTCATATCCGACAATCGCCTTCTGAATCTCGTCCTTCAGCTTGCCGAAATCTTCGGTGAACAAAGGGATCTCCTTTTCCAATTCTTCTGTTGTTTTCATGTATTCTGGTCGCGAATCAGGTCACTTTCACTGCTCAGCGCGCCCTTGTCGAACTGAAAGACCGCACGCTCGGGTCCCCACGAAAGCTTATTTCGCCATCGCCTCCGCGATTTCCTTGGTGATGTCGGTCACAATCTGATTGTGGTCACCCATGTAGACCTCGTGCAGCGTGAAGATGTTCGGAAATTCCTCCTTGAGAGTCCGGCTCATCGAAATGGGCACATGGCGATCCCGATCCCCGTGGAAGGCAATCACCTTGCCCCCGTTCTTCTCGAACTCCGTGAGCGATTTGCGGTTGTCGTAGCGGTGCCGCAGAACATAGCACAGCGGTGTGCCGACCTGTCGTCGCGCCATGTCGATCATGCTGGTGAACGGCGCCACGATCACCGCCCGCCGCATTCCGAAATCGGCCGCCGCACGCAGCACTGCGGCGCAGCCAATCGAATGCCCGAACGCCCCCATCTGCTTGCCCAGTTCGTCAGTGTCCTTGCCTAACAATCCCGCCAAGGCCTCGATCGCCCCTGTCGTGCACTCGCGCACACGCTTAGGCGTCGGTTTCCCCGCGCTCTTTCCGTATCCGGGATAGTCCACAAACAGAAACCCATGCTTTGGATCGCCCGCTTCCATGATGTCGAGATAGTCCAGCGCCGCGGCTCCATTGCCGCCGGAAACGATCCAGATCCGATCCGATCCCGGCTCCCTCGGTGGGAGAAAATAGGCCACCTGCTTCCCCTGCGAGGTCTCAAATTCAAGTTCTTTCCCGCCCGCCTTCCGCAGGTTCTTCAACTGGAAATCCTCGTACTTCTTCGGGAAATAGATCATCCCGTCCTGCGAGAAATAGATAAAGACCGCGAACACCGCGCAGATCGCCAGCAGGACTTTTACCGTTACCCAGACCAATTTCAGCAGCATTTTGCGTTCAGTATAGCAGACTGCGCGCCGTCTCTCGACATTCCAATGTCGAGCCCAAAGAAAAACCGGCTTCCCCACGTCGGGAAAGCCGGTTCGCAAGGTTTTCGCATGAATCGCGTCGCGTTTACTCTTTCGCCTTCTTGCCTTCGGCGTCGAACTTCGTGCCTTTCCAACTGCCCGTTTTCGCGCCGGCATCGATCCACGCCTTGATCTTGGCGATCTGATCCTTGGTCAGGACGTCTCCCTTGGAGGGCATGATGTCGTCGTCCTCGGGATCAAGAATGATGCGCTTGTAGATCTCGCTTTCGGCGGACTTGCCGGCGACAATGCCTTTTTCGCTATCACCCTTGAAGATTTCCTTGGGATCGTCCATGCGGAGACCACCCTTGGGCTTTTTCGTGCGACCACTGGAGGTCTTGTAAGTGGCGCGATGGCACTCCATGCAGCGATCCTCGAAGATCGGAAGCACGTCTTTTTCAAAATCCACCTTGTCTTCCGCCGAGCCCGTCGCGAGGAGCCCCGGGTGGACAAGGATGGCAAGTGTTGTCAGGAAAGTGGGTCGTTTCATGGCGCTAATAGATACGTATCTCGGTCCGGGACGCAAAAATTTATTTCGCCTCTTTCAAAGCCAGTTCATAACACACGGCTTCCTTGGCATTGCGGACGAGTAAGAACGGAGCCGCCAGCGCGGGAGGATTCCATGTCTTCCCTTCGAGTGCCTCGATTTCAGCGAGTTGCACATGTTCTTCCGGATTTGCCTTAACAAGAACGACGCGACCGTCTTCGGCTTGGACGAGCACGACATCGTGCACGAGCAGGTTCTGACCAAACCCGTATTTCCCGTCCCGCCACTTCCGATCTCCGGTCTCGACGTCGATGCAGCTGAGGTATCCCTCGTCGAGTCCGTAGGCGTGGCCGTCGCGTACGGGCGAGCTGCTGAACTTGGTTTTCATGCGGATCCGGCCCCAGATCTCCTCGACATCGGACGCCCCGGGTTTCAGAAGGTGGCTGCCCATCCCGTAGCTGGCGGTGACGAGCACGCGATCACCCAGCGGAATGGGCTGGGAAGATTTGGGGAACTTGCTCTTCCACGAAAACTCCCAGAGCACCTTTCCCGTTTCGATCGCATGGCCGGTGACATTCTGAGCGTTGACCGAGAGAATCTGGCGCACCCCACCGACCTCCGCGACGAGCGGTGAGCTGTACCCCGCCCCGCTGCTCCCGGCTCGCCACGCTTCCTCTCCAGTCTCGATGTCATAGGCAATGAGCGACGGCGCTCCACCCCCACCAGTGACGACGACGCGTCCGTCGACCACGAGCGGCGCATTGCTTTTCCCCCACGAAATGTTCCCCTGCCCCACATCCGCGAGGACTTTGCGCGACCAGCGCAGATTGCCGGTTGTGAGTTCGAGACAATCGAGAATTCCGGTGGCGCCCTGCGCAAAAACGAGATCGCCATCGATCGTGGGCGTCGCACGCGGACCGAGGCCGCCCATTTTCTCGTCAAACCTGGCCTTGTTCTCGTGCGCCCAGAGAAGCTTCCCGTCGGCAAGGGCGTAGCAGGTGACGAGTTCGCGCTCGCCGCGCTGCTCGTGGGTCACCGCGTAGGGCCCGCTGACGACAAACCCGGACCATCCCGCTCCGACACGCTGCCGCCAGATCTCCTTCGGTGGATGCGCGTCCCAATCCGTCTTCAGGCGCACGCCTTCGACAACTCCCGTCCGCTGGTCTCCGAGGAAATTCGTGAAATCATTGTGGGTCTTGGCTTCCGGGACATCCGAGGGTGGCGAAGTGGGAACTTCTCCGAAATCCTCACCCGCCTCCGGCGTCCACCGTGGCACGAAATACGGCAGCGCCGTGCCGTCGATCGATCCCTCGTAGCGGAAAAGCAGGCGGAATGCTCCGAATCCGGCGACGAAGACGATGAGCGCCCAGAGCAGAAAGCGCCTTCGGGGTTTCGAGGCGAGTCCGGTGAAATAGCCATACCAAATCGCCAGCAGGAGCAGCATGACCGCGCACGCGATGATGGCGAAAAACGCGCGGTAGGGGACGCCCTGCGCGTTGTTCCACACAATGTAGCCAATCGTTCCTGCAATAATGAGCGCGGGTATCCACCAGCGCATTGTCCGTTCTGAAGTCGTCGACATGTGAGAGAACGATACGACTCGCCGACCCCAAGCTGAACCGCAAATGAATTGAAAAACGCAGTTGAGCAAGAGTTCCATTTCCCTAGTCTTGCGGCGCGATGAAATACGATCCGATTGATCCCCAGCTTTTTGTCGAGAACCGCAAGCGCCTTGCGGCGCAGATGAAGCCGAACTCGGTGGCCTTTGTCCACTCGAACGACATCATGCCGACGAATGCCGATGGCGAGATGCCGTTTCGGCAGAACAACGACCTGCTCTACCTCACCGGCGTCGATCAGGAGGAGAGCGTCCTCCTTCTCTTCCCCGACGCACCGGAAGAGAAGCACCGCGAAATGCTCTTCCTCCGGGAGACCTCGGAGAAAATCGCGATCTGGGAGGGGGCCAAGCTCACCAAGGAACAGGCTCGCGAAGCAACAGGGATCCAGCACGTGCACTGGCTCGACGAGTTCGAGCTCAACTTCCGCCAGGCCATGGTGCTTGCGGACCACGTCTATCTGAATCACAACGAATACCTCCGCGCTTCCGATGTCGTGCAGACTCGTGAACGCCGCTTCATCGACGAATGCCAGCGCCGCTGGCCGCTGCACGACTACCAGCGACTCGCGCCGATCATGCACAGTCTGCGTTGCATCAAATCGGACATCGAAGTGGATCTCATCAAACACGCGTGCGCCATCACCGAAGCCGGATTCCGCCGCGTGTGCGAGTTCGTGAAGCCGGGCGTCGGCGAGTGGGAGGTGGAAGCGGAATACGCCCACGAGTTTCTGCGGAGCAAGTCGAAAGGCTTCGCCTACAATCCGATCATCGCCAGCGGAAGAAACGCCTGCGTGCTTCACTACGTGACCAACGACGCCGAGTGCAAGGACGGCGACCTTCTGCTCATGGACGTCGCTGCGGAATACGCGAACTACAACGCGGACATGACGCGAACCATTCCGGTGAACGGTCGCTTCACCGAGCGTCAACGCGCGGTCTACGACGCCGTGCTGCGGGTCTTCCGCGGTGCCTGCGAGATCCTGCGGCCCGGCATCATCAACAAGGACTACCAAGAGCAGGTCGGGCTGATGACCGAGAAGGAACTCATCGATCTCGGACTCCTCGATGCCGAGGAGGTGAAGAACCAGCCGGAGGAGGAGAAAAAGGAGAAGCCGCTCTACAAGAAGTACTTCATGCACGGCACCTCGCATCACCTTGGTCTCGACGTGCACGATGTTGGCCATCCCTATCAGCCGGTCGAGGAAGGCATGGTCTTCACCGTCGAACCGGGCATCTACATCCCGGACGAGAACTTCGGCGTCCGGCTCGAAAACGATATACTTATCGGGAAGGACGAGAACATCGACCTGATGGAGAGCATTCCCATCGAAGCGGAAGCGATCGAGGAAATGATGAACTCGTAGCCCTGCCCCAACGCATTCGACATGCCGCTCTCCGCTGAAGTCTTCGCAAGGCATCCGCGGCGGGCCATCACCATCCTCGCAGCGCTGAGCGTCATTGCACTGCTTGGGTGGCTGGACATCCAGATCCCCGATCTGCGGAGCGACGGCGGGACCTCGAACTTCGAGGACATCCTCATGGACGAATCCGGCGCGGGCCGCCCCGAGGACTGGAGCGAGTGCTTGCTGGTCATCGACACGAAGGGCGGGGGCTCGATCTTTCAGAGGCAGCACCTCGAGGATCTGCGCGCGATCCTCAAGAAGGTCCGTGCGCTGGACGATGTGCAGAGCGCCACGGCGATCGATTCGATTCCCGTCTTCACCGGCACAGGACTTCCAAAACCTCTCTTGCCCGGCGAAACAGCGAGCGATGAACAGATTGCCTCCGCACGATCTGCAGCCGAGACCCATCCCCTCGCCATGGGACAACTGCTTTCCCCGGATACGACCCTCACCCTCGTGCCGCTGGCCGTGAAGCGCGGCGGCAACATGCACAAAACGATTCTTGGGATCACCGACGACGCCGCGGAAATCGCCGACGGAACGGGCCTGCGTGCGCGGCTCACCGGAGCGCTGCCGATCCAGACCGCGATGCAGACGACGACGATCAAAGAACAGTTCCGCTTCCTCGCCATTGGTTACGCCTTTGTCGTGGTCATCGCCCTTAGCATTTTCCGGGGATGGCGGGCAGCGCTCGTCGCCATGTTGCCTGCCGTCGCAACCGTCTTTTTCGCTCTGGGAATTCTCTTTTTCTTTCGTCAGGGAATCAGCCCCCTATCCCAGGTGATCACGCCGGTCATGCTCACCATGATCGCATTCACCGACAGCGTTCACCTCCTCTTCCAATTCCGCGTCGACCGAGCCGCGGGAGCCTCGCAGAAGGACGCCAGCGCTTCGACGATGCGACGCCTGACGATCCCGTGCGCGCTCACTTCGCTGACGACCGCCATCGGGTTCGGATCGCTGATGATCGCGGAATCGCGGATCATTCGCGACTTCGGATTCGCCTGCGCGCTCGGTGTCGGGCTCGCGTTTCTGAGCGTGATCACGCTCTCTCCCGTGCTGCAGACGTCCCGCCTCGCGAAAGACGCCCACCGGCGCGTGCGACCCGAACCAGAAGACGACGCGCCGATGCCACCCAATGTCTTTGTCTCGTTTTTGATCCGGCACGCCAAGTTGGTCGTCATCGTCGCGATCGTCGTTGTGGGTGTGTCTGGCTGGGCAGCATCGGATCTGCGACCGGACAGTCGCATCCTCACCGACATGCCCGAGAGCAGTGAAGCGTATCAGGCGCTTGCCCTTTGCGATGAGAAACTAGGCGGCGTCCAATTCGTCCAGATCGAGATCGAGGCCCCTGCAGACCTACCGGCAAAACAACTTCTGGAGATCATCGCCGAAGCGCAGTCCATTCTGGAAGCCGAATCGCTCATTGGTTCTCCGTTTTCACTGCGCAATCTGCTCGAGGCGCTGCCTGGAACAGGCGAACTCGAAGAGCGGATGCCGCTTCTCTCGCTCGTCCCGGACGACCTCGCCCACATGCTCCACGACGGCGAGCGGTCCACGGTGTTCGGGCGTGTCCGTGACATCGGTATCGCGCGATACCAGGCAACCTTCGAGCGCATGGAACGCGAGATCGGCTCACTCGCCGAATCCCATCCCGAGTTCGAATTCAAGCTCGGTGGCAGCCCGGTCTGGTGGGGACGCTTCCTCCACCGCATGGTGATGGATCTGGTGAAGAGCCTCGCCCTCGCCGCCGTGCTCATCTTTATCGTGATGGGCTTCGCCCACCGATCCATCCGCATCGGACTGATCAGCGTCCTGCCCAACATGATTCCCCTGATGCTCACGGCGGCTCTCCTATCGATCGGCGGATGGGGTCTCGAAATGGTCACCGTCTGCGCCTTCACCATCTGCCTCGGTATCGCCGTCGACGACACCGTCCATTTTCTCTGGCGATTCCACAGCGACTATCAGCGAACCCGCGATCGAGCTGCGTCCATCAACAGCGCCTTCGTGCACACCGGACGTGTCATGCTCGCCACCACCGCGATCATGGTCGGAGGATTCGCCACGCCGCTCATCAGTGACATCGCCGGATTCCGCGCCTTCGGCGCTCTCGCCTGCGGAACCCTGGTCGCGGCGCTATTCGCCGATCTCGTGGTCTTGCCGGCGCTGTTGTGGATCTTCCCAGTGCGACGCGCCGTTGACAGTACAACGGCAACCGACAAGCCTGAGGCGCAAGCATGAAGTGGAAGAGACAGTGTACCCCATCCTACCGAGCAGCAGCTCAAACGCCTGCCTACCCGGTCAGCTGAACCGTCCCCTTGAAGGCGGTTCCAGCTTCGAAAACCACCTTGCCGGTGACCTCCAGCTTTTCGCATTCGATGAGAGAGGGCACCCCGTTGACGATCGATTCCTCGAATTGGTCGACCATCTTGTAATGCGCCGGATCGAGCTTGACCACCGGCGGAATCCCGTTGCGGTCGGGATGCAGTTGCAAACGATAGTCGTCGGTTACGAGATAGGCATCGGATCTCAGAGCGAGCAGGTCGTCGGTTGTCTTCACGGGAGCGAACCGCGAGCGCGGCACCTCGACCGCTCCCGCGCCTTCGAAGCAGGAGATCGCCGCGCCCATGGCGGTCTCGAGCTGGTAGACTTTAGGCGAATTCTTGTCCCGGGGATCGACGGTCTTCGCGTTTTGGATCACGGCTAGTGGGAGGAACCCGCCCTGCGCGTCGAGAGCCTCCTTCAACCGGTCGAGCCGGAACCAGAGGTTGTTGGTATTGAAATAGCGATGCTTGCCGATGTCCTGGAAGGTGTCCGCGTCTTCGTCGGGGCATTGCGCGGACTCCCGCAGGAGCAGCCCGCCACTTTCCGCGTCGACGGCGAGGTGGCCGCCTTTCCGATCCGCCTCGGTGCGTCGCGTCACCTCCATGAGGAAGGGCTTGTCCGACTCCGCAAAGTAGCGGAGCAGATCCTGATCGAGCGTCGCGCCCAGATTGTCCGAATTCGAGACGAAGGCGTAGCGCACGCCCGCTGAGAGCAGGTCATCGAGCCTTCCGGAACTGAGGATCGAAGGATAGAGATCGCCGTGGCCTGGCGGGCACCATTCGAGTTCGGGATTCGCCTCCCACGTGATCGGATCGAGGGTTTCGGCGTCGAGCTTGGGAGCCTGACTCTGCACGAACTCGAGCGAATCGGGATCGCCGAGTTCGGGATAGCCTTCGAGAAACGCCCGCGTGTCTTCGCTGGTGGAAAAGCTGTTCATCAAAAGGAAGCGGAGGGGCATGCCAGAGCGCTCGCGGATGGCGAGGATTTGTTTTGCCGTCAGATCGAGGAAATTCATCCCGTCACGCACTTCGAGAAGCGACTTCGCCTTCTGCAGTCCCATGCCGGTCCCGAGCCCGCCGTTGAGTTTGATGATGACGGCCGACTCGAGAAGGCTCTGCGTGTCCGCATTATCTCCTCCCCCGAGATCGTCGAGATGCGGGAGGGCCTCGGCGGGTCGGATTCTCGACTCCGGGATTTTCAGTTCGGCTCCGCTCTTGAGAAACTCGAAGTTGTGCTCGAAGGCGCGGATCGCGACCTCGCTGACGTTGGCGGCTTCCATTTTGCTGCGTATCGCGCTCATAAACGAGGTTTCTAACACATTCGCCGAATGCGAAAAGAAGGATTTCGCCGGGTTGCGCCGGTGCCGTTCCTGCTGCATATGATGCACCCCACTCGCATGATGCCTCCCGCACACAAGCCCGCTCCCGGCACCCGCCTCGTCCGGCACCGCGGCGACAGCCTCAGCTTCAAGCTCACGCTTTCGGAGCCCACCGAAGGCAAAGCGTGGCTGCGAACGAATTTCGGACGGGCTCACATCCGTCGACAGGAGATCATCCGCCACGTCGAAGAAGGAGCCCCTCGCCTCGCTCGCGGCTGGCACGACGTTCCAATGCATCGCAAGGACGAACGCACCTTCGAAATCGAGATCCCATTGGTCGAAGTCGGTCGATTCGAAGCCAAGGCGTTCTTCATTCCCGGAAACGGCAACCGCGAGAAGCCGGTGTGGCCAGAGGGTGAGAACGTCATCATCAAGGTCGAGCCCGCCGATTATTGTGCGGGAGCCTCAATGTACTGCGCGTTCGTACGGCAGTTCGGACAAAACCGTTTCGAAGGCGCGGAGCTTCCTGTCGACGAGGAGGCGGTCACCCAACTCGATGCAGCGGGATACACGGTCATTCCGCCATCGGGAACGTTTCGGGATGTGATTGTCCAGCTCGATCACATCACCCGCGACCTCGGCTTCCGCATTCTGCAACTGCTACCGATCTTCCCGACACCGACAACCTACGCGCGGATGGGTCGGTTCGGCAGCCCGTTCGCCGCGCTCGATTTCACCGACGTCGATCCCGCGCTCGCGGAATTCGACCGGAAGACGACCCCGCTCGACCAATTCTGCGAACTCGTCCGCGAGACGCACGCCCGCGACGCAAAGCTCTTTCTCGACATCCCCATCAATCACACCGGTTGGGCCTCATGGCTGCAGATCCATCATCCGGAGTGGTTCTCGCGGGAAGAGGACCGCAGCTTCGAATCACCCGGTGCGTGGGGCGTCACGTGGGCCGATCTCTCGAAGCTGGACTATGCCGACAAGGCACTGTGGCGGTGCATGGCCGATGTCTTTCTGTTCTGGTGCCGCAAGGGCGTCGACGGGTTCCGCTGCGATGCGGGGTACATGGTGCCGCGCCCGGTCTGGGAATACATCACCGCCAAGGTTCGCGAAGAATTCCCCGACACGGTGTTCCTTCTCGAAGGTCTGGGCGGCGACAAGGATCTCGTCAACGAATTGCTCGACGACGCCAACCTCAACTGGGCTTACTCGGAGCTTTTCCAGAACTACCATCGCCCGGAGGTCACCGCGATCATCGAGGAATCCGTCGATGTCTCCGCCTCGCGGGGACTTCAGATCCATTTCGCCGAGACGCACGACAACGACCGCCTCGCCGCACGATCGAAACAATGGGCACGGATGCGGACGGCTCTCGCCGCGCTGACCTCCGAAAACGGCGCGTTTGGAATCACCTGCGGGGTCGAGTGGTTCGCCACCGAGAAAGTCGACGTGCATCACGCCCGCGGACTCGCATGGGAGAATTCGGAGAATCAGATCGCCGAGATCCGACGTCTCAATGACCTCCTTCGGTCGCACCCTGCATTTCACGTGGGCGCAGAGATTGCCTTGGTCGATCAGGGCGACTCGAATGCGTTCGCCCTCCACAGAAAGAATGAGGAAGCGGAGGTTCTCGTTCTTGTGAATCTCGATGCCAGCCAACCCGGTCGCGTCACGTGGGACGGGTCCGCGTTCCCAGACGCGTTCCATGATCTGCTCACCGATGAACTCATCGACACGCGTGGTGAACCGATGCTCGAGTTGGATCCCGCCCAAGTCCGGTGCCTCGCTCCGACTCGTGATTTCTCAGATGCCTCGGCAGCCATCGTCGAGCTGCGGACCCGGGCCCAGATCCGCGAGGTCTGCGGGTTCTTCGATCACGCGGACGACATGGAACAACTCACCGGCCTGGACCCGGACGCCCTCTGCGCCACGGCTGCCGGAACGGAGATGCCACCGGTCGCGCACTGGAGATGGCCCGAAGACGCCCGTCGGGACGTCCTTGTGCCGCCCGGATTCGTGCTCTCCCTCGAATGCGAACATCCGTTCGCGGCCGAACTACGAAAGAACGAAACGGTCATCCGCCACGTTCGCAGCCTGCCCAACGGCGACGACCGGCACGGCGCGCTCGTGCTCCCGCCCGAGGACTCCGGAGTGCGCGAACTGTTTGTCCAGGTTTTCGAACCGGATGGGTGCGCGGAAGCATCGAGCCGCATCGTCGTGCTCCCCGAGCAAAGCCAGCCACTTGTTCTTTCAGCGAACAAGGAAACAACGCGGGAGCGTGGGCTTTACGCTCTCTGCACGAACGGTCGGGGCGCGATGGCGCACGCCCGTGGCCTCTGGAGCGAGATCCGCAGCCAGTATGACGCGCTGCTTGCCGCCAATCCGCATCCCGACTTTCCAGTCGACCGCTGCATCCTGTTCACTCGCTGCCGCGGATGGGTGGTGTTGCGCGACTATTCGCGCGCCATCGACGCCCGCTGCCAGACCGGCTTCTCAAAGAACGACGATGGTTCGTTGTGCTGGGAGTTTGCCGTACCTGTCGGGATGGGGAGACAAGTGCGGCTTGCGATCCGGCACACGCTCGTTCGCGAACGCAATGAAACGCGAACGGAATTCGTTCGGCTGCCGGGAGGTGACGACGAAGAGGCTCTGGATGACGAACTCGCGGTGAGGCTGATTCTTCGCCCCGATATCGAATGCCGGAACTTTCACGAAAAAACGAAGGCCCACACCGGGCCGGAAAACGCGTGGCCCGCCGACATCCAGCACGGGCACGACGTCTTCGAA
>CAJIAN010000966.1_pt1 | contig 14641 bp, 7 predicted proteins | sample 9199061 | NCBI WGS metagenome assembly CAJIAN01 (sample SAMEA7708264, study PRJEB35096) | sediment metagenome | biome: marine neritic benthic zone biome [ENVO:01000025]; feature: sediment [ENVO:00002007]; material: shallow marine sediment [ENVO:03000034] sea grass bed [ENVO_01000059] ...
AAAGGCCTTTTCCGATTTATCGGCGAGAAAGGCATCCACCTCCTCGACGGTCGGTGGCAGTCCGGTCAGGTCGAGGCTCGCACGCCGGATGAGTTCTTCCCTCGACGCGGGTTTCTGCGGCTTGAGAGATTCTTCCGAGAGTCGGGCATGGACAAACCGGTCGATCGCGTTCCGTGCCCAGCCCTCTCCGGATTCGGGGACCGCGCCCTTGTTTGGCTGCTGGAAAGCCCAGTGCGTTTCGTATTTACCGCCTTCCTCGATCCACTGCTTGAGGATGCGCTTCTCTTCGTCAGTGAGCGGCTTGTCCTCCTTCGGTGGCGGCATGATTTCGTCTGCATCATCGGAGAGAATCCGCTGAATGAGCGCACTCTCATCCGTCTTGCCGGGGACGATGGCTCGGATGCCATCGCGCTCCGCGTGAGCGCTCGCCTTCCGATCCAAGCGCAGATCCGCCTTGCGCGCCGCCTTGTCCGCGCCGTGGCAACCGAAGCACTTGCTCGCGAGGATCGGGAGGACGTCGCGGTTGTAGCCAACGTTCGCGCATGCGACGCCGACGCCCAGCAACAAAGTGGGATGGATGATCAGCAACGGAAACAGCCGGCTCACGCCACCGAGCATAGGAACGGGGAATGACACGGTCAACGGAGCTGGAAGCCTGATCCGCCGCATCTTCATGCCACAACTCCAGCCGCAGCAATTGCATGGCTGCTCTGTCGGGGTAGCGCGGCCTGCCCAGGCCGCACGAGGGCGCCGCTGTCCGCGATTCGATAACCGGCTGACTCGATCCCGTGACCCTGTGCGCTTTGCCTTCGGCTCTGCAGTCAGCCTTCGAATGGGAAGGCGCTTCGCGCGAAGCGCGCTACCTGTCTGTTAACGAACGCTGCTCGCAAGCCAGGCTTTTCGCATTCCCCCGAACATGAACAGCTTCTCCTCCGCGCTCGCCAGCATCAGCGCGACCATGGTGTTACCGATCGGATGGAGGCCGAGATACTCGTCGCCCCCGATGTTACGCTTGCCGCCGAAAAACGTCGCAGGGCCCGCGGCGGTGCGGGCGAGTTCGAGATACGGGATCCATTTTTTCAACACCTTTGCGTGGCCCCTTGGATCGCCTCCCTTGATGCCGGCGAAGCCGTAGATCAATCCGATCGACGACATCGCGTGCGCGTGACGCATGCGGCCCTCGTATTCGACGAGCGCCTTGGCGAATTGCCGGGCCAGTCGCTTCTCCCTACCTGCGACGGCGAGGGCGGCCGCCATCGCTCCGGTGCGCGCCGCGATGTCCGGGCTTCCCGGAGCCCGCGAGGAGTAACCAATCGCACCCGTTTTCTTGTCGATCGATTTTTCCACTTCCTCGAGCGAACGATCCCAAGCGTCCTTGTCGATCTCGTAGCCGCACTTTTCCGCGAGCGCCCATGCAAGGTGGGCCTGCACGTTAATGATGACGAGTCCGCCGCCTCCGTAGGGGATGTCGTAGTTGTGCCCCATCGTGCCGTTCGCCGAAACGCGCGCCGCGAGGTAGTCACAGCACTTCTTCAAGTCAGCGAAATAGCGGTCGTCGCCCGTGGCGAGTTGGTACTCGGCGAGAAGGATCGCGCTTGTCGACGCCTGCCAGTTCTTGGGACCCTTGGTGACGTCTTCGAGATTGATCTGCGAGTTGCTCTTTCGATTGATGAACTCGATGGCCTTCTTCACGGCGGGCACCTTCGCCTTGTCGTCATCCGCAAGGAGGGCAAGTCCGCAAAACGCGGCGAGATAGACGTCCGCGTCTCCGCCGACCCCCGGCTTCCAGCTTCCGTCCTCGCGCTGTGTGGCCACGAGGTGATTGGCAATCGATCCGAGATAGAGGTCGGACTTCGGGCAGTTGTCGGGAAAGGTGCTCGCGAAGGCTTTCGAGCGCGGAAGCTCGATCTTCAGAGGCACAGACTTCCCGTCGCGTTCGATTTCGAGTGCAATCTTCGGCGTGCTTGCCGCGCACGCTTTGTCGAGTGCGGTTCCGAGATCGGTCTGCGGACCTTCGAGTCCGGTGTCCGTCGATTTCGAGAATGCCTTGGGTTTGTTTCCCGCGATCTTGACGATGCGATCGCCAACTTGAATGCCGCTTTGGGCTGCGGCTCCGGCTTTCCCAACATCCGTGATCAGAATCCCGCGGTCACCGTCTTCAAGCCGCCCGGTCGCCGAAAGGACCCCAAGCGGAAAATCGTGAATCGCGCCGCTCTTGCTGTTCTTGAGCTTCGGTTTGTAGATGAAAACGGTTTCTGCGGATGTGGCGCCGATAGAGATGCAAAGAAGGAGGAAGATGAGTTTCATTTCAGGCGAGAAGTTCGCGGACGACGTTTCCGTGGACATCGGTAAGCCGATGGTCGCGGCCTTGGAAGCGGAAAGTGAGGCGGCGGTGATCGATGCCGAGCAAGTGGAGCATCGTGGCGTGGAGGTCGTGCACCTCGACGGGATTGGCGGCGATGTTGTAGGAGTAGTCGTCCGTCTCGCCCCAGCTCATGCCCGGTTTCACCCCGCCGCCAGCCATCCAGAGAGTGAAGCATCTGGGATGGTGATCGCGACCATAATTGTCGCGCTTCAGTCCACCTTGGCAATAGATCGTGCGGCCGAATTCGCCGCCCCAGACGACGAGTGTTTCGTCTAGCAGTCCGCGCTGTTCGAGATCTTTGATCAGGCCTGCGGAGGGCTGATCGGTGTTGCTGCACTGCTTGCGGATCTGCTTGGGCAGATTGCCGTGCTGGTCCCAGCCCATGTGGAAGAGCTGGACGAAGCGCACGCCGCGTTCGCTGAGACGCCGGGCGAGCAGGCATTGCGAGGCGTAGGTGCCGGGCTTGGTGACTTCCGGTCCGTAAAGATCGAGCGTGCTTTGCGGCTCCTTTGAAATATCAGTGAGTTCCGGAATCGAGGCCTGCATCCGGAAAGCGAGTTCGTACTGGGAGATGCGGGTGGCGATCTCCGGATCACCGATGATGTCGAGGCGCTTCCGATTGAGTTCGCCGAGATCATCCAGCATCCCGCGCCGGGTGTCGCGCGAGACTCCGGGCGGATTGTTCAAGTAGAGCACCGGATCGTTGGAGCCCCGGAACTTCACGCCCGCGTGGGTCGTCGGCAGGAAACCACTGCCCCAGAGGCGTTCGTAGAGCGGCTGTCCACCGCTTCTTCCCCGCGAGGTCATCGCGACGAACGCAGGCAGATCGGCGTTCTCGGAACCGAGCCCGTAGCTGGCCCACGCGCCCATGCTCGGCCGACCCGCGATCTGCGAACCGGTCTGGAAAAAGGTAACCGCCGGATCGTGGTTGATGGCATCGGTCACCATCGATTTCACGATGCAGAGCTTGTCGGCGATGGTTGCGGTGTGCGGGAGCAATTCGCTGAGCCACTGACCGCTCTGCCCATATTGCTGGAACTTGAACATCGAGGGCGCGACCGGGAATCGCTTCTGCTTCGACGTCATCGTGGTGATCCGCTGACCCATGCGGATGCTGTCCGGTAGATCCTTGTCGAAGTGCGGCTCCATCTGCGGTTTGGGATCGAAGAGATCCATCTGGGACGGTCCGCCGCTCTGGAAAAGATAGATGACGCGTTTCGCCTTTGGCGCGAAGTGAGGGCCGACCGCGCCAGGTGCGGCGAATCCGTCTTTTCCTAACAAAGACGCCAATGCGGCAACGCCCATGCCGGTTGAACTCTGGGCGAGGAAATGGCGGCGAGAGAGGGATCCGCAGATGGGCGCAGATTGGAACAGATTCTTTCGAGTGGGAGAGTTTCTCGGATCAATCATCCTTTGTCAGTTTTTCGGCTTCGAAATTGGAAACCATCCCACGATGGAAGGCGATTCGCCCAACCATCCGATCACTCTCGATCACGGCGAATCCTCGGCCGAAGACGTCGTCGCCTTCATCCGAACCTGCGAACGAAAATTGCATCACATCATCTGGCCTCAGTTCGTCCTTCATTGCATCGAGGGTCGCGTTGAACGCCCCGAATCGAATCGTTCCGTAGCCGCCGGAGGAGATGTCGATCTCTGGCCGATCCAGCATGCTCAGGTAATCGTAGTCCCATTCGCTTGTGTTGAGAATGTGCCAACGTCCAATGAACTTGCGTTTCACCGCGTGAGTAGCGTTGGCAATCTCCATCGAAACGACGAACAGTTCGTCCTGCTTGGTTTCGTTCTCGGCCATGTCAGTCTGTGTAAATCTGCGCAATCTGCGGACTATTCGAGGGTGATCGTTTCGTCGAGGTTCAGAATCGTCTGAGCGACCAGCGTGTAGGCAGCGTGCTCGACAGCGGGAAGGGATTCGTCGCGTTTCGAATCGCCGTAACTGAGCAGCTCGATCGCGGCGGCTTCATCGGCACGGTAGGTCGCGAGATGGCGCACAAGGGCGCGGTTGAGGATCGCGACTTCGTCGGAAGTGGGGTTTCGCGCAAGTGCAAGGCGCCAGCCATGCGTGATCCGTTCTTCGGGCGATCCAGATTCGTTCATCATGCGACGTGCCAGATGACGCGCCGCCTCCACGAAGGTGACATCGTTCTGAAGCGTGAGCGCCTGCATCGGAGTGTTCGTGATCTCGCTGCGCACGCGGCAGGCTTCGCGCCCGCCGCCGTCGAAGATCGCGAGGCGCGTCGGGGCCACGGTGCGTTTCCAAAACGTGTAGAGGCTCCGCCGGTAGAGATTCTCGCCGCGATCCTGTTCGTAGAAGTCGATCGTCGTTTTTCCCGTCCCGAAGGAAACCTCGCCCCAGAGTCCGGACGGCTGGTAGGGCTTCACCGAGGGCCCGCCCATTCGCTCCGAAAGGAGCCCGCTGACGAAGAGTGCCTGATCGCGGATGGCCACGCCCGTGAGGCGCATTCGCGGACCACGTGCGAGAAGCCGGTTCGCGGGATCGCGTTTCTGCAAGGCGTCATTGACACGCGAAGCCTGCCGGAAGGTGGCGCTCGTCACGATGAGCCGGTGCATCGCCTTGATGTCCCATTTCAGCCGCACGAACTCGGTCGCGAGCCAGTCGAGCAAACCCGGATGCGAGGGCCGTTCGCCGCGGGTGCCGAAATCTTCCGACGTGCGCACGATCCCCGTGCCGAAGTGATGCTGCCAGAGATGATTTGCGCTCACCCGCGCGGTCAGCGGGTTCGCCGGACTCATGAGCCATCGCGCGAGAGCGAGTCGATCGCGCGGGGCCTCGTTGGGCAGATCTCCGAAGATCGCGGGTAGCGCCGGCGCGATGACCTCGCTCTTGTCGGGATGCCGGTAGTCGCCGCGCTTGAGAATGTAGGTCGGTTTCGGCTCCGACATCTCGACCATCACCATGGCCATTCCCTTCTGGTGGCGTTCGAGCCACTTGATCTCCTTCTTCAACCCCTCGATCTCGTGTTTGGGCTTCTCCTCGCGCGTTTCGAGTTCCTTCAGCTTGTTCTTTCGCACTCCGAGCAGCTCGACAGCGGGTTCGTTCGGAACATCGATGAACGGCTTCGCCGCGCCCTTGCGCCCGTCGATTCCTTTCTCCGGCACGTTGTTGAAGAACGCGTAAAGCTGATAGAATTCGCGCTGCGAAATCGGATCGTATTTGTGATCATGACACCGCGCACAACCCGCGCTCAATCCGAGCCAAACGGTCGCGGTCGTATCGACGCGGTCGACAACATATTCCACTTCGAACTCGGCATCGAGGCTCCCGCCTTCGTCGTTGATGCGATGGTTCCGGTTGAAACCCGTTGCGATCTTCTGCTCGAGCGTGGCATTGGGAAGCATGTCGCCCGCGAGCTGTTCGATGGTGAACTGATCGAACGGCATGTTCGCATTGTAGGCATTCACCACCCAGTCGCGCCACGGCCACTGGAGACGTTCCCAGTCCGCCTGATAGCCGCTGCTGTCCGAGTATCGCGCCGCATCCAGCCACGCCAACGCCATGTGCACGCCGTAGCGCGGGGATTCCAGCAGCCGATCCACGACCTTTTCGTAGGCGTCTGGCGAGTTGTCGAAAACGAACGCGTCCACTTCCTCGGGCGTCGGTGGTAGCCCGGTCAGCGCGAGCGTGACGCGCCGGATCAGCGTGACGCGCTCGGCCTCCGGACTCGGCGCGAGTCCTTCCTTCTCCAGCCGCGCCAGCACGAATCGGTCGATGTCATTGTGCGGCCAGCTCGCGAGCGACACTTTGGGCATTGTCGGTCGCTTTGGCGGGACAAACGCCCAGTGCTCCGTCCATCCTGCGCCGCTGGCGATCCAGCGTTCGAGCAGGTCGACCTGCTCTGCGGAAAGCTTGTCATGCGCGGACTCCGGCGGCGGCATCCGTTCGTCCGGATCGTCATTCGTCACCCGCGCGATCAACGCGCTCTTCTCGGGATGCTCGCGGTCGATCACCCGATAGCCATCGCGATCGGCGAAGACGTTCTCGGGTGTATCGAATCGCAGCTTCGCCTTCCGTGCATTCGCGTCGGGCCCGTGGCAATCGAGACAACTCCCCGCAAAGATCGGACGGATGTCGCGGTTGAAATCGATCACGTTTTCAGCGTCAGACACCATCGGGCAGGTGCACACCAGCACCAGCAGCCCATGTGCCGCGCGGAAGCGAAGATCGTTCATCGAGAATTCCTTACAGAGTGCGAGACCGCTCCGCAAGGGTGATCGGCTCCCCTTTTCGTAGGAGCCGTGCTGCCAGAAGAGTGGTACGCCCGCAACTAGACGCGACGACGATGGCGGAGGACGAGACCGGTTCCGGCCAGAAGGAAGAAGGCAACGCTGGCGGGTTCGGGAACGGGGGTTCCCGTCACGGTGAAGTTGGACACGGTGTAACCACCTGTGACTCCGGCACCGAAAGGTTCGTTGGTGTGCCACTGGAAGGCGAATCCGTTGAACTGATCCAGACTTCCGCCGGGCCATGCATCGTTCGCTTGACTAGTCCCATCGATGTCGCCGTTCGTTTCGTTGTAAGAATTGAAGCTAAAGACCACGGGCGCGGCCCCTCCGGCATCGTTGTCCCACGTCAGACTGTAGGAAAGCGTGTCGGCGCCCGTGCGGGTGACCAGCATCGAGAAACTATGGGTGATTCCCGTGAGGAAGACTCCTTCATTGTTGGGCGTGGCGAGCGGATCGTTGTCGACACGTGAGCCGCCTCCGACTCCGAGATGATTGTCCGCGACGTTGTCATCGATTCGGAATCGCATCACGCGATCGGTCCGGGTTGTCGCGCTCTCGCCGCTTCGGACCAAACCAATGAATTCGCCGCCAGCCGCAGTGTCGAAGAGAGACAGACGAAGGTGGTTGCTGGCGCCGGCATTGATCTGATTGGCCAGTTGGAGACTGAAACTCACCTGGACCGAATCGCCGACGTTCGACATCCGGGCGGGCGTGAAGTTGTTGATCGGTCTCGGTTGTGTTGCGGTGCCACCGGCGGTCGGAGCGATGGAGGCGGTGAATCCATCCGCAGTGTTCGCCGACAGCGACGAGTTCCCATCCGGATCAAACAGGCCGAATGGACTTACCGCGAGCCCCGCTGAGAAAGCGGCGGGTGCGTGAACAAGGGCGGCACAAAGAACGAGGGTTCGGACTACGCGTGCAATCATGCGTTGATCATGCAACGGACCATTTGGTCAAAGCATCGCACCTTCGTGGGACCGATCTGCGGGAGGGTATTGCCGGTGACGCTTTTCATGCAAGCGCTGGAGCGATAGCCTTGGCAAATGGACCTTCGCTTCCTAACCGCCCTCGGAACTGCGGTATTGCTACCTTGTTCATTTGCTGCGGCCTCCGTCGTGCCCAGCGACCTCAAGGCAACACCGGTGCCCAACCGTCTTGGACTCAAGTTGAACGAATACCGACTTTCATGGAGTGCGCCGGATCAAAGGCACTATCACGTTCTTGTTGCGAGTGACGAACAACGGCTCGCGCTCGGCGTCGGCGATCTTTGGGACAGCGGCCGACGGTATTCTTACTCAACCAAACTGTACGGCAAACCAGAAGAGAAATGCGAGACGCTGTGTCGAGGTAAGGCATTCGCACAAGGGACCTCGGTCTGGTGGAAGGTGCGGATGTGGGATCGAGACGGCAAGGCGGGCGACTGGAGCGAACCGCGGAAGATCGACGTCGCGGCTACACCGGTCCCTCGACCCACCGCGACGGACGGTAAGATTGAGTTTGTCGAAGTGAGTCGAAGCCGGGTTGTCTTGCTGGGCGGCACCGCGATCTACGAGATGGAGAAGCACGGTCATTTCGAGACCGCGCTGACCGCTCGCTGGCCCGATCACGACATCACGTTCCGCAATCTCGGTTGGCCGGGCGACGATGTCTTTGGCACGGCGCGTGGCGAGTTTCAATCGGCCCGCGGTCCGGGGATGTGGCGTCCGTCCGGCAATCGCGGGGCGGGTTACGGCGAACTGCTTTCACAGGTGCGCACGGCCAAACCGACATCGCTGATCGTGGGATACGGTGCGGAAGCCGCCTATGCCGCATCGGATGAGCAGATGAAGCACTTCGAGGCGGGTTATCGCCATCTCATCGACGACTTGGAGGGAACGGGCGCCACGCTCGTGCTGATAACGCCGATTCCGCAACTGGACAAGAACCGTGGTGCGGTCACGGATGAGATTCCGATACGGAACGAACGCCTGAGAAGGGCTGAAACCTTCATCAAGAATCTCGCCAAAAAGCGCGGTCACACGGTGTTCGACACGCGGAAGCAGGCGATCGATGACAGCTCGAACCATTTCCGCAACGAAATCGGACTGTCTGATTACGGGCACTTTCTCTTCGGCTCGAACCTTGCTGGTTATCTCGGGGGTGCACTGCGAACCGTCGTCACTCCGGATACGCAGAACGAACCACGGGTTCGCGGAACCGGAATGCGCGCGGAGAGTTTCACGAACACCCAGGACGGTGTTCGCTTCAGCCTCACGCTCGACCAACTTCCGACCGGTTCCGCCCGCGTGGTCCTGGAAGAGCCCGGCTACGATGGCGGAGGCGGCGGGCTCTACCATCGCGGAAAAATGATTGGCCACACTTCGAGGAGGATCGGAAGCGGGTTCCTCGAAGGCGGCCCGGACATCGAGCAGGCGGACCGACTCCGCCAGTTGATCATACGCAAAAACGGCTACCAGCGGGCGAAGCTGCGGCCCCTGAACAAGACCTACATCTTCCTCTTCCGGCGTCACGAAATGGGTCACTTCGCCCACGAGATGGATGAATACGAGGATCTGACCCGCGAAGCGGAAGCGCAGATCGCGCTGATGCGCGTGCCCCGGACGCACCGGTATGAGTTCCGGGGCAGGGGACGGGCGTGGACGGCTCCTCGCGAGTATCCCGATCACGAGGTGCCCAAGGAGATTCCCGTGCCGGATCTGAAGAAGGAACTCGCCGCGCTGAAGGTGGCCGAGGGATTCCAGGTCAATCTCTTCGCCAGCAATCCGATGGTGGCGAATCCGATCAATCTGAACTGGGATGTGCGCGGTCGCGCTTGGGTGTCGAGTTCGTCGACCTACCCGCATCCGCGTCCCGGTGAGAAACCGAACGACCGCATCGTCATTCTCGAAGACACTGATCTCGACGGCGTCGCGGACAAGCATACCGTCTTCGCGGACGGCCTTCTCGTTCCGCATTCGGTGATGCCCGTCCCGGGCGGCGCCTACGTTTGCAGTGCGACCGAGCTGCTCTTCCTCGAAGACAAGGATGGCGATGATGTCTCGGAATCGCGGCGTGTCGTCTTTTCCGGTTTCGGTAATGCGGATGTGCACCACATGATCCACGGACTGCGGTGGGCGCCGTGGGGCGATCTGCATTTCATCCAGTCGATCTACATCAATACCTTCGTCGACACGCCGCACGGACCGCGTCGAATGAACGGAAGCGGTGTCTGGCGCTTCCGACCGGAGACGATGCGGCTCGAGCCATTCGCGACGGGGATGGTCAATCCCCGGGGATTTGCCTTCGATCGCTGGGGGCAGTCGTTTGGCACCGACGGCGCCGGGGGGCAGGGACCGCACTACACTTTCCCCGGAGTGGCATTCCGCTCGGCGGTAGGCGCACATCGGGTGCTCAACGGCCTGATTCGTGGCAAGCCGAACAACACGGGTGCCGAGTTCGTCTCCGGGCGTCATGTCCCGAAGCACTGGCGGGGGAGCATGCTCGGCAATGATTTTCGTGCCAACCGCACGGTGCGCTACGAACTTCGCGAGAACGGCAGCGGGTATACATCGAAGGAAGTCGAAACCGTTCTGCATTCGAGCCATCGGTCGTTCCGGCCGGTCGACATGAAGATGGGGCCGGAAGGCGCGATCTACATCGTCGATTGGTACAACGCGATCATCGATCACGGCGAGGTCGATTTCTACCATCCGCTCCGCGACAAATCGCATGGCCGGATCTGGAGGATTACGGCGAAGGATCGCCCGCTGGTCGAACGACCGAGGATTGCCGGGGCCTCGATAGATGATCTGTTAGGAATGTTGAAAGCGCCGGAGGACTACACGCGAAATCAGGCGAAGCGCGAACTTGCGTCCCGGCCGGTGAAAGAGGTCATGCCCGCGCTCGCGGAACACGTGAAAGCTCTCGATCCCAAGGATCCGGAGTTCGAGGGCCACCGACTGGAGGCCCTCTGGCTGCAGATGGCCCACCGTGCGGGTGATTCCACCTTGCTGCAGGCCCTCCTGCACTCGCCATCGCCGGAGGTCCGCGCGGCGGCCGTGCGCGCGGTTTCGAATTGGGACTCGTCAGGCGGCTCGATCGATCGGCTGTCGCGCCTCGCCCGCGCGGTCGAGGACCCGCATCCGCAGGTGCGGCTCGAAGCGGTCAATGCGCTGCGGGGGCTCGGGACTCTCGATGCGGCCAACTACGCGCTGCGGGCGTTATCGCACCCGACCGACAACGATTTGAACTTCGCCCTCGAGCTTACCGTGCGCGAACTGCGCGATCAGTGGTTGCCAGCGATGCAGGCGGGCAAGCGCGTCTTTGATGGCGATCCTGCTCGGCTGTCGTACGCCTTAAAAGAGGTCAAGGATTCGCGCGCTATTTCGCGTCTGGTGGGTCTGGCCGCGGACGGAACGATTGGTGAGGCCGAGCTGCCGGAAGCGTTGGCGACGATTGCAGCGCTTGGCGAACCCTCGGACCTCGACAAGGCGCTCGGCATGGCTTTGAAGAATCCCGAGCTGCTCGCGGCCATCGCGCTCGGAGCGGTTAGAAACGCTCACGTTCCGCCGGATGCGAAGAAGATCATCGATTTTCTCAAGACGAACTACGCGCGAGCTGCGGTGGAGCTCGTCGGCATTTGGAAAATCTCGGACGCGGAGGAAAAACTGGTCGCGCTCGCTACCAGCGGCGACGCCGATCTACTCGGAGCGGTGTGTCAGGCGCTGGGGCGGTTGGGAGCGATGGATGCTCTGAAGAAGCTATCGGCGGCGGATCAACCGGTTGCGCTCCGCTCCCATGCGATCGCCGCGTGGGCGCGAATTGCTCCCGCCGATGCAGCCTCGCAGGCGTTCTGGGTCTTCGCAGGACTCAAAGATTCCGCGCATGCCGAGCTCATCGTCGACGCCTTTCTCTCCCGCGACGAAGGCCCGGGGGCCCTCGCCACGGCACTCAAAAAGGGCGCACTAGAGCCAGAGGTCGCTATCGCGTGCGTCCGTCGTGCCCACGCTTCGGGGCGTGAAGTAGAAAGCTTGATCGCAGCTCTCAACACCGCAGGAAATCTCAAGCCACTCGCGTCGAATCTCACGGCGGAACAGCGCAGCGAACTCCTTCGCGACGTGCCGAAGCTCGGTGACGCGGAGCGCGGTCGGCAAGTGTACGAACGCAAGGAACTTGCCTGTACCACCTGCCACCTGATCAACAATCGCGGTGGAATGGTCGGTCCGGATCTCACGACTGTCGGCACCTACGCGACTCCCGAATCGCTGCTCGAATCGCTCCTGAATCCGAGCACGACGATCAAGCAGGGGTACGAGACGGTGATCGTGACGAAGAAGGACAACACAGTGGTCGCCGGGTTGCTGCAACGGAAAACGGGCGACACCACACTCGTCCGCGATCCCAGCGGAAAGGTGACCGCCATTCCGACCAATGAAATCGCCAAGACCGATCGCAGTCCCGTTTCGCTGATGCCGCCCGGCCTCACCGCCTCGCTACGACGCGATGAGTTGATCGATTTGATGCGCTATCTGGTTACGCTCGGAAAGTAGACGCGCGCAGCTAGGCGTCGCTCGTTCTCGACATTGGAATGTCGAGCTACAGTTCTATTCAGCCAGTCCCTCTTCAATAAACGGCCACATCAGATCCGGATAGAATCGGTGGCCGCCCTCGCCCCATTTTAGCGAGATTCGATCCGGCACTTCGGCCGCGCCGAAGATCTCGCGAACGGAACGAACGACCTTCGCCACATCGGATCGATGATGGAGCCCGTCCTTCACCCCGTGCACGATGAGCAGATGACGCGGTGCGACAAGCCCTCCGAGTTCGGCCCAGCCACCCCAATTGTGCAGCCCGGGAACCATGCAGCAGTCGCAGTGGAAGATGAATCCCTCCGAACTCGTCATCGAGGTGAACGAGCAACTCGGAATGGCAACACGGATTCGGGGATCGATCGCAGCGGTGTAGGCGGTGAGTACTCCACCGCCCGAGTTGCCGGTCATTACGATACGGTTGGGATCGACGTTCGGGTGTTTCACCGCCCAATCCAGAAGGCGCTGCATGTCCCACACCCGTTCGGCGACCGGAGTCCGGCCACCGACGAGACAATGCATAAGTTGGGCGCGGCATGGGCGGTTGCCGTGTCGGTTCTTCGGATCGGGGACGAGGACCTCCTCGGCCAGTCCGCGGGTGGCGGGAGCGATTGCGATGTAGCCACGCCGCGCGGCCTGTTCCGCGATGTTGCCTTCACGTCCGAGTATCTTCTGGCGGTGATCCTCGTTCTTGAATGCGCCTGCGTAGGAATGCAGACCGAGCGTGTCGTGTCCGTGCGGACAGAGGAGCAGGGGAAGACGTTGCTTCTTGTCCCGGATTCTCGGAAGGAGAAAATAGAACGGAATCACGATTCCCGGCTCGGTTTCGATGAAAAAAAGCGAGCGCGACAAAACGCCAGCGACATTCTTTGGCTCGCCCATGGTGACCTTCGGTTCGAAATCCTTGAGCGATCGCCTCATGCGCCCAAGGCCGGTCAGTTCGATGAGGGCACTTCGGGCGTCCTTCTGCCACTCCTCGAAATCCTTCGACTTATCGAAGGCGTGTGATCGGTCGCCGCGCTGAATTCTCTCGAGGTAGGCTCCGGTCTTTTCGGGGTACTTGACGAACGGCTTCTCCATGATCCACTCGAGATTGAATCGGGCCATCCAGTCCTTGTTGGAGACGAGATAGATGAAGCCCTCGCTCGGCGTGCCCTTGCGCCCGGCTGCGAGCCACGTGTAGTTGCCGGGTCCCTTGCGGACGACCCGACTCACCGGCCACGTTTCGCCGCGGTCGAAACTAACCCTGACCGTGATGTCCTCCCGCTTGTCCCTTCGGCCCGGCGAGCTGAAGACGAGAACGTCGCGGTCGTCGAAGGGCAGCCGGACAAGCGCGCCCTTGCATCCGTACTCGTCCGGCGGTCCGTCGAAGAGTTCGTCGTCTTCCTTGCCGTCGATCCATGTCTCTCCCGCATCCACGCTCCGACCGATTTGTTTGTTTCCCTTCCGCACGTGCGTCCGGGCGTTGTAGTAGATGCTGCCGTCGAGCAATTCGACGAGCCCGGGTTCGGAGGTTCCAAGAATCGGGAACGGCTCGCTCGGCGTCCACGTCTTGCCGCCGTCGTCGCTGTAGAGGGCGTTGCTGTAGCGCTTCGCGAAATACTTGCGACCCTGTCCCTTGTTGAGGTAGGTACGTTTTCCATCCGGCCCGACCGATCCGACGAAGACTTGCGAAGGCATGAGCAGCCGACCTTTCTTCGGGCCGAAGCGCAGCGTGACGCCGGGATCGCAGCAGTAGGTCGTCGCGAGCCAGCCGTTCTTGTCCGGCTTCATGACGATCGGTTCGGTCTTCCACGTTTTCCCGTGATCCTTGCTTCGGTAGAGAACCGAGGCGGGTTTCAAGCCACCGGCGAAGACCATGATGTCGCCCGTGTTCTCGTCGACGACCGCGTTCGCCAGTTCGCTGAAGCCGACGTGTTCGCCCTTGTATCGGCCATCGTCCGACATGTCCGCATGCAGATCGGCGCGCTCGCCAACCTTGATGGGGGCACTCCATGTCGCGCCGCCATCTTCGCTGCGCTTGACCTCGACGATGCCCTTCTCCCGCTGCTCCTTGAACAAGAGAACAGTCCCATCCATGGCGACGGCGAGATGCGCCATGATGGGAATCTCTTCCTCCCAGATTTCGCAGACGGGAGCCTTGGGAACCGCAGCTGCGCTCTGGAGTAGAAGCGATGCGATGCCGATGTGTGCGAGCCGGATCATCGTCTATGCAGGGAAACCAGAAGGGCTTTGCGTGTCGACGAAAAAAGCGCGGGCTTGGGAACAGTGCTTGGCGGAAATGCGGACAGTTGCTAGGGATGACGCGATGTCAGACCGGAACGTCTTGGTGAGCGGTTGTTTCGACTTGCTGCACCCCGGCCACATGGCCTTCCTGCGTGAGGCGGCGAAGCGCGGGCGTCTGCACGTCGCCGTCGGAAGCGACGCGAACGTCACGCTGCTCAAGGGA